>Ga0136632_10000024_pt1 | contig 35409 bp, 32 predicted proteins | sample AntDrymUQ6112106_2_FD_104670 | JGI IMG/M metagenome (GOLD analysis project Ga0136632, IMG submission 104670) | Polar desert sand microbial communities from Dry Valleys, Antarctica - metaG UQ611 (21.06) | ecosystem: Environmental > Terrestrial > Soil > Desert | place: Antarctica: Dry Valley...
ACAAGGGCGGGCTTCGCGACGCGATGCGCACCGCCCTGGAGACCGAGGGCCCAGTGCTGCTCGACGTGCACGTGACCAAGAACGAGAACTGCTACCCGATGATCCCGGCCGGCGCCGCGGCGCGGGACATGGTCGGCTGATGGGTGAGCCGGGAACACAGGAGGTCGTCCGCCTCGAGGATCTCCAGGCGGGCAACCAGCTCAGCGGCCGAAAGCACATCCTCTCGCTGCTGGTCGAGAACAAGCCAGGCGTCCTCGCGCGGATCGCCGGCCTGTTCAGCCGCCGTGGCTTCAACATCGACACGCTTGCGGTCGGGCCGACCGAGGACCCCGACGTCTCTCGGATAACGCTCACCCTGGATGGCGCCGTGCACCCGATCGATCAGGTGACCAAGCAGCTCCACAAGCTCGTCAACGTGATCAAGATCCGCGACCTCGAGCCCGACGGGACGATCGCCCACGAGATGGCGCTCTTCCGGGTCAGCGCCTCGGTCGAGGGCCGCGCCGAGATCATGCAGTTCGCCGAGATCTTCGACGCGAAGATCGTCGACGTCTCGCGGCGCACGCTGACGATCGAGGTCACCGGCGCCCAGGACAAGATCGACTCCTTCGAGCGCATGGTCCGCCCTCATGGCCTGATCGAGATGGCCCGCACCGGCGAGGTCGCGATCACCAAGTCCAGGCCGGAGCAGTAGGCGCACTGAACTAACCTCGGTGGTGTGATCGCCGCCGCCGAGACCGTTCTCGACTCCGTCGGCGAGCTGGCGGCGCAGGCCGCCGAACGCTCGGGCCGAACGCTCGTATCCGTCACGGCCGGCGTCGAGATCGACGACCCCAGCGCGGCGGTGTTCGCCTCCAGGCTCGCCGGCGATCGCTGGTTCGCCTGGGAGCAGCCCGATCGAGACGGCTTCACTCTCGCGGGCATCGGCTCAGCGCACGAGGCCGTCTCGCGCGGGCCCGGGCGCTTCGCCGACCTGGTGCGCGAGTGCGCTCGCGCCTCGCGTCACCGCGTGGTCGATGAGCCCGAGGGCCTGCCCGCCGGGGCCGGGCCGGTCTGGGTCGGTGGCTTCGCCTTCGCTCCCGACGGAGGTGCTTCTTCGCAGTGGTCCTCGTTTCCGCCGGCACTCCTCTTCGTCCCGGAGCTCTCGCTTCTCCGCACGAGCGGGGAGACATTCCTCACGGTCTCCGCGGTGGTCCGCGAAGGCGAGGGCACGGTGCCGGTTCGCGAGCGCCTCGCGCGCCGGCTTCACACCCTCCGCCCGGACCCGCTGCCGCTTCCCGACCCTCATCCGACGCGTGGGGCGCGGATCGCGAGCGTCACTCCGCCACGCTCCTACGAGCGTGCCGTGCTCGCCGCAACGGAGCGGATCCGCGCGGGAGGGCTCGAGAAGGTGGTCCTCGCCCGCGAGGTGAGCGTCGACGCGCCCGCCGCCCACGACCCCGCAGCCACCTTCGGCGCGCTTCGCGAGCTGTTCCCGTCGTGCTTCTGCTTTTGCTGCGGCTCCCCCGAGGGTGCGTTCCTCGGCGCCAGCCCCGAGCTACTCGTGCGCCGCAGCGGGGCGGGGGTGGCCTCGGTTGCGCTCGCCGGCTCGACCCGGCGAAGCGCCGATCCCGCGGTCGACGACCACCTCGGCGAGCAGCTCCTGCGAAGCGCCAAGGACCGGCGTGAGCACGAGATCGTCGCGCGGCGAATCAGACGGGTCCTCGGGCCGCGCTCGGTGTGGGTCGAGGCGGCCCCCGAGCCGGAGCTGATCAAGGTTGCGAACATCCAGCACCTGGCCACGCCTGTGCGCGCCCAGCTCGCCGAGCCGCTGTCGGCGATCGAGCTCGCCGGCTTGCTTCACCCGACCCCCGCGGTCGGGGGCGAGCCCCGCGAGTCCGGTCTCGCTGCGATCGAAGAGCTCGAGCGGATGGACCGGGGCTGGTACGCCGGGCCGGTCGGCTGGATGGATGCCGCCGAGGACGGCGAGTTCTGCGTCGCGCTGCGCTCGGCGCTGCTTCGCGACCGCACGGCCCATCTCTACGCCGGTGCGGGCATCGTCGCCGACTCCGACCCCGCGGTGGAGCTGGCGGAGACCGAGCTCAAGCTCGAGGCGCTGTTGCCGCTGCTGGCTAGCTGACCGCCTCGCGGGTGGCGGCCACGGCCGCCTCATTCAACCGGCGGTGAAGAGAAACGTTCTGGGCCCGATCGACGGAGACGTGGATCAGCCCTGTTCCGGCTTCGAGCGCAGCCGGCAGCGCTCCGAGATCCCGTAGGCCGTGGCAGGCCAGGTCGAAGAGGCCCGCGACTCGCTCGAGGTCGAGCCCGCGCGCAGTCCCGAGCAGAGCCTCGAACTCCGCCCGTTCGAGTTGATCCGCCTGCGGCAGGAACTCGAAGATGCCGCCGCCGCCGTTGTCGACGACGATGATCCGCACCGGGACCTTCACGTCGCGAAGCGCCGCCAGCCCGCCGAGGTCGTGAAGGAGGCCGAGATCCCCGGTGACGATCGTGGTCGGGCGCCCCGACGTATGTGCCGCCCCGATCCCCGATGAGACCAGCCCGTCGATCCCGTTCGCGCCCCGATTCGCGAGGAAGAGCACGTCGCCCTCGCCGGCGGGTAGGAACGCCTCCTGGTCGCGGATCGGCATGCTCGACCCGGTGTAGACGAGCTCACCGTCCTGCAGGGCCGCGCCGAGCGCCGGCCAGAGCCCCGGCTCGGTCGGCTCGGGAAGCGCTTTCAGCTCGGCGCCGACCGCATCGGCCACCGCGCGGTCCGCGGCCAGCCAGAGCTCGCTCCACGTCGGGTCGGTCCGAGCGCCCGCGAGTCGCTCGCTCAGCGCGCTCGCCAACCCGGCCGCATCCGCACGGATCACCGCGCCGGCGCGGCGGGTCGGCTCGTGCCATCCATAGGAGGGGTCGACCACGAGCTGCGGGCATCCGAGCCCCCCGAGCCATTGCCGCAGCGCCTTGCTCGTCGGCAGCTCGCCGAAGCGCAGGACGAGCTCGGGTTCCAGCGCCGGTGGATGAACGCGGGCGAGAGCGTCGTAGCGCCCGACGAGCAGGCCCTTGTCATGCCCACCCCAGCGCAGCTGCGAGGTCGGCTCCGCGAGCAGCGGGAAGCCGGTCGCGCGGGCTAGCGTGGCGAGCGGCTCCGCGAGCCGGGGATCACCCTGGCGCCCGGCGACGATCACGCCGCGCGGACTAGCTTCGACGCGCTCGACGATCGCGTCGAGCAGCTCGGGCCATGGCGCCGGGGGCGAGCTCGGCACGCTGGTCAGCGGTCGATCGCCCCGGCCTGCGAGCGCGAGCTTCGAGGTCGCGACCACCGCACCGCGCCGGGGTTCAGGGCCGAGCGGGTCGCGCCAGGCGAGGTTGAGGTGGACCGGCCCCGGACGCGGGTCACCGGCTGCGAGGGCGAAGGCGCGGCATGCGATCGAGCGGAAGTGGAGCAGCCCCGAATCGTCGGCCTTGTGAGTCCCAACCTCGCAGAACCAGCGCACCGCATCGCCGTAGAGCTTGAGCTGATCGATCGTCTGGCCGGCGCCGATGTCGCGCAACTCGGGCGGCCGGTCGGCGGTGAGCACGACGAGTGGACCGGCCGACTGGTCCGCCTCGCACACCGCCGGGTGCAGGTTCGCCGCCGCGGTGCCGGAGGTGCAGAGCACCGCCACCGGTCGACCCGTCGACTGGGCCCCACCGAGCGCAAAGAACCCGGCGGAGCGCTCGTCGACGATCACGCTGACATCGATCGATCGCTCTCTCCAAAGCGCCAGCGCGAGCGGCGTCGATCGCGAGCCCGGTGAGACGACGGCGTGGCGCATCCCGCAGCGGGCGAGCTCCTCGACCATCGCCGAGGCGAGCGCCGTGTTGCGGTTGGTCGGGTCCACGGGAGCAGACGCTAGATGCGAAGCCGCGCGAGCGCCGCCTCGTCGACCTGGACGCCGAGGCCGGGGCCGGTTGGGATGTGGAGGTGGCCGTCGCTCAGCTCGCACTCACGCCGCGCGTAGCCGTCCGCGAACAGCCGCTGCGTCGCGAGCCCGTGCGCGAGTCCGGGATCCGGGCGGATCCGGCCGATCGCCTGCGCCGCATGGGCGGCCGCGGCGATCCCGACCGGCCCGTCGAGCGCGCTCGAAAGGTACGAGGGGAGCGCCGAGACGATCCCCCCGGCGGCCCCGATCCCGCCGACCTTGGCGAGCTTCACCCCGACCAGGTCGCAGGCGCCGGCGCTTGCCGCCCGGACGGCCTCCTTGGGGGAGGAGACGCTCTCGTCGGCAGCGATCGGGATCGAGGTGCCAGCGCGCAGGCGCGCCAGATCCCGCAACCCCGACACAGGCTCCTCGGCGAGCTCCACCCCGAGCGGCTCGAGCCGGCGCAGGATTGAGGTCGCGTCGCCGAGCGCCCAACTCCCGTTCGCATCGACCCGGATTCGGGCGCTCTCGCCAGTCGCCTCGCGGACCGCGGCGACCTGATCGAGGTCGTCGCCGGTCCCGAGCTTGAGCTTGAAGGAGCGAAATCCCTCGTTCGCCCAGGATTCGGCGGCCGCGGCGACGCTCGCCGGCTCCCCCGCGACGAGGGTCGCGTTGCACTCGACCGGCTCGACCTCCTCGGCGCGGAGCAGTTGCCACAGCGGCATCCCGGCGACCTTGCCGGCGAGGTCGAAGATCGCCGTCTCGAGCGCGGCAGCGGCGGGGGGAGGAAGGCGGCGCCCCGCGGCGACCTCGACGAAGGCGTCGATCGCGGCTCCGAGCGGATCCTCACCCTCGAGCGCCGCGAGCTCCACGCGACGCAGCCGGCGGGCGAGCTTGCCGATCGCGCGCAGGACCCCCTCGAGCATCTCGCCCCCGCGCAGGGAGAGTGGCACGGCCTCGCCGAGCCCGACGAGGCCGGCGTCGGTGCCGAGCCGCAGGAGGATCGTCTCGCGGCGCTCGAGCGTGCCGCTCGCCGTCACGTATGGCTCGCGAAACGGCAACGCGAGCGGGATCGCCTCGAGCTCGGTGATCCGCATCGGCCGGTGCCCCTACACCCCGAGCAGGAGGCCCGCGGACAGAAGGGCGGAGAAGGCACCGAGCAGCGCCCCCGTGCCCGCGAGCGCGCGATTCAAGCTCGGCCCGTCGGTGCGGGTCCGCACGGCGCGCAGGGGCCCGAGCGCGAGCGGCGCGCTGAGCAGGGCGAGCAGGATTTCGGCAGGGGCCTCGGTGAGCAGGGGGGCGAGTCCCAGGGCGACGAAGGCGCCCGCCAGCAGAGCCACGTAGAGCACCCTCGTCCGTTCGCGCCCGATCCGGACCGCGAGCGTGCGCTTGCCGGCGCGGCGGTCGGTCTCGATGTCTCGGACGTTGTTGACGACGATGATCGCGGTGGCGAGCAGGCCGGCCGCGACCGAGAGCACGAAGGGCACGACGTCGAGCTCCTCGAGCTGGACGTAGTAGGAGCCGTTGACGGCGACGAGCCCGAAGAAGAGGAAGACGAAGAGCTCACCCATCCCGGCGTAGCCGTAGGGCCGAGGCCCGCCCGTGTAGAGGACGCCGGCGAGGATCGAGGCAGCACCGACCGCGAGGATCAGCGGCCCCGCGACGGTGGCCATGTAGACCCCTGCCGCCACGGCGACGGCAAACGCGAGCCAGGTTGCGTGCAGGACCCGGCGCGGCGCGATGAGTCCGGCCGAAGTGACGCGCACCGGCCCGAGCCGATCGGCGCTGTCGGCGCCGCGCTTCGCGTCGGAGTAGTCGTTGGCGAGGTTGGTCCCGATCTGGATGAAGATCGAGCCGATCAGCGCGGCGACGAAGACTCCGAAGCGGAAATCGGTGGACGCCTCGACCGCGGCCGCCGTCCCCACCAGCACCGGCGCGATCGCGGCGGGCAGGGTCCGCGGGCGCGCGGCCATCAACCAGATGCGCACGGCTCAGGGTCGCTTCGGGAACTTCGAGAAGTCGGGCCGGCGGCGTTCCTTGTAGGCGTTGCGGCCCTCCTGGCCCTCCTCGGTCATGTAGAAGAGCAGCGTCGCGTCGTGCGAGAGCTGCTGAAGGCCGGTGAGCCCGTCCTCGGCGGCGTTGAAGCTCGCCTTCAGCAGGCGCAGCGAGAGGGGGGAGAGGCTCGCCATCTCCCGACACCAGGCGACCGTCTCGCGCTCGAGCTCGGCGAGCGGCACCACGGCGTTGACGAGCCCGATCTCGTGCGCCTCCTCGGCCTCGTACAGGCGCGCGAGGAACCAGATCTCCTTCGCCTTGCGCACCCCGACCGCTCGCGCCAGCAGGCCGGCGCCGAAGCCGCCGTCGAAGCTTCCGACGCGGGGGCCAGTCTGCCCGAAGACCGCGTTGTCCGCTGCGATCGAGAGGTCGCAGACCAGGTGCAGGATCTGTCCACCTCCGACGGCGTAGCCGGCGACCATTGCGATCACCGGTTTCGGCAGGCGCCGGATCTGGACGTGGAGATCGCCGGCGTCGAGCCGGCCGACCCCGCGAGCGGCCACCTCGTCGTCGCCCATGTACCCGTCGTCGCCGCGGATCCGCTGATCGCCGCCCGAGCAGAAGGCCTCCTCGCCCGCCCCGGTGAGGATGATCGTCCCAACTTCGACGTCGTCGCGAGCGCGCCGGAAGGCGTCGCGGAGCTCGGCGAGGGTCTGGGGGCGGAACGCGTTTCGGACCTCGGGCCGGTTGATCGTGATCTTCGCGATCGCCTCGGCGCGTTCGTACAGCACGTCCTCGTAGCCGCCCTCGGCCCGCCACTCGATCGGCGCGTAGAGCTCTTCGCGCGGCGGGGCGTCCTTGTGCGGAATCGGCAGGGCTCGGTCCTCCTTGTGCCCGCGACACGGCAAGCCGCGGAGCCTCGCAACAATGCCACAGTGCTTGGCGGTGAGGGGCTCTAGATGATCCTCGACAACTGGCTCGCGCAGCGTTCGCAGACCTGCCCGGACCGCTGTGCCCTGCTCGCCGACGGGCGCTCGCTCACCTACGAGGAGCTCGAGCGCGAGGCAACGGCCGCGGCTCGCCGCCTCGCCGCTCGCGGGGTGCGCCGCGAAGCGACCGTTGCCCTTCGCCTCGAGCCCGGGATCGACTACGTCGTCCTGCTGCACGCGCTGATGAAGCTCGGCGCGGTTGCTTATCCGCTCAACACCCGGCTCAGCGATCCGGAGATCAGAGCCGAGCTCGCCGGCTCCGAGCCGGCGCTGGTGGTCAGCGGAAGTCCGGATCTCGGCGCCACCGAAGCGGACCTGCCACTGCTCGGCGAGCACGACCTAGACGCGCTCCATTGCCGTCTGCTGACCAGCGGCACCGCCGGGGAGGCCCGTTCCGTCGGGCTCACCTACGGCAATCACCTGTGGAGCGCGGTCGGCTCGGCCTTCAACCTCGGCGTAGAGCCGACGGACCGCTGGCTCTGCTGCCTGCCCCTGTTTCACATCGGCGGGCTCTCGATCGTGGCGCGCTCGGTGATCTACGGGACGACCGCGGTGATCCATCCCGACTTCGACGTCGACCGGGTCGCCGCCTCGCTCGAGGGCGACGGGGTGACCCTGGTCTCGCTCGTCGCAACGCAGCTCGTCCGCCTGCTCGAGGCCGGCGTCGACCTGATGCCGCTGCGAGCGGTCCTCGTCGGCGGCGGGCCGGTGCCGCAGGAAGTGCTCGAGGAGGCGATCGGGCGAGGTGCGACGGTGGTGCAGACGTATGGCCTCACCGAGGCGGCCTCCCAGGTGACGACCCTCTCCCCGGGTGACGCCAGCCGCAAGCTCGGTTCCGCCGGGCGCCCCCTGCTCACCACCCACCTGCGTATCCAGGAGGGCGAGATCCTCGTCCAGGGCCCGACCGTGGCCCCCGGCGCCGCCGACGAAGACGGCTGGCTTCACACCGGCGACCTCGGCCGAATCGACGACGAGGGGTTCCTCTACGTCACCGAGAGGCTCGGCGACGTGATCGTCACCGGCGGGGAGAACGTTCTGCCCGCGGAGGTCGAGGAGGTCCTGTTGCGCCACCCGCAGGTCCTCGATGCTGCAGCCGTAGGCCGAGCCGATCCAGAGTGGCAGGAGGCGGTCACCGCAGTGGTCGTCCTGCGCGACGGGAACGGGGCCACCGGTGAGGAGCTTCGCCGCCACTGCGCCGGGGAGCTCGCGGGCTACAAGGTGCCGAAGCGCTTCGAGTTCGTCTCCGAGCTGCCGCGGACGGCGTCGGGCAAGCTGATCCGAAACGCCCTGCGTTGAGCGAGCGATGGATGCCGAACGACTGACCCGCTGGCTGGCCGACTACGTCGAGGCCTGGAAGAGCTACGACCGCGAATCGATCGCGGCGCTGTTCGCCGAGCGAGCCAGCTACCGCTACCACCCCGCCGACGAGCCGATCGTCGGCGTCGAGGCGATCGTTGACTCGTGGCTCGACGAGCCCGACGCGCCCGGCAGCTACGAGGCGCGCTACGAGCCGTACGCGATCGAGGCGGACCGCGCCGTCGCGACGGGGACGAGCACGTACTTCGACAAGGCCGGCGAGGTCCGGGCTGTCTATGACAACTGCTTCGTGCTTCGCTTCGATCCTGCCGGGCGCTGCTGCGAGTTTGTCGAGTGGTACGTGAAGCGACCCGGCGAGTAGAGTCCCGCCGCCGATGGCAGCAGACGACAAGGTCTTCTACGACGCCGACGCGGACCTCGGGGCCCTGAAGGGCAAGGCGATCGCCGTGCTCGGCTACGGCTCCCAGGGCCACGCGCACGCGCTCAACCTCCGAGACTCTGGCCACGAAGTCGTCGTCGGGCTGCGCGCGGACTCCTCGAGCCGCGAGAAGGCCAGTGCCGACGGGCTCGAGGTGCTCGAGATCGCCGACGCGGCGAGTCGGGGGGACGTCGTCATGGTGCTGTTGCCCGACGAGAAGCAGGCCGAGGTTTGGGAGGCCGAGATCCGCGACGGGCTCGCCGAGGGCAACCTGCTGATGTTCGCGCACGGGTTCGCGATCCACTTCGGCGAGATCGCTCCCCCCGCCGGCGTCGACGTCGGGATGGTCGCCCCGAAGGGGCCCGGGCACCTCGTCCGCCGCACCTACGAGGAGGGCCGGGGTGTGCCCTGTTTGATGGCGGTCCATCAGGACGAGACGGGCACGGCGCACGACGCCGTGCTCGCCTATGCGAGTGGCATCGGCGGAGGGCGCGCGGGGATCATCGAGACCACCTTCAAGGACGAGTGCGAAACCGACCTGTTCGGGGAGCAGACCGTGCTCTGTGGCGGCGCCACCGAGCTCGTGCGGGCAGGGTTCGAAACGCTCGTCGAAGCTGGTTACGACCCGCGCCTCGCCTACTTCGAAACGCTCCACGAGCTCAAGCTGATCGTCGACCTGATGTACGAGAAGGGCGTCCAGGGGATGCGCTACTCGATCTCGAACACCGCCGAGTACGGCGACATGACCCGCGGCCCGCGGGTGATCGGCCCCGAGGTTCGCGAGGCGATGCGTGAGGTGCTCGCCCAGATCCAATCGGGCGAGTTCGCCAGGGAATGGATCGCCGAGAACCGCGCCGGCGCGGAGAGCTTCAACCGGATGCGGGACGAGGCCACCGGGCACCAGATCGAGCGGGTCGGCAAGGAGCTGCGCTCGATGATGCCCTGGATCGACCAGGAGTTCTAGGGGAGCGCTACCCGCCCTTCGCCTGGGCGTAGGCGGCGGCGTCAGGCGGCGGAGCTCGGCTGGGCGCGCTGCTCGCCCTCGGGCAGGATCCCGTCGCGGCCGACGTAGCCGCCCTGGGCGCCGACGCAGACGTAGACCGCCTCGTTCTCGCCGACGTTCCTCAGCTTGCGCTTTGCGCTCGCGTCGACGCGAGCGAGGCCACCCGGGCCGAGCGGGTGCGTGGACCCGTCGCCGAACTCGATCTCGACCTGGCCCGAATGGACGAAGTAGAGCTCCTGTTGGCGCTCGTGCATGTGCAGGCCGGTCTCATAGCCCGGCGGGAGGACGATCGCGTTGACCCCGAACTCGGTGACGTCGAGCTCGGGGCGGATCTTGCGAAACCCGGGCCCCTCTCCGAGGTCGTCCAGATGCCCCACGGAGTAGCCCTCGCCGCTCGTCACGCCAGCGCCCACGCACGAAACCATAGTCGTCGGCGGGAATCCGTAAGTTCTTTCGGCCGATTGACGATGAATACATCCACCGCACACATACCTGATCAGTTGAAGCCGGCCGACGGGCGGTTCGGGTGCGGCCCCTCGAAGGTTCGACCGGAGGCGCTGCGCAAGCTCGCCGAGCGGGCGGACGTGATCGGTACCTCGCACCGCCAGAAGCCGGTCAAGGACCTCGTCGGGGGAATCCGACGTGGTGTCTGCGAGCTGTTCGGGGCGCCGGACGGATACGAGGTCGCGCTTGGGAACGGCGGCACGACGGCGTTCTGGGACGCGGCCGCCGCCTGCCTCGTGCGCGAGCGCCCGCTGCACCTGAGCTACGGCGAGTTCTCGAACAAGTTCGCCGAGGTCAGCGCCTCCGCGCCATTTCTGGCCGAGCCGATCGTGATCGAAGCCGAGCCGGGGGATGCTCCCGAGCCCGTGGCGGACCCGCGGGCCGACGCGCTGGCTTGGGCGCACAACGAGACCTCGACCGGCGTCATGGTCACGCCCGAGCGGCCCCGGGACTCCGGAGAGGCACTGGTCCTGATCGACGCGACCTCGGGCGCCGGGGGGCTGCCGCTCGACCCAAGCCAGGTCGACGCCTACTACTTCGCGCCTCAGAAGGCGTTCGGCTCCGACGGCGGCCTCTGGCTCGCCCTGCTCGGGCCCGCCGCGATTGCCCGGATCGAGGAGCTCGATGGTGCCGCCGGCCGCTGGCAGCCAGCGTCCCTGTCGTTGCGGATCGCGCTCGAGAACTCGCGCAGGGATCAGACCTACAACACACCCGCGGTGGCGACGCTCCTGCTGCTCGCCGACCAGGTCGAGTGGATGCTCACCTCCGGAGGGCTCGACTGGTGCGTGGAGCGCTGCCGGGCCTCTTCGGGTCACCTCTACGCGTGGGCCGAGGGCGCCGAGTTCGCCTCACCCTTCGTCACCGACCCCGCCAAGCGCTCCCTGGTCGTCGCCACGATCGACTTCGACGACAGCGTCGATGCGGTTGCGTTAGCTAGGACCCTGCGAGCCAACGGGATCGTCGACGTGGAGCCGTACCGCAAGCTCGGCCGCAACCAGCTCCGGGTTGGCCTCTTCCCGGCGATCGAGCCAGCGGACGTCGAGGCGCTCACGGCCTGCGTCGACTGGATCCTCGAAAACGAACCCGAGGCCCGGCGCTGATGGCGGCCGAGCGCATGCTCTCGGACCCGGTCCCCCGGGTCCTCGTCAAGGAGCAGATCGCCGATGCCGGGGTCGAGCTCCTGCGCGAGGAGTTCGAGGTCGAGCTCGGGCTCGAGATGGGCGCCGAGGAGCTCGAGCGCAGGATCGGCGAGTTCGACGCGATCCTGATCCGCTCGGGCACGAAGCTGACCGCCGAGCTGATCGACCGCGCGCCGAACCTGAAGGTGATCGGTCGCGCGGGCACCGGCGTCGACAACGTGGATGTCGAGGCCGCGACGAAGCGCGGGATCATCGTCGCCAACGCCCCGGAGTCGAACTCGATCGCCGCCGCGGAGCACACGCTCGCGCTCGCGCTCGCGCTCTGCCGGAACATCCCTCAGGCGCATGGGTCGCTGGTCAGGGGCGAGTGGGCCCGCTCGCGCTACGCCGGCAACGAGCTCTACGGCAAGACGCTCGGGGTGATCGGCTTCGGCCGCATCGGCCAGCTCGTCGCCAAGCGCGCGCAGTCCTTCGAGATGGACGTCGTCGGCTTCGACAAGTTCGTCTCCGCCGAGCGGTTTCGCGAGCTCGGCGTCGAGGGGGTCGAAACCCCCGAGGAGCTCTACGGGCGCGCCGACCTGATCACGGTCCATCTGCCGAAGACGCCGGAGACCGTCGGCTGGATCGGGGCCGAGGCGATCGCGAGCATGCGCGAGGGGGTGCGGATCGTCAACTGCGCACGCGGAGAGCTCGTCGACCTCGATGCCCTCCTGGCCGGCCTCGAGTCCGGCCGGGTCGCCGGTGCGGCGCTCGACGTCTTCCCGGAGGAGCCGTTCACCGAGCACCCGCTGTTCGAGCGCGACGACGTCGTCGTCACCCCGCACCTGGGCGCCTCGACCGCGGAGGCACAGGATCGCGCCGGGGTCGTCACCGCCGAGCAGGTGCGCGCGGCGCTCAGCGGCGCGATGGTCACCAACGCGGTCAACATCGCCGCCGTGCGCCCCGAGGTGATGGAGGCGCTGGCGCCCTTCGTCCCACTCTGCGAGCGGCTCGGCCGGCTCGCGCAGGGCCTCGGCGAGGGGGCCGTTCAGCGGGTCCATGTCTCCTTCCGCGGCCGGATCGCCGAGCACGACACGCGGCTGCTCGGAATCGCGGTGATGGTCGGGATCCTCTCCGGCCACACGGAGGAGCCGGTCAACCTCGTCAACGCCCCCGCGATGGCCGAGGAGCGGGGGATCGAGCTCGTCGAGACCAAGGAGTCCGCCTCCGAGGACTTCACCGAGCTCGTCACGGTGCGGCTCGGCGAAGGCGAGGGGTCGGTGGAGGTCGCCGGCACGGGCGTCGGTCCCCGCAACGTCCCCTACCTGGCCGGGGTCTGGGGCCAGAGCTTCTACATGCCCTTCGCCGAGCACCTCGCGATCTTCCGCTACGCGGATCGGCCGGGGATGATCGGCCGCGTCGGCTCGGCCTTCGGCGAGCACGGCGTCAACATCGTCTCCGCCGCCGTGGGCGCCGAGGCTCGTGCCGACGAGGCGGTGATGGCGCTGACCACCGACGCCCCGGTTCCGCTCGGCGTGATCGAGGAGATCGCCGCGGGCGAGGACTTCTTCGTCGGCCGCGCGGTCGACCTGTAGATCTAGGGCGCCCGCAGCCCGAGCAGCTCGGCCCGGTTGGCCTCCAGGTCCGAGTAGCCCATCTTCTCGATCAGCGCGGGGTCCAGCTCGATCGCTCGCCGATCCCCTTCCTGGCGAGCTCGCAAGACGGCGATCCCGAAATCGATGTCGAGGGTCTCGACGTGGAGCTCGGCCCGAGTCGCACGCAGGTGGGCGATCGCCTTCCACACGTCCCCGCACCACGGACCACTGCCCGCGTCACGCGAGTCGGGGCTCGCCGCTCCCGCGCTCTGGGGATTGCAGTCGTGGACGAGGACGACGCCGCGCGGCGCGAGCCTCGCGAGCGCGTTCTCGATGTCGCGCAGGGACTGGCGGTAGGCGTGATCGCCGTCGACGAAGACGACATCGAAGCGCTCCTCGGAGCGCAGGCTGGCGAAGTACGCGTCGCTGGTCGCCTCGATCAGGCGGCCTCGCCGCAGCGTGTTGGGGTGCAGGGCGCGCTTCCATGCCGGGACGGCGGGAAGCGGATCGACACCGATCTTGCGCCGCGCGCGGACGTGCAGGAAGAGGACGCCGGTGTTGACCCCGATCTCGAGGTACCGCGCACCGTCGAAGCGATCGAGCTCGGCCTGGACGATCGCGACCCGCGGCGGCAGCGGCCTGCCCAGCAGGCGTCGGATCGGATTCACCGCCGGCAAGTTAGTCTGAGGCCATGCGAGCGGTCGTGATCACCGAGCATGGCGGCCCCGACGTGCTGCGGGTCGAGGAGCGACCCGACCCGGATGTCGGGGCGGGCGAGATCCGGATCGCCGTCAAGGCCGCGGGGATCAACTTCTCCGACCTGATGGCTCGCGCGGGCGTCTACCCGGACGCTCCTGCGCCGCCGAGCGTCCTCGGCTATGAGGTCGCGGGCGAGGTCGAGGAGATCGGCGAGGGCGTCGAGGGCCTGAGCGAGGGCGACCGGGTGATTGCCGGCACGCGCTTCGGCGGGCAGGCGGAGCTGGTCACGGCCGAGGCCGAGCAGGCGATCCCGCTGCCGGAATCGCTGAGCTTCGAACAGGGTGCAGCCTTTCCCGTCAACTACGGAACCGCCTACGCGGCGCTGGTGATCATGGGTGGCCTCAAGCCGCAGGAGCGGCTGCTGATCCACGCCGCCGCGGGCGGGGTTGGGACCGCCGCCACCCAGGTCGCGAAGCGGATCGGTGCCGAGATCCTCGGCACCGCCTCGGCCTCCAAGCACGACGCGATCCGCGCGCAGGGCGTCGATCACCCCATCGACTACCGAAACGAGGACTTCGCCGAGGCCGCGATGCGGATCACCGGCGGGGTTGGGCTCGACCTGATCATCGACGCGGTCGGGCCGACGAGCTTTCGCAAGGGCTACCGCATCCTCCGACCCGGCGGGCGGATCGTGATGTTCGGCCTCTCCGAGGTGCAGACGGGCGACAAGCGCGACATCCCGGCAGTGCTGCGCGGCCTTGCGCGGATGCCGCTCTCGACGATGCCGTGGTGGAAGAGCCTGCAGCTGATCAACGAGAACAAGGGCGTCTTCGGGCTCAACATGCTCAAGTGGTGGGACGAGGAGGGCCTCGACCGAGTGCTCGAGCCACTCTCCGCCGGGCTTGCCGCCGGCGACTATGAGCCGGTGATCGCCGAGAGCTTCCCATTCGAGCGCGCCGCCGACGCGCATCGCTTCATCGCCGAGCGCCGCAACATCGGCAAGGTGGTCCTCACCCCGTAGTGACCCTCCCGCTCGCCAGCGTCGGCAGCCTGTTCGAGCGGGCGATCGTCGACACCGGCAGGCTGGCGCCCTTGGCGTGCTCGTGGCGCTGGTCAACGCGGCGAAGCAGAAATTTGCGATGGCGCTCGCCGGGCACTTCGTCTGGCCCGTAGGCGCCGTTGGCGCCCTGAGGCTGGCGAAGCCGCGCTCGCCCTTGGCGCGGTTTCTCTACCGGGGCGAGGAGCTGCGCCCCTCCTTCGAGCGCTACCCTGCGCGAGACGCGTGACTTCCCGGCTCGACAGCCTGGCGCTCCTCCTTCTCCTCCCCCTCCGGGGGGAATAGCGCTGGGCGGCGCGACAGCCGCGAGAAGAAGAGTCACGGGTCACACGCAGAAGGAGGAAGGGCGATGAACGCCCCGCACGAGAGTCACGCACCGCAGTCCGTCGGAGCCGAGCGCGTCCACATCTTCGACACCACCCTGCGCGACGGCGAGCAGTCTCCCGGGATCTCGCTCAACACGCAGGAGAAGGTGGAGATCGCCCACCAGCTCGCGCGGCTGGGCGTCGACGTGATCGAGGCCGGCTTTCCGATCACCTCGCCGGGCGATTTCGAGGCGGTCGAGGCGATCGCCCGCCAGGTCGAGGGGCCGACGGTCTGCGGCCTGGCGCGCACCCACAAGGCCGACATCGACGCGGCCTGGGGGGCGATCCGCGACGCCGAGCGTCCTCGCATCCACACCTTCATCTCGACCTCGGACATCCACATCACCCACCAGCTCCAGACGACCCGCGAGGACGTCAAGGGTCAGGCCAGGGCCGCGGTCGCGCACGCGAAGTCGCTCTGCGAAGACGTCGAGTTCTCTCCGATGGACGCGACCCGCGCCGAGATCGAGTTCACCGCCGAGGTCTGCGCGATCGCGGTCGCCGAGGGCGCGAACGTGCTCAACATCCCCGACACGGTCGGGTACACGACGCCCGAGGAGTACGCGCGCTACTTCGAGCGCCTGCGCGAGCTGGTGCCCGAGCTCCACGAGGTCGAGCTGTCGGTGCACTGCCACGACGACCTCGGGCTCGCCGTCGCGAACTCCTACGCCGGGCTGCTCGCAGGCGCGCGCCAGGTGGAGTGCGCGGTGAACGGGATCGGCGAGCGCGCCGGCAACTGCTCGCTTGAGGAGATCGTGATGCTGCTCCGCACGCGCCGGGACGAGCACGGCCTCGACACCGCGCTCAACACCCGGGAGCTGGCGCGCACGAGCCGCATGGTTTCGCGGTTCACCGGCTACGCGGTGCAGCCGAACAAGGCGATCGTGGGGCGAAACGCGTTCGCGCACGAGGCCGGCATCCACCAGGATGGCGTGCTCAAGGAGCGCACGACCTACGAGATCATGGACGCGCGCGACGTCGGGCTCGACTCGAACTCGATCGTGCTCGGCAAGCACTCGGGGCGCCACGCGCTGCGCGACGCGCTCGAGCAGCTCGGCTTCAAGGTCGAGGGCAACGCGCTCAACGAGGCGTTTCGCCGCTTCAAGGACGTCGCCGACAAGAAGAAGCAGGTCACCGCGCTCGATCTCGAGGCGCTCGTCTCCGATCAGGCGCGCGAGAGCTCGCAGCGCTACGAGCTGGTCTGGTTCGACGTCGAGGCCTCCTCGCGCCGCGAGCCGCGGGCCACGGTCGCAGTCGCGATGCCCGACGGCGCGGAGGTCGTCGGTCGCTCGAGCGGCGACGGCCCGGTGGATGCGATCTTCGGCGCGATCCGCGAGGCGACCGGGATCGACTCGGAGCTTCGTCAGTACACGGTCTCCGCGGTCACCGAGGGCGAGGACGCGCTCGGCGAGGCGACCGTGATGCTCCAAGCCCACGGGCGGCTCGCGAGCGGCCAGGGCGTCGCCACCGACATCCTCGAGGCCTCGGCTCGCGCCTACGTGCGCGCGATGTCGAATGCGCTGGAGGGCGGCACGGTGCGCGAGGCCGAGGGACTGACCGCCGACGCGGCGACCGAGCCGGTCCGCCCAGGCCCATAGCGACTCCCGCGGCGGACATATAGTCCGCCCAAGGTGCCCGAGATGCTCGAAGGACGCAAGGCGCTGATCACCGGGGCCTCCTCGGGGATCGGCGAGGCGACGGCTCTTGCGATGGCGCGCGAGGGTGCGGCTGTTGCGCTCGGCGCGCGGCGAAAGCAGCGCCTCGACGAGATCGTCGAGCGAATCGAGTCAGACGGCGGGCGTGCTGTCGCGATCGAGGCGGACGTGGCCAACGAAAGTCAGGCTCGCTCGCTCGTCGAGGGCGCCCACGCCGAGCTCGGCGGCCTCGACTGCCTGGTCAACAATGCCGGGCTGATGCTGCTCGGCCCCCTTCAGGGCGCCGACACCGACGAGTGGCGGCGGATGATCGACGTCAACCTGCTCGGCCTCCTGTACTGCACCCATGCGGCGCTGCCGCTGATGCGAGACGGCGGGGGAGGGGACGTGGTCAACGTCTCCTCGGTCGCCGGGCGCACGGCTGCGCTCGGCTCGGGCGTCTACAACATGACCAAGTGGGGCGTCGTCGGGTTTTCGGAGTCGCTTCGCCAGGAGGGGGCGCACATCGGCGTCAGGGTCACCTGCGTCGAGCCGGGCTTCGTTGACACCGAGCTCCAGGGACACAACGAGCATCCGCTGGTAGTCGAAACGATCGCGAAGATGCGCGAGCAGACCGGCAAGGTGCTCGAGCCCGAGGACATCGCGCGGGCGATCGTCTACGTGGTCGCCCAGCCCGAGCACGTGAGCATCAACGAGGTGCTCGTGCGGCCCTCCGGCCAGACGCGCTGACGGCCCTTTCGTTCATCCAGCGGCACATTTCGCGCAGATCTCGCGCCATCCTCCGTGAGACAATCGTCGGGATGGCCGACGAGCTTCACCGGCAGCTCCTCGCGCGGATCGACGCGACGCTCGAGCGGATGGACGCAGGCTTCGAGCGCAGCGAGCGCCGCTTCCACGAGCCTTTCCACCGCATGGACGAGCGCAACCGAAGCGCTGATGAGCGGGACGCGCTCGCGGCAGAACGCCACGAGGCGCTGATGCTCGAGCACCGGCGCTTGCCGGTTCCGCGGAACCGCGGTTTCTGACGTTTGTACGTGATAACGTACGCAGGGTGCCGGCCGTCGCGACCCAGAACGGAGCCATCGGAGCGCGGGTGAAGGCGCTTCGCGAGGCGATGGACCTCTCGCTGCGCGACCTCGCGGGGCGAACGGGCGTTTCCGCGCCGATGCTCTCCCAGGTCGAGCGCGGTGAGACCAGCCCGACCCTCGCTGTCGCGGAGCGGATCGCGGGCGGGCTCGAGCTGACTCTCTCCCAGCTCCTGCGGCTCGACGAGGGTGGACACGTGCTCGTGATCCGCGCCGGCGAGCGGCGCGGGCGCCGCCACCGCGGCCATCGCACCGAGGAGCTGACGCCACCGCTTCCGGGCCAGCGGGCCGACGTCTCCCGCCACGTGCTCGATCCCGGCGCCGCCACCGGCCGCCGCGAGGACCCGCCGCTTCACGAGCCGGGCGCGAGGGAGACCGCAGTCGTGCTCGCCGGCGCGCCGACGCTGCTGATCGACGACGAGCGCCACGACCTCGTCGCCGGTGACAGCGTCACCTTCGACGCCGACCTCCCGCACCGCTTCGTCAACGAGGGCGACGAGCCGGCCGAGCTCCTCGCGGTGCTCAGCGCCGGGCTGCGCAGGGGATGAGCGGGCTGAGCGGCGTGGCGAAGACGATGTTCGACAAGATCTGGTCCGCCCACGAGGTCGCCGACGGGCTGATCTACATCGACCTCCACCTCGTCCACGAGGTCACCTCGCCCCAGGCCTTCGAGGGCCTGCGTCTCGCCGGCCGCCGCGTGCGCCGACCCGACAAGACGATCGCGACCGCGGACCACAACGTGCCCACCGACGGCACGCCGGTCGCGCGGATGATCGCCGACGGACTCTCGCGAAAGCAGGTCGAGACGCTCGAGCGAAACTGCGCCGAGTTCGAGGTGCCCTTGTACTCGCTCGGCTCCGAGCGCCAGGGGATCGTTCATGTGATCGGGCCCGAGCTCGGGATCACCCAGCCCGGGATGACGATCGTCTGCGGCGACAGCCACACATCCACCCACGGCGCCTTCGGCGCACTTGCCTTCGGCATCGGCACCTCCGAGGTCGAGCATGTGCTCGCCACCCAATGCCTCGGCCAGCGCCGCCCGAAGACGATGCGCATCCTCTACTCGGGGGAGCTCGGCGAGGGGGTCACGGCCAAGGACATGATCCTCGCCACGATCGGCCGGCTCGGGACCAGCGGCATGGTGGGCCACGCGGTCGAGTACGCGGGCGAGACGGTCCGCGGGCTCTCGATGGAGAACCGGATGACGATCTGCAACATGACGATCGAGGGCGGCGGGCGCGCAGGGATGATCGCCCCGGACGCAACGACCTTCGGCTGGATCGAGGGCCGTCCCGGAGCGCCCGCCGACTTCGAGGCGGCGGTCGAGGAGTGGGGGCGACTGCCGAGCGATGCAGAGGCGAGCTTCGATGCTGAGGTCGAGGTCGATTCCGCCTCGCTCTCGCCGATGGTCACCTGGGGCACGAACCCCGCTCAGGTCGTCGAGGTCACCGGTGTCGTCCCCGAGCCCGTCGACGATTCGGAGGAGCGGGCGCTGCGCTACATGGATCTCGAGCCGGGCCGGGCGATCGAGGAGATCGCGCTCGACCGGGTCTTCATCGGCTCCTGCACGAACTCACGGATCGGCGACCTGCGCGAGGCTGCCGGCGTGGTCGAAGGCCGCCGCGTCGCGAGCTCGGTGCGGGCGATGGTGGTGCCCGGCTCGGCACAGGTAAAGGCGCAGGCAGAGGCAGAGGGGCTCGACGAGGTCTTCCGCGCGGCCGGGTTCGACTGGCGCAGCGCCGGGTGCTCGATGTGCCTCGGGATGAATCCCGACACACTGACCCCGGGCGAACGCTGCGCCTCGACCTCGAACCGCAACTTCGAGGGTCGCCAAGGCAAGGGCGGGCGCACCCACCTCGTCAGCCCGAGGATGGCCGCCGCCGCCGCGGTCGAGGGCCGCTTCGTCGACATCCGAGGTTGGGCCTGAGGATGCGCGTCGCGACCCGGCCCGACAACCCCTTCGAGGCTGCGGCGATGGTCGCGGGCATCGTTCCCCGGCCGCTATTCGAGGGCTATTTCGCCCACATGATGTCGCGGACGATCATGGCCGCCGTATCGCTTGGGATCTTCGACGCGCTCGAGGAGCGAGCCGACGACGCCACCGGCCTGGCGGAGCGACTCGCTCTCGATCCGCGTGGCGTTGACGCGCTGCTGATCGCCCTGCACTCGATGGGATACGTCGACCATGGCGACGGGGGCTACCGCAACGGCACCCAGACCCGCAAGCACCTCGTGGCCGGCGCCGCCGAGCCGCTTGCCGAGTGCATCGGCGTATTCACTTACGACATGTGGCGCTACATGGGCCACCTGGAGGAGGTCGTGCGAAGCGGCGAGCCGGTTGGCGACCTGCACGACCGACCTCCTGAGCACCCCTGGTGGAGGAGCTACATGCGCGGCCTGTTCGAGCTCTCCCAACTCCGCGCCGATTGGGTGGTGCGCCAGATACCAACGCGCGAACCGAGCACGCTGCTCGACGTCGCCGGGGGCCATGGCGGCTACTCGCTCGCCATGTGTCGCCGTCACCGCGGCCTCGAGGCAACCGTGTTCGAGCTCGAGGGGGCGGCGACCGTCGGGCGCGAGATCATGGCCGAGCAGGAGGGTGGGGAGCAGGTCTCCTTCCAAATCGGTGACATGTTCAGCGGCGAGCTCGGGTCCGGCTACGACGTCGCGATGGCGAACTCGATCTGCCACCACTTCGACCCGGATCGCAACGTCGAGCTCCTGGGCCGGATCCGGGAGGCCCTCGCGGAGGGTGGGACAATCGCGATCGTCGAACAGGAGCGCCCGGCCGAGGGCAAGCGCGGCGAGCAGATCGGAGCCCTGACCGGGGTGCTCTTCTACGTCACGAGCAGGGTTCGCACCTATACCGGTGCTGAGCTCTCGAGCTTCCTGAGCGAGGCCGGCTTCGAAGCCGTCAAGGACTCCCGCAGCGTGATGGTCCCGGGGGTCGTCGTCGCCAGCGGCCGCAAGCCCGGAGCCCGCTGATGGATCCCGTCCAAGTGATCGAGGGCGCGGTCTCAGTGCTCGACCGCGCCGACGTCGACACCGATCAGATCATCCCCAAGCAGTTCCTCAAGCGGGTCGAGCGCAGCGGCTTCGGCGAGTTCCTCTTCTTCGACTGGATCCGCGATGGCGAGATCTCGCTCGAGCCGAACCCGATCCTCGTCACCGGCCGCAACTTCGGCTGCGGCTCCTCGCGCGAGCATGCGCCCTGGGCGCTTCAGGATTTCGGCTTCCGCGCGATCCTCGCGCCCTCCTTCGCCGACATCTTCTACGTCAACTGCACGAAGATCGGACTGCTGCCGGTGATCCTCGACGAGCAGCACTGCCGCGGCATCGCCGAAGCGGGCCGCGCGCGGATCGACCTCGACGACCGGACCGTCGACTACGCGGGCGGCGTGATCGCGTTCGAGATCGACGAAGAGGTCAAGCATCGCCTTCTTCACGGCCTCGACGAGATCGGCGTCACGCTGCAGGGCGAGGCGACGATCGACTACTTCGAGGCCTCCGGTGGGGCGGACCGCGGCCCCGTGACGACGGCGCTGTGAGCGGCGGCGCCGGGCTGCCCCCGCCCTCGCACACGGGTCCTCGTGAGTGGGACGCCGAGGTCTACCATCGCGTCTCGCAGCCGCAGTTCGAGTGGGCCTCCGACGTGCTTGGCCGACTGCCTCTTCGCGGGGACGAGGTGGTGCTCGACGCCGGCTGCGGCACCGGCCGGGTGACCGCCCTCCTGCGGGAGCGCCTGCCGCGCGGACGCGTGATCGGCGTCGACGCCTCGGACGCGATGGTGCGAAAGGCGCGCGAGGTCCTCGGCGACCGGATCGAGCTCCTGATCGCGGATCTCACAGAGATGCGACTCAGTGAGCAGGTCGACGCCGTGTTCTCGAACGCCGTCTTTCACTGGATCGCCGACCACGACCGGCTCTTCGCGCGTCTTGGCGAGACGCTTCGTCCCGGCGGGCGCCTGGTCGCTCAGTGCGGGGGCGAGGGCAATGTCGCCTCGCTGGCTGCGGCTGCCCGGGCGGTGGCGGCCCGCGCTGCGTACGCCAAGCACCTTGCCGGCATCGAGCGGCTCTGGAACTTCGCCTCGCCGCGGGAGACGGAGGCGAGACTCGAGCGGGCGGGGTTCGACGCGGTGAAGTGCTGGCTCGAGCCCAAGCCGGTGACCGAGCGTCCGCTGGACTACCTCGCCACCGTGACCCTGGGTCCCTACCTCGATCGGCTGCCGAAGGCTCCGCGCGAGAGCTTCGTCGAGGACGTCGCAACCGAGATGGGCTCCCCGCTCGTCCTCGACCACGTGCGGCTCAACATCTCCGCGCGCCGGAGCGCGGAATGAGCGCCCCGCTCATTGTCCTGCTCCCCGGCGACGGTGTCGGCCCCGAGATCGTCGCCGCAGCGCGGCGTGTGCTGGAGCGGGTGGGGGCGTTCGAGTTCACCGAGGAGGTCGTCGGCGGCGCCTCGATCGACGCGCACGGCATGGCGCTCACCGAGCAGGTGCTCGACGCCTGCCGCGAGGCCGACGCCGTGCTTCTCGGCGCCGTAGGCGGCCCGAAGTGGGACAGCACCGATCCCGACGCGCCCCGTCCCGAACAGGGCCTGCTCGGCCTGCGCAAGGGGCTCGGCCTCTACGCGAACCTGCGGCCGGTCCACCCGAGCCCGGCACTCGTCGGCGCCAGCCCGCTGCGCGAGGAGCGGATTCGCGGCACCGATCTACTCGTCGTCCGCGAGCTCACCGGCGGGATCTATTTCGGCGATCGCGGTCGCGAGGCGGATCGTGCCCACGACACGTGCGTCTACACGGCCGCCGAGATCGAGCGGATCGCCGGCACCGCCTTCGACGCCGCGGCGGGCAGGCGCGGACGGGTCACGTCGGTCGACAAGGCGAATGTGCTCGAGACCTCGAGGTTGTGGCGCGAGACCGTCGACCGGGTCGCCGCGGGTTACCCGCGAGTCGAGCTCGACCACATGCTCGTTGACAACGCGGCGATGCAGCTCGTAGCCGCGCCCGCCCGCTTCGACGTGATCCTGACCGAGAACATGTTTGGCGACATCCTCAGCGACGAGGCAGCGATGCTCACCGGCTCGCTCGGGATGCTGCCCTCGGCGAGCCTCGGGGATGGCGGGCCGGGTGTGTTCGAGCCCGTGCACGGCTCGGCGCCCGACATCGCTGGCAAGGGGATCGCCAACCCCCTGGCCACCATTCTCTCCGCTGCGCTGATGCTCCGCCACGGCGTCGGGATGCCCGGTGCGGCGAGCGCGATCGAGGAGGCCGTCGAGGCGGCGCTGGCTCGTGGCATCCGCACCCCCGACCTTGCCCCGGTCGAGTCCGAGGTGCCGCCGATGTCGGACCTGCCCGGCGAGGTTGCGGTCGGTACGGAGGAGATGACGGACGCTGTGCTCGCCGAGCTTCAGGTATCCGATGAGCCGCTCTAGCGGCGAAAGCAGCGTTGTGCCGGTAGGTGTTTGTCCGTAACCTGGGGGGTCGTGGAGAAGTCCGAATGGATCTGGATGAACGGCGAGTTCGTCGCCTGGGAGGACGCAAACGTCCATGTCCTCTCCCACGGCCTGCACTATGGGACGGGGGTCTTCGAGGGCATCCGCTGCTACGAGACCGAGCGCGGTCCCGCGATCTTTCGCCACCGTGAGCACCTCGAACGGCTAGCGAGGTCGGCCGAGCTCTACTACCTGCCGCTCGAGCACGACCTCGACGAGATCCGTGACGCGACCCATGAGCTGATCCGTCGCAACGGGCTGACGAGCTGCTACATCAGGCCGCTCGCCTTCCGCGGCTATGGCGAGATGGGCCTCTATGCGCAGAGTGCGCCGGTCGACGTGATCGTCGCCGTCTGGCCATGGGGCGCCTACCTCGGCGACGAGGCCAAGCGCAGCGGCGTCCGGGCGAAGGTCTCCTCTTGGCGGCGCATCTCCCCGGCCGGGCTGATCCCGCACGCGAAGGCTTCGGGGCAGTATCTGAACTCGATCCTCGCCAAGACGGAGTCCGCCAAGGCGGGATATGACGAGGCGATCCTGCTCGACGAACGCGGCTTCGTCTGCGAGGGGTCCGGCGAGAACATCTTCTGCGTTCGAGACGGCGAGATCGCCACCCCGGGACACGTCGCCTCGATCCTCGACGGGATCAGCCGCCGGTCCGTGATCCAGATCGCCGGGGACCTCGGCTACAGCGTCGCCGTGCGCGATATCGCCCGCGCCGAGCTCTACCTCGCCGACGAGGTCTTCCTCTGCGGGACCGCCGCGGAGCTGGTCCCAGTGCGCTCGATAGACGACCACGACCTCGGCGAGCCGGGCGAGGTGACCCGGGTGATCCAGTCCAAGTTCGAGGACGCCCTGCACGGCCGCGCGCAGGAATACGCGGAATGGCTCGACCTCGTCGAGCAACCGAGTAAGGTCGCCGCGAGCTGATGCTTCACCTCCCAGGGACGATCGGGCGAATTAGGCGCGCCGCGACCGCTTAGCGGCACGCGGCCGCGCGGACTTGGTCCGCGCCTCGCATCGCTCGTCCCCGGACTCGAGGAAAGGCATCACGTGACCCAGGTACATCTCTACGACACGACCCTCCGTGACGGCATGCAGGGCCAGGGCATGTCGCTGTCGGCGGCCGAGAAGGTCCGGGTCGTCCAGGCGCTCGACCGCCTCGGCGTCCACTACGTCGAGGCGGGCTTTCCCAGCTCGAATCCGAAGGAGACCGAGCTGTTCGCGCTGCTGGCGGACGTCGAGCTAGAAACCGCAGCGGTGTGTGCGTTCGGGATGACCCGACGCCGCGGGACCACGGCGGAAGACGATCCGGCGCTTGGCTCGCTCGTCGCCTCGGCGGCCCCGGTGGCGACCCTGGTCGGCAAGACGTGGGCGCTTCATCTCGAGAAGGTGACCAAGGTCACCCGCGAGGAGAACCTCGCGATGATCGTCGACTCGGTCAACTTCTGCCGCGCCGAGGGCAAGCGGGTCCTCTACGACGCCGAGCATTTCTTCGACGCCTGGCGCGACGATCCGGGATACGCGCTCGAGTGCCTGCGCGCCGCTGTCGCCGCGGGAGCGGAGAACGTCACCCTCTGCGACACGAACGGCTCGAGCCTGCCCTCGCAGGTCACCGAGGCGATGACTGCCGTCGTCGCCGAGCTCGGCGAGCGCACGCAGATCGGCGTCCACACACATAACGATGCGGAGTGCGGGGTCGCGAACTCGCTCGCGGCGGTCGACGCCGGGGCGCGCCTCGTCCAGGGGACGATGAACGGCTACGGTGAGCGCTGCGGGAACGCGAATCTGGTCTCGATCCTGCCCGCGCTCCAGCTCAAGCTCGGCTACGAGTGCGTTCCGACCGAGCGGCTGCGGCTGCTCACGGAGACCGCCCACTTCGTCGACGAGCTGACCAACACGGTCCCGGACCCCGACCAACCCTACGTCGGGCGAAATGCGTTCGCCCACAAGGGCGGCATGCACGTTGCCGGGATCCAGGCGGACGCCCGGACCTTCGAGCACCTCGACCCGAAGCTGGTCGGCAACAGCCGCGACGTTCTGATCTCCGAGCTCTCCGGGCGCGGCTCGGTCCTGAGCCGGGCAGAAGGGGTGGGCATCGACCTCGATGCCGGAGCGGCGAAGCGCGCCGTCGAGCGAATCAAGGAGCGCGAGCACCGCGGCTATCACTACGAGGCAGCCGACGCGTCCTTCGAGCTGCTGCTCCGCCGCGAAGCGGGCGAGTACCAGCCCCTCTTCCGGCTGGAGAGCTTTCGGGTGATCACCGAGAAGCGCGCCGATGGCCAAGTCGAGACCGAGGCGACGATTCGGATCTGGGTCGATGGGCGCCGCTACGTGCGCACGGCCGAGGGAAACGGCCCGGTGAACGCACTCGACCGGGCGCTTCGCGACGCGATCGGGGAGCTGCACCCGCACCTGGCCGAGATCGAGCTGGTCGACTACAAGGTCAGGATCCTCGATTCCCACCACGGCACTGGCGCCGTGACCCGGGTGCTGCTCGACTCCTCCGACGGCGCCGAGTCGTGGGGCTCGATCGGCGTTTCGGAGAACATCATCGAGGCATCCTGGGAGGCGCTCGTCGACTCACTCGAGTACGCATTCCAGCCTCGGCACGCCCCGGTCGGGTGAGCGAACCTGAGCTGATCCCGCTCGCGCGCCCGGCGCTCGGCGAGCGCGAGGAGGAGCTGGTGCTCGAGGTGCTGCGATCGGGTCGGCTCTCGCTCGGACCGACGCTCGAGCGCTTCGAACGGGAGTTCGCCGATCGCCTCGGCGTGCCCGACGCGGTCGCCGTCTCCTCGGGAACCGCGGCGCTCCACCTAGGGGTCCGAGCGCTCGGCTGGGGCGAGGGCGACGAGGTCGTGACAGCGCCGTTCTCGTTCGTCGCCTCGGCCAACTGCCTGCTGTACGAGCGGGTGAAGCCGGTCTTCTGCGACATCGACCCCGTGACGCTCAACCTCGATCCCGTCGCCGCGCGGGATGCGATCGACGAGCAGACCGTGGGGCTGCTCCCGGTTGACATCCTCGGTTACCCGGCGGCGCTGCCGGAGCTCGAGCGAATCGCGAGCGAAGGAGGCCTGACGCTGCTCCAGGACTCGTGTGAGGCGCTCGGCGCCGTCGATCGGGACGGCCGCGCGGTCGGCTCGCGAGGCCACCTCGCCGCGTTCGCCTTCTACGCCAACAAGCAGATGACGACGGGAGAGGGAGGGATGCTCGCCGTTTCAGAGCCTGAGCTCGCGGCCGCGCTTCGCAGCGAGCGAAACCAGGGCCGGGCACCCGACATGGACTGGGTCGAACACGACCGTCTCGGCTTTAACTATCGGCTGACCGATATCCAGGCCGCGCTCGGCATCGCTCAGCTCGAGCGCCTCGATGAGATGCTCGGGGCGCGCGAGCGGGCGGCAGCGCTCTACACTGCCGGCCTCGCCGCGCTGGACCAGGGAGCGCAGGCCGGGGAAGGGGACCCGGCTGGGCTGGTGCTGCCGTGCGCCGACCGTGAGACCGAACGCCGAAGCTGGTTCGTCTACGCCGTCCGGCTTCCGGCCTCGGCCGACCGCGAGGCCGTCGTCGCCGACCTCGCCCAGCGGGGAGTCCAGGCGAAGGCCTACATGCCCGCGATCCACCTCATGCCTCACCTCCGGGAGCGCTTCGGCTACCGCGAGGGCCAGTTCCCGGCGGCCGAGGACGCCTCGGCCCGCCTGCTCGCCCTGCCCTTCTTCCCGGGCATCGAGGAGGCTCAGGTCGAGCGGGTCTGCGAGGCTCTCGGCGAGGCGCTGCGCGGGAACTGGACCTGAGGACGACTTGAGACCCTCTCACCAGGCTCGTGCTCGGTCGGCGGGCTGTCTGCTCATCGCGTCGCTGCTCGCGGCGCAGCCCGCTTCAGGCTCCACGCGCAAGGACGCGAACGACGCTAAGGGGCCGCTCGATGTAGCGAGCGCCCGCCTGACCCAGGAGAAGCGCCGCGTCGAGGTCCAGGTGCGCGTACATGGCCCGCTGCCGTCGCTGGGCGCGCTAACACCGTTCCCCTCGAGAGTCCAGGCCGATGACGAGCCTTACCTCTGCGTCCAGCTCAAGGGCCGCGTTATCGGCCGAAAGCTGCTCTGCCCCGCCGAGACGCGGAAGCGCGAGGTGACGCTGGGGCTCTCCAGCTACGGAGAGGCGGGCTATACGACCCGCCGCCGAACTGTTGCCGCGCGCCTGGGCCGGACGGAGCACTCATTGGAGCTGAACTTCGCGCTCAGGAAGGCGGATCTGGCACCAGGCCCCTTCGCGTGGCGGCTGCTCAGCGGCTGGACCGGTGACGAGTGTGAGCGACCGCCTCTCCCGCTTCCTGGCAAGCGGCGCGAAGAGCGCCCGCGCCTGCCAACAACTGACCCGCAGGAGAACCTCTGCCTCGATCGCGCACCAGACAGCCGATTCGTGCGAGGCCGGTTTCATCCCGTGCGGCGAGTGGGATGCACCCGCGATGAGGACTTGGCCAATACGCATGGCTCCCGGGGCAAGAAAGAGATCGCGCTGACTTTCGATGACGGGCCGAGCTCCTATACCGACTCCGTACTGCGCATTCTCGACCGGCACAACGCCAAGGGCAGCTTCTACGTCCTCGGCGACCAAGTGCCTGGAGATGCCAACACGCTGCGGAAGGCCGTCCGCCATGGCCATGAGCTGGCCAACCACTCTATGCACCACGAGCGCTATCCCTCGAGCTCGAGCATGAAGACGACAGGCATGAGGATCGAGGCGGCGACAGGGTTCTCACCCTGCACGTTTCGCCCGCCCTACGGGCTGATTAACGGGGACGTAGCTAGCGTCGCCCGGGCCGACAGCATGTCGAGCGTCCTCTGGGACGTCGACACCGTCGACTGGACGCTTCCCGGTTCGCAGGCGATCTATCAGCGCGCCGTCAACGGAGCCCGAGCGGGGTCGATCGTCCTGATGCACGACGGTGGTGGCCCTCGGGGACAGACGCTGTCGGCGCTCCCGCGGATAATCGAGACGCTTCAGTCGCGCGGATTCGAACTGGTCACCGTGACCGACATCCTCGGCGAGAAGTTCCTCTGGAAGGAAATGCATCGATGATCCGCGTGGCCGCCGCCGTGGTGGTGGTGCTCGCCATTGCGCCGGCTTCAGCGGATGCGCGGATCAAGGAGTCCCGCTGGTTGAAGGATGTCCTCGTTACCGAGTACTACCCCGCGCCCGAGGCGTGGTCAACCGGTGAGGCGGTACGGATCCCGGGGTCGGGCGGCAGGCGTGGTCGGATCGACTGGCTCTATTCGGCCTGGGGGATGTCGATGGAAGGCGACGGGGTATCGCTGAGCGGAAAGCGGTTCCATATCGAAGGTCTTGGTTCCCAGGGCTGGGTGACGAAGTCCGGACGGAAGACAGAGGTTGGTCGGCATGGCTGGTCCCGCGGCTCGCCGTATTGGCGCGACGTCGGCTGGCGCAATCGCCGCGGCGCGGTGACTTACCGGCTAAACAAGACGGGATGGTCAAACGGACGCGGTGTGGAGCACATTGATGCCTCCGGGATCACCTTCGAGCGAGGCTCCTCGCTGCCGCTCAGATACTGGCGCAGCGTCGCGGTTGACCCGCGGGTCATCCCGCTTGGCAGCCGCGTCTTCGTTCCCAGGTATCGCGACCGGCGCGGCGGTGGCTGCATGAAGGCGCAAGATGTGGGCGGGGCAATCATCGGCAAGCACATCGACGTCTACCGGCGGGCGCCCGACCACCCTGATGGCTCGAGCGCTTATCGGGATGAGGCGATCTACTTCGTGCCTCCCGGCGAGAGCCCCGGACGCAAAGCGCCGAAGTGTCTTAGATAACGCCACTGGCTCAGCAGTGAGCACACAAGACGCTTGACGTCTCGTAGCGGCCCAGGCCGCTGCTCTGGACCGGAGGCGCTGGCTCAGGCGTGGCCGCTTTCGATCATCCACCACACCGTCTCGCGCCAGCACGACGGCATTTCCGACCTCTTGCCGGCCGCGCCGGTGACCAGAAACCGCATCGCCGGCGACCTATAGTGGCCGCCCATGACCCGCCTCAACGAAACCCAGGACCCGCTGTTCTCCCGAATCAACGCCTCGATCGGGTTCGACCGGCGCCTCTGGGCGGAGGACATCCGGGGCTCGGTTGCCCATGCGCGGGCGCTCGCCGGCGCCGACGTGCTCGACCGTGAGGAGTTGGCGCGGATCGAGGCCGGGCTCGAACAGGTCCGCGGCGAGCTCGAACGAGACGAGTTCGCCTTCGAGCCCGTCGACGAGGACATCCACATGGCAATCGAGCGCCGGCTCACCGAGCTGATCGGCTCGCTCGGCGGCAAGCTCCACACCGGCCGCTCGCGAAACGACCAGGTCGCGACAGACCTGGCGCTGTTCACGCGCGAGCGCGCCGAGCGTGCCGGCGAGCTCTGCGCGGCACTGATGGGGACGCTGCTCGCCCGTGCCGAGGAGCACGCGGACGTCCCGATGGCGGGCTACACACACCTCCAGCGCGCACAGCCCGTCTACCTCGGGCATCACCTGCTCGCTTACTTCTGGATGCTCCGCCGCGACCGCGAGCGCTTCGCGGCGGCCGGCCGGGCGGCCGGGGAGATGCCGCTTGGCTCCGGGGCGCTCGCCGGCCTCAATTGGGAGCTCGATCGCGACGCGACCGCGGCCGAGCTCGGCTTCGAGCGCCCCTCGCCGAACTCGATCGACGCCGTGGCGAGCCGCGACTTCGCGCTCGACTACCTCTCCGCGGCAGCGATCTGCGCCGTCCACCTCTCTCGGCTCGGAGCCGAGATCGTGATCTGGTCGAGTGAGGAGTTCGGCTTCTGCGAGCCTGCGGACAGCTTCTCCTCGGGCTCGAGCATCATGCCCCAAAAGAAGAACCCCGACGCCGCCGAGCTCCTGCGGGCCAAGGCCCCACGCACGCTCGCGTCCTTCTCGACCCTCGCCGGCGTGCTTCACGCGCTGCCTCTCGCATACGCCAAGGATCTCCAGGAAGACAAGGAGGCGCTATTCGACTCCGTCGATACGGTCGAGCTCTGCCTCGAAGCGGCGGAGCGCCTCCTCAGCGGCCTGCACTTCGACCGCGAGCGGCTCGCCGCGAGCGCGGCCGACGAGATGCTGGGCGCCACCGACGTTGCCGATCTGCTGGTCCGAAAGGGCATGCCGTTCCGCACGGCGCACGGGGTCGTCGGCGGCCTGGTGCGGGTGGCGCTGGAGAGCGATCGCAGGCTCTCCGAGCTCACGCGCGATGAGCTGGCCACGCACTCCGAGCTGCTCGACGAGGAGTATTTCGCCGTCCTCGAACGCACGAGCTGGCTCGAGTCGAAGCGGTCGGCGGGCGGCACCGGCTCCGAGCCGCTCGCCGCGCAGCTCGAGGCTGCGCGCGCCGCGCTCGCCGAGCCCCAGTTGCGGTGAGCGCTAGCGAGCCCGGGACCGAGCCGCTGCTCGCGGTCGGCTTCTATGAGCGCTCCGTCCACGAGGTCGCGCGGGACTTGGTCGGCTGCTCGCTTCGCTTCGGCGGGGTCGGCGGGGTGATCGTCGAGACGGAGAGCTACGAGCGAGAAGACCCGGCCTGTCACGCCTACGTAGGGCGCACCGCCCGTACCGAGACGCTCTTCGGGCCTCCCGGGCGCGCCTACGTCTACCTGTCCTACGGCATCCACAGCCTGCTGAACGCGGTCTGCGAGCCCGAGGGTGACGCCGCCGCGGTCCTGATCCGCGCTCTGGAGCCGCGCTGGGGACTCGAGCAGATGCGCGAGCGTCGTGGGCCGTTGGCCGACGAGCGCGCGCTGTGCTCGGGCCCGGGGAAGCTCACCGAGGCGCTTGGGATCGGCCTCGCGATGAACGGATCGCCGCTCACCGAGGCGCCGTTCGAGCTCCGTGCCTGGTCGCCGGAGTGGAGCGGCGTCGAGGTGGTGCCCGGGCCGCGGATCGGGATCACGCGTGCGACCGAGTTGCCCTGGCGCTTCTGCGCCGCGGACTCGCGTTACCTCTCCCGGCCGCTGCGCGCGGCCGCCTGAGCCGGCGGCCGCGGAGGCCTAGCCGGGGGAGATGCCGCCGCCGTCGGAGGGCGCCGGCTCGGGAGCGCCGCCGGGTGCTGGTGTCTCGGGGCCGGTTGCCTCGGACTCGCGCTCCGGTGCGGGCTGCGCGTCGGGCTCCGGGGCGGTCTCGGTCGACTCCGCGGTCTCGACCGGAGGGAGCGCGCCCTCGGTCGACTCGCTCGGGACGAGATCCTCGGGCGGGTCAAGCGTTTTCCCTCCGGTGCCGCCGTCCCGGTTGGGCTGCCTGCGCGAAGCCACCACCTCTTCGTAGGCGTTCACCAGGTCGGCGAAGATCAACGCCGGGAAGGTGCCGCCGTCGACCGGGGCGCCGCCGAACTCAGTCAGCATCGGCGTGTTCCCCGCGGCGTGGCCCACCCACACGCAGGCGGTGAACTCCTCGGTCGCCCCACAGAACCAGGCGTCGCCGTTGTCGTCGGTGGTGCCGGTCTTGCCCCAGGTCGGCTCGCCCGTCGCGGCCGCGCGTCCGGTGCCGGAGCTAACCACGGTCGAGAGCACGGACTTGACCTCCTCGGCGACACCCGGGTCGAGTACCTGCTTGGCGATTGTCTTGTTCTCGCCGCTTCCGCCGCTGGCGTCGGGGACCGTCTTCGCGTCCTCGTCGGTGGGCGGCCCGTCCGCGACACTGTGGATCCCGACCGGCCCCCCGGGCTCCGCGGCCATCGACCCGGAGAGCCGCTGACCGTCGGCGGCGATCGTGTTGTAGGCGTGCGTCATCTCGAGCGGGGTGACGCCGGTCTCGAGTCCGCCCAGGATCATCGCCGGGTTGTAGGGCTGAAACTCAGCGCCGTCGGTCGAGTACTGGATCTCAGTCGAGAGGTCTGTCTCGATACCCATCTTCTCCGCGGTCGCGGCCACGTTCTGTGGGCCGACCTGCAGCCCCAGCTCGGCGTAGACGGAGTTGTCGGAGTAGGTGGTCGCGGTCGCGAGCGAAGCGGAGCCGAGGTAGGAGTCCTCGTAATTGTTGACCTCGAAGAGGTCGCTGACGATCTTCTCCTTGCCGTTCTCGTCCTCGACCTCGACCCGGAACGGGATCTCCTTTGGCGCCGAGGCGAACACCTCGCCGGTCAAACGACCCTGCTCGAGCGCTGTGATCAGGGTGAAGGGCTTGAACGACGAGCCGGGCTGGCGGTGCCCGTTCGTCGCCAGGTTGAACGGCGCCTGCTCGAAGTCGGGACCGCCGACCATCGCCCGAACCGCGGCGGTGTCGTTGTCGAGTACGACGACGGACGCCGTCGGCTCGATCCCAGCGAGCCGCGTGGCGACGATCTCCTCGACCCGCCTCTGGAGCTCGAGGTCGAGCGTGGAGGTGATGTGCAGGCCGCCGCCGAACGCCTCGCCGGCGCCGTAGCGGTCGACGAGCTGCTGGCGAAGCCAGGACGTGAAGTAGGGCGCCTCGGAGTTCTCCGGGGGCGGAGTGATCTGCCTCTCCTCGGGAACGTCCATCTCGGAGTACTCGACGTACTCCTCCTGGGTGAGGTAGCCCTGCTCGGCCATCTGCTGGAGCACGACGTTGCGCCGCTCGATCGCGGCGTCGGGGTTGGCCCGTGGCGAGTAGGCGCTCGGGGACGAGATCAACCCTGCGAGCAGGGCCGACTCCCACGGCAGGAGTTGCGAGGCACAGGGCTCGGCATCCTCTCCCTCGCCGCAGCCGGGATGCGCTGAGCCGAAGTACGTGCGGGCCGCGGCCTCGATTCCGGTGGCGCCCTCGCCGAAGTAGATCTCGTTCAGGTACTCGGTGAGGATCTTGTCCTTGGACCATTGGCGCTCCAGGTGGTAGGCGATCGCCGCCTCGCGGAACTTCTGCAGGATCGTGCGCCTGTCCTGCGCGGCGAGCGCGTTCTTGACGAACTGCTGGGTGATCGTCGAGGCACCCTGTTGGGCGGAGCCCGCGAGGATGTCCTGGTACAGCGCCCTGCCGATGCCCTGGAAGTCGACACCTCGATGGTCGTAGAAGCGTTGGTCCTCGATCGCGACCACCGCTTCCTTGATCGAGGGCGCGATCTCGGCGGACTCGAGCAGGATCCGGCCCTGGTTATTGGTCAGGGTCGCTATCTCGACGCCGTTGACGTCGTAGACGACCGAGTTCTGCGCCAGCTTGTACTGCTCGCGGCTTTCGAGGGAGGGGAGGTCCTGAGCGACGGCCATCATGATCCCGAAGATCGTCGAGATGAAGGCCAGCACCGAGAGACCGAGGATGACGAGCGCAAGGCGGAGCGTGCGCAGTCGCGGGCGTGCGCGCGGGTCGCTCGGCACGGACGGCCCCGGCGGCCTCGGCAGGCGGAACGCGCGCCGGGTCCCGCGCGCGGCGCTGGCCTCGTCGTCGGGTGATCCGGGGTTCATCGCTTGGTGGCTCGCGGGAGCGTGTGTTCAGCGCCGGGCGCGGGGCAAGCCGTCCTCGGCAGGTGCTCGAGTCGCGGGGCGCTGCATGAAGACGCGCCCCCGCGGAGCGCGGAAAGGGAAATGTGAGCATCCCTTCACGCGGGGCGGTGAGTCTAGCATTGGCCGGGTGACGCCTCCGCAAACCGAAGCGCCCGCCGCCGCAGGAGCCGCCGTGGCGCTCGCTCGCGGAGCAGTCGACGTGCTCCCCGTGGGCGCGCTCGAGCGCCAGCTCGCCGAGCAGCGTCCCCTGCGGGTCAAGTTCGGGGTCGATCCGACCAGCCCCGACATCCATCTCGGCCATTGCGTCGTACTCGACAAGCTGCGCGCCTTCCAGAACCTCGGACACACGATCGTGCTGATCATCGGCGACTACACCGCCCGCGTGGGCGATCCGAGCGGGCGCGACGCGACCCGCCCCGTGCTCGACGCTGCGCAGATCGAGTGGAACGCCGAGACCTACGTCGAGCAGGCCTTTCGGGTGCTCGACCGTGAGCGAACGGAGCTGCGCCGAAACGGGGAGTGGCTGGCGATGGAGAGCGACGCCCTGTTCGAGCTGATTCGACGCTTCACGGTGGCGCGGCTTCTGGAGCGCGACGACTTCAGCCAGCGGATGCAGGCCGCCGAGCCGATCTCGACACTCGAGCTCCTCTACCCGGTGCTCCAGGGCTACGACTCGGTCGCGGTTCACGCCGACGTCGAGCTCGGCGCCACCGACCAGACCTTCAACCTGCTCTTCGCGCGTGACGTTCAGGAGGCATTCGGGCAGCCGGCTCAGTCGATCCTGACGATGCCGATCCTCCCCGGCACCGACGGGGCGCGCAAGATGAGCAAGTCCTACGGCAACTACATCGGCGTGGCCGAGCCCGCCGAGGAGATGTTCGGCAAGCTGATGAGCATCCCGGACGAGTCGATGCCCACCTATTACCTGCTGCTGCTCGACGAACAGCTCGACGAGACCCGCCACCCGGCGCAGGCCAAGCGCGAGCTGGCGCGCCGCCTCGTCGACCGGTTCGCGGGGGAGGGCGCCGGGCGGCGGGCCGAGGAGCGCTTCGACCACGTGCACGTCCACCGCGAGCTTCCCCCCGAGATGCCGAGCATCGAGCTCGGCGCTGGCCAGGTGCACCTTCCGGCCCTGATCGCCGAGGCGTTCGGCGTCTCGAGCAGCGAGGCGAGGCGGCTGCTCGCCCAAGGCGGCGTCCGCCTCGAAGGCGAGCCGCTGGCAGCCGACCCGCTCGACCGGCCGGCGGTTGAGCTCGCGGGCAAGGTGCTGCAGGTCGGCAAGCGCCGCTTCTGCCGCCTCGTCTGAGCAGGGTCCGCCGGCCTGGGCGCTGCTTACCGTTCGCCGTCCGCACGTGCCGGCCATCCCGCTTGGCAGGATGGCGCAGGCGGGCTATACTCGCTGGTCGCACTTGAGTCGGCTCCTCGCCGTCCGGGAAGCCCCCGGATCGAGCGGGAGAGCGGTCTTTGAAAACTGAGCAGCGCGCGATCCGGGGTTCGCCCCGGAAAGCGAACAGGTCCGACCATCGCCGACTCTGTCGGCGATGGCAGCCAAACCCCGTCATGTCGTCCGTGGCTCTTGTGTACGCCACGGGCATCAGGCATGACGACTTTCCTGAATTGACAGAGGCACCGCCACCCGGCTTCGGCCGAGCGGCGGATTGAAACCCTCAGTTCACTTTTCATGGAGAGTTTGATCCTGGCTCAGGACGAACGCTGGCGGCGTGCCTAACACATGCAAGTTGAGCGACGAACCAGGGCTTGCCCTGGGGCAAAGCAGCGAACGGGTGAGTAACACGTGGGTAACCT
>Ga0136632_10000025_pt1 | contig 35393 bp, 35 predicted proteins | sample AntDrymUQ6112106_2_FD_104670 | JGI IMG/M metagenome (GOLD analysis project Ga0136632, IMG submission 104670) | Polar desert sand microbial communities from Dry Valleys, Antarctica - metaG UQ611 (21.06) | ecosystem: Environmental > Terrestrial > Soil > Desert | place: Antarctica: Dry Valley...
ACCCCTGCCACGCGCAGCCCGACCAGCGCCGAGAGCGGGGGCTCGACGCTCTTCATCGTCACCATGCCCGGCGCCAGCGCCGATTCCACCTCGGCACCCTCGAGCGCCGCAGTGAGGCGACGCGCCGTGATCTCGACCTCGGGCAATTCAGGCATCAGGGACCGTCCGACGGCTACACTTTGACGCAGTCATTCGCCCGGTTTGAGGCCAGCGCAACGGACTGGCACGGGCCCGCGAACATACGAGAGAAGCAGGCGCTCGATGCAGCAGCTGCCGACACTTCAACCGACCGGCGCCCCCGAGCTCACGCGGGCGGAGATCTCGCGGCTCTCGGAGGAGATCCGCGCGCTCGCCGCCGAGCGAGACGCGGTGATCCTCGCCCACAACTACCAGCTCCCCGAGATCCAGGACGTCGCCGATCACCTCGGCGACTCTCTCGGCCTCTCGCGCCAGGCGGCCGCCACCGACGCCGAGGCGATCGTCTTCTGCGGCGTCCACTTCATGGCCGAGACGGCCTCGATCCTCTCGCCCGAGAAGACCGTGCTGATCCCGGATCCCGACGCCGGCTGCTCGCTCTCGGACTCGATCGACGCCGAGCAGGTTCGCGCCTGGAAGGCCGAGCATCCCGGGGCGCTCGTCGTCATGTACGTCAACACCTCGGCGGAGGTCAAGGCCGAGACCGACTACTGCTGCACCTCCTCGAACGCGGTACAGGTGGTCGAGCACATCTGGCGCGAGCACGGCCCCGAGACCGAGATCCTCTTCGGCCCCGACATGTGGCTCGGCGCCTTTGTCGCCCGGGAGACCGGCCTCACCGAGGACCCCGAGCGCTACCGGCGCTTTCACGTCTGGGACGGCGAGTGCCACGTCCACGCCGGGATCCGCCCGGACGACATCGAGCGCACCCGCGCCGAGCACCCGGCCGCCGAGTTCCTGATTCATCCGGAGTGCGGCTGCTCGACCCAGGCGATGGAGTACGTGGCGTCCGGTGACGTGGATGCCGAGGGCGTGCACATGCTCTCGACCTCGGGGATGCTCGATCACGTCGAGGCGAATCCCGAGGGTGAGTTCATCGTCGCCACCGAGACCGGGATGCTCTACCCACTCCAGCGGGCGGCTCCCGGCGCGAAGCTGATCGAGGCCAACCGGATGGCCTTCTGCAAGTACATGAAGATGATCACCCTGCCCAAGGTCCGCGACTCGCTGCGGGGGATGAAGTTCGAGGTCAGCGTGCCCGCGCACCTCGCCGAGCGCGCTCGGGTGCCGATCGAGCGCATGGTGGCAATCGGCTGATCGCTCGAGGCATCGGGGCCCCCTTGCTAGCGTGAGGGCGTGCTCGAGGTTGCGGCGCGGGTGGTCCTCGGGGCGGTGCTGGTCGGGTCGAGCGCCGCGAAGCTGGCGAGCTCGGGGACGAGTCGTGCCGCGCTCTCCACGTTCGGGTTCACCGGGCCGCGCACCCAGGGCGTGGTCTGGGCGGCGCTGATCGCCACCGAGCTGCTGCTCGCGGTCGGCGTGGTCGCGGGCTCGGATGTGGCAGCGCTGCTGGCCGCCGGGCTGGTCGCGCTCTTCGCCGCGGCGGTGGCGGGGGCAATGCTCCGCGGCCACGCGGGCGCACCGTGCGCCTGCTTCGGCGCCCGGTCGACCGTGAGCGGCGCGGCAATCGCGCGCAACCTCCTGCTCGCGGCGGGCTTCGCCGCGCTGCCCTTGCTGCCGGCGGGGGAGCTCTCGACCGATGAATGGCTCGGCCTCGGACTCGCGGTCTCGCTGATCGCCTGCGGGGCGCTGATTGTCGCGGTGTTGGCGCTTGGACGCGAGGTCGGGATGCTGCGCCTTCGCCTCGGCCCCGCGGGTGCACTCGAGGTTTCCAGCGAGGGCCCGACGCTCGGGGGGCGCATCGATCTCGTCGAACGGTTCGCCGCCGGCCCGCATGTCGAGCTCGCGCTGGCAGTGTTCACCTCCCGGGGCTGTCGGGTGTGCGACTCACTCGAGCCGGCGCTCGCTTCGCTGGCGCGCGATCCACTGCTGGCGCTGCAGCGCTTCGACGAGCACGAGGAGGCGGAGACCTGGGAAACGCTCCGGATCCCGGGAAGCCCGTTCGCGCTCGCGCTCGACCTCGACGGGCGGGTGCTCGCGAAGGGGACCTTCAACAACCTCGCCCAGCTCGAGAGCGTGCTCGCCGCGGCCGAGCGCCGCCGCGCCGAGCACGGGTTCGTGGAGGCGCTCGGTGGCTGAGCTCCGGTCGGAGCGGACGGGCGAGCGCGTCGGCCGGGCGCTCGAGTCGCTCGCCGGGGAGACCTCGCGGCGCGGCTTTCTCGCCCGTCTCGGCGCCGCGCTGACGACCGTCGGGGCGGGGGGCCTCGTGGCGAAGGCGGTGAAGCCGGGCGAGGCGGAGGCGTTTCACTTCTGCGGCCACATCTACACCACCGACTCCTGTCCTCACCCGACCGGCCCGTCGCTGCCCCGGATCGACGCGCGCGGCTACCCGCTGCGGCCCGACGGCGAGCCGGTCGACAACCTCGGTCGCAGGGTCAACCGGCGCGGCGAGCCGGTCGACGACTCCGGCGAGGTCCTACGCGACCCCGACATGCGCCCGCTGCCACCCGCTCCCCGGACCAGGGTCTGCGACGAGACCGCGCGGCGCTACGGGATCTCGACCCAGGTGGACGGCGGCTGGTACCGCTGCTGCGGCGGGCACGTGCGAAAGCTGGTCGACTGCTGCTCGGGCTCCGACAGGCGGATCAACGGCGACGCCGCGCTCGAGGGTTACTGCTATCGCGGCCGCAAGGTCTTCTGCGTCATGTACTTCCAGACGCAGGTGCCCTGTTGAGCCTCGGCGGCCTGGAGATCGCGCTCGTTGCCGCGGCGCTCCTCGCCGGGTTGACCGGCACGTGGTCGCCCTGCGGCTTCTCGATGATCGAGACGATCGGGCCAGTCGGGCACACCGGCGGGAGGGCGAACACCACCGTGGCCTGCCTCACCTTCACGCTCGGGGCGCTCGCCGGCGGCGTTGCCACCTTTGCTTCCCTCGCTCTGCTGGGCGAGCTCGTCCACGGCGGGGGCGACCGCCCCGCCTACGTGCTCGGGGCGCTGCTCGCGCTCGGCGCCGCGGCGCTCGAGGCGCGCGGCGCGGCGATCATCCCGCAGGTTCGCCGCCAACTCCCCGAGCACTGGCGCCGCCGGATGCCGATGCCGCTCGCGGCGGCGCTGTACGGCGTCCTGCTCGGGGTCGGCTTCACGACCTTCGTGCTCACGTTCGGGGTCTTCGCGCTCGCCGGGATCTGCTTCGCGGTAGGCGAGCCGGCGCTCGGCCTCCTCGTCGGGCTCGCGTTCGGGGCCGGACGCGCGCTCCCGATCGCACTCACCGCGCCCTTCGCCAATCGGCCTGCGGGGATCAGGATGATTGAGCTGATGGCCGAGCGCCCCGCGATCCTGCACGGGTTCCGTCTCGGCGACGCCGCGGCGCTCCTCATGGCCGCCGTCGCGCTCGCCGTCGCGACCCCAGCGGGCGCGTCGCAGCTCGAGGCGACGCTCGGCGCGGACCCGTCCGTCGGCGGCGGCGAGCTCGCCTTCCAGCGCCCCGACCGCAGCGGCTTCCTGCGCCGCGGCGGAGAGTCGGTCGCGCTCCCCGGGCGCGACCCGGCCCTCGGCGGCGGCCGCATCGCCGTGCTCGACCACGACGAGATCGCGATCCTGAGCGCGCCCGGGATCGACGAGGTCGGGCGGATCTCCGCCCCGCAGGCCGACGCTGTCGCGATCTCGAAGCGCTGGCTCGCCTGGCGCACCCGCAGCGAGGGGCGCGATCTGATGCGCGCCCGCCGCCTCGAGAACGCCGAGCGCCCGGGCCCGGTCAAGCACATCGGCAGGGCCGGCGGTGCCGCGCAGCTCGGGCGCCCGAGCCTCGACGGCAACCGGCTCGTCTACGCCCGCGCCACGCGCAACGCGAACTCGATCGTGAAGCGGAGCCTCGGCGCGAAGCGGAAGAAGAGCGCGAAGACGACGCTGCTTCGCTCCCGGACGCAGGGGCTCTCGAATCCGTCGATCCGAGGGCGCGCGCTGCTTTACGTTTTGCATACCAGGGGCGCCGACAGGCTCATGCTGGCTTCGCTCGAGGGGAGAAGCAGGGGACGGACGCTGCTCTCGCGCCGCTCGGGGACGCTGTGGTCCACGGCGCTCGGCCAGAAACGCGCGTACGTCACCCACATCCATGGCACCACGCCGCGCCAGAAGGTGCTCTCGGCGGCGCGCTGACCGGCGCAGGGCTAGGGCGGAGGCGCCAGGACGCTCGGCGGCAGATCGGCGATGCCGACCGCGCGGTAGAGGGTCGAGCTCGGCTGTGCGAGCAGCCACTCGCCGGCGGAGCGCGTGAGGTAGACGACGTCATCCTCGATCGACGGCTCGTCCCGGTCGGCGAACGAGCTGACCACGGTCACGACGATCTTCGCCTCCCCCGGCCTGAGCTTGACGCCGAGCACCTTGATCGCCTCGATCCCCTCCCAGACGGGCAGCCCGCGGGGGTCGCGGTATCCGATCGAGGCCTCCAGCGCGGTGGCGCAACCGGGGCGCGGGCGGGGCAGCTCGACCTGCTCGATCGCGCCCGGTGCCAGCAGCGAGCAGACGCGCTCGCCGTCGCGGGAGTCGAGCGCGCTCACGTAGGCGCGCACGGTCGCGGCGGCCTCGCGCTCGAGCTCGGTGACCCGCGGATCGTCACGCGCGCCCTCCGCCGGCCCCGAATCGCCGCGGGGAGGCTTCTCCGACGGCCCGCCACCCTGCTGGTCCGGCTTCTCGGCGCCCTTGCCGGCCGGCGCGCCCGTCGTCGGAGCCGGGCTCTGGGTGACCTGCGGATCGCCGGTCTCATTCGCTTCGTCGGTCTCGTCACTGCAGCCGGCCGCCGGAGCCGCGACAAGAAGTGCGCCGAGTACGGCGACCAACAGGCTGCGAACGCTCATCTCCGTGCATTTTGCGGGCTGCCGACCCCGTACGTCGCGTCCGCCCGCCGCCGTACGGTCGGCCGCGTGTCTTCCTCTAACCTCGCCCGCATGACGCACCTTCGGTCCGTTCCGGATTTGAAGCCGCCCGCGCGAGCAGCGGAGGGCGACGCCGTGCTCGCCTCGGCCGCCGAGCTCGAACGTTGGGCGACCCTGCTTCGGATCGACTGCGTGCGCATGCTCGCGGTCGCGAAGTCGGGCCACCTGGACTCCTCGCTCTCGGCCGCTGACATCGTCGCCGCCCTCTACTACCGCGTCCTGCGCCACGACCCGGGCAACCCCGATTGGCCCGAGCGCGACCGCTTCGTGCTCTGCAAGGGCCACGCGGCGCCGATCCAGTACGCGGCGCTCGCCCATCACGACTACTTCCCGCTCGAGGAGCTGATGGGGGTGCGCCAGATCGGCCGCGCCCTCCAAGGCCACCCCGACATGACGCGTACCCCCGGCGTCGAGGTCTCCACCGGCTCGCTCGGCCAAGGTCTCTCGATGTGCGTCGGGATTACCCTTGCGCTGCGCCTCGACGGCCTCTCCGAGACGGCGCATGTGTTCGGCTTGCTCTCGGACGGCGACTGCCAGGAGGGCCAGACGTGGGAGGCGGCGACGGCCGCGGCGCACTTCGGCGTCTCCAACATCACCGCGATCGTCGACTACAACCACCTGCAGACGGACGGCACGACCGAAGAGATCATGGACATCGCCGACGTGAGGGCGAAGTTCGAGGCCTTCGGCTGGGACGCGGTCGAGATCGACGGCCACGACATGGTCGAGATCACCGAGGCGCTCGAGCGCAGCCGCAGCCTCGACCGCCCGGCGGCGATCGTCTGTCAAACGACGAAGGGCAAGGGCGTCTCGGCGATGGAGGGACGGTTCGGCTTCCACGGAAAGCCCCCGGACCCGGAGCTCGCCGCGGGCGCGCTCGGGGAGCTCGAGGCACGTCTCGAGCAGCAGACCAGGGCGATCCAGGATGGCTGAGGCGAAGACCGAGCCGACCGCGACCCGTCACGCATACGGCGATGCGCTGGTCGAGCTCGGCGAGGTACACGAGGAGATCGTCGCCCTCGATGCGGATCTCGCCGTCTCGACCCAGGCGATCAAGTTCGGAAAGCGCTTCCCCGATCGCTTCTTCAACTGCGGCGCGGCGGAGGCGAACATGATGTCGATGGCCTGCGGGCTCGCCGCGACGGGCAAGGTGCCCTACTGCTCGACCTTTGCGATCTTCGCCGCCGGGCGCGCGTACGACCAGGTCCGGCTCGGAATCGCCCACAACGAGCTCAAGGTGCGGATTGGCGCCTCGCACGGCGGCGTCTCGCTCGGTGAGGACGGCGCCTCTCACCAGATGATCGAGGACATCGCGCTGATGCGGGCGATGCCGCGGATGCAGGTCGTCGTGCCCGCCGATTACAACCAGGCCTACCGCGCCGTGCTCGAGAGCTTCGAGTCCAACGACGAGCCGATGTACATGCGATTCGGCCGCCCCTCGACCCCGGTGGTCTACGACGAGATTCCCGAGACCCTCGGCGGCGGTGTCGACGTCGTCCGAGAGGGCAAGGACATCTCGCTGATCGCCACCGGCCACATGGTCTGGCGAGCGCTGGAAGCGGCGGAGAGCCTCGAGCGCGAGGACGGCGTCGAGGCCGAGGTGCTCAACGTCTCGATCGTCAAGCCGATCCACTCCGAGCCGGTGCTCGAGTCGATCTCGAAGACAGGGGTCGCCGTCACCGCCGAGGAGCACCGGGTCGTCGGCGGCCTCGCCGACGCGGTGCGCCACGTCGCCGCCGAGCAGCACCCGGTGCCGATCTTCGCGGTCGGGATGGGTGACGAGTTCGGTATCTCCGGCACCGGCGAAGCGTGCATGGAGCACTTCGGCCTCACCGCCCGGGGAATCGCCGACCGTGCCCGCGAGGCCCTCGTCCTGAAGCCGATCGTCTCGCGCCCGCCGCTCTTCGGGCCCGAGTGGACCTGAGCGCGCCGCGCCGCAGACCGCCCCGTCTCGCGGCGCCGGCCCTGGCCGGGCTTGCCGTGGCGGCAGGCGCCATCCTCGGCGCCGGGACGAGCCCGGCCGCCGAGGGCGAACGATCCCCGATGGTGCGGGTGGCGACGAGCGGCAACGACTCGGAGCGGGTCGAGACGCTGCGGATCACCCGTGAAGCGGGAGCGCGAAAGCGATCGGTGATCTCGCTCGGCCCGCACGCCCTCCCCGATCTCGCCCGCGGCGACCGCGTGCGCGTCACCGCCGAGCTCCAGGTGACGACCAACTGCCGCACGCCGGGTCCGCGCTGTCGCGGCTCGATCTACCAGTACGGCCCGAAGGTGAGGGCGCGGCTAGTGCTCGCCTCCGGCAAGCAGGCGACCGACGGGCCCTCGACGATGCCGATCGGCAAGCTCAAGCACGAGACCTGCACGCAGAAGCGACCTCAATACGAGCACCACTGCGTGCTGGTCTTCACCCAGGACGGCTTCGAGATCGGCGATCCCAGTCGCCTCCCTTGCGCGCTCGACGACTGCCACATCAACCTGGTCGCCGACGTCCACCACCCGCGGGCCTCGGCGGGCGACCTGCTGATGGTCGGCGGTCAGCGGCCCACGGGGAAGATCCCGCAGGACCGCGGCCGGATCAACGCCGTCCGCTATCGCGACGTGCTCCCGTCGGAGTTCCGCACGACCGCGACGCAGCGACTGCACAGGGGGTCGCTGCCGCCGGACTTCAGGCGCCGGGTGGTGATCTCCAAGCGTGTCCGCGGGCTCGAGCGGAAGGAACAGCTCGCGGTCAGCGCCCTGATGCGCACCGACATCTCCCACCTGCCGTACGCGGTGCGCACGAGCGCGTATCTGATCCTGGCGGAGTCTCGCCGCGCGACGAGACCGGGGGAGTTCGTCAAGAGCCACGTGGTTCGCTTCGGCGAGATCTCGGAGAACAACGGCTCCAACTGCACGAAGCCGCCCGGGACGTGCACCTACCGGAAGGTCGGGGTGCTGGAGATGCGCCGTGACGCCGGCCGCCACCGCGGCCGCCCGCGGCCCCTCTACGTCAACCTCGTCACCGTGCTGGGCCCGAAGGTGCTGGATGCCCGCGCCGGCGATCGCGTGCGCTTGCCCCGCGGCTCGATCGAGGTCACCCGCTTTCCGCCGGGCGTTCACGGCTGAGGGGCCGCGATGCAGCCCCACGCCCCGCGCTCAGGTGTCCTTAGCGTTCACTAACACTCTGCGCTAGCCTGCGAGCGCGGTTCGCAGGACGCACGGTGCAGGGGCTCGTGCGCGGCCGGGGCCTTGAAGGAGCTCCGCGCGAGCCGAAGAAAGGACTCGCCGATGAACCTGCTGGGGACCAGAGACAGAAGCCGTACGCGTCGCCGCGGCGGCGAGGGCCACGACCGCCGTCCGCAGCGCGAGGCGGCGGCCAAGCGCCACGCCGGAGCGCCGCCGATCATCGAGCTGCGCGACGCGACGGTCGTCTATCCCGGAGGGCACGTCGGCCTCGACCGAGTCTCGCTTGATGTCGATCGTGGCGAGTTCGCCTTCGTCGTCGGCCCGACGGGGTGCGGGAAGTCGACCTTGATCAAGCTCTTGATCCGCGAGCTCGAGCCCGCCGCCGGGCAAGTGCTGATCGCCGGGCGCGACATCAACTCGATGCCCTCAGACCGGGTGCCGCAGCTTCGCCGGCGGATCGGGACGGTGTTCCAGGACTTCAAGCTGCTCCCCAACCGCAACGTCTACGACAACGTCGCCTACGCGCTGCAGGTGATCGGCGAGCCGCGCGGGCAGATCCGCAGCAAGGTGCCGGAGATCCTGAGATTGGTCGGCCTTCAGGCGAAGATCCACAGCTATCCCGACGAGCTCTCCGGCGGTGAGCAGCAGCGCGTCGCCATCGCCCGCGCGTTCGTCAACCACCCCCCGTTGCTGCTCGCTGACGAGCCGACCGGCAACCTCGATCCCGAGACGTCGATCGGGATCATGCAGCTCCTCTACCGGATCAACCGCACCGGTACGACCGTGCTCGTCGTCACCCACGATCGCGAGATGGTCGACAAGATGCGCCGCCGCGTGATCGCCCTCGAGGAGGGCCGTCTCGTCCGCGACCAGGCCGGCGCCGGCTATCACCACGACGAGTCGACGACGGAGTTCGCCGCCCGCATGCGTGCCGAGCTCGGAGTCGCCGACGAGGACGTGGCCCCCGGGCGCGGGCACTAACCGATGGGCCGGCTCACATTTTTCCTCTCCGAGGCGTTTCGAGCGCTCAGCCGCAGTGCGGCGCCGAGCATCGCAGCGATCATCACGGTCGCCGTGACGACCCTCCTGCTGGGCGTGCTTGCTCCTGTGCTCAAGGCCAGCGGCGAGAAGAACCAGGAGGTTCGCGAGCAGATCGGCTTGCGCGTCTTCCTCTTCGACGACGCGACCGAGGCGGATCTCAAGTCGCTCGAGAAACGCCTTGCCGGGGTCCCGCACGTCACCGGGTCGAGATTCTGTTCGAAAGCGTGCGCGAAGCGGACGCTCGCCGGGCGGCTCGAGGACGACGACGTGCTCACCGAGCTCAACTCGAACCCGCTGCCGCGAAGCTTCGAGCTCGACATCGACGACCCGGGGAACCTGCACAGCGTCACCGCCGCGATCTCACCGCCGAACTCGGCCGGCAAGCCGACCCCGATCAGTCCCGCGATCGACGAGGTTCGCGATGCGCGTGAGGACGCCGCGGAGATCACCAAGGTCACGAGCGCGGTGAAGATCGTCCTGCTCGTGATCGCCGCTCTGCTGCTGCTCGCCTCGCTGTTCTTGGTAGCGAACACGATCCGCCTCTCGATCTACGCGCGGCGGCGCGAGGTCGAGGTGATGCGCCTGGTCGGGGCCACGAACTGGTTCATCCGCTGGCCGTTCATGATCGAGGGCGTGATCGTCGGCCTCGCCGGCGCGGGCATCGCGGTCGGCATTCTCTGGCTCGGCAAGGTAACGATCGTCGACCCGCTGGCCAACGACTTCGCTCTGATCGACAACCTCTCGACGACGGGGTTCGTCCCCCTCGTCCTGCTGCTGGTCGGCGCCGCAGTCCTGGTCTCGGCGCTCGGCAGCGGGATCACGCTGCGCCGCTTCCTGCGCGTGTGAAGAACGCGGGCGGCTTCGCCCTCGGCGTCATCGCGGGCCTCTCGCTCGCCATCGGGCTCGGCGTCCTCGGGATCGCCGAGGCCGTGCTGCCGGCCGGGGAGGACGACCAGCTGAGCGAAGCCCGAGAGGTGATCGAGGAGAACTACTTCGAGCCCCCGGACGCCGAGCGACTCGATCAGGCCTCGATCCGCGGGATGGTCGACGAGCTCCGAAAGCGCTACGACGACCGCTTCTCTCACTACTTCAGCCCGAAGCAGCTCGAGGTCTTCGAGCAGTCGTCCTCCGGGCGTTTCTCGGGCGTGGGGCTGACGGTCAACGAGGTGGCGAAGGGGCTTCGCGTAGCGGACGTGCTCCCGGATACGCCAGCCGAGCGCGCGCAGATCGAGCCCGGGGACGTGATCACCGAGGTCGACGGCGATTCGATCGCCGGCGTGGCAGCCGCGATCTCAACCGCGCAGATCAAGGGCCCAGAGGGAACCGAGGTCGAGATTCGCATCTCTCCGGTTGACGGCGGCAAGCCCCGCGATATCACCGTCGAGCGCGCATCCGTGAGGCTGCCGGCAGTACAGGGTGAGCTGCGCCGCGCGGGCGAGGCGAAGGTCGCTTACGTGCAGTTCTTCACTTTCAGCGACGGCGCCCACGGCGAGCTTCGCGACGAGATCGAGCGCCTGCTTCGCGAGGGGGCCGAGGGGATCGTCGTCGACCTGCGCGGCAACGGCGGCGGCCTGCTCAACGAGGCGATCCTCGCGTCGAGCATCTTCGTCGAGGACGGGAAGGTCGTCTCGACCGAGAGCCGCACCCGGGGCGAGACCGAGTACGAGGCGGTCGGAGAAGCGATCGACCCGCGCCCCACGGTGGTGCTCACCAACCGTGACACCGCCTCCGCCGCCGAGATCCTCACCGCGGCGCTCGACACCTACGATCTGGCGACCGTGGTCGGCACACGGACCTTCGGCAAGGGGACCTTTCAGGAGGTGATCGACCTGCCCGCGGGCGGCGCGCTCGACCTGACGATCGGTCAGTACCTCACCGCCGACGGGACCTCGCTGGCGGGCGAGGGGTTCAAGCCCGACGTGAAGGCCGAGGACGACCCACAGACGGGGCGCGACGAAGGGCTCGATCGCGCGCTCGAGGTTCTCGCGAGAGAGCTTTGAGCCGCAGCCCGGAGGGTCCCCTGGTGGCGGTCATCGGCCGCCGCGGACGCTTCCAGGTCGCGGAGCCGCTGTTCGAGCGGGGCGGGCAGCTCGGCCTCGCGCGGGGAGGCCCCCGCGCGAGGGAGGGCGAGATGGTTCTCGTCGATCCACGCGGCGGCGGGGTTCGAGTGCTCGAGCGCCTCGGCTCGCCTCGGCGGGCGCGCGACGTCATCGGAGCGCTGGTCGCGGAGCGAGGGCTGAGTCGGGGCTTCCCCATGGAGCTCGAGGACGACGCCCGCGAGGCGTCGGTGGCCGCGCGCGAGGGAGCCGGCGCGCGTCGCGATCTGACCGCGCTGCCCACCTTCACCGTCGATCCCGCGAGCGCTCGCGACTTCGACGATGCGGTCTCCGCCGTCGCCGAGGGGGAAGGGATCCGGATCTGGGTCCACATCGCGGACGTCTCAGCCCACGTGCGGCCCGGGACTCGGCTCGACCGCGAGGCATTTCGCCGCGGCACGAGCACCTACGTGCCGGGCAGTGTCGAGCCGATGCTGCCGCCCGCGCTCAGCGACGAGGCCTGCAGCCTCGCAGCCGGCGTCGAGCGCCTCGCGGTGAGCGCCGAGATGGTGATCGGCGCCGACGGCGAGCCTCGGTCCACGAGCTTCTATCGATCCCGAATCCGCTCCGACGCGCGGCTCGACTACGATGGCCTCGACCGCGTCTTCGCAGGTCGCGAGGCGCCGGCGCCCGCGCTCGTCGAGCCGCTTGCACTCGCCCGCCGCGCCGCGGCCGCGCTCGGCGGGCGCCCTCGCGGCGGCGCGCTCGAGGTCGAATCCTCCGAGCCGGAGTTCGAGTTCGACGACGAGGGCGACGTGCTCGGCGCGCGCTCGGTCGAGCAGACCGAGGCGCATAGGCTGATCGAGCACCTGATGATCGCCACCAACGAACGCGTCGCGGAGCTCTGCGAGCGCCGCAAGATCCCCACCCTCTACCGGGTCCACGAGCAGCCCGACCCGCAGCGGATTGAGCTCCTCGTCGAGCAGCTCGCCGCGCTTGACGTCCCGACGCCCCCGCTGGCGAAGACGCTCTCCCCGCACCAGGCCGGAGAGCTCGTCGGCGAGGCCTCGCGGCTCGTCGCACGCGAGGCCAAGCGCCGGGGACACGGGCGCACCGCCTACACGAGCCTCCTCCTGAGATCCCTGCGCCAGGCGTTCTACACGGCGCAGAACCTCGGGCACGCTGGCCTTGGCAGCTCCGCCTACTGCCACTTCACCTCGCCGATTCGGCGCTACCCGGATCTGATCACCCATCGCGCCCTGCTCTCTGCCCTCGGCGCCGGCGAGCACGAGCCGGCCGGCGGCGACGTCCGCGAGGCGGGCCCCTGGTGCTCGGAGCGCGAGCGCGAGTCGATGGCACTCGAGCGCATGGCAGACAGGGTGTGCGCGGCATTCCTGCTCGAGCGAGAGCTCTTCGAGCAGGGCTGGCGACATGTCTTCGAGGGCGAGGTCTCCGGGGTGATCGGTGCCGGCGCGTTCGTCCGTTTCGCCGGCGAGCTCGCCGATGTCTACGAGGGCTTCCTGCCCGGACGGCGGCTGCGCGGGGAGCGCTTCGACCTGAACGACACCGAGACAGCGCTCGTCGGGCGACGCAGCGGACGTGCCGTGCGCCTCGGCGACCCGGTCGCGGTCAGGGTCGACGGGATCGAGGCGCCGCGCGGGCGCGTGGACCTCGCACCCGAAGCCGAGGAGACCTGGGGATGAGCAAGAAGAAGGCGCGAAAGCCGGTTTCGGGCGACGTCGCGACGAACCGCCGCGCCCGCCACAAGTACGAGCTCGTCGAGCGCTTCGAGTGCGGGATCGAGCTCCGCGGCAGCGAGGTGAAGGCGCTGCGCGACGGCAAGGCGCAGATTGCCGACGCCTATGCGACCGTCGACGATGGCGAGGTGTGGCTGCGCAACCTCCACATCCCGCCATATGCGCCCGCCTCGATGGAGAACCACGAGCCCGACCGACCGCGAAAGCTGCTCATGCACCGCTACGAGATCGAGCGGCTTGTCGGCACCACCCAGCGCAAGGGACAGACGCTCGTTCCGGTGCGGGTCTACTTCAAAGGCAATCGGGTCAAGGTCGAGCTCGCGCTCGCGCGCGGCAAGGAGCAGCGCGATCGCCGCCGCGAGCTTCGCGACCGCGATGTGCAACGCGAGATCGACCGAGAGCTGAGCCGCCGGAGGCGCTGAGCCGGGCGTGGCGCAGGCGTTCGTGCGTCGGGTGGGCAGGATGCCCGGGCCGGGAGTGCGTGCGACCATTGCTCCGATGAGCCCGTTCAGGCGCAAGCGGCAGAGCGAAGAGGGTCAAGAGCCGGCTCCCGAACCCCCCGCCTCTCCGGAGCCACTCTCGCGTAGGGAGCGCCGGCGCCTCGAGCGCGAGGAGAGGCACCGCCGCCGCGAGTGGGAGCGCGAGAGAAGGGAGGAGCAGCGCGCGGCCTCGAAGCGGCAGCGCACGGAGGCGAGGCAGAAGGGCGACGCCGCCGCCCCTACTGAGCCCGCTGAGGGCGGCGCCGAGACGTCCGAGGCAGATCCCTTCGTGCCCGCCGTGCCGACCGAGCCGCTAACCGCGGTACCGGTCCCGCCGGAGCCTGCCGACGAGAAGCGCGCGATCCGCGAGGCGGCCGAGCGCGCCGCCCTGGTTCGCCTTGGCCAGGCGGAGCCGCCGCCCGCGCCCGCGCCCGAGCTACAGAAGGAGGACGAGGAGCGGCTTGAGCTCCACCCGCTCGAGGAGGACGAGCGCGCCCGTCAGGCAGAAGACGAGCGGGTGCGAGCGGAGGCCGAGCGCCGGATCCGTGAGGTCGAGGAGATGCAGCGTGAGGCCGAGGCGCGTCTGGAGGAGGCAAACGTCCCCGCCGAGGGGCGCAAGCTCGACGAGCCCCACGTTGAGGAAGGGGCGCTGGCGCGCGAGCTGGTCGAGACCGAGCAGCGGCTGGCCGCGGACCACCAGCGCACCGCCGAAGCGCTCGATCGGGCGACGGAGCGGCTCGAGCAGGTGGAGTCGCGTGCCGCCGAGGCCGAGCAGCGGGCCGCCCGGGCCGAGCGGCTCGCGGCGCTCAAGGCCGAGGAGATCGAGCGGGCCGACCGGTTGCGCGAGATGCTCGATCGGATCGCGAAGGCCGAGCGGCGTGCTACCGAGACCGAGCGGCGCGCCCGTGCCGCCGTCGAGCGCGTTTCCGAGCCCGTGCCGAAGATCGATTCGGACGCCATCTTCGACCGCCATGCCACCGAGCGGCCCGAGCCCGAGGGCGCTCCATCCGACCGCGAGCCGCCGCAGACCCCGGAGCCGGCCGACGACGCGCCCCCGGAGCACGCCGACGACGCGCCCCCGGTCGACCTGAACGAGGCGACCTACGAGCAGCTTCGCGGACTCGGGCTCTCCGTCACGCAGACCGGCCGCCTGCTCGCTCACCGCGAGCGAGTCGGCGGGTTCTCCTCCGAGGAGGAGCTCGAGGGGATCCCGGGCTTTCCGCAGAGCTTCCTCGACGAGCTCAAGGGCCGGATACGCGTCTAGGCCGAGCGGCTGGGCCCCACCGCAGCGTCAGAGCCCGTATGTCTCCAGCAGCTTGAGCCAGACCTCGTTGCGGGTCGGGAACGCCGGCACGGCGTGCCAGAGGCGTTCGAGCGGGACCTCCGCGACCACAGCGATCGTCGCCGCGTGAAGCGATTCGGCAACCTCGGGACCGACGAAGCTCGCTCCGACGATCACGTGGCGCTGCTCGTCGACAACGATCCGCGAGGTGCCCGGCATGTCCCTGCCGTGAAAGCTCGCACCGGCGTTGCCCGCCGTGGAGACGTCGACGGCGCGAGCCTCGATCCCCTGCTCCTGCGCCTTGGCGAGCGTCAGGCCGACCGCCGCGAGCTGCGGATCGGTGAACACGACGCGCGGCGACCCGCCCTTGTCCCCGGTGGCGGTGACGTCCTCGCCGAGGATGTGGTCGGCGGCGATCCGCGCCTGGTACTTGCCCATGTGCGTGAGCAGTGAGCGACCATTGACGTCGCCGATCGCGTAGAGCCAGTCCGAGCCGCCAACCCGGAGCTGGTCGTCGACCTCCAGATAGCCCGCCGCCCCCGCCTCCGCCCCGGCGCGCTCGAGGAAGAGCTCCTCGGTGCGCGGGCGACGACCGACGGCAACCAAGAGCTCGTCGCCGCGAAGCCGCTCGCCTCCTTCGAGCTCGAGCGAGACACGGCCGCCCTCGCCGCGGCTCGCGCCGGCCGCCCGAGCCCCGGTCCGCAGCTCGACCCCGGCGCGATCGAGCCCGGCCGAGATCTCCGCGCTCGCAAACGGCTCCTCGTTGAACAGGATGCGCTCCTCGGCTTCGACCACGGTGACGCTCGAGCCGAGGCTGCTCCACGCCTGTGCCAGCTCGACGCCGACGACACCGCCGCCGAGGACCAGGAGGCGCTCGGGTACCTCGGCGGCGGTGGTCGCCTCGCGGTTCGTCCACGGTCGTGCCTCGCCGAGGCCGTCGATCGGGGGAATCGCGGCAGCGGTGCCCGTCGCGACGACGACGGCGCGTCGCGCTCGCATCAGCTCGGAGCCGACCCTGACCGACCGCTCGGCCTCGAACGCCGCCTGGCCCCGAAACAGCTCGATGCCGCGCTCCTCGAGCCACGGGAGCTGTCCGGAGTCGTCGCGCCCGTGGATCACCTCGTCGCGGCGCCGCAACACGACTTGGGCATCGAGCTCGCCGGAGACCGTCTCGCGCGCGCCCGGCACGCGCGCGACCTCGGCCAGCAGCTCGCCGGGTCGAAGCAGCGCCTTCGAAGGCATGCAGGCATAGAACGAGCACTCGCCACCGACCAGATGCTGCTCCACCAGCGCCACCTCGAGCTCCCGCTCGGCGAGCCGTCCTGCGCAGACCTCGCCCGCCGGGCCTGCTCCGATCACGATCACGTCGAACTCGCGCTCCTCCATTACCCCCAGCATTACCGAAGCGCCCGCATCGGGTAGACACCGGGAGATGGCCAAGCCCCGCGACAGACTGGGCGCCTATCGAGACAAGCGCGCCTTCGAGCAGACCCCTGAGCCGGCAGGCGGTGCGGATGAGGGCGGGGAAGGGGAGGACGCACGATTCGTGATTCAGGAGCACCATGCGAGGCGCCTGCACTGGGACCTGCGTCTCGAGCGTGACGGCGTGCTCGTTTCGTGGGCGCTGCCGCGGGGAGTGCCGGAGCGCCCCGAGGACAACCGGCTCGCGGTCCACACCGAGGACCACCCGCTCGAGTACCTCGACTTCCACGGTGAGATCCCCAAGGGCAGCTACGGCGCCGGCAAGATGACGATCTGGGACCGCGGCACCTACGAGGCGGAGAAGTTCGAGGAGCGCAAGGTCGTGGTGTGTTTCGACGGCGAGAAGGTGCAAGGCCGCTACGCGCTCTTTCAGACCCGCGGCAAGGATTGGCTGATCCATCGGATGGACCCTCCGCCCGAGGGCCGCGAGCCGATGCCCGAGGGGCTCGAGCCGATGAAGGCCACGCTCGCGAAGCTGCCCGGCGATGACGAGGCGTGGGGGTATGAGATCAAGTGGGACGGGGTGCGCGCGATCGCCTACTGCGAGCCAGGTCACCTGCGCCTCGAGAGCCGCAACCTGCGCGACGTCACCAAGCAGTACCCGGAGATCGGCAGGATCGTCGGCGAGCTCGGCGGCCACCCGACCGTCCTCGACGGCGAGCTCGTCGCCAACGACGAGCACGGGCGCCCGAGCTTCCAGCGCCTGCAGCGGCGCATACACGTCGGCTCAGAGACAGAGGTTCGCCGCCGGCAGGGCGAGGTTCCGGTGACCTACGTGATCTTCGATCTGCTCCACTTCGACGGCCGCTCGCTGCTGGAGCTCGGATACGAGGAGCGACGGGCGGAGCTCGAGCGGCTCGGCCTCGACGGCGACTCATGGCAGACGCCCAGCTATCACCGCGGCGACGGCGCGGCGCTGTTAGCCGCGAGCAAGGCCCAGGGGCTCGAGGGAATCGTCGCCAAGCGTCTCGCGAGCCCCTACCGGCCCGGGCGCCGAAGCCGTGACTGGCTCAAGGTGAAGAACGTCCGCAGCCAGGAGGTCGTGATCGGCGGCTGGCTGCCCCGCAAGGGCCGGCGCGAGGGCGAGCTGGGAGCGCTGCTGGCCGGCTACTACGAGGGGGAGGATTTCCGCTTCGCGGGAAAGGTCGGAACGGGCTTCGCAGCGCGCGACCTGCGCATGCTTCGCGAGCTTTTCGAGCCGCTCTCGCGCGAGGGTAGCCCGTTCTCAGGCCGACAGCCCCAGAAGGGCGCGCGCTTCGTCGAGCCGGAGCTCGTCGCCGAGGTCGAGTTCAACGAATGGACGAACGCCGGGACGTTGCGCCACCCCTCCTACAAGGGCCTGCGCGACGACAAGCCGGCGAGCGAGGTCGTGCGCGAAGAGCCCGAGGACCCGGCGTAGGCACGGGTCTACCGGTTGATCCCCGCGGCCCGCAAGGCCTGATCGCGATCGAAGTAGTTCTCCAACCTCGCCGCGAGCCCATCAGGCCCGGCGAAGCTCACCTGGTACCTGAGCATCTCCACAGGCGCACCGCTGCCCGTACCGGTACCCGAGAGCCGCAGGGCGTGGAAGCTGCGATCGGCCCCCTCGATGACCTCAAGAGTCTCGAAGCGGAAGCTCTCGAAGGGCTCCACGCTTCGCAGCCACATCTCCTTGACCGCTTCGCGGCCTTGAACGTCCCGGCGCTCCGGCCACTCGGGCGGGTCGGTCCACTCGATGTCCGGGGCGAGGGTCTGGAGCGCCCCGTCGAAGTCGCCTCGGTTCATCGCCTCGTAGGCGATCCGGGGCGCGTTCGCGGTCGCTCGTGGGCACGGCCGGGATTATCGCTCCCGGGGGATACCGCCCCGGCAAGCTAGACGTCGTTGAAGTCTTTCTCGAGGAACGTCTCGGAGACGCCGACGGCTAGCAGTGCGGCGAGGCCGAGGTAGACGACCGCGACGAGCACGCGGGTGCGCGTGGGGATCGCGTGGTAGGCGCGGGCCTCGGGGGTGTTGCGATTCTTCCAGCGACGCCAGCTTTCGAGGCCGCCGAAGATCAGGACCAGGATCAGGATCGGGTTCGGGAAGGCGAAGGTGAGCGCGACGAGGCCGGCGTAGCCGACGATCCAGACCCAGGGAGAGAGCGCGGCCATCGCGCGGCCGCCGTCGAGTGGCAGCACCGGCAGCAGGTTGAGCAGGTTGATGAAGAAGCCGACGTAGGCGAGCGCCTGCCAGAACTCCTCTCCGGTGGCGAGCCAGATCCCGAGCGGCACCAGGGTCCCGATCGTGCCGAGGATCGGTCCGGCAAGCCCGACTCGTGCCTCCGCTGCCGCGTCGTCGCCCATCGACTTCGCCGCGATCACCGCCCCGAGGAAGGGAATGAACATCGGCGCCGACGCCTCGACACCCTCGCGACGGAGCTGGAACACGTGCCCCATCTCGTGCACGAGCAAAAGCAAGACGAAGCCGAGCGCGAACTGCCAGCCCCAGATCAGCGCGTAGGCGCCGATCGAGACGAGCATCGAGGCCGAGGTGGTGAAGATCTTCAGCTTCGGCAGCAGCAGGAGCAGCGCCTTGCCCTTCGTCGCCGCCAGCACCAGCAGGGCCGCGATCGGGCCGAAGAACCGCTTCAGCCGCGCGCGCCAGTCGCTGCGGCCCGCACCGGGGTGGATCGGCTCGTAGTCGGGCTCGGTCGAGCCCGGCGCGGGCGCCGGTTCCGGCCAGCGGGTGATCGGTGCTTCGGCCATCCAGATCAGGATAGGGGGCGCCGTTAAGCGGCCCCTGAACTGGAAAGCCCGCCTGTTGGCGGGCTTTCAGTGGAGGCGGCCGGTACTGCCCCGGCGTCCGCGGAGCGGTCCCGATGTCTTCTACGAGCGTACCCGTCGGAGTCAGATCTCGGCCACCGGTTCGGTCGATCCGCGGGGCACGTCACCGGCGCCACACCCTCCTGATCTTGTCCTCGCCGGACCGAGGGTCCTACCCGGCGAGTTAGCCCGCTAGTTGAAGCCGCTGTCCGGGGCGCGGGCGCTCCCGGCGCGACTCCCTCGCTACCTGTTAGGTGACGAGGGCGAACTCATGCTTGGAGTTCGCAATTATGGTTTCCGGGGATTTTTTACGAGGCCAACCCGGGTCCTCGACTCGCAACACCGGGACGAAAGACTCCACGTCGAATCTGGTTCGCCCCCGCTTCTAGGATGATACCGGGGAGATGAGGAAGCGCGAGCTCCAGGACCACCTCGACGCGATCAGCGCCGAGCTGGAGGCCCCGAGCGTCGCATCGTCCACCTGCAGGCGACGGTGATCGACGAGCGACACAAGCAGGGCGGTGGTCCGCTCACCCCAGGTGAGGAGGCCTGGCATCAGTCGATTCGCGAGCGTCTCACCGGCGATTGCCGCGACTCCGAGAACCTGCTCGCGGTCGCCGAGCCCTCGCCTGTCGTGCGCGCCGCCCGCTACGCGCTCGCCTTCGCCCTGCGCGATTCCCAGCGGATGGCGGCCGATGGCGCGCGCGAGCTGGAGGCGGGGGACGGAAGGCCCGGCGAGGCGATCGGCCTCCCCGCGGGAGAGCCGGACACGCCGCTCGAGCCCGGCGCGAGCGGCTGACCCCGTCGCTCGACAGCACCTGGGTTCGCTCCGCCGGCGAGCAGATCGCGCGTCGCGCCGAGCGCGAGCTCGAGGCGCTGGTCGGCGTCTCCTCGCCCTCCGGTGACCTCGCGGGCGGCGAGGAGGCCGTCGCGATTGCCGCCGCCCTGTTGCCCGCCGAGGCGGACTTGGAGCGGCTCGAGTGCTCGAGCCCCGCCTACGCGCCCGACCTACTCGCGACGGTCCGCGGCTCGGGCACGAGGCGGCTGCTCCTCCTCGGCCATCTCGACACCGTCGTCTCACACGCCGATCACCGTCCGCTCGAGCGCGTCGAGGGTCGGCTCGTCGGCTCCGGGACGATCGACATGAAGGGCGGCATCGTGCTCGCGCTCGGCGTCATGCGGGTACTTGCCGCCGAGCCCGAGGCGTTCGCCGAGCTCGCCCTGCTCGCGGTCACCGACGAGGAATGGCGCACGGGCGAGCTTGCCCACGCCGCGCGCTTCGCCGGATACGACGCGTGCCTGTGCTTCGAGGGAGGGGAGCTCGCCGCGAGCGGCGAGGACGCGGTCGTAGTCCGGCGCAAGGCGGCGGCGACGCTCAGCGTTCACGCTCACGGCGTCGCCGCGCACTCCGGTGTGGCGCCGGAGCGCGGGCGAAGCGCGCTGCTCGCGCTGGCGGCCGTCGCCCAGCGGGTCGCCGAGCAGGCCGACCCGGCGGGGCCGGAACGGCTGACTGCCGTGCCGACAGTGATTCGAAGTGGCGAGGCCTTCAACGTCGTCCCAGCCGCCGGCGAGCTGATCTGCGATCTGCGCGCCGAGCGCCTCGAGTCCTTCGCCCCCGTGCTTGATGCGGTCCCCCGCGAGCACGAGGGAGCGACGGTCGAGGCCGAGCTCGTGCGCCGCTGGCCGGGGATGGACACCCGCGAGCGCGCGGCGGCGCCGCTCGCCCGAGCCTCGGAGCTGCTTGGCCGCCCGATCGTCGCCGGCGAGCGCGGGGGGGCCAGCGACGCGAGCCATCTCGCCGTCCATGTGCCCCTGACGATCGACGGCCTTGGCCCGCTTGGGGCGGGCGCGCACAGCCCCGAGGAGCACGTCATGCGCGACTCGCTGCGCTCGCGGGCCGAGGTAGCGCTCGCGCTCACCGCGGCGACCCTCGCCTAGCGATGGCGAAGCGGAAGCCCAGGAGAAGGCGAGAACCGCCCCCGACCGCCGCCTACGAGCGCGACGACGGCAGCGTCCTCACTCTGCGCCTTTCGCTCAGCCTCGGCACGATCGCAAAGCTCGGCGAGCGCCTCGGCTCCGCGGCGGCCTCCGCCGAGGACGACTGGCGCCGACGCGCCGAGATGCTGTTCGAGCGCCTGGCGGTGAGCTGGGAGATCGAGGGGCTGCCGCTGAGCGACCAGCGGATGCTCCTCGGCCGTTACCGAATGGCGGACGCCGAGACCCAGCGCTGGGTTCGCCAGACGATCGCCGAGCACCTCGAGCGCCACATCCCGGAGCTCGCGCCCTGACCGGCTAGACGCGCCCCGCCGCGAGCAGCCGGCGGAGGAAGCGCTGCGTCTCTGGCTCGCGCGGCTCGGCGAGGAGCTGCTCTGGCGGGCCGACCTCGAGCAGGCGACCCTCGTGGATAAAGGCGACGCGGTCGGCGACCTCGCGGGCGAAGCTCATCTCGTGGGTGGCGAGGAGCATCGTCACGCCCTCGGCCTTCAGGTCGCGGACGGCGGCGAGCACCTCACCGACCAGTTCCGGATCGAGCGCGCTCGTCACCTCGTCGAGCAGCATCGCGCGCGGGCGGGTGGCGAAGGCGCGGGCGATCGCGACCCGCTGCTGCTGGCCGCCGGAAAGGCGGTCGGGGTGGTCGCGCTCGCGCCCGGCGAGGCCGAAGCGCTCGAGCATCCCCCGGGCCTGCGCCTCGGCGCTCTCCGGCCCGACCCCGTGCGCTCGGGTGATCCCGAGCATGACGTTGTCGAGCACGTTCAGGTTCGGGAACAGGTTGTAGGCCTGAAAGACGAAGCCGAGCCGCCGCCGGACCGCGACGGGGTCGACCGAGGGGTCGGTGATCACCTCGCCGTCGAGGAAGACGTCCCCGTCGTCGATCTCCTCGAGCAGGTCGATGCAGCGCAGCAGAGTCGACTTGCCCGAGCCCGAGGCGCCGATCAGGGCAACCGACTCGTGCTCGTGGACCGTGAGGTCGATCCCCCGCAGCACCTCGAGCTCGCCGAAGGCCTTGGTCACGCCTCGGATCTCGAGCACCGCGCCGCCGGGCGAGCTCGCCCTCACGAGACGGCCCTGCCCCGCTCCCAGCGGTCGAGCAGCCTCGCCATCGGGATCGTGATCGTCAGGTAGAGCAGCGCCGCCGCGATCAGCGGTGTGTAGTTGAAGTCCGAGGATGCCTGGATCTGGGCGATTCGAAACGCCTCCCCCGCCACCCCCAGAATCGAGATCAGGGCGACGTCCTTTTGCAGGGCGATGAAGTCGTTGAGCAGGGGCGGGCCGACGCGGCGCACGGCCTGCGGGACGATCACATGGCGGAGCGCCTGCTGCTCGCTGAGCCCGATCGCGAGCGCCGCGTCGCGCTGGCCGCGATGGACCGAGTTGATCCCCGCTCGGTAGACCTCGGAGACATAGGCGCCGTAGGAAAGCGCAAGGGCGGCCCCGCCGAGCAGCACCTCGTTGGTCGGCAGCCACGAGAGGGGCGTCGCCCCGCCATCCTCGGCCGTCGCCAGCGCGGGCACCCCGAAGCCGATCAGGTAGACGAGCAGGATCGTCGGAATACCACGGAAGACGTCCGTGTAGAGGATCGCGATCAACCGCAGCGGGAAGATCGCTGGAGCCTCGACGGTGCGGACAAGGGCAACCGCGAGGCCGAGGATCAGGACCGCGACCTCGACGACGAGGAACACCCTGATGTCGAGCCAGAAGCCCTCGAGGATGTCGGGAAAGGACTCGACGAATACGTCGCTCGAGAAGAACGACTCGCGAAGCACGGTCCAGCCGGGGCTTGCGAGCGTCAGCGCGGCGAGCCCACCGAGGACGACCAGCGTCGAGACGGCGGCGATCGTCTGGCCGCGCCGCGCCTTCCGCCGTCGCGCAACTTCGCGCTCGGCCCGGCGGTCCGTCTCCATCTGTGCGCCTGCGGTCTCGGGCGCTACTCGAGCACCGGAGCCTTGGTCTTCTCGGCGATCCAGCGCTGCTCGATCTCGGCCAGCTCCCCGCTCGAGCGAAGCTCCTCGATTGCGGCGCTGACGCAGTCGGTGAGGGGCGAGCCCTCCTCCAGCAGCGCCCCCCACTCGTCACCGCCGGGGGCGGAGAACTGGCCCACCGTTGTCGCCTCGGGAACCTGCACCGCGGTCAGGAAGAAGGCTGACGGAACGTCGACGACGACGGCGTCGACCTGCTCCTGCTTGAGCGCGGTGACGACGTCGTTGGAGGTGTCGTACACCCGCGGCTCCTCCGAGGGCGCGATCGCGGCCTCGACGGCCTCCTGGCTGGTGGTACCGATCTGCACTCCGAACCTCGCCTCGGCAAAGTCCGCGAGCGAGCTGCCGCGCGAGGCCTCGGAGCCCCTGAGCGCGACGATCGCCTGCTTGGCCGTGTAGTACGGGGCGGAGAAATCGACCTGCTCGGCGCGCTTTGGGGTGATCGAGATCTGGTTAACGTCGAAGTCGAAGTCCTTGGGGCCGGGCGCGTAGGAGGAGTTGAACGGCTCGACCACCCACTTCACGTCGGCCTCCGCGAAGCCGAGCTGCTCGGCGATCGCGTAGGCGACGGCGCTCTCGAAGCCCTCGCCGTTGGTCGGGTCCTCATCGACGAAGTAGGGGGGAAACGCGGGCTCGTCGGTGGCGACGGTGAGCTGCCCCGGGCTCAACGTCTCGAGCTGATCGGCCGGGCAGTCCTCGAGCGAGGTATTCGTGGAGCTCGTCTCTGAGTCCGCCTCCTCCTTCTCGCCGCAGGCGGCAATTGTCGGCAGGCAGGCGAGCAGGCAGAGCGGGACGGCGATGCGATGCGTGGACACGAGGCAGGACCTCCCGATCGAAATGGGCCGCGGAGATCCTAACCCGGCTTGCCCTACTCGTAGGCGAGCGCCTCGAGCACGTCGAGGCGCGAGGCGCGGCGGGCGGGGCCGATCGCCGCAAGGATGCCGGCGACGACGGTCAGCACGAGCAGGACCACCAGGGTGCCGACCGGGATCGAGATGATGAAGCCCTCGTCGGCCAGCGGCCGGCTGACGACGATCGCGAAGACGACCCCCAGGACGCCGCCGAGCACGCCGCCGATCAGCGCCGTGATCACCGCCTCGTAGCGGACGATCCGCCGTACTTGGCTTCGCGAGGTGCCGACCGCCCGCAGCAGGCCAAGCTCGCGGGTGCGCTCGTGGATCGAGAGCGCGAGCGTGTTGACGATCCCGAACAGTGAGACGATCACGCTGAGGAACAGAAGGGCGTAGACGACTCCGAGCAGGGTGTTCAGCTCCTCGGCGATCGAGTCCTTGAGCTCCTCCTGGTTCTGAGTCTGGACGGTGGGGAAGGAGGCGAGCGCCTCGTCGATGTCGCCGCGCACCGCCGCCGAGTCGGCGCCCTCCTCGAGCCCGATGAATACGTTCGTAACCGTGTCGGGCTCGCCATAGGCGGAAGCATTGGCGTCCGAGGCAGCATAGTCACCGATGAAGTCGGTGGCGTCCTTGAACGTGCCGCGGACGGTGTAAGTGATCTTCCTCCCCGATGCGGTCTCCGCGGTGAACTGATCCCCGACCGCGAATCCGTTGTCTGCCGCCCAGCCCTCGTCGATCACCGCGTCGTCCGGGCCGAGTCCGGCGAGAACCGCGTCGGAGCCCTCGCGCCAGTCGAGGGTGAGCACGCTCGTCGCGGTTCTCGGGTCGACCAGGGAGAGGTAGCCGTTGCCCGAGACCCCCTCCACCTTGTTCTGCGCGTAGCGGTAGGGCGAGGCCACCTCGATGCCGTCGATCCTCCCCGCCGCGTCCGCCGTGACCGCCGGGATGTCCGAGAACCCGTCCTCGTGGGAGACGATCAGATCGCCGACTAGCGTCTTGTCGATCGCCTCGTCGATCGAGCCGCGCAGGCCCGCCGCAAAGACGGCGACGAAGGAGACCAGCGCGAGGCCGATCATCAGCGCCGCGGCCGTCGCAGCGGTGCGGCCCGGGTTACGGGTCGCGTTCTCGCGCGCGAGTCGCCCGGGCACCCCCCGCAGCCGCTCGAGCGGCTTGCCTACCAGCGCCGCCATCGGCGTCACCAGATAGGGGCTGAGCAGGGTTACCCCGAAAAACATCGCCGCCGCCCCCACGCCGATCCAGAGCTCTCCCGGGTCGAGGACGCCGAACAGCCCGAGCAGCATCCCAGCCACGCCGAGCCCCGTCAGCACCACGCCGGCGGCGCTGCGGACGCGAGCCTGACGAGGCGTCGTCATCACCGCGCCTTCGCGCAGTCCGGTGACCGGGGGAACCCGCGTCGCTCGCAGAGCGGGGATCAACGCGGCCAGCACCGTGATGCCCGTCCCGATCACGAAGCCCACGATGATCGTCCTCGGAGCGACCACCGTGCCCGTGGCCGGCAGGTCGATCTCGACTGCCTTAAAGAGTGCCTGAATCGCCGGTGCGAATGCGATCCCCAGGAGGATCCCGATCGCCGACGCGGCGAGGCCGATCGCCAACGCCTCGAGCACGACCGAGCCGAGGATCTGGCGCCTGCTGGCCCCGAGCGTGCGCAGCATCGCGAACTCGCGGGTGCGCTGGGCGACCGTGATCGAGAAGGTGTTGAAGATCAGGAAGGTGGCAACGAAGAGCGCCACCCCGGCGAAGATCAGCAGCGCCGTCTTGAGGATGTTGATGAACTCGCCGACGTCGTCCTGCTGGGTCTCGACGTTCTCGGCGCCGGTCTCGGCGCGGACTGTGTTCGGCAGCGTCGCCTGCAGGTTGGCGGCGAGGATCTCGGGGGTCGTGCCCGCGTCTGCCGCCACCGAGATCTGATCGAACTGCCCCTCCTTGCCGGTCAGCCGCTGGGCCTCGGCAAGCGTCAGCAGCGCCAGGGTCGCGCCGCCGAAGGAGTCGACCTCGCCGAGGGTCGCGATCCCGCCCAGCGTGTACTCCTGGGTCCCGGTCTTGCCGGCCACGGTCACCGGATCGCCGAGCTCGAACCCCTGCGAGTCCGCGGTCGCCTTGTCGATGACCAGCTCGTCGTCGCTCTCGGGGGGGTTCCCCTCGACGTAGGTGAGCGGGTCGAAGCGATCCGGACCGCCGGCCGAGAAGGCGAAAGTCGGCGCGCCGTTGCCGCCGACAGGTTCGCCGTCGGCGCCGATGATCGCGACCTGCGGGTCGGCGATCCCGCCCGCGGCCTGGGCGACGCCGTCGGTACGCTTCACGTCGCCCAGCACCGCCGCGTCGAAGGCCGGTACGACGCCGTCGTCGGAGTCGATGAACTCCGTCGCCGTCACCACCGCGTCGACGCCTTCGTTCGACTCGGTGAAGATGTCCTCGAACGACGCGTCGATGGTGTCCGTGAGCACGTAAGTGCCGGAGACCATCATCACGCCGAGGACGATCGCCAGCGCGGTCAGCGCCGTGCGCAGCTTGCGCTCCCAGAGGTTGCGAAGCGCGATCGAGCCCATCGGGCTAGGCCACTTGCTTCATCAGGTCGAGCACCTCGTCGGGACTATGGGTCCCGTCGTCGTCGCGGACGATGCGCCCGTCGACGAGCACGAGCACGCGGTCGGCGGCGGCCGCGGCGACGGCGTCGTGGGTGACCGTGACCACGGTCTGGCCGAACTCGTCGACGGCCCTCCGCAGCAGCGCCAGGACCTCCTCGCTGGAGTGGGAGTCGAGATTCCCGGTCGGCTCGTCGGCGAAGATGACCGCGGGTTCGGACATCAGCGCTCGCGCGATTGCGACCCGCTGCTGCTGACCTCCGGAGAGCTCGGCGGGTCGGTGCGCGAGCCGATCGCCGAGGCCGACCGCGTCGATCAGCTGGCGCAGGCGCTCGCGGTCGGGATCGCGCCCGGCGAGCTTCAGTGGCAGGAGGATGTTCTCCTCCGCGTTCAGCACGGGCAGCAGGTTGAAGAACTGAAAGACGAAGCCGACCTTGTCGCGGCGAAGCTCGGTCAGCTCGGCGTCGTCGAGGCTCCCGAGCTCGACACCGTCGATCTTCACCGTTCCGGAGGTGGGTCGGTCGAGCCCGGCGAGGATGTGCATCAGGGTCGACTTGCCCGACCCCGAGGGGCCCATGATCGCGGTGAAGCGTTCCGTCGGGAAGCCGACGCTGACGCCGTCGAGCGCCTTGACCGCGGCTTCGCCCTCGCCGAAGACGCGGCGCACGGCATCGGCGGCGACGATCGCGGTGCCGTTCGAGGTGGTGGGCACGCTCAAGGAAGCTCCCTTCGAGGCAGGATCACGAGGGCGGGGAGTATGCCCCACCGCGACGGCGCGGGAAGAGAAGATCCCGTGATGCGTGGGCGGCGCATGCCGAATAGGCTCGCCGCGCGTGGACTCCGAGCTGATCAAGCAGCTCACGATCCCGCTCTTCTCAGGGGCGATCGGCTACCTGACCAACTGGAGCGGCGTGCTCATGCTGTTCCAGCCAGTCCGCTTCAGGGGGATCCGAATCCCGGGGCTCGCCGCCTTGGCGAGCCTGCTGCCGCGCAAGATCCAGCAGATCCCGGGCGTCGCCCACGGGGGGATCGGGTGGCAGGGGATCATCCCCTCGCGCGCCGCGAAGATGGGCTCGATCGCCGTCGACAAGGGGATCGCGAAGCTCGGGAGCCCGAGCGAGTTCTACAACCAGCTCGAGCCCGAGAAGATCGCCGAGCACATTCTCACCACCGCGCGCCGCGACATCCGCGAGCTGGTCGAGCGGATCCTCGCGCGCGAGCATCCCCAGCTCTGGCGCGACCTGCCGCCGCGACTTCGCGAGCGCGTCCACGAGCGCGTTCAGGAGCAGCTCCCGGAGATCGTTCGCGAGATGACCGACGACATCGGCAACAACATCGAGCACCTGATGGACGTCAAGCTGATGGTCATCCGCCGGATCGAGGAGCGACCCGAGCTGATGAACCGGATCTTCCTCGACATGGGGCGCAAGGAGCTTCGGTTCATCATCAACTTCGGTTTCTTCTTCGGTCTCCTGCTCGGGATCCCGGTCGTCCTCATCACCGAGGCCTTCCCCGTCTGGTGGGTGCTGCCGATCTGCGGCGTCGTCGTCGGTTACGTGACCAACTGGGTCGCGCTTTGGATGATCTTCGAGCCGGTTGAGGCGCGGAAGGTCGGGCCATTCACGATCCACGGGCTCTTCATCCGTCGCCAGCCCGAGGTCGCCGACGTCTACGCCGCGATCATCGCCGACGAGCTGGTGACGCTCGAGAACATGGGCGAGGAGCTCCTCCACGGCCCGCAGGCCGACCGCACGAGGCGGATGATCGAAACGAGGCTGCGCCCGGCGGTGGACCGCAGCCTCGGGCGCGTGCGCCCGGCGGTGCGGGTCGCGGTCGGCGCGCGCGAGTACGACGCGATCCGCGAGTCGATCGCGACGGAGGCGGTCGAGTACACCATGACCCCGCTCGCCGACCCGGATTTCAACGAGCGCCAGAGCGCGTCGGTGCGCCGGCTGATCGCCGAGCGCATGCGCGAGCTGCCCTCGGCCGATTTCGCGGAGCTGCTGCGCTCGGCGATGCGCGAGGACGAATGGCTGCTGCTCCTGCACGGCGCCGTGCTCGGCTTCGCTGCCGGACTGCTCCACCTCGCGATCTTCGGCGTCTAGCCCACGCGACGCGGCGCTAGCTTGGGCCGGTGCGAAACCGGTTGCTCGTCCTCGTCTCCGCGGTCGTCCTCGTCGACACCATGTTCTATGCGGCGATCGCGCCTCTGCTGCCCCAATACGCCGACGACCTCGGTCTCTCGAAGAGCGCGGCGGGCGTCCTGAGCGCGGCGTATCCGGCCGGGACGCTGATCGCCTCAATCCCGGCCGGCCTGCTCGCGGCGCGGGCGGGGGTGAGGCCGACCCTGCTGCTCGGCCTCGCGCTGCTCGGCGCCTCCAGCATCGCCTTCGGCTTCGGCGAGGAGATCGTCGTCCTCGACCTGGCCCGCTTCGTGCAGGGGGTCGGCGGCGCGTGCGCGTGGACCGGCGGGCTCGCGTGGCTCTTGGCGGCCTCTCCTCGCGATCAGCGAGGAGCGACGATCGGGACGGCGCTCGCGGCGGCGATCGCGGGGGTGCTGCTGGGGCCGGTGCTCGGCGGCGTCGCGACCGTCGCCGGGCCCGAACCCGTGTTCAGCGCGGTGGCCGTAGTCGCCGCGGCGCTCGCCGCGGCCGCGATTCGCACGCCCGCCGCCGCCCCGGAGCCGGTGCCGCCGATCCGCAGCGTGGCTCGGGCGATCCTCAGCGCTCCCGTTCTGGTCCCCTTCTGGCTCGTCGCGCTGCCCTCGCTGTTCGCCGGCGTCTTCGACGTCCTCGCCCCGCTTCGCCTCGACGTGCTCGGCGCGAGCGGGATCGCGATCGGGGCGATCTTCCTCGTCGCCGCGGGCGTCGAGGCGGTCGCGAGCCGAGCGGTCGGCGGCCTCTCCGACCGGCTCGGGCGGATGACGCCGATCCGGGCTGGCCTTGCCGCCTCGGCGCTCGCAGCGCTCGCGCTCCCGCTGCCCGGCAGCGTCGCGCTGCTCGCAGGCGCGATCGTCCTCGCCGTGTTGGCGCTCGCCCTGCTCTGGGCGCCGGCGATGGCGCTGCTCTCCGACGCGGCCGAGGCCGCGGGCCTCGAGCTCGCGTTCGCGACCGCGCTCGTCAACCTCGCGTGGGCCGGCGGGCAGGTGCTCGGCGGATCGGCGGGAGCCGGCATCGCCGAGGCGAGCTCGGACGCTGTCTCCTATGTGCTCGTCGCGGCGCTCTTCGCCTCGACCCTGGCCGGGCTGCGCCTTGCGGCGCCCCTTGGCGAAGCGCCGGCCCGAGGATAGGAAGGCCTCAGAGCTCGAACCATGTGCCGGAGGGGCCCAGGTTCACGATCTCGGTCTGCCCGAGCGTGGATCGCTCTCCCCAGCTGTCGTGGATGTGGCCGCAGACGACGAGGCGCGGGCGCTTGTCCTCGATCGCGGCGAGGATCGCGCGGCTGCCCATGTGCTCGTCGTCGCTCGAGAGGTCGGCATGTCCGAGCGGGGGAGAGTGAAGGACGAGCACCGCGGCGTCCGGGCAGCCGGCCAGCCGCTCGGCCGCCTCCTCCTCGGTGAGGTCGAAGCTCCACTCCCACGGCGTCGTGGGGATCCCGGCGCCGAGGCCGTAGAAGGCAACGCCGCCGAAGTCGGTGAGATCGCCGTGCAGCACGGTCGCCGCTTCCCAGGCGGCGCAGGCGTGGCGCAGCGCCTCGTCGGTCTCATTGTTGCCGGGAACGAGCAGGGTCGGCGTGACGATCGCCGCGAGGGCGTCGATCGTCGGCTCGAGCCCGCGGTGCGTTGATGCGAAGTCGCCCGCCGCGAGCACGAGGTCGGCCTCGGCGCTCATCTCGACGAGCCGTGCGGCCTGCTCGAGGTCGCGGTGGAGGTCGCTGAAGGCGAGGATGCGCACGTTCGGAGTCCTATCGCCTCGTGCTCAGGCGTGCGCCGCCGCGCGCAGCTCCGCGCGCCGCTCGCGGAATCGAAGCGCTTCGTAGGCAACGAGGGCGACCATCAGCGCGGTCATCATCGCAAGTGCGACGAGCGCGTCCACCTCGACGGCGAGGGGGATCAAGGCGAGGGCGACGATCGCGGCCACGAGCCGCTGGCGGTTCAGGCTGCGCACGCTTCGCAAGCGGATCGCGACGTGGCCGAGCAGGTAGACGGCGACCCCCCCGCACAGCGCGGCGGCGGGAACGAGCTTCAGGGGCTCGTCGACGTCGCCGATCGTCTTCTTCACCCCGAGCGCGGTGAGGATGATCCCGGCTATCAAGAGCCCGTGCATGACCCCCCATGAGTCGCGCGCGAGCCGGTTTCTCGCGATCCCCTGCGCCTCGCGGAGCTTGCGCTCCGCGACCAGCGCGACGACGTCGAAGTAGGACCACCACTGGGCGCCGGCGAGCGCCATCCCGGCCAGCGCCGCGAGCACCACCCCGGCGGTGAGCTCGCCGCCCTCGAGCCCCGCGCCGATCGCGACGATCGACTCCCCGAGCGCGATGATCACGATCAGGTTGAAGCGCTCGGCGAAGTGCGAGGGCGAGACTCGAAAGCCGCTGACGTCGCGAACGTAGGGCGTCGCGTAGTCGAAGACGAGGACGACGATCCAGATCCCCGCCTGAGCCGGGCCGTCGAAGAAGGCGGCGAGAATCAGCAGTGCCGGCGCGCCGAGCAGCCCGGGGGCGAGGTTGACTATCGCGGCGCGGCTGTCCAGTTCGGGCGCGCCGTAGGTGTAGACGGCGATGTGAAGGGCGCGGACGGCGAAGTAGGCGATCGCGAAGATCAGCGCGTCCTCGCCGAACGCCCCAGGCACCGCGAGCGCGGCGATCAGCATCGCGGCCATCGCGCTGAGCAGCCCGAAGCGCGCCACGCCGTCGTCGGAGCGCAGGGAGTTGGTGAGCCAGGCGTAGCCACCCCAGGCCCACCACACGGCGGCGAGCACGAGCATCCCCTGGCCCAGGCCCTCCCAGGTCGGGTTCTCCGACATCAGCGCGGTGACCTGGGTGAAGGCGAAGACGAAGACCAGGTCGAAGAAGAGCTCGAGCGGGGTGACCTTCTGCTCGGACTCACCGTCCACCGACCGTTCCACCGGTCGCATGATGCCACCAGGCGCGGTTTATGAGCAATCCCTTGCAAGAGTGACACGAGTCACACATATTTCGGCTCCGCGGCGTCAGCCTCCACCTTCCTCGTCGTCCTGGCGCGCACCGCTGTCGGGACGCAACCCCACGGAGGTGACGTACCGTGATTCGCAAGCACCGACTTGCAGCAACGACCTGCGCCGCGACGATCGCGCTCGGCGCCCTCGCGTCGGCTGGCGCCGCGCAGGACTCAGCACGCGCGCGCCCGCTCGACGGGGCCGCCTCGGCGACGCCGAAGCTGAGTCTCGTCGAGCGCCCGGCAGATCGCTTCGAGCGTTCGATCGAGGTCCACAGCCTCGAGACGCGCCTCACCTCCCTCCGCGAGCGGGCATCGGAGCTCGGCGCCGAGCCCCGCCACGATCCGAGCCTCCCGGCCCCCGCCTCGACCGGCGAGCTACGCGAGCTCATTGAACGCCTCGAGCGGGTCGTCGAGCGTGCCGAGCGGGAAGCCGCGGAGTCCGAGGCCGCGGAGTCCGACTTCAACACTGTCGCGGGCGTCTCGCAGGCGACCCTCGACGCGATCGCCGCCTGCGAATCGGGCGGCGATCCGGGCGCCGTCAACCCCGCCGGCTACTACGGCAAGTACCAGTTCGACTCCGGCACCTGGGCGGCGGTCGGCGGTTCGGGCAATCCCGCGCAGGCCTCCGAGGCCGAGCAGGACTACCGCGCCGCGCTGCTGTACTCGCGGGCCGGGGCGAGCCCCTGGCCGGTCTGCGGTGCGTAACGGCCTCAACCGGGTGCCACGCGCCACGAAGTCGCGGTTGCTTCACCCGCGAGGCGCGCGTGCCGATGGATCATCGGTGAGCGTCAACGAGTTCGTCCTCGCGAAGGGGATCCGCGATACGCGCGGCGCGCTCGAGCGCTGGAATGCGGACCCGTGGCCGGTCCTGCGGACCTGGGTGCTCGGCGCGCTGGCTGTCGCGTGCATGTTGCTGGCCGCGGTCCTAGCCGTTGCGCTCGCGACCCCGGCCGATGTCACCGCGCCGTTCATCCCTGGGATCGACAGCGACCCCGACCCCAGGGCCCTGGTCCCGATCCTCTCGCTGAACGCGCTCGTGCTCGCGCTCCACGCCACCGCCTGTGTCGCCGGCTTCATCGCCGGCAGCTCGCTCGTGCTCGCCGCCGAGAGCCGCAGCGGTCTCTCCCGTTGGGTCCACGAGAAGGCGCGTCCCGTCGCGCTCGGCTGGGTGGTGATCGTCACCTTGTTCTCGCTGGTCTCGCAGGCGTATGCCCTCGGCCTAACCGCCGATCAGATCGCGTTCGCGCTCGGTATCTCGCCGGGCACCTTGATCCTCACCGTGCTGCCGCACGCCCTTTCGGAGCTCGTCGCGCTCTTCCTCCCGCTCGCCGCCTGGACGATCGCGAGCCGCCGCGACGAGTGGCACGACCTGCTAGCGGCGACCTTCGCAACCGTCGCGATCGCGATCCCGATCCTGATCGCAAGCGGGCTCTGGGAGATCTACTGCTGGCCCCTTCTGCTCGAGGCCGTCTCGCCGCTGGCCTAGTCCCCCGGCCAGGTCTCGCTACGCGGCCTCGCCGTTCTCACCGTTGTCCGTCGCGCCGAGCAGCGCCCGGCGGAACACTCGCTCCTCCTCCTCGAACAGAAAGCCCCACAGGTGGCGGCGCTCGAGCTGGGTGCGGCGCTTGGTCTCGAGAATCGCCTGCCGCGGCAGTGATGCGATCCGCTCGGCGAGCGCGACCGCGCGGGCGCGAGAGTCATCGGCCACCTCGCGGACTATGCCGAGCCGATGCGCTTCCGTGGCACCGACGATCCGACCGGTCAAACAGAGGTCCTGGGCGACCGTCGCCGGCAGCACGGCGCGGGCGGCGGCGTAGCTCGGCGGGATCCCTCGCGGCAGCTCCGGGTAGCCGAAGCTCGCCTCCCGTCCGGCGACACGCAGGTCGCAGAGCAGCGCCAATGCGAAGCCGCCGGCGAGTGCCGGTCCGTTGACTGCGGCGATCACCGGTCGGTGGCACTCCCCGACCGCCTCAAAGGCAAGCGTGCTCGTTTCGACCAGCCGCTCGCGATGGCTGCGATCGCCGCCGAACTGGTCGGTGTCCATCCCCGAGCAGAACGCCGAGCCGGCCCCGGTCAGGACCACGCAGCCAACGGCCCTGTCGGTCGAAAGCCGCGCGAACGTCTCGGCGAGCTCTTCGCGCAGCTCTATGGAGAGCGCGTTTCGCCTCTCGGGCCGGCGCAAGGTGACGACAGCGACGTCGTCGTCGTGCTCGATCGAGAGCAGGCCGGGCACGGCCCAATCTTAGGTCGGTCGGGCCCGCGCGCGCCCGGTCAGGCCGCGTGGCGGCGCGGGTCCTCGGGGTTGCGGGGGATCAGCCTCGTGATCTTGATCTCCCCCTCCAGCAGCTCCGGCTGGAAGCGGCGCAACATCTCCTCGAGGCAGCGGCGACAAGAGCACTCGGGCACGGCGATCCCGGTGTCGGGGCAGCTCGTCGCCCCTGCGCGATCCGAGGACACGGGCGCAGTCAAGCTCGTCCTCCGGTCGGAAAACATGCCGGCTGGCTCTGCGAGGATTGGCCTTGCGATGGCCAAGGACCAGGAAGCTCTCCTCCCCGACGGCTCCGAGGCCGGCCCGGGTGAGCGCGGCCGCACGCCCGTCGGGGCGACGGCTGCCGCCCACGTGCGGGTGCCGACCCGCGGCAACCGAAAGCTCGAGGCGCTGCTCGAGGGAGTGAACGCCGACCTCGAGGTGCGCGCCTGGTGGCACATGGCTCAGGTCAGCTCCGAGCGCCTCGGAATGTCCGATCACTCCTGGGTCCACGTCCAGGTCGTGGTCAACATCGCGCTTCGCCTCCTGCGGCTGCTCGTCAAGGGCGGTGCACGCCCGGCGATGGTCGCCGACCACGGGATGCGCGAGCGGGACGCCGAGGTGGTGGTAGCCGCCGGGGCGCTGCTCCATGACGTAGGGATGTCGATCCACCGCGCCGACCACGAGGCGTTCAGCCTCTTCCTCGCCGAGCGCAAGCTTCGCGAGCTGCTCGCGGAGGCTTACTCGGACCCCGAGCGATCGGTGGTGATCGCCGAGTCGCTTCACGCGATCATCGGCCATCGCCGCCGCGGAGAGCCCTACACGCTCGAGGCCGGTGTGGTGCGCGTCGCCGACGCGCTCGACATGGCTCACGGTCGCTCGCGACTGCCGGTCGAGGCCGGCAAGCTCGGAATCCACTCGATCTCGGCCGCGGCGATCGACGCCGTGGAGATCTCCGCCGGCGAGGACCGGCCGGTGCGAATCGAGATCAGGATGAACAACTCCGCCGGGATCTTCCAGGTCGACGACCTGCTGGCGACGAAGCTTCGCGGCACGCCGCTCGAAGGCCAGGTCGAGGTCGTCGCCTCTGTCGAGGGCGAGACCGAGAAGCGCCTGCTGAGCGAGTTCCGGATCGGTACCTAGATGACTAGGCGCCCGCCCCCTCGGCGCCGCGCCGCGGCGAGGGTGGCGACGGTTGCCCGAACACCACGGGCGTAACGTCACGCTCGATGCGCTTCCCGCCACCGTGTCGACGTTTCCCACGCCTATCGGGCAAAACGTTGACGCGCCGGGGGGCGGGCGAAACGAGAGCGACGTTCTGCCCGTCGGGAGGCCCCCAACGCGCGCCGCCTCTCGGCGCGCAGACCGGACCTAGGCGCCCGCCCCCTCGGCGCCGCGGCCTTCGCCGGCCGCGAAGCGCGCCGCGCCGCGGACGCCGGTGAGCACGGACGCGGCGCCGAGCTCGGCCTCGCGGACGAGGCCTGCCTCGAAGGGCATCCCGATTCCGTCGAGCGCGGCGCGGCGGTCT
>Ga0136632_10000026_pt1 | contig 34969 bp, 28 predicted proteins | sample AntDrymUQ6112106_2_FD_104670 | JGI IMG/M metagenome (GOLD analysis project Ga0136632, IMG submission 104670) | Polar desert sand microbial communities from Dry Valleys, Antarctica - metaG UQ611 (21.06) | ecosystem: Environmental > Terrestrial > Soil > Desert | place: Antarctica: Dry Valley...
GAGCAGGACTCGCGCCTGCGCCGCTTCTACGACGACCTGACCAAGGAGGGGACGCCGTACATGCAGCTGGAGCGGCTGGTCGAGGGTCTCTTCCTCGGCCCGAGCCACTACTCGATCGGCCTGCAGAGCGCCGACCTGATCGTCGCCATCACCGCGGCCGCGGAGCGCGGCGGCGGGCAGGCGCGCGGCTACCTGCGCAAGCTGATGCCGCGCTTCGCAGTGCACCCGGGCACCGGCGAGTACGAGGGCGTCGGCATCAAGCGCTTTCCGGACACGGTGCCGCGTCCCCGGGAGCACACGCGGCTCTTCTGAGCGTCCTCTGCAGATCTGTAACTACACTTCGCTACATGAGTAGTCAGCCGATCCGAATCGACTCGCAGACACTGCGGGCCCTACGCAAGCGGAGTGAGCAAAGCGGCGAGCCGATCGTCCGGTTGGCCCAGCGCTACATCGACGAGGGGATGCGGGTCGACCGCCATCCGGGGATCGTCTTCCGGGAGGGTCCGGCCGGCCGTCGCGCCGTCGTCGTCGGCGGGCCCGACGTCTGGGAGGTGATCGCCGCGGCGCAGAGCGCCTCCGAGCGTGGTGGAACGCTCGTCGAGGCGCTCACCGAGCGGATCGGCGTCCCTCGCGAGAAGGTGCAGATCGCCGTTCGCTATTACGCCGAGTACCCGGAGGAGGTCGATCGCTTCATCGCACTCGTCGAGGAGGAGGCCGAGCGGCTCGAGCAGGCGCTTGAGCGTGAACGCAGTCTCCTCGGGTGAAGGTTCTCCTCGACGAGATGTACTCGGGGACCATTGCGCAGCAGCTCCGGGAGCGTGGCCACGACGTCGTCTCGGTTCACGATGCCGAGTACCGGAGGCTCGAGGGCGCGCCCGATGAGGAGATCTTCGTCTTGGCGGCCACGGAGGGTCGCGCGCTCGTCACGGAGAACGTTCCGGACTACCGACGGCTCGAAGCCGAGGCGTTGGCCCGCGGCGAGGGCACTCCGAAGCTCATCTTCACGACGAACCGGCAGTTCCCACGCGGCGACCCAGCCGCTATCGGGCGCCTCGTCCGGGCGCTCGATGCGCTGCTCGAAGAGCGCCCGCCGCCTGCGGGTGCGCTCTTCCTCCGGCCGATTGCGTATGGAACGCGATCACCGGCTCGGCGATGCGAGCCGACGTCACGCTCCGGCTCGGCTGGGTCAAGGAGTGCTAGACGCACCCTGCTCTTCTCGAAGACGGGTGCGAGCACGAGGGCGTGGGATCAAGCGCTTCCGGATGAGGTGCCGCGTCCGCGGGAGCACACGCGGCTCCTCTGAGCCACGGCGCACGTAAGGCGGAGGCGTTCCAGCGCAGATACTCCCCCGGTGCAGCAGCGCAACGGCGACGTCCTCTTCTCCCCCTCGGATCTGAACGGGTTCCTCGAGTGCGAGCATCTGACCCAGCTTGAGCTCGCGATCGCGCGGGGCGAGCTCGAGCCGCCCTCGGAGACGAACCCGCAGGCCGACCTCGTCAAGCGCAAGGGCGTCGAGCACGAAGCCGCTTACCTCAAGCAACTGCTCGCCGACGGCCGTGAGGTGAAGACGATCCCGAACGACTGGGACCTCGACGCGGCGGCCCGCGCGACCGAGGAGGCGATGCGCGCCGGCGCCGACGTGATCTACCAGGCCTGCTTCGTCGACGGCGGCTGGCGCGGCTTCGCCGACTTCGTCGAGCGGCAGCGCGACGGTCGCTACGAGGTCGTCGACACGAAGCTTGCGCGCCACTCGAAGCCTGCCTACGTGCTGCAGCTCTGCTTCTACTCAGAGCAGGTCGGGCGGATCCAGGGGTCGCTGCCCGAGCGGATGCACGTCGTTCTCGGCACCCACGATCGCGAGAGCCTGCGCGTCGGCGACTTCCTCGCCTACTACCACCGGGTGCGCGGGCGCTTCGTTCGCGCGGTGCAGGCGGGAATCGACGTCTACCCGCTGCCGGTCTCGTTCTGTTCGCGCTGCGAGTTCGAGCAGCGCTGCGAGGCCCGCTGGCGTGAGGACGATCACCTCGGTCTCGTGGCCCGCATGCGCCGCGACCAGATCCGCCGGCTCGAAGGCCGGGGCATCGCCACCGTCGCGCAGTTCGCCTTCGCCCCCGACGACGCGCGCCCGCCGACGATGGCGCCGCGTACCTACGAGACGCTCCGCGACCAGGCGGCGATGCAGGTTGCCGCACGCGCGAGCGGTCACGCGTGGAAGGTGCTCGCGCCGGAGCCGGCGCGGGGCTTCGAGCTGCTGCCCCCGCCGAGCGACGGCGACCTGTTCTTCGACATCGAGGGCGACCCCTTCTGGGAGCCGGGACGGGGGCTCGAGTACCTCTGGGGAATCGTCGACACGCGCGGCGCCTTCCGTCCGTTCTGGGCGCACGACCGCGCGCAGGAGCGCCGGGCGGTCGAGGGCGTGATCGACCTGATCCGCCTGAGCCTGGCTGCCGATCCCGCCATGCACGTGTACCACTACGCGGCCTACGAGATCACGGCACTGAAGCGGCTGACCTGCGAGTACGGCACGCGCGAGGAGGAGCTCGACGACCTGCTGCGGGGCGAGGTCTTCCTCGACCTCTACAAGGTCGTCTCACAGGGGCTCCGGCTCTCGCATGAGCGCTACGGGCTGAAGCAGGTCGAGACCTTCTACTTTCACCGCAACGCCGACTTGCGCGCGGCCGATGACTCGATCGTCATGTACGAGGAGTGGCTCGAGCGGCGCGACCCCAAAATCCTCGACGGCATCGCCGCCTACAACGAGGAGGATTGCATCTCGACGCTGCAGCTCCGCGACTGGCTCCTCCCGCTTCGGCCCCGCGAGGCGAAGCCGCACGAGCCGCGGGAGCCGCGGGAGCCACCCGAGGCCGCCGCCGAGACGGAGGAGCTCCGCGCCGCGCTCCTCGCCGGACTCCCCGACGACCCGCACGACGTCGCCGAGGCCCACCTGCCCCGCTGGCTGCTGGCGCAGCTCCTGCTCTACCACCGCCGCGAGGCGAAGCCCGTCTGGTGGGCCTTCTTCAACAGGATCGGCCGCACGAGCGAGGAGCTGCAGGAGCGCGACTCGGACGCGATCGGCGGGCTCGAGCGCTCGGGACTGCCGGTCGGCTCGGCTCAGTCGCTCGTCTGGCCGTTCACCTTCCCGGCGCAGCAGCACCATCTCGGAGACGGTGACGCGGTCTACGACCCGGCGACCGGCGGCTCCGCGGGCAACATCGAGAAGCTCGACGAGGAGGCCGGCACGCTCACGCTGCGCCGGGGGCCGAAGCTCGAGGACGTCCCGGTCCCGTGGGCGCTGATCCCCGGCGGTTCGTACAACACGAACGTCCAGCAGGCCGCACTGCGACGGCTCGCCCGCTCGGTGCTCGCGGGCGATGAGACCTACCTCGCGAGCAAGTCGATCCTCGTCCGCGAGCCGTTCCCGCTGGCACTCGTGCAGGACGACCTCGGGGCGGCGAAGGACCTCGTCGCCTCACTCCGGGGCAGGCACCTGGTCGTCCAAGGCCCGCCCGGGTCGGGGAAGACGTACGCCGGCGCGCGGTTGATCGTCCGCCTGATGAAGCTCGGCCGTCGCGTCGGCGTCACGTCCACGAGCCACAAGGCGATCCACAATCTGGTCGCCGAGGTCGAGCGCGCGGCACGCGAGGAGCGCTTCGAGTTCCGCGGGCTGAAGAAGGGTGACTCCTACGAGACCGCCTTCGTCACGACCTCCGAGAACCAGCTGCTGTTCTCGAAGCCCGACGACGAGGTGCTGCTCCTGGCCGGCACCGCCTGGCTCTTCGCGCGCGAGGACATGGAGGGAGTCGTCGACACGCTGTTCGTCGACGAAGCCGGACAGGTGTCACTCGCCGACGCCCTGGCACTCGGCACCTGCGCGCGCAACGTCGTCCTGCTCGGCGACCCGCAGCAGCTCGGGCAGGTCTCGCAGGGAATCCACCCCGAGGGTGCCTCGGCCTCTGTGCTCGAGCACCTGCTGGGCGACGAGGACACGTTCCCAGCCGACCGCGGTCTCTTCCTCTCGCGCACGTGGCGGATGCACCCCGACGTCTGCCGCTTCATCTCGGGCACGTCGTACGAGGGCCGTCTGCACTCCGTACCGGCGTGCGAGCGTCAGCGCATCGACTCCCGCAGCCTGGCGGGAACGGGGCTGCGCTGGCTGCCGATCGAGCACGAGGGCAACCGCGCCTCGTCGGTCGAGGAGGCCGACGCGATCGCCGCCGAGCTCGAGTCGCTGATCGGGGGCACCTTCACCGATTGCGAGGCGCGCGAGCGGCGAGTCGGCTGGGACGACGTGCTCGTCGTCACGCCCTACAACGCGCAGGTGCGCTGCCTGCGCAAGCGGCTCGGCGCGAAGGCGCGGATCGGCACCGTCGACAAGTTCCAGGGACAGGAGGCGCCGATCGTCTTCTTCTCGATGGCGACCTCGAGCGGAGACGACCTGCCGCGAAACCTCGAGTTCCTGTTCTCGCGCAACCGCCTGAACGTGGCGATCTCGCGCGCGCAGTCGCTGGCCGTGCTGGTCGCGAGCCCGAAGCTGCTGGAGATCCGCTGCCGCACGATCGAGCAGATGCGGATGGTCAATGCGCTCTGCCGGTTCGTGGAGGATGCAGCGGCAACCTACGCGGACTGAAGCAGCGTCGGAATCTCGTTCATCTGGTGCGAGAGCTCGTAGCGCCACTCGCCGTCGTCTTCTTCGTCTACAAGCTGTGGCCCCGCTGCGATGGCTTGGCTGGCGAAATCTTGTTCGACCCGACACCCTGCAAAATGTGGGCCTTTTCCGTCACTGCCAACCAGAGGTACCACGAGTTCCTCGCCGGCGTCCTCGGCACTCTGCTAGGAGTCGCCGTCGGCTCAATTGTCGCTGCGGCATGGGGATTTCTCGGTGTGTGCCGGCGAGCAAGCGCGCGACGACGTTCGGCGACTTCCGCGAGGACGTGCTGGCGCGCGTTCGGCGGATGCACGGCGTCCTCGTGGACCCGATTCCGATTGGCCAGGGACTCTGGCGCGCGGGCGCATATGGCCGGCGGCGATGATCGACGGACTCCGTAGCACGTGGATGCTCGCAGTGACGTAGCAAGTAGCTGCGGCGCTCGAAGCGCGGACGTCGCGCAGTCGCTACCGCGTGCCGACGCCACGCGCGCTGAGTTCGCGCCATGCCGAACGGCCGAAAGCGCGCACGGCGAGGTAGGCGAGGACTCTCCACGGTGTCAGTGTTGTCCTGTGTTCTGATCGGGTCTACACACGCCATGACCTGCTCCCGCTTACGGGTGTGATACGGAACAACCCGCGCCTGCACTTCGTCCGGATCCGCCGACTCCGTCGCGGGGGGACGTGGAGAAGTTCATCGGGGATGGGTGTGGTGGTCTTCGGCGCCCCGGTGGCACATGAGGATGATCCGAAGCGGCGGTGCGGGGCGGGTGTTGGCGATCCTGGAGACGATCGCGAACCGCGACTGCGGATCGACCGCGCACATGAAGGGTAGGACGCGTGCGCACGCGAGGCCGGCCTCGGCACGCATAGTTCGCTCGCGCGTTTGGATGGACATAACAGACAAGCGAGCCTAGGAAGGAGAGTGAGGATGACGGAGGATGCCCTCCAGCCCGAGGAGTTCAGGCGGGCCGTCGAGATGTACGAGAGCGCCACCTCAGAGTCTGAGCGGCACGTAGCCGACGCCGCGAGGTCAGAGAAGATCTACTCCAACGACCACGGCGACGTCGTCATCTTGAATGACGCGGCCGGGAACCAGATCGCACGGGTTGGCCTGGACAGCCAGACCGTTATCTAGGGAAACGAGCGGAGGGAGCCGCTATAGAGGGTCACCGCTTCCTCTCGACTGCGCGCAGTACAAGATCAAGAAGCTCATGAGGGCGGTTGGTAGTTCCCTCAGCACCATGTTCCCGTGCGAGCTGCTTGTGCTCGGGCGCGTTTGAGCCGGCGTAAATGACCATCGGGGTCGAATCACCCTTCGCGCGCATCTTGTCGAGCAGTGTGTATCCGGCTTGTGGGTCTGGCGGCCGCCCCATGTCCGAGATCACCACGTCAAACCGGGCTCTGGCGAGCTCATCCAGCGCCTCATCCGTTGAGGTTGCAAGCATCACACTCATCCCAAGCGTCAGCATCGCTGCACGCTCGCGGACGTTGTTTTCTGGTCTGTCGTCAACCCAAAGGATTTCCGGACGTCGCCTCGACGTTAGCTCCGTGGCGCGGTCGACAGCCGCGACGATCTTCTTGACGTCCACGGGTTCGCCGCCTTCAGCACTACGCGACGCCCCGACGGCGGCGGTTGTGAGCTCGGCAGTCGCTGCTTCCGCAGAGATTCGAACGCCAGCGGCCTCTAGTGCGACTTTATCGACACGTCTGAGAAAAGTGTCGCCCCGCTTAGCGACGAACCGCCCGAGCGGCGGCCCGAACCGCAGTAGCAGGGCGGCGACGACGACTGGCCACGCGACAGCGCTGATGAGAGACGCAATCGAGCGGATCAACTCGGCAGCGGCGGCGATCGGCAGGACGCCACGCGACACCGCTGATGGCGCCATCTCCACCAGCATCGACGACAAAGCTACAACGGATACTAGCACCGTCAACCTTCTCCGTCGACTGCGAGGTCTTGCAGGAAGACACCACACGATCGAGCACGACTACGTGTCGACATGCGACCAGAGTATGAGAACGCAGGCGCTGTGCGCGCCTTCGGCGGCGACGTGTTGCGACATAATTCCACAGTCGCCGCGGCCGTGCGGGAGCAGATTTCAGACTTGCCACCAGACGAAAGGTGGTTAGCTGTTGAGCTCGCGCTACGACGATGGCGTCTCCAGCGAGGGCAGCAAGCGCGGACTCTGCGAGACTCGCGACTACTCCAAGGCTGACCAGCCGCTCCGCCAAGCACGCGCGCTGTTCGACCAGATGGGCGCCCGCCCCTGCATCAACGAATGCGACACCCTGATCGCCCAAGCCAGCAAACTGAGCTCATAACGGCCAGAAACCCGGCTCCGCTGGTCGCGGTTCATACTTAACCGATTTCCTACTCAGGTTTACCCTGGAAACAGGGGTATGGAACTAAACGGGGCATTTTCGAACCCCTTTCTAAGTGATAAACCCCTGCTCACGCGGCTATCCACTCTCCACTTACGGCTGCTGACCAGGGCTGCGAGGAGCCCGCGGCACCCACGCCACCCGCCGCCGAAGGCGAGTCCGGTGCTCGAGACGGTTACGTCGGTGCTTGAGCGGGCCGAGCAACCGATGCGGGCTCGCGATGTCTACGTGGCGGCTTCACAAGTCGCGGGCGAATCGTTGCTGTGGACATCGGTGAAGGCTGCCCTTGCCGCGGGCGCCTCCGGCGCGCGGCCACGCTTTCGGCGCGTGCGTCACGGCGTCTACCAGCTCTCAGCTGAAGCTCGTTCGAGCGGGAGAGAGCGGTAGCAGCCCGACCGCAGCCTCATTGCCGCACCTGCACCTCGGGCCGGTGGTGCCCTCCTTGAGCGTCGCCATGCTCGTTTCAGGACGTGGTCGTTACGCTCAAGGCGTATGACATCGGAGCCACGGCTGCTCGCGTGCACACTCGACGCAGCGGGGAAGCGTCGCCTTGCCGACTAGCGCGGCTCCTCGCTCAAATCTCCTCCCGCGACGAGACGTCCGGCGGAATCGGCTACGCGTTCGCCTCCTGCGGACCGCGACCTGGAGCGGCGGATCCACCGCCTCGCCGCCGCCGAGCAACGGTGGTTGCTCCCTCCTCGAATTCGAGGTGACACCGTTCGAGAACCGATTCGACGACAACGGTGAGCGCTCCGCCCGCCGGGCAAGAGGCGCTTTCGGCGCACCAGCCACGGTCGGTACAGGCTAAGAACGGACGGATCGCCGGAGTGACGGAAGAGCCGCCAGCGCCGAGCTGAACCGAGTCAGCTCGGCTCTCCGCCAACCTGAAAGTCTTGTACGTCTATTCTCGACCGGGCGCAAGCTCAGATCGCCGCTGTCCGACTTCGTCACCGGCGTCGACCGCGACGACCTTCTCGAGCTCGCCAAGCAGCTCGCCGCTCTGGAGGCTGAAGTCGGCGCTGTAGATGACGACGACCGACTGGCCCATCGTCCTTCCCTGGTACAGCGTTTCCGCAGCCTGATCAAGCTCGACGTCGGCGCGCTCATCGATCAGCCACTCAGCGCCGACGATGTCGGTCGTGAAGGAAAACCAGAGGGTCGCGTCGGCGCGCACCTCGACGGCCATGACATCTTCGTCGTCCGTCTCGTACGCGTCGACGATAGCGACGCTATCGAGCGCGACGTCTTCAACGCTGACGTCGTCAATGTCTGCAGACTCCGTCTCGACGACTGTGACCCGGTCTGGCCACTCCAAGTCAATGGCATAGAGCGCGCTACGGATGTTCTCCGTCAGCTCCTCGCGCCACTCGGGATCGTCCTCAAACCGTTGCTGCGCGATCGCCAGCTGGGCAGCGGTCGGAACGTGCGCCTTGATGAAGTCCTCAAGGGACGGCACGAGCCTGACCCGGTCGCGAGGCTGGCCGCCGGCCTCTAGGTCCTCGCGCAGGTGCTGGTGAAGGACGTCGCGGTGCTTGTCGTCTTGAGCGAAATCCTTCCAGTTCTTGCTGATCAGGACGACCTCATCCTCGTCCGCCAGTTCCAGGATGCTGCGCCAGATCAATGCATCGCGGAAGCCGGCGCTCTTGGGGCGAAATGGCCGTCGCTCGGTTACCGACTGGTTGACCAGTTCATCCAGCGTGCCCGCGATCGGCGCAATGCGAACCTTGCGCTGCTCGAGGCCCTCTCGAAACTGCTTGTTGAAGTCGGCACGCGCGGTCTTGCTGTCAGGGATGGTGATCGCTCCAGGGTCGTGTCCGAGGTCGCGCAGCTTCGCCGCCTCGCCCGTAATCGCCGTCGCCGCCGCATCGACCTGCGTCTGAAAGAGCTTTGGAACCTCGCGCACGACGATCTCCGGCAGCGCCAACGTGATTCTCCCGCGCAGGTGCTGCCCGAGCAGGATCCGAAAGTGCGACCGCCGCATCCGCGGGTCACCGTGGAAGATGTTGGTGTCGACGACCACTATCAAGCCACGCAGACGTTACTCGCAGGGAAGCGATGGCGGCACTGTTCGCCCCATGCGGCGCCGCTGGCGCGCCTCACGCACTCAGAGTGCGAAGAGAGGATCGAGCGGCGAGTCGTTCGCGCCGCGGCAGGCGTTCGGCAGGCGCGTTCGGCTGCATCGGTACCCCGTCCTGCTCTGCGATCACCCAATGGACAAGCTGCGGACGCAGCGCCTCCGCGCGCACCACGGCGGCGTCCTCGGGCGCGCCGGGAAGCACCGCCGGGAAGTCGATCAGCCGCCTACCAACGTTGAAGCGCTCCACCCGCAGGATCGGGGCGCCGCTATTGCAAGTAGACGCCACGGCGCGCGCGGATCGCCGATGCAGTTCGTTCCATCCATCTCAAGCTCCTGAATCGAAAGCGCTACGATTTTCGCCATCCGCTGACCGCATGCGGAGCGCTAGCTCGGGAGAAGAAAGGTCGGGAAGTAGCCCTCAGGGCTGTTGGCGTCGTCGTAAAGCTGCGTCGTCGGTACGCGGTTCCAGAGGTGCCCGAGGAACACGGAGATCCCGTTGGGGCAGCTCTGGAAGATGTGGAGCTTTGGCCGCTTCCGCGACCGCTCGCGGATCTCGTCGAAGGCCCCGTATACGAACCCCAGAGCCGTGGCTTCTTCGGAGATGGCGGTCTGGCTCGCGCCGGTCGACGGTGAGATCGCGACTAGCGAGTTGACGGGCAATCCAGCATCCTCGATGTAGGCGAGGACGTCGTTCGTGATGTCCCCCGTGACGCAGATGGCGACAGCGAGTTCGTCGCCCCGACCAACATTGTGCTCGGCGACACCGAGGAAAAAATCGGCGGGCTCGGCGGTGCTCACCCAGTCACGGAAGGCAATGGTCAGCCCTGCTGCGCGGGGCAGGGCAGCTCCGGCGGCGAAACCGGTGGACAGTCGAAGCGCACCATCTACGCGAATGTCGGTGTAGCCCTGATTGCGGATCTCCGTGACGGCGGCTTCCAGTCCGGGCCGGAACTTGGCATTCCACAGCTCGGGGTCGAGGAGCTGACGGCGCTCGCGCGGCTCATTACCGCGGAAGTCGTCGACCCAATCGACCGACGCGGCTGCTGCTTCAGGCCACGCCTTGCGGTCGATCGCCTGGATCAGGAGGGTTGCGCGCGGGGAGACGGTGCTCAGACCGAGCCGCTCGACGAGCCTGCGCATCTCGTCGGGCTCGATCGCGCTGCAGCCGTTGATGATGAGCTGCCGGATCTCGTTGCTGCCGAGGATGACGGCGCCGACATCGCCACGCAGACCGACAGCCTCCATATAGATGCCGCAGTCCCGGCGAAGCTCGTCGAGCGACCCGCGACCGGGGTATACACGCAGGTTCTCCATCATCCGAGTCAGCGCGCTTTGTTCCACGCCCAGGTGCTGGGCCCAGGCGCGGCGCGCTTTGCCGGTTTCAGACTTCGGGCCGGCGTCGAAGAAGCGCGCTCCGAGCTTCGCCGCTCTCGAGTCGAGGTGCTGGAGGATCGGGTCGTCGGATGCGAGGTGCCGGTTCGTCCAGAGTGCGAGTTCGGCTGGGCTATTGCTTTCGGAGAGGTCGTTGAAGCTCGCAAAGAGACGCTGCAGCGGGCTGGACTTCCTGCCGGACGGCACGGTGGTGAACCAGTTATGGGTCAGGAGCTCGCGTTGGCTCATCACGAACTTGATCTGGTGGTACATCGTCGGCCGATTGCTCCGGTGCACCACAAGGTCGTCTACGTTCCCGGCGTCGCGCACCTCGAACTCGATCCGCGTGACACCTTCGGCGTCGCGAAGGAGATGGAGCGCGTGAAACCAAGTGTAGAGGTGCTGGTAGTCGTCACCAGCCAGGCGGGGTCCGCTTGATGCTGGGGTTTTGGGGCGACCTCGGCTCATCGGGCTCCAAGGTAGAAGCGCCGCCCGCTGCGGCGAGGACTCGACGCTGACGGTGGGAGGCGCGAGGTGGCTCTCGCCTCAGGAACGGGTCCGCTCGCGAGCATCTCCAGCGGCCGCAATCTCTTCCGGCTCAGCTGTCGGCCGTCCAGCATGTAGCCGCCTGACGTCCGACGCGCGATGAGCAGCACGGGGCGCTCGCAGCCCGCGTCAGGGTCCGCAGCCAGCTGACCCAGCGTCGCGGCGTCAATTGCGCTCGGGGGAATGTCAGCGGGGTGTGCGTGCCACTCCCCGAGATACCCGAGACGCGGGTCGTGCCGTCGGAGCCGTTTCACCGCTCTGCGGCGGGCGCCGGCCGGCACCTCGTAGAAGGTCCCGCTTGACTTCGCCGAAGGGAGCTCAACAGCGTTCGTGATCCATGGTCGCCGCCCGTCGGCGAGCACCCCGATGAGAACACCACCGGTCTCGGAGGGATGTGCCTTCGTGGCGGCGTCATGCAACTCGGCCTGCGCCGTCTCCGTGATCCAGGCGCGCCATCGGCGGGAGCCACCGCTCACGTGAGCATCTTTCCGAGCTTGTCGAATGGCGGCTCGTCGAGCATGCGGTAGACGTCGATTACCTCGTCGGGGTATTCCATGCGGCCGGCGAGGTAGTCGCTCGCAACCTCTGCTGCCAGGGCCGCGACGCTTGCGACGGCGACCGGCGAGGCGTTGTTGACGGGCGACGAGCAGCCCGGTTCGTAGGCGATCGGTTCGGGGCCGATCGGGATCAAAGGGTGGCCGGAGGCGTCATTGCGATCCGCGAAAGGGACGTCGTTGGGCAGCTGCCGTCGCACACGGCTCAATGCTCCGCCCCGATACAGAGCGGCCGAGACCAGAGGCCTCTGATCCTCGTGACAGAGATGCGAAATGAGGGCGGCGAAGGAGGCCGAGCCGGTCGCGTCTACCACCAGGTCGGCGTTCTTCGTGATCTCCCGGAGACGAGCAGGGCCCCAGGGCGCCTCGTTCACCTCGGTGACCTTCGTCCAGGGAGCCGACAGCCGTATCAAGAGCTTCACGGCCTCGATCTTGGGCCGGCCGATCATCAGCCCGTTGGCGGCGTGGCGGACGACGTTCGTAGGACGAAGATGATCCGCGTCGACGAGGTGCACCTTGCCGAGCCCGGCTTCAGCCAGGTTCACCGCGAGGTGGGAGCCGATCGCGCCGAGCCCGAGCACGACCGCGCATCTTCCCGCGAGGACATCAACGTCTGGCCCAGCCCGGAGCTTCAGGTACGACAGGTCCGTCGGCGCGACCTCGATGGCCTCGGCCTGAACCACGCCGTCCTGCTTTTCGGCCAGCAAGACGAGTGCCTCGCGACCGAGCTCGCGATCCCAGGCGAGCATGAAAAGCCTCGGCTCACCGTGCTCGGCAACGCGCTTGTATCGGCGGTCGAAGTTCGTCTCTTGCCCCTTGTCGAGAAGCGCCCGCACTTGGTCCAGGGTTCGCGGCGGCACCCTGATGTCGCCGACGAAGTACCACCTGCCCTCGATCGCTCCCTGGCGTCCGCCCTTGATCTCCAGCACGCTGCCGTGCTTCTCCCACGTAGCTGAAATCTCGCCCCGGCCCCCGTTGCCGCGCCGCAGGCGCAAGCTCTCGAGGTTCACCGTCGCGATTGCGCCTGTGCGGACGCCGGAGAAGTAGAGGTGGGCATCGAGCGCAAAGTCCTCCGGCCGGAACTCGGTCTTCGCATGGATCCCCCAGTCGTGCACGCGGGCGAGATAGCCGGGCAGCGTCATCCACGCATTGCCAGGAGCGCCGCTTGGCCACAGGCAGACGTCGCCGGCTGCCGTGACGTGTTGTTCATCGAGGCCGTCGACGAACAGCCGCGGGTGCTGGAAGGGCCAGCCGTCAGCGAAGACGATTTTCATCGTCTCCGCATCGGTCAGCCCCCGCAGTGACTCCGCGAGCGGGCCGACCCAGCTGCGCTGCTCACTGTCGCAGGGCTCGAAGCCTGCCTCAATGAGCTCGAGCTGGAATTGCTCGAGCGACGCGACGTCGAGGGCGTCGATCAAGCGAACGGACTTGCCTCGCGTGAGCCCGTGGCAGTGGCAGCCGCGGCCACAGGCACCCGGTTGCCCTGCTCGTCGCAGCCGGCCGGCAAGGCAAAGCACCAGCCCCGGCCATTCTCGCCGAGGATCTCGCGCCAGAGCGCGGCCGCCTTGCACTTGTCGGCACGCAGCGCCCTCTCCGCATTCGCAGCGAGCCTGGCGAACACCTGGGCCGCGGGCGACAGGTCGGCGGCCGCGGGCGCAGGACGGTATGGCTTCCCGAGCACGGGGTCGATGTTGGGCCGGCCCGACGCGAGCGCCGCCGCGACGGCCGTTAGCGTCTTGGCGAAGATCTCAGCGAAGCAGTCGCCCGCGGCGGCGCCGCTGTGGAAGGCCCAGTAGGCGAGGATCTCGAAGTAGAGCCCGCCGGGCTTTCGGTCCTCGAGGTGTTGCCTGCGGGTCTGGCGAAGAAGCTTCACGGTCGGCACGTACGCCCCCTGAGGGCCGACCTTCGGCGACTTGTTGCGCTCCGTCGTCAGGCCGGCGAGCTTTTCTGGGTCGGTCTCGACCCACCGGTCGTTGATGTTGGCGCTCCGCCAGAGCTCGTTGTTGCGCCTCGGAATGGCCCACCGCTCAGCTGTCCGCACTGCGGGCACAGCGTCGACAGAAAACCCGTCGCCGTCGAAGTCGAACTCCACCTTGATCGACCGCGCCTGCGGCTTCGCCCGATCGCCGTAGTGGGCGACAAGAACATCGCGGACGGCGTCGAAAACCGCGGCGGGCTGGGCGTTCTGGGTGTTCAGGGCGGTGAGCTTGACGAAGACGTCCACGTCCTTGCCGGGGTAAATCCCCGTGTTGCGAGCGTAGGAGCCGATCAGGGCGGTGACGATTCCCCACGCCTTAAGCATCGGATCGGCCTCGAGGACACTGCGTATCTCCTCGTGCGCCTTGATCGCGCGCTCGCGCTTAGGCCCGCTCACCTCGATCTTGGTCAGCGCTCCCTCGAACTGTGCCTCGAGCTTCTCCATCGTGACCTCCGGTTGCGTACCTGACGACTGTTGCTGGCTGTACCTACAGCACAGGTAGCACGTCGCCCGGACGGCGTTCGGCGTTCTCGTCCGCTAGGCGGTCCGAAGGCGGTAGAGCCCCGAGCGCGGCCGCACTGACTCGACGCCCGGAGCGCGGGCGATCTGCGTCAGGAAGGTCGCGAGCGGATCCTTGCCCGCGACACGGAGGCCGACCTCGAGAAGGAGCTCGTACCACTCCTTGTAGTGCACAACCGACCCATCGCCCTTCTTCTGGCGCAGGATCTCGAGGGCGACCTCACGCAGCCGCTGCCCGCGGAGCGCGTCGTGCGCATCGAGCGAGAGTTGAGGAGCCAATCCGAGCATCGCTTCCATCTGCCGAAGGAGCCGAGCGGTCTCCTGAACGTCGGCGTCTAGCTTGTCGACGAGTTGATGGAGCCTTACCGACTGCGCCCGCAGATCCTCGAGCCGGGCGGCGACGAGCTCGCGCTCCCGCGCGACCGCGTCCTGCACGTGCTCAGAGAGATGCGCCACGGTCACGACGCTCGCACGCTACTGCCGCAGCCGGACGCGATGGGCGCCGCCCTGCGTCTCAAGCCTGCGGCGGCGCCAGCACGGGCATGGACGGTGTGGCCGTTACCATTTGGATGGCGTGCGAACATATGTTCCGCGTCTTCACGGGGTCAATCCTGGGCGAGTTACAGCACGCCATCGAGCGCGGCAACGTGTTGCAAGCCCTCGCCCTGGCTCACGAACTCGGCCAATTCTCTTTGGAGGACTCGCTGGCACTCACGTTCATGCTTGCCCACCACGACCAGCAGCGCTTCACCCGTGCGGCCCCACGTTGGCACGCACACTTCATCCTCGGGGTCAGGGATCTAACCCTCGATCAAGCTCAGCTCGCGCTCTCGGCTCTAGCCTCTGCCCGCGGCGACGACTGTCGTGCCGGCGCGCGCCCTTTACGAAATTGCGAAGCGGCACGGGACGAACCTGCCGGGGCCGCTCCTCCGCTACCTCGACTAGAGAACTTGCCTAGACTGGACTGTCACCGAGTGGCCCCGACACTCGGGTTCTCCTTGAGCTGATCAAACGTAGACGGCGCCCGCGTGGGCGCCGTCCGCTTCTCGGCTCACTCTCGCCTTCGACCGCCAAGTCGGAAGGAAAGGAGTGAGCCGCATGTCGCAGGATGACGTGCTCTTCGGCTACCGGCTGCAGCTGTTCGATTACGCCGCGCGGACGAACGTCAGCGAGGCCTGCCGGGTGTTCGGGATCCATCGCTCGACCTTCTACGTCTGGAAGCGCCGGGTCGAGCGGCACGGATTGGAGATCCTGCGTCCGCGCGAGCGGCGCCGGCCGCGGCTGCCGAACCAGTTGTCGCCGTTCCTGGAGGAGCGGATCGTCGCCTTCTCGCTCGGCCATCCCGGCTACGGGCCGAAGCGGATCGCCGGCGAGCTGCGGCGCGAGCGTTGGGGTGGGATCATCGTCAGCCACAACGGCGTCTGGCGCTGCCTGCGCCGGCACGGTCTGAACACGCGCACGAGGCGGCTCTCGCTGGTCGCCGGCTACGCCGCGCCCTACCAGCCGCCGCGCGAAGCCCAGCCCGAACGGCACGTCGAAGCGACACGGCCCGGCGAGCTGGTCGGGATCGACTGCTTCTTCGTCGGCCGGCTCTCCGGCACGAAGGGCGCGGTCTGGCAGCTGAGCGCGATCGATGTCGCCTCCTCCTACGCCTGGACCGAGCTCGTCAGCTGCCCCAAGGGCAACCCGAGCGGCCTGCAGACCTCGAGACTCGCCCGCCGCGTCGCCGGCGAGCTGCAAGCGGCGGGCTGGCGGCTGGAGCGCGTGCTCACAGACAACGGCGGCGAGTTCCGCTCACACGACTTCCGCTCGACGCTCGACGAGCTCGGCATCCGCCACACACTGATCCGCGCCGGCCGGCCGCAGACAAACGGCGCCGTCGAGGCGCTGCACCGACTGATCCTCGAGGAGTGCTGGCGGCCTGCCTTCGCCCGCTACCTGCACGTCCGCTTCACAGGCCTCAAGCGCGACCTCGAGCGCTACGTCGACGACTACAACTTCGACCGGCCGCACCACGGCCGTCTTACCCAGGGCCGGATCCCAGGGGAGATCGTCTACGGTGCTCGCAAGGTGAGGGCGAGATGAGCCGAAACTGTCGGCACATCTCGGTGACGGTCCAGCCTAGACGACTGGATGAGCGCGAGTCTGCTCCCGACGCTGCTCGGGCCGAGCCGGCGCAATGATCGTGGCCAGAGGCCCGCTCGTCGGCGAACTGCGGAGGACGCCGAGTACACGGGTGCCTCCGCTGGTATTCCAGCATGCGCTGGCGCGCGACCTGCACCGTCTTCGCCACGAAGAACCGGTGGTACGGCTTGCTCTCGTCGAGTACGAGGGTCTCCAGCATCAGGTCGGGCCGTCGCGCCTCCTCAAGGATGCTGAAGCCGAGCGTGGGCTTCTTGACGATGCCTGCGATCGTCGGGACGAGCGTTCCTTCCGCTCTGCCTTTGTCGATCTGCTGCTTGTACCTCGTGGCCGCGTACTTCTGACGCCGGCCATCGCTCCGCTCGATCGTGACCTCCTCCCGCGCTCGCTCGTAGATTTCGAGCGCGTCTGCGTAGAGCTGATCCATCGCGGCCGCTATCGCCTCGGGGGTCGCCACTTGCGATCCGCCTACGGTTCGAGGGCGCCGACCGGTTCGCCGGTCTCGATGACGAGTTCGTCCTCGATCTCTTCCGGCTCGTCCTCGAACGCCGCCGCGTCCGCGTCCGTCAGGTCATCTCGTACGGGCTCCTTGCCCATCGCCCCCTCGATCAGATCGAGGAGCGCCTCCCACCGATGCGTGAAGAAGGCGTCGAAGCCGGCCGCACGAAGCGCGGCAGGATCGATGGCGTGGCCCGCGATGATCGCGTCGAGTTCCCCAGGACTCACGCCGGCGGCCTTCTCGACGCGCGGCATGTAAGCGCCCGGCGAGTCGCCCCCAATCGTCCTGTTCGTCGAGTAGGCCAGGGGCGTCTTGTTAACGACGCTCTCGCGCCGGTTGTCGTCGATGGAGTTCCGGCTGCACCAGGCCTTCGGGAAGATGTGGTGGATGTCGATCTGCTGATCGAAAAACGTCGCCATGTTGATCGGCTCGTCCTTGATCCAGTCGCGGCCACCCTGCCGCATTAGGAGTGCGTAGACCCCCTTGTACGCAGCGCTGAGCCGCGTCTTCATCGTCATCAGGCGCCCCGCACGAAAGGTCGCCTCCGCGACCGTGATCGGAACAGTCCCGGTGCCGCAAACCCAAGGAGCGACCTGCTCCAGGTCACGAGCCATACGCGTTTCTGTGGTGCCTCCGTAGAGCTCACCGAGGACGCCGCACCAATACCACTGCCTGAGCTTCTCCATCGCGGCGTAGTTGCCGGCATCGCCCCCGAGGACGACCTTGAGAGTGGCAAGCGGGATCAGCTGTGTCCGGTACGGGATGTCCCTCGCGCGGAATACGAATTGAGCAGCGAGAAACTGCGACGCCCAGATAAAGCCTTCCGTCACCCGTTCCGCCCACTCCTGATACTCGCCAAGCGTCAGCTTCAGGACGTCCTTGCGCTTGCACGAGATACCCGGCGCAACGCCGTCGTCGCCAGCAGCCGCGAATGCTTGGCGTCGGGCTTGCGTCGCGAGCAGCGTCACCGCCTGGAGGAAGTCTGTGTTCTCGATCGCCTGAAGAACCGGTCGCGTACCGAGCTCCACCTTCCGCCGATCCCAGTCCTCCTTCAGGTTAAAGCCGTCTGCTGCGAACGTCGCCGTCAGGAGCTCGAAGACGTTGAGTGGCACGCCGCCCGTATTGACCTTCTCGAATACCACGCAGACTGCGTCCTTGGGCGTATGCCGGTTCAGGATGATCGCGGGAAGCTTGTAGCGGTTGAGGTTCTCGAGTACCTCCGTCTGGAACTGGTTCCATAGGAGGGCCCGTTCTGCTGTTTTCTCAGGGTCACTCGTGAGGAACTTCGTCTGCCATTCGACGAATGGCGCGTGGTGGAACAAGCAGTTGAGCGGAAACACGAGTGCCTCGAACTCCTTCTCCGGCGTCGAGTAGTCCGCAACGATCTTGCGATCGAAATCCTCGCGAAGCGTGCGGTCATCGCGGACGCCGAAAATCGCCTCCTCGCGATCCTCGTTCTTGTCGAGAGCCTTCTTGATGTCGATGTAGTACCACCGGCTCATCTTCTTGCCTCGGGCATCGCTAGTCGCGACGGGCTTGTCGGAGTAGAGAGCCTGGAAGAGAGAAGTCATCCGCTGTTGCCCGTCGAGGAGCAGGAGCTCGGGGGTTCTCGCGCCACTCGTCACACCTGCGAGTGGCTTCGGCGCAAACTGGACACCCTCGCCGCCGACTTCCAGCATCATCACGACCCCGATCGGGTAGCCCAGCGAGATGCTCGCGAGCAAGCTCGCGATGCGCGAGTCTTCCCATTTCCACTCGCGCTGGAAGTCGGGCAGCTGGATCTTCCCGCTGCTGACATCTCTCAGCAGCTCTGCAAGGTCGTAGTCAGGGGAATCGAACGGCACGTGCGCTCCTCTCCTTAGTCGCGCTCGAACTCGGCGTTCTGGAACTTCAACGCGTTCGCGTTCTCGGTGACGGTACGGACGACGTCATCGGGGAAACCCTCCCGCGCTTCTGCGGAAAGCTCGAGCCGCGCTTCGACCTTCGCCCCGCTCAGCTTCGCCAGGTGCTGGAGCACCTCGCGCGCAACCTGATCCGCGTCGCGGCTCAGCCGTTCGGGGTCGAGCAGCACCGACGCGTAGAAACGCCGCGGCGCTGACGCCTCCTCCTCGCCGCCGCCGTCCTTCTCGGGGACGCCACCAGCAGCGGGCTCGTCTTCGCCCACCGCGAGGTACTGCCTTGCGGCCGCCGGCTTGACAAGGACACTCTCGGCGTCGATCGAGATGACGGCCTGCTCGCCGGCGGTCAGCGCGCGATATCTCTCGGCCGCCGCGTCGTAGCCCTGCGCGTAGGCGAAGCCGTCGTCCTCCCACGTAATGAGGCCGACGCCGTCCTCGATCGCTCCCTTCAAGACACCGACGTCGCGCAATCGCGGGAGATACAGGTACTGCGCGTAGTCCGACCAGAGCTGCCGCACCGAGACGTGCTCGCCGCGCCAAAGCGGAATTTTGTCGAGATCCATCCGCAACCGCGAACCGGAATACGCTGTCAGCAGCCCTTCCTCGTTCCTCAGGCGCCGCGAAGCGCGCGCCGCGAGCGGTTCATCCGCGGAGCCGGTCACGCGCGTCTCGCCCCAGCTCACCTCCGGCGATCCGACCTGTCCTTCGGGAACGAGCAGCCACACCCACGTCTCGCCGACCCGATGCCGAGCGACTTCCTCCCACTCGCGTAGCCGTGCCTCGACCTGTGCGCGCTGCGCCGACGTCAGGTCGAGCGATTCGCGCTCTTCGTTGATCGATCGCCAGGCAACGACCTGCCGGACGGCATCCCGCAGCTCGTCCAGGCGCGCAACGTCGGGAGCGACGAAGACGAGCATGTTGCGGTTCAGCCGTGAGCCGCTCGCACGTTCGTCGAGCACCCGCCGGCAGAACACGCGCGCGGCGCTCTCGTCGTCGCCGCGCGCGTGTGGGTGCTCTGGCGGAACGATCACGAGCCGCGCCTCGGCATCGTCGGGCACGTCGGCGGGCGACGCGGGCGCGGGATGGACTCGGGTGAAGTCGCCTCGCTCGCGCTGCTCGTCGCGCAGTTGCTTGCGGATCTCCTCATCGACGACGTCGTCGCGAACGACGGCGGCGCGGTCGGTCGCCAGGCGGGTCACGGTCGGCTGGAGCGAGTACCAGTAGCGGTTGCCGTCCGTGTTGAGGTAGGTCGCCTGGCCGGCAAGGCGCCTGAGCGCGTCGCCGAAAGTCGCCGGCGTCTCGCCTGGCTGGACGCAGCCGAGCTTGATCCGCCGGTCGTCGATGCCGCGATTCGCTGCTTCCGTGATCGGCGCCGAGCCCATGTAGACGGTGCGCGCGACGCGCCGCACGGCGGAGTACCGCCCGAAGGTGCCCGCGTTGTCGCGATCGAGGCGGAGCGGCAGCGAGTTGTCGCCGTCGACGTCGGTGGCGATCACGGGCGTCCACCCCTCGTCGAGGTATCGCGTCAGCTCGTTGACGACAGGCCCGGCGCCAATCGGCATCGCCCCGGGCATGATCAGCAGGCTGCGGTCATCGCCCTCCCACAGCTCGTGTATCACTGCGGCCATCAGGCGCAATACCCCGCGAGTGCGCTGGAAGCGCTCGAGTGTCGACCACTCGCCGTAGAGCCGGTCGAACAGTTCCGGGTGGATCGGATATGACCCCTTCAGCCGGCGCTCGTAGTCGCCCTCACCGCACTCGGACGGGAACTCGCCGCGCTGCGCGCGGTAGAGCTCGCCGTACGCGCGCACGACCGCGTCGCGCTCCCGCTGGAGCTCGGCCGGCACCTCCTCGAACAGACGTCGGCGGACGATCTCGAACCCTTCATCGGCCGTCGCCGGCTTCCACGAGCTCTCGATCCGGCCGACGACGTTCTCGAACCGCTTGCGCGCCTCGCGGCCGCCCTCGCCACCCGTCTCGATGTCCGACGCCGGGATCGAGACGACGAGCATCGCGTTCGGCACGTCCTTCGCCGCGTCGGTCAACGCCTGAGCGAACGTGAACTGCGTGTCGAACGAACCGGCCGGAAGCCCGTCGACGCCGTAGAGCCCCCGCGCATACGCGACCCACTCGTCGATCAGGATCAGGCACGGCGCCGACACGCGCAGGAGGTCGGTGAGCGCCTGGCCGGGGTTCGTCGAGGTGCGATCGGCCTCCGCAACGAGCGCGTACGCCTCCGGCCCGCCGAGCTGCCACGCGAGCTCTCCCCAGAGCGTCCGCACCTCGGTCCCGTCGTCCTTCCTATGCGTCGTCGCAGGCGCGATCTTCTGCCCGACGAGCACGGCCACGTTCGCGCGCGGAGGCGCACCGATCTCCGCGTCGGCGAGCATCGCCTCGACTCCGGGCAGCTCGGCGGGCGGGTAGCCGCCGGCGAGGTGGTGGAGCGCGATCAGCGAGTGGGTCTTGCCGCCGCCGAAGTTCGTCTGCAGCGAGACGACCGGGTCGCCGGCCTCGCCGCGCAGGCGCCGGGTCGCGTTCAGGAGCAGCGCCTTCAGCCCTTCGGTGAGGTAGGTGCGGCGGAAGAACTCCTCGGGCTTGCCGTACTCGTCCGCCGCCTCGTCGCGCCACACCTGCCAGAGATCCGCGGCGAACTCCGCCTGCTGGTACCGGCCCGAGGCGACGTCCCGATGCGGCGTGACGACCTCTCGCCACGGGCGCAGACCCGCCGCCGGCTGGCCCTCGGTCGCGGACGTCGCAGCGCGCCGGCGCACCGCGCGCGCCTCCTCCGCGAACCGCGTCCGGAGCAGGTCCTGCCGCATCTTGTCGACCTCCACAGCGTGGCCGCCGGCATTGACCGCGTTCAAGAGGAGCTGCGTCGTGTCCAGCGCGCGCAACGTCTGGTCGGTCGAGAACTGCTCGTTGTGCGCCCAGCGGTTGCGGATGTCGAGCAGCTCACCGACCCAGTTCCGGCCGCTGTGTCCCAGCGCCTCGTCAAGGCCCTCCCGCCAGAAGCGGATCATCGCCCTGAGCAGGAATTGCGAGTCGTTCTTCGCGTTCGCGGGAGCGGCGCGACCGTCCACTGCCTCGGGCCACCGCGGGCCGACCCGTTTCGCCAAGCGCTGATCGACGAACGGTGAGAGCCCTTGTGCCAGGAGCTGCATCGCGAGCTGGACGCGCTGGCTGTTCGTGACCGCCATCGACTCAGACCTCCAGCGCCTGCTGCGCCTCCGCCTCCGGCGTGCCGGCAACCCGGCGCGCGATCTCGGGCCACGCGATCACGAGCGCGTTGTACGCGAGCGCCTCCTGCGCCCATCCCTTCCGCTCACAGGTCGTGTAGAGGCGGTACGCGAGCTCGCGCGCCGTCTCACCGAGACCGCCGACGCGGCGCAGGAGGTCGGCGGCAGCAGCCTCGCCGTGCTCCTCGAGCCGCTTGATCAGGTGTTGAGCAACCTCCCAAACGGTCAGCCGAGCATCGGTTGCCGGATCCCACGCATCGCTGAGCTCGTCCCGGCGGAGGAGGCGCACCTTCCCCGCGCGCGAGACGAGCACGCCGGCCCGCTCCAGCCCATCGACCGACGTGTTCTTCGCGCGCGCGAGGACATCAGCTTCGCCGAACGGCCCCTCGTCGACGCCGCGCTGTTCGAACCACGTAACGGCGAAGCGGGTGTCGGGGTCGAAGTCGCCTTCCTGTTCGGCGAGGATTTCGTCGAGTGCCTGGTTGATCAGCCCAAGCGCCGCCCGGACGGCCATCGAGGTCCCATCCGCCTCCAACACCTTCGCGTGACGCGAGAAGATAGCCATTCCCGGCCCGATCGCCGCCTGCGCAAGATCCACAGGGGCAATATTCGCCATCTTCAGCTCGTGAATCTGCGCTGGAAGGTGTTGCCTCAGCTCGCCAAGGAGTGCCCGGCGATCCGTGATACCAGCAGAGGAGGGACGGGTGCGGCACGCGAGCGCGACGTACGAAGTCAACGCATTGGATTCCTGGCTTCGCTCCCTCGTTGAGCCCGCGCAATCGACTGGCCAAGTTCCGGTGACCAACCATCCCGAGTCGATCAGAGCTTCAAGCAGCGCGTCCCACCCGGACGACACTCGTCCATCCACTGTGCTTTCCTGTTGGCGGTACGCATAGACGACCACGATTGGGATGTCCTCTCGCTGGCACTCGCCTAACCGCGCGAACACGTCTCTGAAGCCTCTGACAAAATACGCCGTAGCCGCTGTCTCAACGCCTGCATGACGGGCCGGTTCCGCGATCAGTTCACCATCCTTTGGTGCCAACAGGGTCTCGAAGAGGTCCTCGTGGACCCGATAGAGGGCCCGTCGCAGCCACGGATAGAAGAAGTCGCTGAGCGCTGCATAGCCGATCTGCTTGAAGTAGGGAGGGTCGGTGAACACGGCCACCGCTTGCGCCACGTCGTCGCTATGGCGCGCGTCGCTGTTGATGACTTCGGCGGGCGGAGCTTCGAAATCAATCCATTCGAACGCCCGAGAAGCGGTTCGGACGACCTGGCGCCAATCACCCACCGATCCACCGAAGGGATTCGTCTCGGCAAAATCCCACACCATAGGGACAGTGGCCATGCCAAACGCGAGCTCCGCCTTCGAAGGCCCGGATCGCACGCGCCATCGCGATTGGGTGGAGTTTGCTTGGGCGAGCTTACCGACGCACAAGCCGAGCACGGTAGAGATTGCCGTCGCATACATCGGGCTCGCCTCATTCTCGGCAATGACAGGTGACATCTCAGACACCAGATCGGCAAACGTGGCCAGGCAAACCGCCTGACGTGCTGTGAATATGTCTTTCCAAGAAGTGATGCCATAATTCTGAACTCGAAACCCTAGGGCGCGATCCGGGATGGGCAAGTCTAGATCAGGCGGATGGATCGCACTTGCTGCGTAAGCCAGGTCCTCGTTAACGGCAGGTCGATAACGGCGATCTGCCGTTACGGTCGCGAGCATAGTGAGGCCAAGTTGGCCTGAGCGAGCCTGTTCGCGAATGTAGTCATGTGTGATAGGGGTTCCGGTAAACAGGCAACGATCAACCGACGGAGCTGTGATCGTCACCGGCGCCGAGACAATCTCGATTGAGAATGTCCGAGCCGCTATATCGACCACAGGAGCCATGGCCACCCCTTCGCCGCGCTTCTTCGACAGCCACCAGCTCGAGACGAGAGGCGTCGGCGCGCCGCGCAGTCTCGGATCTGGACTCGGTACGGTGCGAGCCCATAGCCAAGCGATGATTGGGTTGCCATCCGCGTCTCCATACAGGGGCAGCAGCTTCTCATATGCCCTTCGTCGAACCTCGTCTGCGTAAGCGCACACGTCGTCAACGAAACGCTCTCGCGTCAAGGGAGGAGCCCCCACGCTCTGGAGCTCATCCCTTGCGCGCTGCAATAGAGCAGCTAACGTGCGCGAGATGAGCACTGCAACGGGGCTGAGGTCGTACCCGATTGCGCGGAGTCCGAGCCGTTGCGCTTCAACGAGCGTTGATCCACCGCCGCAGAAGGGGTCGAAGACGAGTGGTGATGCGCCCGGGAATGCCGCCGCGATGAGGTTACGTGCAGTTTGCAAAGCATGGGACGACGGTAGGCTTCCGTCTGCTGGAACCAACTCCGTGATGAGGTCATGTAAGGCCCGACGACCCTGCGCTTCGCCAGGATCATCGATCAGAGCCGAGAAGAGAAGTGCACGCACCGCAGGCAAAGGCATCGGAGCGAACCATTTGTGAAGGTTCCTGATCGTTCCCGTCTTTCGGTTCTTGTCCGCTCGCGCAGCAGCATTAATCGCTTGGAGCGGCAGCGCGACCTCGATCAGCTTCTTCCGGTAGCTCATCCGGCCTCGCCGATCGCCTCTTCGCAGGCGGCGAAAACGCGCATCGCCTGCTCCATTGCCCGCCGGACGTCCCGCACGCCTGGCTCGTCCCACTCGTCCGGGTAGCGCGAGGCAACAGCCCAGGAAGTGAGGCCGGAGAAGTCCTCCTCCTCGAGCCGGCGCCCCAGAGCCTCCGGCAGAAGCAGGCGCAACTGCTCGAGGTGATGCGTCTTGGGGAAGGGAACCTGCTCGCGGACGAGGACGGCCTTCAGCGCCTTCTCCGCCGCCTGCTGGGCGAGGAAGCAGGCGTTCCGGGCCGAGACGTACATCACGTGCTTGGCCGCCTCGAGGTCCTCGCGGGCAAATGCGAGCCACGTCTGCACACTGGCGTCCCGATCAGAGTGCGCGCTCGTAGAGCACCTTCCCCTCGGAGAGAGCGGGCTGCAGGATCGTCCCGACGAGGTGGCCGCGGCGGCCGATCTCGCGCGGGTCGGTCGGAATCACGTCGATGCCGAGCGGCACTCCGCGCAGGACGCGCAGCATCTCGACCATCGTGACGCGCTTGTTCTGGACCTCCGGCATCACGACCAGCAGGTCGACGTCGCTGTCGCTCGTCGCGTCGCCGCGCGCATGGGATCCGAAAAGAACGATCCTCAGCGGCTGGAACTGCGCCGCGAGCCGCTCGACGGCCACGCCGATCCATCGCTCTACGGCGCCATCGACGTCGCGGCGGGGCAGCTCACCGCGCTCGAAGAGCTCGTTCCACTTGTAGTCAGCGCTCGCCATCTCGAAGTAGATCTCCTCGGGGCCGGCGAAGGGCTTACGCAGGTAGCGGACGTTGGTGGAGTCTCCTTCGACGGCGACGAGAGCGAGCAGGAACTGGTCCGGCTTGTTGAGCGCGGTCAGGATCTCGTTCTTCGTGATCGTGAAGGTCGGTGCGCCCTCGACGCGACCCTTGACCTCGATGAAGAGGATCTCGCCGGTCAGCGGGTCCTTGGAGAGGATGTCGTAGCCCGGGTTGTTCGGCGGCATCTCCTTGGGGCGGCGACCGAGCCGCCGTTCTGCGGCGAGCACTGCGTCGACCGCCGCCCGCTCGACGCGCTTCGTCTCCCGCGCGTGACGCGCGACCTGCGCCGGCACCTCGCCGCGAAGCCGCTCGAGCGCCCCACGCGGCACGACGAGCGCGGCACCGACGACCGCCGGGGGCAGCGGCGCGATCTGCTTTTCCTGCTCGAGCTCCTCCATCCGCCGGTCGAGCCGCTCCTTCAACTCGTCCGCACGCTGCCGCGCGCGGCCGGAGTTGAGCTTCGGCTTCCTGCCGGCGAGCTCCTGGGCCTTCAGCTGGTTTGCGCGTGCGTCCCAGTAGTTGATCTCCGCCAGGAGACGTGCCCGCACCGCCTCGACCGTTTTCGTAACCCGGCCGACCGTCCGCGTGCGCACCTCGTCGAGATGCTCGGGGACGGCGACCCGGACGGCGTACTCCAGCGCCGCCTGCTCCACTCCGCGCGCCCACTCCGCCTCCGCGAGGCTGGCGACGAGCTCGAACTCGTCGTCCTGTGGGGGCCGGTAGTCGAGGTACGGCGCGTACCCCGCGGCGCGCGCCTCGCCGCTCTCGGCCAGCTCGACGAACTGGAGCCGGCGCGAGACGACGAGCCGGTTCCCGGACGCATCGGTACGACCACTCTGGATCGTGTCCTCGATGTAGACGAGCGCGCGCGGGTCGGCTGAGTCGTCGGCGTCCGCGACGAGGATCGATCCCTCGCCGAGGAGCGGCCGGTGCCGGTCGAGCGTCGTGTCGACGACGGCGTCGAGCAGCGGGTGGCCGGGGGTCAAGAGCTGCGCCTGCTGCTTCCCCTGGACGTTCACGAGCTCCTTCTCGAACGTCACGCGTTCGTACCGGGCGACCACCGGGGGGCCGCTCCGGCCGCGCTCTCGGCTCCGGAGCGCCGCTGGCACGTGTGCGATCTCGTAGCGTCCCGGTTCGCGACGCGAGATCTGGCCGCCGACCTCGCGGAACGCCTCGAGGAAAAATGCTCGGATGAAGTGCGGCTGGAGCCGGCGCGCCTCGGCCTGCTCCATCCGCTCGCGGATCGCCTCGACGTCCGCGGGAGTCAAGACGTCGCTGACCAGCGCACGTTCGCGGAGCGCCTGACGTAGCTTGATTCCCACGGCGGCGTCGACGACCTCGTCGAGCTTCGCGCGCGTCTGAGGGTCCTCTCCGTGTCGCACCGCCTCGATCAGCAGGTCGCGAAGCGAGTGCTCCGAGAAGACCTGACCGAGCACGTCGAAGACCTGGCCGCCGAGCGCTCGGCGCTGCTCCTTCAGCTTCTCGAACAGCCGCTCGAAGACTGCGCCCTCGCGCGTGCCTGCGGCGACGAGGTTCCACATGTGGCAGACCTCCGTCTGGCCGATCCGGTGGATGCGGCCGAACCGCTGCTCGATCCGGTTCGGGTTCCACGGCAGGTCGTAGTTGACGAGCAGGTGGGCGCGCTGGAGGTTGACGCCCTCGCCCGCGGCGTCGGTTGCCACCAACACCTGCACCTCGGGGTCCTGGACGAACCCCTCCTGCGCCTCGCGCCGAACCTCGCGGCGCAGCCCGCCGTGGATCGTTACGACCGCTTCGCGCCGGCCGAGCAGCGTGCGGATGCGCTCCGTCAGGTACTCGAGCGTGTCGCGATGCTCCGTGAAGACGATCAGCTTCCGGAGGACTCCGTCACGGTCGAGCATCTCAGGCGCACCTTGGAGGAGGCTCGAGAGCTCCTCCCACTTCCGGTCGGTCTGCGCGTTCCGGACATCTCGTGCCTGTGCTTCGAGCCGGCGGAGCGTCTGGATCTCGGCGCGGAGCTCCTCGACCGTGCGCGCGGCCGACGCTTCGTCGACGACCTGCTCCTCGATCTCCTCCAGCTCCGCCTCGGACCGCTCGTCGAGCTCGTCGATGTCCTCCTCGTCGAGCTCCGGCAAACGCCAGGCGCGGCCGGCCTGCTCGTCCTCGAGCCGACGCTCGAGCCGCTCGCGGCGCCGCTCGAGCGAGCGGTAGATCGCCTGCGGCGAGGAGGCGAGGCGGCGCTGCAGCACCGTCAGCGCGAAGCCGACGATCGCGCCGCGCCGCCCGTCGCCCGCGGCGCGCAGCCGCTCAGCGCGGTTCATCTCGTCGCGAACGTACGCGGTCACGTCGTCGTAGAGCGACTGCTCCGCGGGCGAGAGCTCGTACGTGACGGTGTAGGCGAGCCGCTCGGGGAAGAGGGGCCGGCCGTCGAACTTGAGCAGCTTCTCCTTGACCAGCCGCCGCATCATCCCGCGGGTGTCGATGCCCCCGTCGCCCTTCCGCGGCTTCCCCTCGAATCGCTCCGGATCGAGCAGGCGCATGAAGAGTCGGAAGTCCTCGTCCTTGCCGCTGTGCGGCGTCGCCGTCAGAAAGAGCAGGTGTCGCGAGATCGAGCCGAGCAGGCGGCCGAGGTTGTAGCGCTTCGTCTCCTTGACCTCGAGCCCGTAGTAGTGCGCCGACATCTTGTGCGCCTCGTCGACGATCACCAGATCCCATTCCGTCTGCTCGAGCTTCGCGCGGACGTCGTCGCTCCGCGAGAGCTGGTCGAGGCGGGCGATGACGAAGCTCTTCTCCGCGAACGGGTTGCCGCTGCGCGAGTTCTCGATCGTCTCGCGGCTGACCATGTCGAACTCGAGCTGCAGCTTCTGCCAGAGCTCGTCCTGCCACTGCTCCACCAGGCTGCCCGGGCAGACGATCAGACAGCGCTTGACGTCACCACGGACGACGAGCTCCTTGATCAGGAGCCCCGCCATGATCGTCTTTCCTGCGCCGGGGTCGTCGGCCAGCAGGAACCGCAGCGGCTGACGAGGGAGCATCTCGCCATAAACCGCCTCGATCTGGTGCGGCAGCGCCTCGAGATTCGACGCGTGCACCGCGAGATACGGGTCGAACAAGTAGGCGAGCCGGATCCGGAGAGCCTCGGAGGCGAGACGGAAGAGCCTCGCGTCGGCGGTGAAGCGCCAGCCGGCCGACTCCCCGTCGAGCTCGAGCCGGTCGGCGTCGGCGCGGAAGACGAGCTCCTGGCCGACGCGCCCGTCGGCGTCCTTGTAGGTGAGCTCGACCGCCTCCGTTCCCAGGGAACGCGCCTGCACGACCTCGACCGCCCGCTGCGGGACGACGCCGCGCACGCGCACGCCCGGCTTCAGGTCTTCAAGGGTCACGTCTGCATCATGAATCGTCGCCGCGGTGTGTGGCTAGTTCCGACCCGGAACCGACGTCAGAAACAGTCGCGCCGGGGCCTGAGGAGTCAAGAACGTCTGCCCGATCAGCCCCAGCCGCCGTAAGTCCGTCGGCCAGGAGCCTCGCGCCCCGAATGCTGGAGGCGCCGACGGCGCCAGCTTCCCACCGGCCGACGTGGACGAAGAGACACGGCGTCTTTTCCCCCAGGCTTACGCAGCACGCGCGTATTAAGCCCGCTCGAGCCGCTCAGGCGCGTAACGTCGATTGTGGAGATCTAGCGCGGCGACCAGATCCGTGAGTTTGTGCTGCACCTCGGTGAGACGGGCATCTCCGCCGCCGGGTCGCTCTGCGAGCTCGCGCAGGTCTCGCTCGAGAGGTTCGAGCCACTTCCCGAGTTCGCCTCTCCTTCGCTTACAGAACTCCAAGTACCCGACGCAAGAAGGTTCGCCGTACCACTCCCCGATCATGCCTTCGCCGATCGCGCGCTGCTCTGGCTTCCAGAGCAGGAACTTCGGTCCGAAGCCATCAGATCCAAAAGTTCCCGTGATCGCGCTCAAGATCCTTCCGATATCTCGGGTTTCGAACTCGAGGAGTTCGATCTCCCGCCGCAGAATTTCGCGCCAGCCAAAGTACTGGGCGAAGGCGAACAGCGTTGTTTCAAGTGCGGTTCCGCCGCGTCCCCAACGATCATCTCGGACGTAAGCGAGAAAATCCTTCCGGAGGATGCTGTAGATACGAGCTTGCAAGTCGTAAGCCGACGAGATTAGGGGCTCGTTGTAGTTTCGTAGCCTTCTTGCCACATCGGCTCGCTCGCGTTTCCTATGTACGTAGATCGCCGTGAGCGAGCTTGCTATCGCGCCGATAAGAGCGACGATGGCGATGATGATCGGCGTCATCATGTCACCCTCTCAAGTTGATCGCATCCCCGTTCAGTTCCATTGCCTGGTTTTCTCGGGAAGATGGGTAGAACCAAAGCTTCAGGTACGAACGTTCCGAAGCAAGATCGCAAGGGAGAACGCGCTCCGAGCGTGGGCACACGTCCGCGCAGGCATCCTAACGGATCTTGCGCGAGCCGTTCTTTGTCACACCCTTGCGGGGCGTAGGGGCCGAGCCCACCAAGAACACTTGAGGTCGTCGGGCTAACCAAAGGCTCAGACAGCATTTTGGCCGGTGATGCCAGCAGATCGAGCTGCTCGTCCACGTAGCGCCGGTCCACGCGATCCACGCCTCGACTACGTCGAGCAGCGGCCAGACCGAGCGCGCCGGCAGCCATGGATCGGCCTCGCGGTCGACGCCGACGGCCGCGGCGACGGCTCCGTTGACGAGCCGGCCCGGGAACGGGAATTCAACGTTCGCGGAGACCCGTTGGAAACGCGCCGTTCTAGTCGGAGCGGCGGCGGCCGCGGCCACCCAGATCCTTGTTCGACTCCATGTCGAACCACATCGCGAAGAGGGTGAACTGCGAGCCCGAGATCAGCAGCAGGGCGATCAGCGCGACCGTCGCCGGCGTGATGTCGTTGCCGAGGAAGCGGAGCACCGTCTCTGTGATCCCGAGCGCCAGGCCGAGGGTGGTCATCAGGAAGCCGAGCGCGTAGAAGAAGACGAGCGGGTGGAAGTCGCGGATCACGTACTTCTCGCGCATCCGCCAGAAGAAGCCCTTGACAAGCAGCCACGAGATCGTGGGGACGACCTTCCCGAGCCGGATTCCAGATCGCTCCCCGACCCCGTAGATCGGCCTCGAGGGAAAGTCCCGAACGCAGGCGTTGACGACGTTCAGGTGCACGAGGAGGTCGTTGGGGAATCCGTACCGGCGATAGAGCCGATCGACGTCCAGGGCCTCGAGCGTGCCGAGGCCGATCGCCGTGTAGCCGGCCTGCGAGTCGGCCACGTGCCAGTAGCCCGAGGCGATCTTCGTCAGCAACGAGAGCAGCGCGTTGCCGAGGTAGCGGGTTCGTGGGATCAGCTGCCAGGCCTGGCCGGAGACGAGGCGATTCGCCTTCGCGTAGTCGACCTCGCCGCGGGCGACCGGGCCGGCGAGCCCTGCCAGCTCCGCAGGATCCATCTGGTTGTCGGCGGCCATCACGCAGGTGACGTCGATCCGCTCGGCGAGCGCGCGGCGGTAGCCGGTGACGATCGCCGCGCCGACCCCGCCGTTCCGGTCGTGCGCGATCACCTCGATGCGGGGGTCGAGCGCGGCGACCTCGCGGGCCCGCTCGCCGGTGGCGTCCGTGGAGGCATCGTCGACGACGTAGACGCGATCGACGAAGTCCGGGATGCCGCGAAGCGTCTCGGCGACCAGCGCCTCCTCGTTGTAGGCGGGGACGACGACCGCGACCCGCTTGCCGTCCAGGGGCATCGTGGGCGGATTCAGGCCGACGGCGCCGGGCGCGAGCGCCTGAAGCGTCGCTCGAGCGGTGCCCACGCGATCGCGGCCAGCGCGCCCAGGATCAGGCCGATCGCGGCGCCGATCGCGCCGGCGCTCCGCCTGCTCGGCGGCGAGCTCCGCTCGGCGATCGCGGGCTCGACGATCGCGGCCCGCTCGACGCCGCGAGCGAGCGCGACGAGGTCGCGCAGGCCGAGCTCCGACGTCTCGAGGCTCGAGCGCCGCTGCTCGTTGAAGGTCAGGACGTTGTTGAAGTTGGCGACGAAGATGAGCCGCTCCACGACCGGGATCGAGCGATCCTTGAGGATCTCCGCCTGCTCCTTCACCGCAAATTCGAGCCGCTCGTTGACCTTCTTCAGCTCGCGCTTGTTCCGGTCGAGCCGCGCCTGATAGGTGCCGAGCTTGACGTCGACGTAGGCCGAGACCTCGTCGACGATCACCCGCGCGAGCGCGTCCGCGGCGTCGACCGCCTTGCGTGGCGGCAGATCTCGCACCCGGATCTCGAGCAGTGGCGTCAGCTGGTCGGCGCGGGCGCGCGAGGAGGCCGCGAGCGTCTTCGTCGAGATTCGCGCACGCAGGACGGCCGGGCGGATGCCGGCCTCCTGTGCGACCTCGTTCACCGTCCGGCGCGTGAGCGCGAACTGCCCGACGATCCCGATCCGGGTCTGGAGGTTCTGGATCGGCGTCGTCCCTCCTGGCGCGAACGGCTGGCCAAGGTAGACGAGGGTACGGGCGCCGTACGACCGGCTCTGGCCGGTCGTCGCGAGGAGGCCGACTGCGGCCCCGACGATCAGCCCGAGGACGAGCAACCACCAGCGCGCGAGGATCGCCCGCCAGTAGCGCCCGAGGTCGATCTCCTCTTCCGCGTCGAGCTCCACGGCGGAGCGGGCGGCGCGCGACTCCCCCTGGGGCCTCATCGGGCGCCAACCCTAGCAACGGCCCATTTCCACTGAGCGCGCAGGCCAACCTCGAGCGAGACCTGCGGCGACCAGCCGAGCTCGGCCCGGATCCGGCTCGTGTCGGCCGCCGTGCGACGGACGTCGCCGGCGGCCTCGGGGACGGTACGCAGGTCGAGCGTCCGACCCGAGACGCGCTCGCAGACCGCGATCGCCTCCCGCATGGTCGCCTCGGCGCCGCCGCCGACGTTCAACGTCGCGCCAGCCGGCGCGAGCTCCATCGCCGCGACGGTCGCCGCCACCGCGTCCGCGACGAACGTGAAGCCGCGCGAGCGCGACCCGTCGCCGTAGAGCTCGAAGGGAGCCCCCTCCGCGAGCGCACGCAGGATGCGCGTGAAGGCCATGTCCGGACGCTGCCGCGGCCCGTAGACGGTGAAGTAGCGCAACACGACCGATTCGAGGCCGAATCCGACCCCGTACGCGCGCGCCAGGTGCTCGCAGGCGAGCTTCGTGATCCCGTACGGCGAGATCGGACGGGGCGGGGTGCTCTCGGGGGTCGGGTAGGCCTCGGCGTCTCCGTAGATCGAGGAGGAGGACGCGAGGACGACCCGGGTCCCCGCCGCAGCGGCGGCCGCGAGCAGGCGCTCGGTCGCGAGCACGTTCCGTCGCACGTAGTGCTCGAAGACGTCCCCGAACGAGCGCACGCCAGGCTGCCCCGCCAGGTGGAAGACGCCGTCGGCGCCGGCGAGGAGCCCCGCGAGCGGGTCCTGGGCGAGGTCGAGCCGGCGGACGTCGAGGCCGCGGGCGTTCTCCTCCTTCAGGCCCGGGTCGTAGTAGTCGCTGAAGCAGTCGACGCCGACCACGTCGTGGCCGCTCACCTGGAGCGCCTCCGCCAGGTGGGAGCCGATGAACCCGGCTGCCCCCGTGACCACGTACTTCATCGGCCGAGGAGCTCCAGGTAGAGGCGCTCGTGCGCCTCCCCCGCGGCGTCCCAGGTCAGAGCGGCGCCGGCTCGCACGGCGCCACGAGCGGCGTCGACGAGGGCGCCCGGATCCTCGAGCAGCGACCGGCAGGCTACTGCCAGCGCGTGCGCGTCGCCGGGTGGGACGACCCTCCCGGCCGCGAACTCGCTCACCGTCTCGCCGAGCGAGCCGACGTCGGAGACGACCGCGGGCCGGCCGTGGCCGAGCGCGGTCGCGAGGACGCCCGACGAGTCGGCCCGGCGGTAGGGAAGGACGACCGCGCTCGCACGCGCCATCAGTCCGGGGACCTCGTCGTCCGGGACGAACCCGAGCCGCCACTCGATCCGGTCTGCGACGCCGAGCCGGGCCGCGAGCTCCCGTACGCCCTCGACGGAGTCCAGGGTGTCCCCCGCGACGACGAGCCGCGTCTCCGGGATGTCGGGCAGCGCGCGCACCAGGACGTCCAGGCCCTTGTAGTCGCGCAGGAGGCCGAAGAAGAGGAGACTCCTCCCGTTCGGCGCCGATCCCGCCGGCCCCGCCGTGGAGCCGCCGAAGCTCGCGTGCGCGATGCGCGCGATCCGCTCGCCGTCGACGCCGGCCGCGGAGAGCTCGGCGACCGCGCGGCGGGAGTGGACGACGACGCGCTGGACGGTGTCGAAGACCTCGCGCCAGAGCTCCGCAGATCGCTCGCCCCGGCGGCCGAGCAGGTCGTGCGCAGTGAAGACCGTGGGGCGCTCGGCGGCGAGGCGGCGGAGCCAGGTCAGGTCGCGGCGTGGCAGGGCCAGCCACTGGACGTGCACCACGTCGGGGGAGAGCTGGGCGAGCCGCCGGCGAAGCCGGGCGACGCTAGGGAGGTACTCGATCGCCTTCACGGCGAAGCGAAGCCGCGAGCGTGGCGCCAGCCTGCGCATGCGTCCGCTCGCGGGGAAGAAGAGCTCGTCGCGCCGGTAGCCGGCCGGGCGGGGCGCCTCGCCGAAGGGGAACGGCGAGGTGAGGAGCGTCACGTCGTGCCCGCGGCGGGCGAGTGCCGAGGCGAGCTCGTGGTCGTACGGCGGCGTGTAGCTCGGCAGATCGAGGAGGACGACGCGCACCGCGCGATCGTACCGCCGGGTCTTTTGAGCTACGGTCACGCGGCCCCGTGTCCCGACTCGTCAAGCACGCGGCCGATCGCCTCCTCGCGCTCGGCTTCCTTCTGGCCTCCTCGCCCGCGCTCGCGGCGATCGCGGCGTGGATCCTCGTCGACGACGGGCGGCCCGTGCTCCTGCGCCAGCGGCGGGCGGGACTCGGAGCGAAACCCTTCCAGATGTTCAAGTTCCGCACGATGGTGCCGGACGCGATCGAGCGGGGGCGCGCGCTGGGGATGGAGGATCCGTACGGCGTCCTCAAGGACGACCCGCGGATCACGCGCAGCGGGCGCTTCCTGCGCCGTTCGGGCCTCGACGAGCTTCCACAGCTCCTGAACGTGCTCCGCGGCGAGATGAGCCTCGTCGGGCCGAGGCCCGACCTCGTCGAGCAGGTGGCGCACTACACGGAGTCGGACCGCCGCCGGCTCGCAGTCCGGCCGGGGATCACGGGCTGGTCGCAGATCCACGGCCGCGAGGAGATGGCCTGGCCGGAGCGGATCGCGCAGGACATCTGGTACGTCGAGCACTGGTCGCTCGCACTCGACCTGAAGATCGTCCTGCGCACGTTCGGGCAGCTCCTCCGCGAGGAGCCGGAGCCGGTCGTCGACACGATGAACATCGAGCGCGCGCGACAGGCCGCCCGGCGCGCGTGACCGGCGTGCCGGCGGCGAGCCTGGTCGAGGTCGCCCCCGACACGTGGGACGATCTGCTGGACCGGCTCGGCTGCGCCGACGTCTACCTCCGCCGCGACTACGTCCAGGTGTCGTGCTCGCTGGAGGGCTCCGCGCGCGCCACGTTCCTCCACGCTCCGGGCGAGCGCGGCGACGTCGTGTTCCCCTGCGTCGTGCGCGAGCTCCCGAACCTGGACGTCGTCGACGTGACGAATGCCTACGGCTACGGCGGCCCGGTCGCGATCGGCCCCGAGCCCCCGCTCGCCGAGTTCGCAGACCGC
>Ga0136632_10000027_pt1 | contig 34730 bp, 30 predicted proteins | sample AntDrymUQ6112106_2_FD_104670 | JGI IMG/M metagenome (GOLD analysis project Ga0136632, IMG submission 104670) | Polar desert sand microbial communities from Dry Valleys, Antarctica - metaG UQ611 (21.06) | ecosystem: Environmental > Terrestrial > Soil > Desert | place: Antarctica: Dry Valley...
GCCGCGCTGCGCAGCGCGGCGATGTCGAGCTTGCGCATTCCGAGCATCGCCTTCATTGCGCGCTCAGCGCGCTTCGGGTCCGGGTCGCTGAACAACGCCTCCATTCCGGTCGGGACCACCTGCCATGAGAGGCCGAACTTGTCCTTGAGCCAACCGCAAGGCCCTTCCTCCCCGCCCTCGGACAGCCGCTCCCAGTAGTAGTCGACATCGTCCTGGGTCTCGCAGTTGATCTGGAAGGAGACGGCCTCGTCGAAGGTGAACTCCGGGCCACCGTTGATGCCGACGAATCGCTGCCCGTCCAACTCGAACTCGACAGTCATCACCGTGCCGGCCTCCCGCGGCCCAGCCTCGGTGTAGTGGGTGACGTAGACGATGCGTGAATTCTGGAACACGGAGGTGTAGAAGGCCGCGGCCTCCTCGGCCTCGGTGTCGAACCAGAGGTTCGGGGTGATCTTTTGTTGCATGGCGCTGCGTCCTCTCCTATGGCGGGAACGGGTTCCCGCGATGGCTACTCACGAATAGACCGCGGTCCGGGGAGAAATTCATCGTTTTAGGCGCATCGGGCCTGCGGGCGCCCCGAGGCAGATCCCGAGGACGGCCGCTGTATCTCGGCGGGTCGTCGAAAGCGAAGCTGAGCCCATGCTCGGCTCGGAGATCGAATTAGCCGCTCGGGGGGTTTCGCCCAGCCTCAGTCTCGATCAGGTAAGCCGGAACCGGGATCCGGATCGACTCATCCATGTCCTCGCCCGCGCGCAGAAGCCCTGCGGGGGCTGTCAGCCATCCGACGTTGAACATCTCAGCCTGCACGATTCGGCCTTCCTCGGCGCGCGATCACTGCGAGTCTGTGAACGCGCGGGTGAAGCCCGCGTCCAGCTCCCCGGCGTAGACGCGCGAGGCGGTCCCCGTCAGGGTCACGTCGAGCTCGTCGGAGATCTCCACCGTGAGCTCGCCGCCGTCGAGGAGCACGGTGATCGGGCTCGTGGCACCGCGCAGGTGCGCGGCGACCGCGGCGCCGCTTGCCCCGGTCCCCGAGGAGAGCGTCTCCCCCACCCCGCGCTCGAAGATCCGCGCCCGCACCCGGGAGCCGTCGACACGGATGAAGGAAACGTTCGTGCGATTCGGGAACAGCTCGGTGTTCGATTCGATCTCGGGGCCGATCTCGCCGAGCTGAAGCTCCTCGACCTCGTTCCCGGCGTCGATCACGCACTGCGGGTTGCCGACGTTGACGTGCTGGAACCTCCACTCCCGCCCCGCCGACCGCAGGGTGCCGGCGCCGTCCACACCGCCGTCCGGGTAATCGGGTGAGCTCACCGAGGCGCGGCCGATCGCCATCGAGACCTGGTTTGGGCCGGTGATCGTCGGGGTCAGCTCGCCGGCCTTGGTGACGATCGAGAAGCTGTCGCGCCCGGTCCAGCCGGCCTCGCGCAAGTAGAGCACTGCCTCGCGCGCGCCGTTTCCGGACAGCTCGGCCTCGGAGCCGTCGGGATTGAATATCCGAAGCTCGGCGACATGGCGCTCGTCGGCGGCCTCGGAGAGCAGCAGGATGCCGTCGGATCCGACCCCAAGGTGCGGCTCGCAGATCCGCCGAATCCGCTCGGCGGTCAGCTTCCAGGGAAGCTGGCGCTCCTCGACCACGATGTAGTCGTTGCCGAGGGCCTGCCATTTCTCAAACCTCATCGCGCTCCAACCTAGCGGCGATCCGGGCGGCGACCTCGTCGTCCTCGATCCCTGTGCGGTCGACCGTCTCGACGCCTGGCATCTTCCGCATCCAGGTGAGCTGGCGGCGGGCGTAGGCGCGCTGCGCGGACTTCGTCCCTTCGAGATCACCTCGCAGCACCTCCTCGAAGCCGATCGCGGCACGGGCGGTTCGCGAGGCGCCGGCGGCGTCGGCACGCTTCACCTCAGCCTCCACCCCGCGATCGCGCATCTCCTCGACTCGATTGTCGATTCGCTCTCGCAGTGCGTCGCGGTCGAGCGTGAGCCCGATGAGCAGGGTCGGACGGCGCAAGCCTTCGGTCCACATCCCGCGGGCGCTTGCGTGCGGATAGATCCCAGCCCGCGAGAGCCCGGTGAGGCGTGCGACCCGCTTGCGGTCGTTCGGGTGCACGCCCGCCGCCAGGTCCGGGTCGAGCTCCGCGTGAAGCGCCGGCGCGCCGCGCTCCTCGACCTCCTGCTCGACCGCGGCCCGGATCTCGCTCGGGACCGGGGGGCGAAGATCGAGGTCCGCAAGTGCAGCCCGGAGGTAGAGGCCCGTGCCGCCGACGACGAGCGGCCTGCGGCGCTCGGCGAGGAGCTGATCGATCTCCGCGTGGGCGAGGGCCGCGAAGCGTCCGGCGGAGAACTCGCCATCGACCGGGACGAAGCCGACGAGGCGATGCTCGAGCACGCCCTGCTCCTCCTCGCTCACCGCCCCCGAAAGGATGCCGAGGCCGTCGTAGACCTGGATCGCGTCGCAGGAGACCGCGACGGGGTCCTCGCCCCGCTCGCGCAGCAGCCCGGCCAGCGCGATCGCCACCCCCGTCTTGCCGACCGCGGTCGGCCCGAAGATCGCGACGAGCTGCGTCGGGACTCGCTCGTCCGTGGAGCTCACGAGCGCTTTGCCGCGGCGGCGAGCGCCGCGCAGAGGCGGTCACGGGCGGCGAGCTCCGCCTCGATCGGGCCCAGGACGAGCTCGTCGGCGACCTCCTCCACCCGGCCGTGCAGCGTTCTCGCCGCCTTTGCGGAGCGGCGCCTGGCGCCGGCGGCGTTCGCAACCCGGGCGAGCCAGGCGAACAGCACCCCCAGCAGGAGCCCACCGACGAGGAGCAGCGTCGGCAGCGGCAGCCCCTCGAGCTCAGGCAGCGGAATCGCGTCGTCGAGCCGCACGAACCCCAGGGCAACGATCGCGAGCAGCCACAGGGCACCGGCAGCCGCGACGAGCGCGGTGAGCTTCTGCACGGCCCCGGCGAGCGTCCACCAGATCGGCCGTCGCATCGGCAGCTCCGCCCCGGCTATCGCGCGGTCAAGCCGCTCGCCGAGCTCGCCCTCACGCGCGGTCGCGGCGGCTCGAACCAGGCTCGGCCAAGGATCGGACAGGTCGCCGGCGGAACGTGCCGCGAGCGTGCGCACCGCCGAATCGGCCTGCGAGCGCTGCACCGCCGTGGCGGCGGGAAGCGAGGTGCGAACGTCCTCACGGGGTTGGTCCTCGAGCCTCAGCCGCCGCAGGGGATCGGGGCGCAGGGACCGAACCCAGCGCACGAGCGGCCACCCCGCCGCGAGGGCGCCGCGGCGCGCGTGCGCGCTAGCGACCGCGCGCACCACTACCGGCGCGCCCGAGACCTCGCCGAGAGCCGCGACGAGGCGTCGGCGCCCCTCCCGATCGACGCCCGCGCCTGCGCCCGCGGCGCACCCCGCCGAGAGCTCTTCGGCGACCGCGGCGACGTCCCCCGAGAGCCTCGTGATCGCCGCGCGACGGCGCGCCACCCGCTCGTCGAGCAGCGCCTCCAGCCCGGCGAGCCCGTCTCCGGTCGCCGCCGAGACGGCGTGGAGCGGCACCGCTGAGAGCCCGTCGCGATCGAGGAGCCGCTCGAGGTCGCCGCGACACTGGGCCAGCGAGCGCGCCGGCAGCAGGTCGACCTGGTTGATGACCACGGCCATCGCATCCGCGTGTGCGCGCAGCCGCCGCAGGTAGCCATCGTGGAGCGAGGCGTCCGCGTACTTCTGCGGGTCGACGACCCAGATCAGCAGGTCGACCAGGCTTATCAGGCGGTCGGCCTCGAGCCGGTGTCCCGCCTCCACCGAGTCGAAGTCGGGCAGGTCGATGAGGACGAGGCCCTCGCGGCGGGAATCCTCGACCGCGTGGCGTGTGTGAACCCCGAGCCAATCGAGGAGCGCATGGGGCGGCTCGCCCCAGATCGCCGCCGTCGCCGCGGCGGTTGTCGGCCGCCTCCGGCTGGTCTTCGCGAGCTCGCCTCCGGCGAGCGCGTTGAAGAGCGTCGACTTGCCCGCGCCGGTTGGCCCTGCCAGTGCGACCACGGTCGCCTCGGTCCCGAACCCGAGGCGCTCCCCGGCACGCCGGACGACCTCGCCTGCACGCTCGACCCGGGCGCCGTCGAGGCGGCCGTCGGCGAGCTCGACGGCGGTGGCGAGCGCGGCGAGGCGGCGGTCGAGCCCTTCACTCACCGGGCGCGCTCACCGCCGCCAGGGCTTCCCGCAGATTCGCGGCTGCGTCCGGCGCCGGCGCCGCTTCGTCGAGCAGCTCCTCGAACCGCGCGGCCTCCCGGTCGAGCAGGCGCTCGACCCGCGCGAGCAGGTCATCGCGGGCGCGCGCCGCCAGCGCCCGGACGGCCTGGTCGCCGAAGATCGCCTCGAGCACCTTCTGGCTCAGCGCCGAGGTCCCGCCCGCGATCACGAGCTCGGAGCCGCTGAGCCCGGCGGAGTGGACGAAGACCGCGATCATCACCGTGAGGCCGGCGCCGTTGACGCCCAGCGACGCGAGCCGCGCGGCGGCGCGCTTGTCCGCCCCCTCGGCGGAGACGAGCTCGAAGACGTAGCCCTGCCACTCGCGGACCTCGGCGCTGGTTCGTTCGAGCAGGTCTGCGGAGGCGGCGTCGAGGCGCGTTTGGGCGCGAAGCAGCGCGCGCCCGGCGGGGCTTGCCTTCCAGGCGGCCGCGGCCCGCTCGGCGGCACGGTCGGCTGCCGCGTGGACGACCCCGTCGATGCTCGTTTCGACCGCCGCCGCGAGTTCGGCGTCGGCGGGTGGCGCGCCGCTGGCGAGCGCGCGCAGGCGATCACGAAGCCAGCCAATGCGCGACTCGATCGCGCGCATCACGTCGCCCGTACCGACCACGTCGTACCAGCGCGCCAGCACCTCGCCGCGGAGCAGCGAGCCGTTGCGGACCGCCGCGTCGACCTCCTCGATCCCTCGCTCGTAGGCGTCCTCGACCTCGGAGCGCAGCTCGCCAGCGGCGTTCTGCTGCTCGTCGAGCAGCGCGGCGATCCTGCCCACCCGCGAATCGAGGCTCTCGAGAGCGCCGCGAAGCGTGCGACGGGCGATCTCGGCCCGCGAGCCGGCGTCGGCGGCGAGGGCGTCCAGCCACGTGCGGACCGGCGCCAACGCCTCGGCCCCGAGGAGCCCGTCCACCAGCTCGCTCTCGGCGATCGTGAGCAGCTCCGCGTCGCCGAGTCCGCGCTCGGCGAGCATCTCGCGCAGGTGCCGCTCGACCTCCGGCGCCCCCGGCGGAACCCGGTTGAGGACGATCGAGAGCGCGGTCCCTCGCTCGCGCGCGCTGCGCAAGAGCTCCCACGGGACGGCGTCGGCGTAGCGCGCCGCGGTGGTCACGAAGAGCCAGGCGTCGGCGGCGGCGAAGAGCTGGCGCGCGAGCTCGCGGTTCGCCTCCACGACCGAGTCGATGTCCGGCGAGTCGAGCAGGGCCAGGCCCGGCGCCATGCCCTCGCTCGGCGCGATCGCCAACCCGCCTGGTCCCGCGGCCCCGCCGACCGTCCGCGCGAGGCCCGGGAGCACCCGGTCGCCCTCGAACCAGCCGATCTCCGAGGGGTGGCAGACCAGCACGGGAGCGAGTGTCGTCGGCCGCAGGACGCCGGCCGGGCTCACCTGGGCACCGACCAGGGAGTTGACGATCGTCGACTTGCCGGCCCCGGTGGAGCCACCGGCGACGATCAGGAGCGGAGCGTCCATCTGCATCAGCCTCGGCAGCAGGTAGTCGGCAATCTGGGCGACGAGCTCGTCGCGCGCCCGCCGGGCTTCGGACGCCTCCGGCACCTCGACGTCGAGCCTCGCCGATCGCGCCTGCTCGCGGAGGCGCGCGAGCGGCTCGATCAGGGCGGGACTCGCTTCCGCGCGCGTCATCTGCCGAAGGCCTCCGACCCGGGGCGCTTCAGGCGACGCGGCTGAGCAGTCGCTCGTGGCCGGCTAGGGTCTGCGAGGTCGCCGAGACGATCTCGACCTCGACCAGGTCGCCCGGGATGGCCGTGCCCTCGAAGTTGACCGCCTTGTTGTGGCGCGTGCGCCCGCGCAGGCGGCTCGGGTCGGTGCGGCTCGGGCCCTCGACCAGGACCTCCATCGCGCGCCCGACGAAGCGCTGGGAGCGCTCGCGCGCCCGCCGCTGGACGACCTCCACCAGCCGCGCCATCCGCTCCTTCTTCACTGCGTGGGAGATCTCGCCGTCGAGCTCGGCGGCCGCGGTCCCGCGACGCGGCGAGAAGACGAACGTGAAGGCGCCGTCGAAGCCGACCTGCTCGGCGAGCTCGAGCGTCGCCGCGAAGTCCTGCTCCGTCTCGCCCGGGAAGCCGACGATGATGTCGGTGGTCAGCGCGCAGTCCGGGACGTGCTCACGGACCATCGCGACGCGGTCCAGGTAGCGCTCACGGCTGTAGGTGCGCCGCATCGCCTTCAGGACCCTGCTCGATCCCGACTGAAGCGGCAGGTGGATGTGCTCGCATAGCGCGGGGAGCTCGGCGTGCGCGCGGACGACGTCCTCGCGCATGTCCTTGGGGTGCGGGCTGGTGTAGCGGATCCGCTGGATCCCATCGACCGCATCGATTCGGCCGAGCAGCTCGGCGAAGCTCGTCCGAGCCTCTCGCAGGTCGCGTCCGTAGGAGTTGACGTTCTGGCCCAGCAGGGTCAGCTCGCGCACGCCGTCGACAGCGAGCGCCTCGACCTCCTCGATCAGCTCGCCCGGGTCGCGGCTCTGCTCGCGCCCGCGAGTCGAGGGGACGATGCAGTAGGAGCAGGCACAGTTGCAGCCCTGGGAGATCTGAAGCCACGCCTGGAACTCGCGCTCGCGGCGCGCCGGCAGATGCCCAGAGAAATCCTCGAACTCGAAGTAGCCCTGGGCGGAGAGCGAGTCGGAGGTGAGGAACTCCGCGAGTCGATGGATCTGGCCCGGCCCGAAGGCGACGTCGACGAACGGGAAGCGCGCGAAGACCTCGTCCTTGACCGACTGCGCCCAGCAGCCCCCGACACCGACCACGCGCGCGGGGTCCTCGGACTTGAGCCGCTTCGCCTCGCCCAGGTGGGCCATAAAGCGGTTGTCAGCGGCCTCGCGGATCGAGCAGGTGTTGAACAGGATCAGGTCGGCCTCGGCCCGTTCCGCGGCGCGCTCGTAGCCGAGCGACTCGAGCATCCCCCGCATCCGCTCGGAGTCGTGCTCGTTCATCTGACACCCGAAGGTGGTTACGTGGTAGCGCGGCACGGGCGCCAATGGTAGGCCGAGTCGCGGCCCGGGCGCGGGTTTCGTCAGCCCTTGGCGCCCTGAGCGCCGGTCGATTCGGCCAGGTACTGGACCAGCGCGTCGAGCTCCTCCGGGGATAGCTGCTGCTCGTAGGTCTGGGGCATGATGTCGGGCCCGAAGCCCTCGGCGATCTCGTCGTTGGGATCGACGATCGACGTTTCGATGTACTCGACGTCCTCGTCGCCGAGCGAAGCGTCGAGCGGTGGGCCGGTCGTCGCATCGGTGCCGGCGTCCTCGAGCTGATGGCAACCGCCGCAGCCCGTGTCGAGGAACAGCGCGGCGCCGTCCACGCCCGCCGTGGTCTCCCCGGTGGTCGTCTCGCCCTCGGCCTCGGAGTCGACCTCGGCCTCGGCCGGGGACTCCGCGCCGGCCGGCTCCTGCTCGGCCGCTTCGGCGAGCTCGGCCGCGCGGTGCTCCTGCTCCTCCTCGGCGCTCATCCAGGCGAACACCGCCGCCGCACCAACGAGCACGACGACCGCCGTCGTGACCCCGAGCTGGAGCCCGCGCGCGCCGGGGAAGCGCTCGTTGCGAAGCCCGAGAGCGGAGAGCGCCAGGGCAACGAGGACGAGCACGGCCCCGAGGATGTAGAAGATCGTCTGGTCCTCCATCGGCGGGGAATCCTATCTGCCGAGCGGGCGGGCTCAGGGCCGGCCGGGCTTGAGGCCGCCGCCGCCGCGACGCCCGCACAGCGCAAGCAGCATCATCGGCAGGAACCAGGGAATGTAGAGGTAGAACCAGTGATCGGCGGTCAGCTCGACGGCGATCATCACCGCGGCGGCGAGCGCGGCGACCTGGGCCATCGTCCGCCGACGAGGAACGAATGCAACGAGCAGGGCGAGCCCGATCGCCAACACCTGGAACGCGCGCTGAAGCCACTCGAGGCTCGGCTCCTGGCCCCAGACGCTGAACGGGCTGGTGCGGTCGAGCTGGGTGGCGATCGTGCGCTCCCAGAAGGCGGCGAGGCCGGGCTCGACCGCGGGATGCGCGAGAAGCAGCGCGAGCACACCGCCTAGGCAGGCGGCAAAAACCGCGGTCCGACCGAGGAGCGCTCGGCGCCCCGCCGGCGATCTGAGGCCGTCGGCCAGACCGCGCTGCCCGGCGGCGAACAGCGGCGCGAGCGCAAGCGGGGCGAACTTCACTCCCGCGGCGAGACCGAGCAGAGCGCCTCGGCCGAGCGGCGAGGAGAAGGCGGCAAACGCCCAGATCAACAGCGCCGCGACCAGGGTGTCGTTCGAGTTCGACTGCAGCGCGAAGGTGGTGTAGGGGTAGGCGGCCCAGGCGAAGCAGAGCGCCACCCCGAGCGCTGCCCCGAACAGGCGCCTCCCGCAGATGAACAGCCCGGCGAGGGTGGCGAGGTCGAAGAAGATCGCCGCGGCGTGCGCCGCCGGCAGCTCGTCCCAGGACCCTCCCCAGCCGAGCGCGGCCTCGAACGGGACGTAGGCGTAGTAGTTGGCGGGGCCGTAGGTGTCGCCGAACGGGTTCTCCTCGGGGAAGCTGCCGTAGACCGCCTCGCCATGCGTGATCCGGTCGGCGCCGATCACGCCGGCGTAGCCGACGTCGATGACGCCCGAGTCGGCCACGTTGAGCGCGACGCGGGCTGCGACGAGCGCGAGGACGAAGGTCGCGAGCACCCAGGTCGGCGTCGAAGGCCGCAGCCCCTCCCCAGCCCCCCGAAAGCCGATCCAGGCCATGCGGCCGAGCAGGTAGAGCAGCGGCGGGAGCACGAGCGGCACGGAGAGGCCGATCTCGCCCTGGTTGAAGTACACGTGGCTGACCCCGAACGAGAGCAGCACGAGCAGGTCGAGGTGGACGACCTTGCGCAGACGTTGAAAGTCGAGCAGGGCGCAGACGAAGAGCAAGCTGAGCGGGATCCAGACGTAGGGGGCGTTGAGCTTGTGGCCGAACTGCTCCTCGTAGCCGCGCGCCATCGGCCAGGCGACCTGATGCCCGGTCAGCGACTCGCCCACTGCGCCGGTCTTCGAGTCGACGTGGACCTGGGCGACCTCATGCTCGCCGGAGAAGTAGCCGACCTGCCAGATCGACGGCTTTGCCTCCGCCCTGACCGTGAGCTCGCCGTAGCGGACGATCGTCTCCGCCACCGCCGCCGTGCGATCAGCGATCCGCTTCGCCTCCCGTGCGGAGACCTCGTAGCCCTCGGGCGTGACCGGAAGCGGCCGCTCGAAGCGCGGCTGAGCCGTCGATGGGCCGCTAGCAAGTGCTCCGCCCGGGTCTGGAAGGGCCGAAATTGTCAAGGCCGCCGCGATCAGCAGCGCCGCCGCGGATCGCAGCAATGCCGCGCTCAGCTCGCGAAGGACGTCGAGCGGCTCTCGCGGATCACGGTGATCCGAATCCGCCCCGGGTACTCCGTCTCGCCCTCGACCGCGGTCGCGATCTCGTGAGCGATCAGGGCGGCGCGCTCGTCGTCGACCGCGCCTGGATCCACGACGACACGGATCTCACGGCCCGCCCGCATCGCGAAGACCCGCTCCACGCCGTGATGGCGGGACGCGATCTCCTCCAGGTCGCGAAGCCGACCCACGTACTGCTCGAGCGCGTCGCCGCGCGCCCCGGGACGCGCGCCTGAGACGGCGTCGGCAGCCTGGACGATGACCGCCTCGACGGTTCGCGGCTCGACCTCGGAGTGATGCGCCTCGATCGCATGCGCGACCGCCTCGGGCTCGCCGTGGCGGCGGGCGATCCGCGCGCCGACCTCCGCGTGCGGGCCCTCGACCTCGTGGGTGACCGCCTTCCCGAGGTCGTGGAGCAGCGCGCCCCGCCGCGCCGTCTCGACCGAGGCGCCGAGCTCCTGTGCCATCAACGCGGCGAGGTGGGAGCACTCGACGAGGTGCTGGAGCACGTTCTGCCCGTAGCTCGTGCGGTAGGCGAGCTGACCCAGCAGTCGCGCCAGCTCGGGATGCAGGCCAGCCACGCGGGCCTCAAGCGCCGCCTTCTCGCCCTCCTCGACTATCCGCGCGTCGATCTCCTCGCGGACGTGCTCGTAGGTCTCTTCGATCAGCGCCGGATGTATCCGCCCGTCGGCGATCAGCCGCTCGAGCGTGACCCGCGCGATCTCCCGACGAACTCCGTCGAAGCTCGAGAGGACGACCGCGGAGGGCGTCTCGTCGATGATCACGTCGACGCCGGTGAGCTTCTCGAGGGCCCGGATGTTGCGTCCGTCACGACCGATGATCCGGCCCTTCATCTCGTCGTTGGGCAGCTCGACGAGCCGGGTCGTGGACTCGCTCGAGTGCTTGCCTGCGAGTCGCTGGGTCGCGATCGCGAGGATGTTTCGCGCCCGGCGCTCGGCCTCGTGGCGCGTCTCCTCCTCGATCTGCTGGAGGCGAAGGCCCGCCTGCTGGCGCGCCTCCTGCTCCACCTCAGCGAGCAGCAGCTGCTTGGCCTGCGCGGCGGTAAGTCCTGAGATCCGCTCGAGCTCACGCCGCTGGACCCGCTTCGCGCTCTTCAGCTCATCCAGAGCCTTGGCAAGGTTTCGCTCGCGGTCGGCGAGCGCTTGGGTGCGACGCTCGAGCTCGGCACCGTGAGTCGCGAGCGAGTCGGCCTCGCGGAGCGCGCGCTCCTCCATCCGGGCGATCTCCTGGCGGCGGGCACGGAGCTCGTCGGCATCGTCGGCCGCTCCGGGCTCGGCGGGCGCCGGTCGCAGCTCGGCGGGCGCCGGATGCGACTCGGAGGCGCCCGCTGCTCGCTCTCGACGCCACGGTAGCCACAGCACACGTGTCCCCATCGCTTCCTCTCCCCGGCCGATGCTCGGCCGGCCCCATCGCTTGCCTTCTCGACGGCGAATGCGCGCCGTCGCGGCCGCGTCCGCGAAAGGGCTCCTCGCCCGCTGAATCTACGTGACCGGCGGCTGGCGCCGCAGGGACTGCGCATCATCGCCACCGCTGGCGTCTTTCGATCTCCTCTCTTGCGATGTCCGCGCGATTGCAGAAAAGCTGGTGTGGAGTTCTGGTCCTTTCGCTGCGGGGCGCGTGATTCAGCTGCGATTTGCGTCTCTCAGGCGGCGCGGTGGCCGCTCTCGCATCGTAGAGGCGACCCGCCCGACCCGCAACCACGAGACGTCGGGACCGCGGACCGGCGCGGGGCGTCAGGCGGCGCGGCGCTCGCTGCGCCGGATCGCCTCGTACGCGGTCGCCGAGTCATAGCCCCGCCGCGCCAGGTACGCCAGCGCCCGCCCGCGCTGAGCGTCGTCGTCGAGCGAGGCCTCCCGGCGCTCGAGCAGCTCGACCGCCCGCTCGAGCTCCTGCTCGATCCCATCGGCGAGCGCAGCGTCGATCAGAGAGCGCTCGAGGCCCTTGGAGAGCAGGGCCTCCCTGATCCGCTCTGCTCCCCATCCGCGAAGCTCGCGCTTGTCCTCGGCGTAGCGGCGGGCAAAGCGCTCGTCGTCGAGCTCGCCAATCTCGATCAGCCGAGTGAGCGCGGCCTCTACCGCGCCGGTCGCAAAGCCGCGCTGCCGGAGCCACGCCGCGAGCTCGGCCGTCGTCCGCTCGCGGTGCGCGAGCGCCCCGAGGGCGCGCTCGAATGCGTCCGGCCCCGGGCGTCCGGGCGCCGCCGACCCCGACTCGGTGGCCGGAAGCTCGCGCCGGTCGTCCATACCTCGGGCTGGCTAAGCGGCCTTGCGCTCGGGCTCGATGGCCTCGGCCGGCTTTGATGCGGGCGCCTCCGCGGCATCCGCCGCGGGCGCTGCGACGGCCACCGGAGAGGGCCGCTCGATGCCCAGAGCCTCGAACAGCTTGCCGTCGATCTCCGCGGCCAGCTCGGGGTTCTCGGACAGGTACGTCTTCGTGTTGTTGCGACCCTGGCCGAGGCGCAGCTCGCCGTAGGAGAAGAACGAGCCCGACTTCTGAACCAGGTCGTGCTCGAGCGCGAGGTCGAGGAGTCCCCCCTCGTGGGAGATCCCGACGCCGTACTCGATATCGAACTCCGCTTGCTTGAACGGCGCCGCGACCTTGTTCTTGACCACCTTGACGCGGACCCGGTTGCCGACTGCCTCGGTGCCCTCCTTGAGGGTTTCGATCCGGCGCATGTCGAGCCGCTGCGAGCAATAGAACTTCAGCGCCCGGCCGCCCGGCTGCGTCTCGGGCGAGCCGAACATCACCCCGATCTTCTCGCGGATCTGGTTCGTGAACAGGCAGACCGTCTTCGCACGGTTGAGGTTGCCGGCGAGCTTTCGCAGCGCCTGCGACATCAGCCGCGCCTGAAGGCCGACCGTCTGCTCCCCCATCTGGCCCTCGAGCTCGACCCGCGGGGTCAGTGCCGCGACCGAGTCGACCGCGACCACGTCGACCGCACCGGAGCGGACCAGCACGTCGACGATCTCGAGCGCCTGCTCGCCGTAGTCGGGCTGGGAGACGAGCAGCTCGTCGGTATCGACGCCGATCCGCTTCGCGTAGACCGGATCGAGCGAGTGCTCGGCGTCCACGAACGCGCAGACGCCGCCGCGCGCCTGGGCCTCGGCGATGATGTGGTACACGAGCGTCGTCTTTCCCGAGGACTCAGGGCCGAAGATCTCGACGATCCGCCCCCGCGGCACCCCGCCGATCCCGAGCGCGAGATCGAGCGGCAGCGCTCCTGTCGAAATCGCCTCGACCGGGACCACGCCCTCGTCACCGAGGCGCATCACCGAGCCCTGCCCGAACTCCTTCTCGATCTGGGTCACCGCGGCCTGCAGGGCCGCGTCCTTCGCCTTCGCCTCCTTGGCGTCGGCCGCCTTCAGGTTCCCCTTGCTTGCATCAGCCATCTCGTTAATCACCTCTTCTGCGCCCCCCGGCAGGGGACGGCAAGTCAACGCCCGCCAGGGACTCGTACTCGGCCCCCTGGGGCTTCAGAGTCGAACGGTAGAGAGCGAGCCGGACGGCCCCGAACGGCTCGCAGAGCCGTCGTGGAAGCGCCGTGGGCGGGTCCGACACGCGCCGCGGCCGGCCCTTGCCGCGGCGCTCGCCCTTGCGCGGCTCGACGCGCTCGGAGCGCACGCGAGCGACGGTCACGTGAGGCCAGAATCTCCGCTTCTCGGGCTCATAGAGCCCGGCGGCCACGAGCGTTTCGGCGAGCTCGCCCTGAAGGCCGACGGCATCCTCGCTCTCGGCGGCGATCGCGTAGAGCCCAGGTCTGCCCCTGGGTAGGGCCGCCGGGTCGGCGAGGAAGCGCATCGCCACGGTCCGCGGCTCGAGCCCGGCCAGGATCGCCTCGATCCGTGCGATTGCGCGCTCAGGGCGCGGGCCGAGGAAACAGAGCGTGATGTGGAGCCCTTCGGCCCTGATCGGCCGCAGGGCCGGATCGGCGATCGCGTCGCGCTGCCATTCGGCGATCGCGTCGCGGACCTCGTCGGGCAGGTCGAGGGCGATGAAGAGGCGGGCGGCGGGCGTTTCTGGCGACTCCCTCGGCATCGCCGCCACGCTACGCGGGAGATCGGCGCGAACGGTGTGCAGTTCGGGGAGGCTCCGTGCCGCCAGCGTGTCGAGGCAGTAAAGGGTGCGGGACCTCCTACACCGGCAGCTCCTCCCCCCGCAGCAGCCGGCGCAGAAAGTGGAGCGCCAGCGTGCACGCACGATCGCGGATCTCGCCGCGATCGCCCGGGATCACCGGATCGCGTGCCAGCACCGGGCCGTCGGCGAGCTTGGCGCAGACGCACACGTAGCCGACCGGTTTGCTCTTCGTGCCGCCTCCGGGCCCGGCGATGCCGGTGATCCCGACCCCCACGTCGGCGCGAAAGCGGCCGATCGCTCCGTCTGCCATCGCCTCGGCGACCTCGGGCGAGACGGCGCCGTGGGCCTCGAGCAGTTCGGCGGGGACGTCCAGCATGTCGTGCTTCGCATCATCCGCGTAGGCGACTACGCCGCCGGCGAGGTACTTCGAGGCCCCGGGCGGCTCGGAGATCCGCGAGGCGAGCAGGCCGGCGGTGCACGACTCGGCGAGCGCGATCCGGTGGCGCTCCCGAAGCAGCGCCGCGACCTGCTCGTCGATCGTCGAGCCGTCACGGCTGTAGAGATAGCGTTCGTAGCGGGCGGCGAGCTTCTCGACCAGCGCCTCGCGCGCCCGGTCGGCGCCCGGTCGGTGGCGGACATCGATCTCGAGCTCCCCCCGACGCAGGCAGGTCGTGATCTCGAGCTCCGCGAGCTCGAGACCTTGCTCCTCGATCTCGCGGAGCGCCTTCGCGATCTCCGACTCCGGGATCCCGAACATCCGCAGGGTCTGGGTCCGGTAGGGCTCCGCGCGGTCGATCACCGAGCGCGCTTCGGGCGTCGCGAGCGCCTCGGGCCACATCGCCTGGAGCTCACGCGGGGGACCCGGGAGCACGATCACCACCGGCCCACCCTCGCCCGGGACGACGAGACCTGGCGCGGTTCCCGCGGGGTCGATCGTCGCCGCCCCGCCCGGGACCATAGCCTGCTTGCGGTTCGCCGCCCGCACCGCCTCCGGGTCGAAGCGCAGGCGTCGCGGGAAGCCGGCGATGATGCGCGCGATCTTCTCCTCCATGCCCTCGTCGAGGACCATCTCGCGCCCGGTGAAGCGCCCCACGACCTCGGCCGTGAGGTCGTCCGCAGTCGGTCCGAGCCCGCCGCTGGTGACGATCAGATCGCAGCCGTCCGCGGCCAGAAAGCGAAGCCCCGCCTCGAGATCGGCGGCGCGGTCCCCGACGACGAGGATGTGGGCCACCTCGACCCCGAGCGCGGCGAGGCGCTCGGACAACCAGGGGCCGTTGCGGTCGGAGATCCGCGCGGTGATCACCTCCGTGCCGGTGACCAGGATGCCCGCCCTGACACTCACGGGCAACCGAGTCCCGGTTGGCGAGAGCGCTCGAGGCGCTTCGGCGAGCTGAGCTCGAAGGCGACGGGCCCCTCAGCGCGCGGCAGCGACAGCGGCTTGCCCTCGAGGGTGAGGTCGATCGCGGCCGGCCCGTAGCCTCGGGGAAAGCGAAGCTCGAAATCCTGCGCCGTGAAGCTCTCCCTCGTGCCCGCGGCGAGCACCTGGCCGTCGATCAGCTCTCGGTCGGATCCGTCGAGCAGGCAGACCTCGACCGCCTTGGACACCGCGAGCGCGAGGGTGAACGGCTCCGAATCGCCCGGGCTGCCGGGGCGCCCGCCCTCTTCGCGACTGTTCGCGTGCCCCCCACGCTGCTTCGCATTCTCGCGCCGCTCGCCACGAGGCCCCTCTCCATCTCCGATCAGACCGATCAGCGCGAGCACGCCCGCCACTATGACCGCCACGACGGCAAGCGCGGTGCCGAGCCCGGGACCGCGTGCGCCCTCCCCCGGCCGGCGTCGCCGCTGGAGCACGCCCTCGCCCAGCGGGTAGGTGGGGCTCTCGCCGCCCCCCTCGACCTGGCGGCGGAACTCGTCGACGAGCGCTTCCGCGTCGAGCCCGAGCACGCCCGCGTAGGCCCGCAGGAAGCCCTTGGCGTAGGCGGAGTTCGGCAGCGCCTCCCATTCCTCGTCCTCGAGCGCGCGCAGGTAACGGGTGCGGATCTTCGTCCGCTCCTCGGCGGTGCGGATGTCGAGGCCGGCGCGCGCGCGGGCCTCCTTGAGGACGCGGCCAATCTGCATGCGGCCCGGAGGCTCGGTGCTCATCGGCGCCATTGTGGCCCTCGGGACGCCTCGCAAGCGCGTCCAGGTCGTGGGAGCCGCGGCGTCAGCCCTCGACCGGCTCGAGCTCGGTGTCCGTGGCGGACTCCTCGCCCTCCTCGCCGGCAATCATCGCGTCGGCGAGCCGCTCGAGCATGCGCGGCAGCTCTGCCTGGGAGACGAGCACCTGGCGGGGCTTGGAGCCCTCGTAGCCGGAGATGATCCCGCGGCGCTCGAGCATGTCGATCAGCCTGCCCGCCCGGGTGTAGCCGACCCGCAGCCGGCGCTGGATCATCGAGACCGAGGCGGTCTCGGACTCGACCACGATCTGCGCAGCGTCCGCGAGCAGGTCGTCCTCGTCGGGGGAGAACTCCCCGTCCGCCGCGCCCTCGGGAACCTCGGGCTCGGGCGCCTCGAGGAGCTCGACGTCGAATTCGGGCTCGCCCTGCTTCTGCCAGTGCTGGCAGACACGCGCGATCTCGTCCTCGGTCACGAACGCGCCCTGGATCCGGTTCATCTTCGAGGTGCCCACCGGGCGGAAGAGCATGTCGCCCTGACCGAGCAGCGTCTCGGCCCCACCCTGGTCGAGGATCACCCTGGAATCGACCTGGGAGGCGACCGCGAACGCGATCCGCGAGGGGATGTTGACCTTGATCGTCCCCGTGATCACATCCGTCGAAGGCCGCTGCGTCGCGAGCACGAGATGGATGCCGATCGCGCGCGCCTTCTGGGCGAGGCGGATGATCGCGTTCTCCACCTCTGCCGGGGCGACCATCATCAGGTCCGCGAGCTCGTCGATCACGCAGAGAATGTGGGGCAATGTCGGCTCGCCGGCCTTCTTTCGCGCCCGATTGAGCTCGCCGAGGTTGCGTGCCTTGGCTTCGCTCATCACGCCGTAGCGGCTCTCCATCTCGCCGATCAGGTTCGCGAGCACGTTCGCGGCCAGGCGGGGGTTGATGACCACCGGCGTCAGCAGATGCGGAAGGCGCTCGTAGTGGTTGAGCTCGACCCGCTTCGGGTCGACGAGCACGAGGCGGACCTCGTTCGGCGAGGCGTGCATGAGGATCGAGGTGAGGATCGCGTTGATGCAGCCGGACTTTCCCGAGCCGGTGGTGCCGGCGACGAGCACGTGGGGCATCAGCGCCAGGTCGGCATGGACCGACTCGCCGGAGACGTCCTTGCCGAGCCAGGAGAGAAGCGGCGAGGCGCCCCTCGGTCGCTCGGCGTAGATGTCGCCGAGCCGGACCAGCCGGCGGCGCTGATTCGGGACCTCGACGCCGACGGCCTTCTTGCCGGGGATCGGCGCCAGGATGCGGATGTCCGTCGAGGCGAGCGCGTAGGCGAGGTCGTCGCGAAGCTGGGCGACCTTGGAGACCTTGATCCCGGGAGCGAGCTGGAGCTCGTAGCGGCTCACGTGCGGGCCGCTGACGATGCCGAGCAGCCGCGCCTCGATCCCGAAATGGCGAAGCGACTCGAGCAGCGCCTTCGAGACCGCCTCACGATCGCGCATGTCGGGCCCGGGGTCGGCCTTGCCCCGCTCGAGCAGCTTCGGCGGCGGCGGCGCGTAGGCGATCTCATCGGAAGCGGTGACGCCATCGACCGAGCGGCGCTTGCCCATCGGCGTGCGGGCCACCCCGGCTGGGCCCGGCGCGCCCGGAGCGCCGTCTTTAGCTCCCTCGACGAGCGTCGCATCCTCGTAGGCGAAGCCCTCGGTCTCACCGCCGGGCCGCCCGCCCCATTCTCCGTCCGGGCCCTCGCCTTCCTCCGCGTTCTGGTCGAGTAGGGGCTCGGTTGCGAAGGCCTCGGTGGCGCGGGTGATCTCGATCTCGGGACCAGCGGCGTCGGGCTCGAACCGGTGCCCCGCGCCTGGCGCGCCCATCGCTTGGGTGCGAACGGTCCTCGCCATCTCGCGGGTGCCGCTTCCCGCCCGTCGCGCGGCGCTACCGGTCGCGCCGAGTAGCTGCACGACGGTGGTCCCGCTCAGCAGGAGGAGGCCGCAGACCAGCATCAAGGCGGCGAGGATCTGCGCCCCCAGGCGCTGGAACAGCGTGGTCGCCGCCCAGTAGAGCGCCTCCCCCACCGCGCCGCCATGCGCGGTGTAGAAGGACTCGTCGAAGTAGCCGTGGCGGTTCGGGCGCTCGGGCCCGAGCCCGAGGGACTCGGCAGCGAAGCCGAGCAGCAATGCCGCGACGAGTAGCAATGCGCCGGCGTTGAGCGCTGACGGCGCCTCGATCATCGGCCGGGCGACGAGCGCCGCCCCCCAGCCGAGGAGCGCCAGCGGAACCGCGAACGACACACGCCCGAAGGCGTGCTCGAGGCCGGTTGCGAGCCAGCCACCGACCCGGCCGCCATCCCAGTCGAAATAGAACACGAAGGCCAAATAGAAACCAACCGCGACCAGCGCGAGGCCGATTACGTCGAGGTGGCGTTGCTCGAGGCGGGCGAGGGCGTCGCGCGGATCGCGGCGCGCCGCCCGGCGCGCACCCACCCTGCCGCGCGACCCCGGGCCAGCCCGCGCGCGCGAGCGCGAGCGTGGGCGTGGGCGTCCACGCTTGGATCGATTCCACGGAAGCTCCACCCAGATGCGGTTCGACACCGCCGGTCGGTCCCCTGCGCAGGCGTAAATCGTCGCTAAATATCGAGGCCTGCGCCCCGCAACCGTTCTACCCTTGATCGCGATGCTCGCAGGCGGTGAGAGCCCCGGCCGCGTACTAGTCGTCGAGGACGACGAGGCGATCGCCGACGTGCTGCGCCGCACGCTGCGCCAGGAGGGCCACGAGGTGCGCTCGAGCGGCGACGGAATCGAGGCACTCGAGGTCGCCGAGGAGTTCGCCCCCGACCTGGTGGTCCTCGACCTCGGGCTGCCCGGGCTCGACGGCGTCGAGGTCTGCCGCCGCCTTCGCGCGGCCTCGGATGTGCCGATCCTGATCCTCACCGCGCGCGCCGATCTCGACGATCGCGTCGAGGGGCTCGACTCGGGCGCCGACGACTACGTCGTCAAGCCATTCGAGCGCCAGGAGCTGCTCGCCCGGATGCGCGCTCTGATGCGCCGCCGCCCGCCCCGCGGCAGCGCCGCCCTGGTGGTCGGCGACCTGCGGCTGAACGCCGACACCCGCGAGGTCCGTCGCGGCGAGCGCGAGATCGAGCTCACCAACCGCGAGTTCGAGCTGCTCGAGCACCTGATGCGAAACGAGCGCCTGATCGTCTCCCGCGAGCGCCTGCTCGAGGAGGTCTGGGGCTACGACCCGACGGCGATGACGAACACGATCGACGTCTTCATTTCGAACCTGCGGCGCAAGCTCGAGGATGGCGGCGAGCCGCGGCTGCTGCACACCAAGCGCGGCGCCGGATACGTGCTACGAGCCGTGCCGGATTCCGCGTGAGCTTCCTCTTTCCCCGCCATTGGCCCGTGCGCTGGCGGATCGCCGCCGTCTCGGCGGCGCTCACCTTCGTGATCCTCGTCTGCTTCGCGCTCGTTGTCGGCCAGCTCGCCGCGGACCGCCTGCGCGACGATTTCCGTGAGGAGGTCGAGGGCGCGGCAAGCGGGCTCGCTGCACTCCTTGCGGGCGACGAGACGATCCGCGAGCCGGAGCTCGAGCGAATGGCGATGGCGCCCGACTCCGAGGTTCGCATCGTTGATTCCGAGGGCAACGCCTTCCGGGACGCCCCCGGGGGGCCCAGCTTCGGCCCGCCGACCTCGGAGACGCTGGCCGTCGGCGGTTACGAGGTCGCGAGTGAGCTCGTTCCCGACACGCCTCTGTTCGTCCAGTACGCGCGAAGTCGCGACTCGCTCGACACGACGATCGGGCGCCTCTGGCTGTTTCTCGCCGGCGGGGTCCTCGGCGGCACGATCCTCGCGACGCTCGCGGGCCTCGCCGTCGCAGGACGGGCGATGGCGCCGATCGCCGGCCTGACCGCCGCCGCGCGAGAGATCGCGGCGACTCGCGACCCGTCCCGCCGCCTCCCGATGCCGGAGTCCGACGACGAAGTCGGCGAGCTCGCCGTCACCTTGGACCAGATGCTCCGCCAGCTCGATGCCGCGCGCGCCGAGACCGAGCAGATGATCCAGGCCCAGCGCGAGTTCGTCGCGGACGCCTCGCACGAGCTTCGCACCCCTCTCACCAGCATCCTCGCCAACCTCGAGCTGCTCCAGGAGCGCCTCGATGCGCAGGCGCCGGCAGGCGAGGAGAGTGAGATCGTCGCCGGGGCGCTCGGATCCTCGCGGCGGATGCGCCGCCTCGTCTCCGACCTGCTGGTCCTCGCCCGAGCCGATGCGGGTCGCGTCGGCCCGGAGCGCGCCTGCGATCTGGCCCAGATCGCGGCCGGCGCGCTCGCCGAGGTGCGCGCGGTCGCCGGGGCTGCTGACGAGCTCGAGCTGATCTCCGAGGCCGCGGTCCCGGTGCGCGGCAACCCGGACGACCTGCACCGCCTCGCGGTCAACCTGCTCGAGAACGCCGTCCGCCACACCCCCGCCGGCAGCTCGGTCTTGATCACCGTCGCCCGCGACGGAACTGCCGCGGTGCTCGAGGTCGCCGACGATGGCCCCGGCCTTCCGGAGGGGACGGGCGAGTCGATCTTCGCCCGCTTCGTTCGTGGCACGGGGTCGGCCGACACCACTAGCGACGCCGGCACCGGCCTCGGCCTCGCGATCGTTCAGGCGGTCACCAGCTCTCACGGCGGCACCGTCGAGGCCGGAGCCTCCGCCGCCGGCGGGGCGCGTTTCACCGTCCGGATGCCGCTCGACTCCGCGGCGCCGGCAAGCGCGGCTGCGCCTGTCGGCTCACCCGCCTGAGTGCCGAGACAAAACGGACTCGAACGCGCTCATCGTTGCGTCGCCGCTGTTACCTGATCGATCATCGTCCCCCGCTTGACCAAGTGATTCGCAGGGTGGACGAAGGCGAGCTGGCCGATTCGAGGGGTGGCAGTCGAGCTCCGTCATCGTCGTCAGCTGGCACCGACGCCCAGTGGCATGTCCGGGGAGGCTCGGGAACTCGAGCAGCGCGAGCGGCGCCGTGCGATGAGCCGGCTGATGCACGACCGCTGGCGCAATCACGTCTGAGCGCGGTCGATTCCGCAGCGTGCGGACCGGCGGCTCAGCAGCCGCGCTTCGCGCAGAACTCGCGTTCGACCATCTCAGCCTCGACGATCGCCTCATGGAGGCCGGCGTAGAGCAGCTCGTCGGCCGCGATCAGGGCGCGCGCCGCGTCGTGGAAGCCCGTGCGCCGCGTATACATGAACTGGGACTCGAGCACGATCCGATCGCCGACCGAGCGTCCGGCGGGATCGAGCCCGAGCTCCCCGCGCAGCTCCCAGAGCGCGCTCGACCATGCCTCGCCGACGCAGTGCGGCTCCCGGCCGCAGCGGCGATTGGCGCGCCTCAGGGTGATCTCCTTGTCGGTGCGCCGCGCGCAGCGCCGGCGCGTGTAGGAGATCGCGTCCCACTCGAACATGCAGATGTCGAAGCGCTCCTCGCCCCCGGTCGAGAGGCTCGAGATCACCGCGGCGAGGTAGTCGCCGAAGCCCTCGCCGATCGCGGCGCTCGCGGCGGTGGCGCCGAACAGGCGCTGTTGCTGGTCCTGCAGCGAGTGACCGTACTCATGCACGATCACGTCGCCGTCCTCGCCGTCGTCGACGCCACCCGTGCCGAAGGCGACCACCCGATCGAACGGGGAGAAGTAGGAGTTGTCCTGGGGAAAGGAGTTCGCGTGCACGCGCTGGGGCTTCTCGCGCAGCCCTTCGGTCAAGACCAGCGATTCGACGTAGGCGCGGGTGCGGTCGACGTGGAAGTAACCCATCAGCGCCTCGAAGCTGGCCTGCGAGCGTCCTACATTGCCCCATGAGCCCGAGCGCCGGCACACCGTTTTCGCGGTCGGCCCGAGCCTGGCGTCGGCATATAGGCCGCGCAGACACCCCCTGGCGCTGGTCAGCCGCTCGAGGGTGACCGGCACCCGCAGCGAGGCCAGCAGCGAGGACTCGCGATCCCTGGCGTCGCGGAGCCCCGAAGAGCTGCCGCGTGTGACGACCGGGTTCGGGCTGAAGAGCGAGGCGGTGGCGCGGCGGAGGAGGTCGCGGGAGCGGATCACCCGCCCGTGCCTGGCGTCGACCGAGACCAGCAGGTCGGCGGTCGGGCGCTCGGCCGGAAGCTGCACCTCCCAGGCGAGCCTGCGGGTGCGCGGGTCCACCCCGAGCCGCGCACGGGGCGGGCCGCGGAGCCGCTCGATGCCCGCCCCCGCCCGCGCGCGCTCGACTGCGCCTTGCCGCCCGATCTCCGCCGCCCGCGGAGCTTTCAACCGCGCGACGGTGTGGTCCACGACGAGCTCCGGCGCGCCGCCAGCCGGCTCGACGACGATCGCCTCGGCGCCATGGACCGGCATGCCCGCGACTCGCTGGGGGAAGCGCCGGATCGTGCCGCCGCCGGGCACGGCGACCGCCCGCCCCGCAACGAGCTGCTCGGGCACGGCCCGCGCGGCGGCGAGCGTCGCGCGCACCCCGGCCGGCTCGCGCTCGCTTGCGAATGAGGCCGAGGAGAGCAGCGCGGCGCCGGCGAGGCCGGCGACAGCGGCTGTCGCCCGAGCTGCCGCCCGCGCGGTCGACGGGTGACGCGTGCTCAAACCTCGACTACCACGGGAAGCACCATCGGGCGCCGGCGCAGGCGGTCGTAGACGAAGGTCGCGATGTCGTCGTGGAGGTCCTCCTGGAGCAGTGTCGGCTCTCGCACGCCGGCATCCGCGGCTCTGGCGAGCGATGTGGCGACGACGCCGCGCAGCTCGTCGACGAGGCCGTGCGCCTCCTCCTGCTCGAGGAACGGCACGCCGCGGAAGATCACCTCGGGGTCGGCCACGGACTCACCGCTCTCCGAGGAGACAGTGGCGACGACGATGAAGATCCCGTCCGCGGAAAGCATCCGCCGGTCGCGAAGCGCGACGTCGTCCGGATCGCCGATGTCGACACCGTCGACGAAGATCATCCCGGTTCCCTGGTCCTCTCCGAACGCGGCCCCGTCGCGGCCGACCTCGAGCGGCAAACCGTTTCGTCCCTTGTGGATCCGCTCCGGCGGGATCCCGACCGACTCGGCCAGCCCGGCGTGCAGGTGGATCCGCTGGTAGTCGCCGTGAAACGGGATTACGTGGCGCGGTCGGGTCAGGTTGAGCATCAGCTTCAGCTCCTCCTGGGAGCCGTGCCCCGAGACGTGGATCGGCGCATCGCGAGCGGTGATCACCCGCGCGCCGATCTCATAGATCTTGTCGATCGTCTCGTTCACCGAGCGCTCGTTGCCGGGGACGGGCGTCGCGGAGAAGATCACCGTGTCGCCGCGGTGAAGCTCGATGTCGCGATGGTCGTGGTGGGCCATCCGCCGCAGCGCCGACAAGGGCTCGCCCTGGCTCCCGGTCGAGATCGCGATCACCTTGTGGTCGGGGAAGTCCTCGATCTCCTTCGGCTGGATGAACAGCCCGTCGGGCGCGTGGGCGATCCCAAGGTTGCGCGCGATGTTGAAGTTCTTTCGCATCGAGCGCCCGACCAGCGCGACCCGGCGGTCGAGCCGGGTGGCCGCGTCGATCACCTGCTGGACCCGGTGGACGTTTGAGGCGAAGCAGGTGACGATGATCCGCCCCTCGCAGCGCGAGAACTCGTTCAGCAGAGCGGGCCCGACGCTCGCCTCGGAGAAGCCGACGCCCGGCCGGTCGGCGTTGGTCGAATCGCCGCAGAGGCAGAGCACGCCCTCCGAGCCGAGCTCGGCGAGCCGAGCGACGTCGGCGGGACGACCGTCGATCGGCGTCTGGTCGAAACGGTAGTCACCAGTGATCAGGATCGCGCCGAGGTCGCTATGGAGCGCGACCGCGCGCGCGTCGGGGATCGAGTGCGACATGTGGATCGTCTCGATCTCGAACGGGCCCGCCCGGCGGCGCTCCCCCGCAGCGACCGCCTCGAGCGGCGCGTCACGCAGCTTGTGCTCCTCGAGCTTCGAGCGCACCAGGCCGATGGTCAGCGGCCCGCCGAGGATGACGGGCGGCATCCCGATCTCACGCAACACGTAGGGCAGTGCGCCGACGTGGTCCTCGTGGCCGTGGGTGAGGACGATTGCGTCGATGTCACCGGCGCGCTCGCGCAGCCGCGAGAAGTCCGGCAGCACGAGGTCGATCCCGAGCATCTCCGCCGTCGGGAACATGAGACCGGTGTCGACGAGGACGATCCGCCCGTCACGCTCGACGACGGTCATGTTCTTGCCGATCTCGCCCAGCCCCCCGAGCGGGAGGATGCTCACCGTGTCGCTCACGTCGGGCTAGCTCCGGCTCGTCGCCAGCATTCCCGCGCTGTCGAGCGCCGCGCGAACGGCCTCGTGCTCGGTCTCGCTTGCCGGCACCATCGGCAGGCGAAAGTTGGCCTCGATCACGCCGAGCAGCTCGAGCGCGGTCTTGACGGGGATCGGGTTCGAGGTCACTCCCATCGCCTCGTAGACGGGGCGAAGCCGGGCGTCGAGCTCGCGCGCCCGGTCGATCTCTCCGGCCTGCGCCGCGTCCCAGATGGCGCGCATCTCGGTGCCGGCCACGTGCGAGGCGACCAGGATCCCGCCCGCGCCGCCAAGCTCGAGCGCACGCAGGAAGGCTTCGTCGTTGCCGGCGAGCAGCTCGAGCCCCTCGACCTCGGCGAGCTCGTCGTCGTTGGCCTGCTTGACCGCCACCACGTTCGGGCTGGCGGCCGCGATCTCGCGCATCAGCGCCGGAGGAAGGTTGATCACGCAGCGCGACGGGATGTTGTAGAGGACCACAGGGGTCCCGCCTGCCGCCCGGGCGACGGCGGCGAAATGCGCGCGAAGCCCGGCCGGGTTCGGCTTGTTGTAGTAAGGCGTGACGACGAGCACGCCGTGGGCGCCAGCCGCGCAGGCCGCCGCGGTCAGCTCGCAGGCGTGGCGGGTGTCGTTGGAGCCGGTCCCGCAGATCACAAGCGCCTCCTCCCCCACCTCCTCGAGCACCGCCTCGAGCAGCCGGAGCTTCTCGTCGTCGGAGAGGGTGGGCGACTCGCCCGTCGTCCCGGCGACGACCACGCCGTGCGAGCCGCTCGAGATCAGGTGACGGGCGAGCCGTCGCGCCGCGTCGAGGTCGAGGGCCCCATCGGTGGCGAAAGCCGTCGCCATCGCCGTGATCACGCCACGGATCTCGCGCATGCCGATCAGCCTACGCCCCCGCGAAGACAGGCGGCGTACGATCGGCCCACGGTCGCGCCCGCTCGAGCTGGGCCGCGATCTGGATCAGCACGTCCTCGCGTCCGGACGGCGCAACGAACTGGATCCCGATCGGCAGGCCCTCGCGATTCCAGTGGAGCGGCAGCGAGATCGCCGGCTGACCTGTGACGTTGAAGAGCGCGGTGAACGCTCCCTGCGGCAGCGCCCGGCGGTATGCGGCGAGCGGATCCGGTCCCGCATCGTCGTGCGTGCCAAGCGGGACCGGCGGCTCGGCCATCGTCGGCGTCAGCATCAGATCGAAACCGCTCTCGTACCAGGAGGCGATCGCGCGGGTGATCATGTGATGAACACCGACGTCGCGCAGGTAGCGCCCGGCCGAGCGCTCGCGCCCGATCTCGGCAAGCGCCCAAGTGAGCGGCTCGACATCGTCGGCGCCGATCTCGCGCCCGAGCGCCACCGAGAGCTGATCGAGCGCGGCCGTCTGCCCCGCCGCCCAGCGCGTGAGGAAGGTGTCCTCGAGGTCGAATTGCCCGGCGAGGCCCGCGTCCACGGGCACCGAGTCGTCGACCGAGTGTCCAAGCGAGGTGAGCAGCTCCGCGGCGCCGCGAACGGCGGCGACGCAGTCGGGATGCGAGCTCAGGCCCTGCACCGCGGGATGCTCGAGCACGCCGATTCGAAGCCCGGCAGGCTCGGCTTCGAGCTCGTCGGTGTAGGGGCGGGCGGGCGGCGGTGCGACGTAGGGATCCCCGGGGGCGGGGCCGTGCACCGCCTCGAGCATCGTCGCCGTGTCGCGCACCGAACGCGTGACGACGAGCTCCGCGGTCAGCCCGGAGAGGTTGTCGCCGATCAGTGGGCCCTCCGAGATCCGCTGGCGCGTCGGCTTCAGGCCGACGAGCCCGCAGGCGCTCGCGGGAATCCGGATCGACCCGCCGCCGTCGTTGGCGTGCGCAACCGGCACCAGGCCAGCGGCGACCGCTGAGGCGGCTCCGCCGCTCGAGCCGCCGCTCGAGCGCCCGACGTCCCAGGGGTTGCGGGTCGGCCCGTACGCCTCGGGCTCGGTGGTCGGCAGGATGCCGAGCTCGGGGAGGTTCGTCTTGCCGATCGTGACGAGGCCCGCGGCGCGAAAGCGCTGCGCGAGGTAGGTATCGAGCGGCGCTCTGAAGTCGGCCTCCTTGAGCACCCGCATGCCGAGGTGAAACGGCTGACCGGCGAAGGTGGCGCCCAGATCCTTGAGCAGGAAGGGGACCCCTTTGAACGGCCCATCGGCCAGCTCGCCCCGGGCCTCCCCGCGCGCCTCCTCGAAGAACGTGTGGATGACCGCGTTGAGCTCGGGGTTGAGGCGCTCGATCCGCTCGATCGCCGCTTCGACGAGCTCGGCGGCGCTGGCTTCGCCCGAGCGCATGAGATCGGCCTGGGCGGTCGCATCGAGGCGTGCGAGGTCGTCACTCACCGTGGTCTCCTTCGTCGTCTTCCAAGAGCGCCTCGAGCCCCACCGTGAGCGGCTCGGGGAGCGTCGCGACCCGCCGCACGGCGAGCAGGACGCCCGGCATGAACGAGCGCCGGTCAATCGAGTCGTGGCGAATCGTCAGGGTCTGCCCCTCGTCGCCGAACAGGACCTCCTGATGGGCGACGAACCCGGGCAGGCGGACGGAGTGGATCGGCTCGTGGACGTTGCCCCCGGCTGCCGCGATCAGCTCCGCGGTCCGCTTCGCCGTACCCGAAGGAGCGTCGAGCTTTCGGTCGTGATGGAGCTCGACGATCTCGCATTCCGGCAGGTGGCGCGCCGCCTCCGCCGCGAAGCGCATCATCAAGACAGCGCCGATCGCGAAGTTTGGCGCCACGAAGACGTTCGCGGCCCGGCCCGCCTCGCGCGCCTCAACGGCGGCGGCGCGGACCCGCTCGAGGTCGAAGCCCGTGGTCCCGACGACGACATGCACTCCGGCCGCCAGGCACTCGTCGATCACGCCCGGGGCGGCCTCGGGGGTGGAGAAGTCGACGACCACGTCGGCCCCGCCGATGACGTCTTCAAGGGGCGCGTCCTGCGCCGGATCGGCGCGCCCGGCGAGGGTCAAGTCCTCCGTGCCGTCGACGGCCTCGCAGACGGCGCGGCCCATTCGCCCGGCGGCGCCGCTGACGACGACCTTCACGCGGCGAGCGCCTCGCTCACCGCGCCGACTGCGGAGCGAAAGCACGCCTCGTCGGGACCGACGCAGGCAGCCGCGAGGCGGTCCGGGTCGTAGAGCTCACCGGCCAGCTCCGAGAGCTGGGTGGCATCGACAGCCTCCACCCGGGCGAGCATCTCGTCGAGAGAGAGCATCGGGATCTCGAACAGGACATTGCGGGCGTTCCGGCTCATCCGCGCGACCGTCGACTCCATCCCGAGCACCATCCGGCCCTTGACGTTCTCCTTCGCGCGGGCGAGCTCCTCTTCGCTCACCCCATCGTCGCGCAGGATCGTGAGCTCACGGCCAATGATCTCGCACGCCTCGGTCACGTTGTCCGCCCGCGTGCCGACGTACATCGCGACCATCCCGCGGTCGACGTACTGCTCCGTGTAGGACCCGACTGCGTAGGCGAGCCCGCGCTTCTCGCGAATCTCTCGAAAAAGTCGCGAGGAGATCGAGCCGCCGAAGATCGCATCGAGCACCGCGAGCGCGAAACGACGCTCGTCGGCGCGCGGCATGCCAGGACCTCCGAAGCAGATGTGGTACTGCTCGGTCTCCTTCTCGTAGAACCGCAACCGCGCTGCCTCAGTCGCCGGCTCGTGCCCGTTAGCGTTCGCCGGGCCGCTACTCGGCGCAAGGTGGCGTCTGGCCAGCTCGACGATTCGCTCGTGCTCCACGTTTCCGGCCGCGGCCACGACCAGGTTCGGCGCGACGTATCGAGCCTCGTGGTAGGCGGCGATCTCCGCAACCGGGATCGAGCCGATCACCTCCGCGCGCCCGAGCACCCGGCGCCCCAAGGGGTGCTCGCCGTAGACAGCTTCGGCGAGCACGTCGTGGACGCGGTCCTGGGGCTCGTCCTCATACATCGCGATCTCCTCGAGCACGACCTCGCGCTCGGAGTCGATCTCGTCCTCGGGCAGGGCCGGGTCGAGCAGCATCTCGGCGAGCAGGTCAAAGGCGCGTTCGGTGTGCTCATCGAGGACGCGAGCGTGCAGGTGAGTGGACTCCTTGCTCGTCGCGGCGTTCGTCGCCGCGCCCATGCCGTCGAAGAGCTCGGAGATCTCAATCGCCGAGTGGCGCTCGGTGCCCTTGAACAGCAGGTGCTCGAGGAAGTGCGAAACGCCCGCCTGCACGGGTGTCTCGTCGCGAGATCCGGTCCGAACCCAGAGCCCGAGGGCGACCGAGCGAACCGATGGGACGTCCTCGGTGACCACCCGCAGGCCCGCGTCGAGCTCGCTGAGCTCGATCCCGGGGGGCAGCTCGCTCAACGCCGGTCGCGACCGCCGCGCCGGTCGCGGCCGCCGCGGCTGCCGCCGTCGAGGCGCTCGCGAGGGCGTCCGCCGTCCCGGTTGCCACCGCCACCCGCCGCGCCGGTGCCGAGCGACGCGAGCTCCTCGGGGCTCTTACCGGCGACCTGCGGGTCCTCGGCGCGACGGAGGCCAATCCGGCCGCGCTCCTTGTCCACCTCGGCGACGACCACGTCGATCTCGTCGCCGGCGGAGAGCTCGTCCTCGACCGCGTCGACGCGCTCGCCGGGCTTCACGTTCGAGATGTGAAGCAGGCCATCGGTGCCCTTGGTCAGCTCGACGAAGGCGCCGAAGGTGGTCGTCTTGACGACCTTGCCCTTGAACGCGTCGCCGATCTCGGCCTCCCGCGTCATCGACTCGATCCGCTTGATGCAGGCGTCGACCAGAGCACCGCTCGGCGCGTAGACGCGGACCGTGCCGTCGTCGTCGATGTCGATCTCGGCCTCGAACTCCTCCTGCATGCCACGGATCGTCTCGCCGCCCTTGCCGATTACCGCGCCGATCTTCTCGGGGTCGATCTTGATCGTCTCGATCGCCGGTGCGTACTCGGAGAGCTTCTCGCGTGGCTCGTCGATCGCCTCGGCCATCTTGTCGAGGATGAACAGGCGCCCCTTGCGCGCCTGCTCGAGGGCGTCGGTGAGGATCTCGAAGGTGACGCCGGTGATCTTGATGTCCATCTGCAGGGCGGTGATCCCATCCTTGGAGCCGGCGACCTTGAAGTCCATGTCGCCGAGGTGGTCCTCGACCCCGGCGATGTCGGTCAGCACGACGTAGTCGTCGCCCTCCTTGATCAGGCCCATCGCGACGCCGGCAACCGGCGAGGAGACCGGCACGCCGGCCGCCTGGAGAGCCATCGAGGAGGCGCAGACCGAGCCCATCGAGGAGGACCCGTTCGACTCCAGCGTGTCGGAAACGACGCGCACGACGTAGGGGAACTCCTCCTCGGAGGGAATCGTCGGCTCGAGCGCCCGCTCGGCGAGCGCCCCATGGCCGATGTCACGGCGCTTGGGGCCGCGCATGAACCCCGCCTCCCCGACCGAGAAGGGCGGGAAGTTGTAGTGGTGCCAGAAGCGCTTGGTCTCCTGCAGGCCGAGGTTGTCGACCTTCATGTCCATCCGCGTGGTGCCAAGCGCGACGCTCGACATGATCTGCGTCTCGCCGCGGGTGAAGAGCGCCGAGCCGTGAACCCGGGGTGCGAGATCGACCTCGCACTCGATCGGGCGGATCTCGTCCTGGGCACGTCCGTCGGGGCGCTTCTTGTCGACCGCGATCCGGCGACGGATGACCTCCTTCTCCAGCTTTGCGAACGCGCGCGTGATCTCGGGCGCCTTCTCCGGATCGACCTCGACGCCTCCCTCTCCGGCGGCGAGCTCGGCGAGCGCCTCGGCCTCGACCGCGTCGATCGCGTCCTGGCGCGCGAGCTTCTCGGGCACCTGCGTCGCCTCGTCGAGCTGCGCGCCGTAGGAGGACTTGATCTTCTCGAGCAGGCCCTCGTCGATCTGCGGAGCCTCGACTGCGAGCTTCTCCTTGCCGGCCTTCGAGGCAAGCTCCTCCATCGCGGCGACGAGCGTCTTGATCTCCCCGTGGGCGATGTCGAGCGCGTCGAGCACCTCGGCCTCGGTGACTCCGTCGGAGCCGCACTCGACCATCAGGATCGCCTCGTCGGTGCCGCAGACGATCAGGTCCATCTCGAGCTCGTCGAGGGCCTCCTCGTCGGGATTGACGACGAAGTCGCCGTCGAGCTTCCCGATCCGGACCGCGCCGACGTACTTGGCGACCGGGATGGGCGAGATCGCGAGCGCCGCCGAGGCGCCGTTCATCGCCAGGATGTCGTAGGGGTGCACATGGTCCACCGACATCGGCTGGCAGACGAGCTGGGTCTCGTAGTGCCAGCCCTTGGGGAACAGGGGCCGGACTGGCCGGTCGATCATCCGCGCGGTCAGCGTCGCCTTCTCGCCCGCCCGCGCCTCGCGGCGAAAGAACGAGCCGGGGACCTTGCCGGCGGCGTAGTGCTTTTCCTCGACGTCGACCGTCAGAGGCAGGAAATCGACGTCGCGCAGATTGCCCATCGTCGCGGTGCAGAGCACCATCGTGTCTCCGGCGCGGACGACGACCGCTCCGCTCGCCTGTCGGGCGAGCTTGCCCGTCTCGAAGGAGATCTCCTTGCCGCCGACCTCCGTCGAGACGCGGCTCACGTCAAACATGCTCACTTGTACTTCCTTCCGACCGCCCGGATGGCGGCTCATCTCTCAGAACTCTCGTTCTCTAACCCGGGCGATGTTACAGATGCACCCGGGGACCGCCGAGTGCGCGAAGGGCCGCTAGCGCCGCAGGCCGAGCTCGGCGACGAGCGCCCGGTAGCGCTCGACATCGGAACGCTCGAGGTAGCGAAGCAGCCGACGGCGGCGGCCGACCAGCATCAACAGGCCGCGGCGTGAGTGGTGGTCCTTGCGGTGCGCGCGAAGGTGCTCGGTGAGCTCGTTGATCCGCTCGGTGGCGAGCGCGACCTGGACCTCGGCGGAGCCGGTGTCGCCATCGGAGCGCCCGTACTTGCCGACCAGCTCCTGCTTCTTGTCCTTCGTCAGACCCATCGCGAGCGGGAAGGTTAGCGAGGCGTGGGGTAACCGGCGCACCACCGTCGCGCCTCGTCGATGTCACGGTCCATTTGGGCGATCAGCGCCTCGGCGCTCGAGAAGCGCTTTTCGCCTCTCAGCCGGGCGAGAAAGGCGATTCGAATCGCCTTGCCGTAGAGATCGATGTCCTCGTCGATCACGTAGGTCTCGATCAGCACGCCGCGTCCCGTCTCGAAGGTCGGGCGGATCCCGACGTTGACCGCGGCCGGCATCCCGTTCGCGAATGCCGCGTAGACGCCGTGGCCGGGGAACACGTGCTCGTCGTCCGGGACCACGTTCGCGGTCGGAAAGCCGAGCGTGCGCCCCCGCTTGTCGCCCTCGACCACCGTTCCCTCGAGCAGAAACGGCGCCCCGAGACAGCGTCCAGCGCCCTCGACGTCCCCGGCGGCAATCTGTGCACGGATCCGGGTCGAGGAGACCGCCTCTCCGTCCACCTCCACCAGCGGCACCACCCTGGTCGAGAACTCGTCGCGATCGCCCAGCATCTGCGAGTCGCCTCTCGCGCGCGCGCCGAAGCGGAAGTTCTCGCCCACCGAGACCCGCTCGGCTCCGAGGGTCTCGACGAGGATCCGCGAGCAGAACTCCTCAGCGGCTATCGAGGCGAACTCGCGGTCGAAGCGGATCACCACCAGCTCAGCCACCCCAAGCCCGTCGACCACGTCGCGCTTCAGGTGGAAAGGCATGATCAGCTTCGGCGCAGCCTCCGGGTGCAGGACCCTGAGCGGGTGGGGCTCGAAGGTGAGCACCGTGTCGGAGCCCTCGATCACCTGACGGTGACCGACGTGGACGCCGTCGAAGGTCCCGATCGCGACCCGTCTCGGACGCGGCCCGGCCTCGGCGAGCGGTGTGACAGTGATGCCCACAGGCGCGACACGATGCCAGTTGGGGGCGCGGCTACGCCGCGTCGAGCCTCGCGAGGGCCTCGTCGAGCGCCAGCGGTTCCTCCTCGCAGGCCTCCTCGACCCCGAACGGGCCGACCGCGATGCGGCGAAGCTCCTCGCAGTAGGCGTCACCGAGGCCCGCGATCAGGGTGCGCACATAGGTGCCCGAGGAGCACTCGATCTCGAACTCCGCGCGCTCACCCTCGCGCCCGAGCTCCTCGAAGCGGTGCACGGTGACGAGCCGCTCGGGCATCGCCACCTGCTCACCCCGGCGGGCGCGACGGTAGGCCCGCTCGCCACCGACCTTGATCGCCGAGTAGGCCGGTGGGCGCTGGAGGATCTCGCCCGTCGGCAGGTCGGGCGTGCCGTCGGGGAGCCGGCCCGTCTCGACGATGCGCCCGTCACGGTCGCCCGTGCTCGAGATCGCGCCGAACCGGGCGAGGACCCGATAGGTCTTCCGCGTGTCCATGAAGCGGCGTTGCTCGCGCGTCGCCGGGCGTCCGAGCAGGACGATCAGCAGGCCGGTGGCGAAGGGGTCGAGGGTCCCGGCGTGCCCGCCCTTCGCGCCATAGCGGCGGCGCAGGCGAGCGACGACGTCGTGCGAGGTGACGCCGGTCAGCTTGTCGACGAGCAGGACTCCGCCGAGCTCGGCGAGCTCAGTCGAGCTGGGAGTCGACCTCGGCACGCAGGAACTCGACCACCTCGGGGTAGGGCAGGTCGGTGCCGAAGCCCGCCGCGCGGCGATGCCCTCCCCCACCGTGGCGGCGGGCGATCTCGGAGACGTCGACTGAGCCATCCGTCGAGCGCAGGCTGACCTTGCGAGCCGAGCGCCCCCCGTCGGTCTTGTCGCGGATCACGGCGGCGATCTTGGTCCCCTCCAACGCGCGGAGGAAGTCGATGATCCCCTCGCTCAGCACCTCCCCGCCCCCGGTTGCGGCGTAATCCTCGGTACCGACGTAGGTGATCGTGAGCCGACCGCCGTCGAAGCGCTCGATCTTCTCGAGCGCGCGGGCCACGAGCCTCAGCTTCTCGACCGGCACCCGCTCGTACAAGCGCCGGTAGGTGTCGTTGACATCGACGCCGGCTTCGATCAGCTCGGCCGCCATCCGGTGCGACTCCGCTCCGGTGTTCTCGTACATGAACTTGCCGGTGTCGGTGACCAGGCCGACGTAGAGGGCGCTGGCGATCTCGGGCGTGATCTCGGCGCCGAGGCGCTTGGCGATCTCGAGCACGATCTCGGCGGTGCAGGAAGCGTCGATGTCGACGACATTCACCGTCCCGAAGCGGGTGTTGTCGTGATGGTGGTCGACGTTGATCAGCGCGGCCCCCTCGCGGCGCAGGAAGGCCTCCGGCATGCGGTCGATGTTGCCGCAGTCGAGGAAGACCAGGGTGCGGTCGACGACGTCGGCGGGCGGCTCGTGGAAGACCTCCTCGAGCGGCAGGAAGCGATACTCGACCGGGAGCGGGAACTCCTTCGCCGCGAGGAACATCACCGAGTCCTTGCCGAGCTGGGTGAGCACATGGTGCACGGCGAGCAGCGAGCCGAGCGCGTCGCCGTCGGGGCCCTCGTGCGTGGTGAGCAGGAAGCGCTCGCCGCTGCGCAGCTCCTCCACCGCACGGTCGAGGTCGGTGGCTGTCGCGGTCGCACCGTCGCTCACTCCTCCCCCTCGTTCATCAGGCGCGAGAGCCGAAACGCGCGCTCGGGGCCGTCGTCGTAGCGGAAGGTGAGGGTCGGCGTGCGCTTCATCCGCGTCTCGCGCGCAACCGCCGCCTGCAGGAGGCCGTGGGAGGAGGCGAGGGCCGCAAGGTTCGCCTCTCGCTCGTGCTCGTCCCCGAGCACGCTGACGTAGACGCGCGCCGAGCGCAGGTCCGGGCTTGTCTCGACAGCGGTCACGGTCACGAAACCGATCCTCGGGTCCTCCAGCTCCTTGGCGATCGCCAACCCGATGACCTCGCGCATGACCTCGTTGACCCGCCGCATGCGGTCTGTGACCATGACCCGGCGACTATAGCGAGGGGCCGGGGGCGCTCAGGCGTGCAGATCGGCAAGTGAGAGCGTCTCGCGCGAGAAGTTGCAGCCGCCCGGACAGCGCGCCTCCACGAAGCGCTCGAGCTCGTCGGCGCGTGAGGCGGTGTCCGAGCCGCCCACCAGCGCACAGAGCAGGGTCGCGCTCTGCCAGGTGTCGTGGCCATCGATCTCCGCGACGGCTGCTCCGAAGCGCTGGCGGAGGAGATCCTTGAGCGAGCGGACGACCTTGCGCTTCGACTTCAGGCTGTTCGAGGCGGCGACGTGGAGGCGGATCTCGAGCACGCAGACGTAGGCCGTCACCTGCCCAGGGTAAGCGCCCGCGTCTTCGGTCAGGCGCCGAGCGCGAAGGGCGCGCAGAGCGTGAGCGCCTCGATCTCGCCACCGCCGGCGGGTTCGCCGGAGGTGACGGTCTTCACCAGGCGGTATTCGCCAGGCGCGAGGTCCTCGGGAAGCTCGAGGCGATCCTGGGTCGCGCCACCGCCGCCGCCCGAGGTCTCCCCGGGTTTGACGACGAGCGCGATCTCGAGGATCGGCGTCGGCGGCAGCTCGACGGCGACCCACTCATCGGCCTCGGCGCGCTCGAGCTCGTTCGCGAGGCCGTAGGTGAGCACCCGGTCCTCGCTCAGGTTCTCGACCTGGATCGCGACCGTGTCCCCTGGCGCGGGCGTCTCGGGACTGATGCTCACCATCCCCACCCCCTCATCGCATCCGAGCGCCGGCGCCGGC
>Ga0136632_10000028_pt1 | contig 34099 bp, 35 predicted proteins | sample AntDrymUQ6112106_2_FD_104670 | JGI IMG/M metagenome (GOLD analysis project Ga0136632, IMG submission 104670) | Polar desert sand microbial communities from Dry Valleys, Antarctica - metaG UQ611 (21.06) | ecosystem: Environmental > Terrestrial > Soil > Desert | place: Antarctica: Dry Valley...
AAGATGTTGTCGATGAACAGGAGCACGTCCTGGCCGCCCGTCTCGCGGTAGTACTCGGCCATGGTGAGACCGGAGAGCGCCACCCGCAGGCGCGCCCCCGGCGGCTCGTTCATCTGCCCGAAGACGAGCATCGTCTTCTCGAGCACGCCGGACTCCTTCATCTCGAGCCAGAGGTCGTTGCCCTCGCGCGAGCGCTCGCCGACCCCGCAGAAAGCGGAGAGGCCCTCGTGCTCCTCGGCGATCGAGCGGATCAGCTCCTGGATCAGCACCGTCTTGCCGACGCCGGCGCCGCCGAAGAGGCCGACCTTGCCGCCCTTGGCGTATGGAGCGAGCAGGTCGATTACCTTGATCCCGGTCTCGAGGATCTCCTGGGAGGGGACGAGGTCCTCGACCGAGGGGGCGGAGCGATGGATCGGCCAGCGCTCCACGCCCTCGGAGACCTCCGCGCCCTGGTCGATCGGCTCGCCGAGCAGGTTGAAGATCCGGCCCAGGGTCTCCTCGCCCACCGGCACCGTGATCGGTCCGCCGGTGTCCACGACCTCCTGCCCGCGCTTGAGGCCGTCGGTCGCGTCCATCGCGACCGTACGGACGCGGTCGTCGCCGAGGTGCTGCTGCACCTCGCAGACGAGATCCATCGCCGGTCGGCCGTCCTCCTCCGGGACGTTGATCGTCAGCGCGTTGTAGATCTCGGGCAGCCCCTCCGGGAAGGCGACGTCGACGACGACGCCCAGCACCTGCTCGACGCGGCCGACCTTGGTGTCCGCCGCGTCCGCGCTCGATCCGTTCTCGCTCGATCCGTTCTCGGTTCCGTTGCTCTCGGCCATTTCGCTCCTTGTCTGACGAGTGGCGGGCGGCGACTCAGCCGAGCGCCTCTGCCCCCGCGACTACTTCAAGAATCTCCTGCGTGATCTCCGACTGACGGGCCCGGTTCATCTCCTGGGTCAGGTCGCCGATCATGTCCTGCGCGTTCTCCGAGGCGGTTCGCATCGCGGTCATCCGCGCCCCGTGCTCGGATGCCGCCGACTCGAGCAGCGCCCGGTACACCGAGAGGTCGACGTACTCCTCGAACAGCATCGGCAGCAGCTGGTCGGGCTCGGGCTCGTAGTCCCAGTAGGCCCTGCGGTGGGCCTCGGCGAGCTCCTCGTCGGCCTCGGGCTCCGGCTCGGGGATGCCCTCCCCGAAGACCTCCGCCTGCTGCAACGGAAGCAGCGTCTGGCGGCGCACGTACTGGGTCAGCGGCGAGACGTAGCGGTTGTAGACGAGCTCGACCCGGTCCAGGTCCTCGTCGACGTACCCGGTGACCAGATCTCGCGAGATCTCGCGGGCGTCGGTAAAGGCCGGGCGGTCGGTGAAGCCGACGTATGAGCGGGCGACGTTCTCGCCGCGAAAGCCCATCGTCGAGTTGCCGCGCCGGCCGACGATCGAGAACGAGACCTCGGCGCCCTCGGACTCGAACTCGCGGCGCAGGCGGATCCCCTCGCGGACGATGTTCGTGTTGAAGGAGCCGGCGAGCCCGCGATCGCCCGTGACGAGCGCGATCCCGACGCGGCGCACCTGCTCGCGGCCGGCGAGCAGCTTGACGCGATCGGTGGTGCCCTCGGACGCCTCGGCGACCTGCTGGGTCATACGGCGGATCGCCTGCGCATAGGGGCGCATCGCGTCGATCCGCTGCTCGGCGCGGCGCAGGCGGGCCGCGGCGACCATCTCCATCGCCCGGGTGATCTTGTGGATGTTCTTGACCGACCCGATGCGGTTCTTGACTTCCTTCTGAGTGGCTATGCGGAGACCTCCTCGGTCTCGCGCTCTGCCTTCTCAACCGTCTTCTCTGCCTGCTCACCCTCACCCTCCGCCTCGGCCTCCTTGGAAGCCTCCTCGTCGGTGCGGCCCGGCTTCGAGCGCTCCTCCTCGGAGCGCACGCGATCCGACTCACCCTCCTCGAGCGGATTGCCCTCGGCGTCGAAGTCAGGCCCGAAGTCGTCGACCATCTCGCCGATCGCGTCGCCGAGCGCCTCCTCGTCCTCCTCGGAGAGCTGGCCCTCGTCGATTCTGCCCATGAGGTCCTCGTACTCGGCGTGCAGACGACCGATCAGGTCGGCGAGGAAGTCCTGCACCCGCTCGACCTTGATCCGATCTAGGTAGCCGCCGGTGCCGGCGTAGATCGACGCCACCTGCTCGGGGACCGTCAGCGGCTTGCGCTCCTTCTGCTTCAGCATCTCAACCAGTCGCTCGCCGCGGGCGAGCTGGCGCTGGGTGTCGGGATCGAGCTCGGACCCGAACTGCGCGAACGCCTCGAGGTCGCGGTATTGCGAGAGCTCGAGCCGCAGCTTGCCCGCCACCTTCTTCATCGCCTTGGTCTGCGCATTGCCGCCCACACGCGAGACTGAGATCCCGACGTTGATCGCCGGGCGCACGCCCGAGTAGAAGAGGTCGGACTCGAGGAAGATCTGACCGTCGGTGATCGAGATCACGTTGGTCGGGATGTAGGCGGAAACGTCATTCGCCTGGGTCTCGATGATCGGCAGCGCCGTCAGCGACCCGCCGTCGAGCTCGTCGTTCAGCTTCACCGCCCGCTCCAAGAGGCGCGAGTGGAGGTAGAAGACGTCACCCGGATAGGCCTCGCGACCCGGCGGGCGGCGCAGCAGCAGCGACATCTGCCGGTAGGCGAACGCGTGCTTGGTCAGGTCGTCGTAGATGCAGAGCGCGTGCTTGCCGTTGTAGAGGAAGTGCTCGCCCATCGCGCAGCCCGCATAGGGGGCGATGAACTTGATCGGCGCCGCCTCATCCGCGGGCGCGGCGACGATGATCGTGTTGTCGAGCGCACCGGCGTCCTCGAGCACCTGGGCGACCTGGACCACGGTCGACATCCGTTGGCCGATCGCGACGTAGATGCAGACCAGGTCCTTGTCCTTGTTGTTGATGATCGTGTCGATGCCGATCGCGCTCTTGCCGGTCTGGCGATCGCCGATGATCAGCTCGCGCTGGCCGCGGCCGATCGGGATCATCCCGTCGATCGCCTTGAGCCCTGTCTGGACCGGCTCGACGACGGGCTGGCGCTGGACGACGCCAGGGGCCTTGAACTCGGCCGGGCGCGTCTCGGAGGTGTTGACGTCTCCCTTGTCGTCGAGCGGTCGCCCGAGCGGATCGACGACGCGACCGAGCAGCTCCTCGCCGACCGGGATCTCGAGCAGCTGGCCGGTGCGCTTGACCGTATCCCCTTCGATGACCTTGTCCCATTCGCCGAACAGCACCGCGCCGACGTTGTCCTGCTCGAGGTTCAGGGAGAGCCCGGTGACGTCGTGCGGGAGCTCGAGCATCTCGAGCGCCATGCAGTTGTCGAGCCCGTGGACGCGCGCGATCCCGTCGGCGACCGAGAGCACGGTCCCGACCTCCGAGAGGTCGGCGCTATCGGTCTCGAGGCCCTCGATCCGCTGGCGCAGGATCTTCGAAATCTCGTCGGGCTTGATCTCCACGGTTTCAGTCCTTCCCTAAATCACTTGCGGCCACCTTCGGTGGCCTTACATGCTGCTTTCGGGGCTAAAGCCCCTCATTCCACGACTATGCCGCCGAGGCGACTTCCTTTCTCAGTTTCTCCAGCTTGCTGCGCAGGCTCGCATCGAGCACCATGTTGCCGACCCGCAGCACCAGCCCGCCGAGTATCTCCTCGTCGACCTCTGCAGTGAGATCGATCGTCCTGTCGGTCTGGCTCTCGATCTCCTTGGAGACCCTGTTGACGACGGCCTTGTCCAGCTCGACGGCGCTCGTCAGCCGCACCTCGAGGCGCTTGTTCTCCTCGGCCCAGAGCTCGTCGAAGCGCCTGCGGATCCTGAAGATCGCCGGCATCCGGTGCTTCTCGGCGAGCAGCTCGAGGAAGTTGGTCAGCTCCTCCTCGGCGCCGTTCACCGACTTCGAGATCCCCTCGCGCTTCTCCGCCGAGGAGAAGTACGGGCTGAAGAAGAACACCTGCAGGTCGCGATTCTCGTCGACCGCCTCGGCGAACCTGGCCAGCCCGTCGCGGATCGCGTCGAGCTTGTCGTGCTCCCTGGCAACCTCGAAGAGGCTCTCCGCGTAGACGCGGGCGATCTCCTCCATCAGGTGCGCTCGGCACTCCCGTTGGCGGTGCTCGCGTCGCCGGCGAGCGCGGAGAAGTCGACCTCGGCGAGCGCCTCCTCGACCAGCCGCTGATGATCGTCGGAGTCGAGCGACTTGCGGGTGATCTTCTCGGTCGCCAGGACGGTCAGGTCGGCGACCTCCTTGCGGATCTGCTCGAGCGAGCGGCGCGTCTCGGTCTCGATGTCCTTGCGCGCAGCGGCGACGAGCTCCTCGCGCTTGGCCTTGCCCTCGTCGGTCGCCTGCGAGACGGCCGCGTCGGCCGCTCGGCGAGAGCGGGCGACGATGTCCTCGGCCTGCTCGCGCGCCTCGGTCAACCGCTGGCGGTACTCCTCGAGCAGCTTGTCGGCCTCGGCGCGCTGCTTCTCGGCGGCCTCGATCGACTCGCGGATCGCGTTCGCGCGCTTCTCGAGGGCCTCGCCGATCCTCGGAAAGGCCTTCTTCGAGAGCACGTACATCGTCACGCCGAAGGCGAGCAGGGTCCAGAACATGAGCCCGAGCGCGGGCGAGACGAGGAAGCTCCCGCCCTCGTCCTCCGTTGCCGCGACCGGCAACAGGCCAGCTATGTCTGCAAGCAAGTCCAAGGTCTATCTCTAGAGGAAGAAGGCGATCAACCCGAAGATGAAGGTGTAGAAGGCGACCGCCTCGGTAAGCGCGAAGCCGAGCCAGCGGATCGACTGCAGCTCGTCCTTGAGCTCGGGCTGGCGGGCGACGGACTCGATCTCCTTTCCGAAGATGATCCCGATTCCGATCCCTGCCCCGATCGAGCCGAGGCCGGCGCCGATGCCGAGGGCGATGGACTTGAGGCCGTCGTCGGTGACGCCGGAGGCGGCCTGGGCGAGTGGAAGCAGTACGTCCATTTGGTGTCCTCCTTAGTGGGACTCGGCGGTCGCGCCGCCGATGTAGATCGCGGTCAAGGTCGAGAAGATGAACGCCTGGAGCGTCGCCACCAGGCCGATCTCGAAGACGAAGAAGGCGAAGGCCATCGGGAAAGTCAGCGCTCCCAGGGCGGCGAAACCGAGCAACACGGCCAGTCCGCCGGCCATGAACAGGATCAATAGATGCCCAGCCAGGATATTCGCGAACAGCCGCACGGAGAGTGAGATCGGTCGCACGAGGTGGGAGATCGCCTCAATCGAGAAGATCGCGGCCTTGCCGAACACGTTCATGTCCTCGAGGCCGCCCGGCAGCCAGCTCGCGAAGTACTTGAAGAACCCCTTCTCCCGGATGCCCTCAATGTGGTAGATCGCGGTCGAGACGAGCGCGAGCGCGAGCGGGATCGAGATGTTCGCCGTCGCGGCGTAGATCGCGAGCGTGGGCACGGCGAGCCCGAAGATGTCGACCTTGTGCTCAGTGTTCGTCGGCAGCGGCAGGTAGCCGAGCATGTTCGAGAACCAGATGAAGAAGAAGAGGCCGGCGAGGTAGGGGAACCAGCGGCGGGCGAGCTTCTGGTCGGGGATGTTTCCGCGGGTGATGTTGTCCCGGGTGAGGTCGTAAGCCAGCTCGACCGCCATCTGCACCTTGTTCGGCTCGCGTTGCATGCGGCTCGCGATGAAGGTCATCGACGCGATCGTCGCGGCGCTCGCGAGCCCCAGGTAGAGGACCGCCTTGGTGATCGAGAAGTCGATGCCTGCGATGTTGATCGCGATCCAGGGCGTGAGCAGGAACTCGTTCTGGGGTTGGAACTCGTCGTTCTTGCCCTCGTTGCCGACGACGAGGATCAGGATCGCGGTGATCGCGAAGTACAGGAGCAGCCCGATCAGGACCTTGCGCTTCGTGCTCACGAGGCCCTCCGCCGGGTGATCGCCTCGCCGGCGAGGTAGACCGTGAACAGGACCGCCGCGAGGATCGCCGCGGCGAGGCCCGACTCGCGGTCGACGAGCCCGGTCGCGAAGACGACCGCGGCGACGAACCAGGCGCGGCCGAGCGATGTCCAGCCAACCGTGGCGAGCGCCGAGCGGCGGTTGCCCTCGCCGAGCGCGCGCTCGGCGCGACGGCGGGCGAGCACGCTGACCCCGCGCTGGGCGAGCCACGCCGCAGCAAGCGCTACGTATCCCCCGAGCGGCCAGTCAGCGAGCAGGAAAACGGGCAGCGCCAGGGCGAGCAGGGCGAGATCGGCGTAGCGGAGCGCCGCGACGGCCGCCGACCCGCCGCCCTGCACCTCGCCGCCTCCGCTCAGCGCGAGCGTGGACACGCGCGATCCCAGCGACGCATGTGCGCGAGGGTCCTGCGAGGGCCGCAGGCTCCGCGGGCGGGCCGACTGCCGAGGCGGCGCCCAGGCGGTCGCCCGTCGCGCCCAGCCGCGGGCCGCCGGCGGTTGCGGCGTCGGGCCTCGTCAAAAGGCCTTCGATCTTCGAAGTCGCTGAACTCGGGGCCAGGCAAGAGCGGGTCTGGTCCAAGGAAACGGAAAGCCGCCCGCTGCAGAAGCGTCCGCGCGCTGACGGCTCGGCGACTATATCCGAACGCCGTCGGTGGCCGCGCCCGCCGAGACCACCTCGACGAACAGCTCGACCAACTCGGGATCGAACTGGGTGCCGGCGTTGCGACGCAACTCGGCGAGCGCGTCCTCGGCGCAAAGCGCCTGTCGGTAAGGGCGCTTCTCGGTCATCGCCTCTTGAGCGGGGGGCTCACCGTGGATCAAGCGCCTCGAACTCCCCGGTCTCCGGATCGACGGCGCGCACGTCACCCGACTCCGGGTCGACGGCTGTGAAGCTGCCGGTCTCAAGCTCGCGGGCGACGCTCTCGTCGACCTCGGAGCCGGCGGGGGCGCGGCCACTGAGCCGGACCAGATCGCGAAACCGCCGGCGGCGCAGCTTCAGGATCTCGAGCGTGACGATGAGGTACGTGCTCGCGGCCAAAGCGGCCAGCAGGAAGATGACGATCACGGCGGTCCAGAGCGGATCGAAGTTCCCGTGGTCGTCGCTGTAGGGCACGAAGCGCAGGGCGAGGGCGAAGCCGGCCATCACCGCGGCCCACCCGTACAAGTAGGCGAGCGTCCGCCGCTGCGAGAAGCCGATGTGCGCCATCCGGTGGTGGAAGTGCCAGCGGTCGGCGCGGTAGATCGGTCGGCGGTACTTGATCCGCTTGGCGACGACGAAGCCGGTGTCGAGGATCGGCACCGCAAGCACCGTGAGCGGAAAGACGAGTGCGACGACGGCATTCGTCTTCAGCGCCCCCTGGATCGCGATCGCGGCGAGGAGGTATCCGAGCAGGTTCGAGCCGGTGTCACCCATGAAACTCGACGCGGGCGGAAACCCGTGGCGAAGGAAGCCGAGCGCGCCGCCGGCCGTCAGCGCCGCAAGCACCCCCGCGCTCGTGCGCTCGAGCGAGATCGCGATCACGGCGAGCGTCGCCGCCGAGATCACGCAGACGCCCGCAGCGAGCCCATCCACGCCGTCGATCAGGTTGATCACGTTGATCACGGCGACGATCCCGATGATCGTCACCGGGTGCCCAAGATGCACTTCGCCGAGAAGCGGGACCGCGAGGAGGTCGACGTGGTTGAGCTCGACGCGCCCGACGAACGGCAGGGTGAAGTTGGCCACCTGGACGCCGTTGAACACCGGAATCGCGGCGGCGACCGCCTGGCCGAGGAGCTTGAAGGCGGCTGGCAGGTCCCAGATGTCGTCGACGGCCCCAACCAGCGCGATCACGATCGCACCCCCGAGCACCGCCCGAGTGAGCGGCACCCACGGCAGGAACAGTAGCCCGCCGACGAGGATCGCAATCAAGATCGCGATCCCGCTCAGCTTCGGCGTCGGGACGGTGTGCAGGCTGCGCTCGTTCGGGTAGTCGATCGCGCCGATTCGACGTGCGATGCGCTCCGCCGTCGGGACAAGCAGCCAGGCGAGCACCGCCACGCCAACAGCCGCGATCAAGGCGAAGATCGGCTCCGGTCGCCCGTCTACGAGCATCGCCGCGGCGCCAGGCTACCCGAGAGCCCCGAGGATGCCTTCGACCAGGATCCGCGGGTCACGGGGATGGCGAAGGCCGGGATCCGTCGGACGCCTTCGCAGCTCGAGGCGCGGCGCGTCAACCAGCTGCCGCAGGTGCCCCGCGGCGATCAGGCGTTCGTCGACGGCGCCCATTCGGCCGCTGAAGATCGTGTACGCGGGAGTCCCGAGCGCAGCCGCCTCGCGGTTCATCGTGCCGCCGCCGCTGATCACGAGGTCGGCATAGGCAACCAGGCTTTGGGCGTCGATCACACGATCGGGCACGACGAGCGATCCGGCGACCCGCGCTCGCACCGCGCGGCGCTGGTCCTCGCTGCGTGGGAGCACCACCGCGACCACCTCCGGATCGCCCGCCAGCCGATCGAGCACCGCTTCATACAGCCGGTTTCGGGACCGGTACTCGGCGGTCTCGTCGGGTGGGCGGACGACAGCCAGGATCCGCTCGCGGTCCAGTCCCAGCTCGGTGAGCACGGCCGGGTTTGGCTCGAAGTCGGAGAGGTAGTAGTCCTCTTTGAGGCCGGGGTAGCGGCAGAGCTTTGACGGTGGGGCTCCGATCCGGCGCATCCGATCTACCGGGATCGCGTCCGGGACCAAGACGCGGCGCGCGGCCCGGAAGCTGATCTGACGCTGCAGGCCGGCGAACTCGTAGTCCTGCATCTGCACCGCGGGCACGCGCAGGATCGCGCAGACGACGGCGAGGTCGACGGAGCCGTGGGCGAGTCCGAGGTCGAACCTTCGCCCGCGCGCCCACCGGTGCAGGCGGGCGCTGCGGCGCGCCAGGGCGCTCGCCTTGCCGGCAGCCCCGGCGCCGCCATGTCGACCGACGACCTCGTATGCGATGCCAAGTCGATCGAGGACGCCCTCGGTCTGACCGAACTCGCGCGCCGTCACGGTCACGTCGTGGCCCGATGCCCGCAGCCGCGCGACGATCGGTCGCAGCACGAGCGGGTGCGGCGCGGACGTCATGTCCACCCAGATCCGCATCGCTTTCTCCGTTTCCCCCCCGCTCTAGCGGTGGGCGGTGAGCGCCCGCTGGAGCGCCTCCTCCTCGTCCTCCCGCTCCGGCCCGCCGTTGACCGCGGGCACGAAGCGGCCGAGGCCGATGGCGTGCAGGTGACGCGCCTTGAGGATCTCCAGCGTGTAGACCATCCACACCGTGGTCGCGAGGACTGCGACCCCGGCCGCGCCGGCGATGAGAGCATTCGAGACGTCAACCTCGCCGCCGGGCCGCGGCGGCATGAACCGCAGCAGCAGCGCGTAGGCGGCCACCAGGGCCGTCCAAAGATGCAGGTAGGCCGCGGTCCGGCGCTGCGAGAACCCGATCCGCATGAAGCGGTGGTAGAAGTGGTTGTGGTCCGCCCCCCATGGCGCGCGCCGGTACTTGAGCCGCTTGAGGACGACGAAGGACGTGTCGAGGATCGGCACGGCGATCACGAGCAGCGGCGCCACCAGCGCGATCGTCGCGGCGGTCTTGAGGACGCCCTGGACCGAGACGGTGGCGAGCAGGAAGCCGAGCGCCAGGGCCCCCGAGTCACCCATGAAGATCTTCGCCGGATGGTAGTTGTGCCACAGGAAGGCGACCGTCGCGCCGCAGACGATCGCCGATAGGACCGCGGTATCGGCACGGCCGAACGAGGCCGCCAGCAGGGCAAACGAGGCCGAGGCAATCGCCACGATGCCGGCGGCGAGCGAGTCCATCCCATCGATCAGGTTGATCAGGTTGGCGAGCAAGGCGATCCAGAGAACCGTCAGCGGGTAACCGACCCAGCCGATGTCGTGGTCCCCGATCAGCGGCAGGGTGATGTGGTTGAACCTGAGCCCCGATCCGATCACAGGGATCAGCGCGATCAGGATCACGGCCAGCAGCTTGGTTCGCGGGCTGAGTCCGCGAATGTCGTCGATCAGGCCGATGGCCGCGATCAACGCGGTTCCGATCAAGATCGACCGGTAGCGATCGTTGAGATCGAGCAGGACGATCGCCGGCACGAGGATCCCGAGCACGATCGCGATCCCGCCGATTCGGGGAATCGGGGAGGCGTGGACACGGGGCCGGTCGCCGCCGTGGTCGAGCCCGCCGATCCGCGGGGCGAGGCGCCCTACCAGCGGGGTGAGGACGACCACGATCGCGCCCGCGCAGAGGAAGCCCCAGAGCACGGCACCCTCGCTCATCAGCGCGTCCACGGAATCCGTGAACGACATGACGGCGGTTATACAGCACCCAGGGGACCGTTCCGGGGCGGACGCGGCGGCGAGGACTGCCGCTACGATCGGCGCCTTGGAACAGGTCTTGCGCTCAACGGCGGCCTTCGAGGACCGCATTGCGACCCGGGAGGCGACCATCGGGATCGTCGGCCTCGGATACGCCGGCCTGCCGCTCGCTGTCGAGTTCGCCGAGGCGGGCTTCGAGGTCGTCGGGATCGACCTCGACGAAGCGCGCGTGCGGGCGGTGAGCGAGGGGAGCTCCTACTTGGTTGACGTGCCGGCGGCGCGATACGACCGGCTCGACGGGCGCCTGCGGGCAACCAGCGACTACGCCGCCGTGGGGGAGCTCGACGCGCTGATGATCTGCGTGCCGACCCCGCTCTCGAAGACCCGCACTCCCGACATTTCCCACATCGTTTCCGCGACCGAGGCCGTGGCGGAGAACCTCGCCACGGACCAGCTCGTCGTGCTGCAGTCGACGACCTGTCCGGGGACGACCGAGGAGATCGTGCTGCCGATCCTCGAGCGCTCCGGCAGGCGGGTCGGTGACGACCTCTTCCTCGGCTACGCGCCCGAGCGGGTCGATCCCGGGAACGCCAGCTACACGATCCGCAACACGCCGAAGCTGGTCGCGGGCGTGACACCCGAGTGCCGCTCCAGGACCGAGCTCCTCTGCCGTCAGATCGTCGAGACGGTGGTCCCGGTCTCGAGGCCGATCGTCGCCGAGACCGCGAAGCTCCACGAGAACTCCTTCCGCGCGGTCAACATCGCGCTCGCGAACGAGCTCGCGCTGATGTGCAGCCGGCTCGGGATCTCGGCCTGGGAGGTGATCGAAGCCGCGGCGACGAAGCCATTCGGCTTCCTGCCCCACTACCCCGGTCCCGGCCTCGGCGGGGACTGCATCCCGGTGGTGCCCCACTTCCTCGCCTGGCGCCTGCGCGAGTACGGGTACTCGGCGCAGCTGATCGAGGCTGCGCACGAGGTCAACGCCCAGATGCCGATCTACGTCGTGCAGCGAATCGCCGACGCGCTTAACCAGGCGGGCCTGCCGATCAAGGGCTCACGGCTGCTGCTGCTCGGGATGGCCTATAAGCCGGACCTCCACGACACGCGCGAGTCTCCGAGCCTCGAGGTGATGCGCCAGCTCCTCGCCCGCGATGGCGACGTCCGCTACTGCGACCCGTGGGTAGCCGAGATCGAGCTCGATGGCGCCTGCCACCGCGGCGTCGAGTGGTCGGCGGCGGCCGTGGCGGACGCGGACTGCCTCGTCGTCCTCACAGCTCATCGCCGCTTCCTCGACGAACCGCACTGGCGCGACGCGAAGTTGATCGTCGATACCCGCAACGTCGTGCCGCCGCGGCCGAACGTCACCTCGCTCTAGCTTGGCCTCGCTGCTGGTGCTCGGGGCCGGCTACATCGGCGCGGCCCTCGCCGAGCTGGCGCTGGCCGAGGGCGACGAAGTGACGCTCGCCGACAACTGGTACGCGACCGAGCCCAGGCAACTCGCGCCGCTCGAGCGTCAGGGCGCCCGGGTTGAGGCCGTGGACGTTCGCGAGCGCGAGGAGCTGCGGCGGCTGCTTTCCCGCGGCCCCGACCGCGTCTACCTACTCGCGGCCCAGGCGAGCCGACCGCTCTCGTTCTCCGACCCCGACTACACGGAGCAGACGAACCTCGTCGGGCCCCGTCTGGTCGCCGAGGAGGCAGGGGCAGCCGGGAGCCCGGCAATCGTCTTCGCAAGCTCGCTGCGCGTCTACGGCCCTGCGCCCACCGGCGACGTCGCACCCGACCACCCGTTCGGCCCGCAGGGCGACCTCGCCCACCTCTCGAAGCTCTATGCCGAGATGCTCCTGTGGATGCATGCCGAGCGAGCCGGGTTCGACCTCGCGATCCTGCGCCTCGGGATCGTCTACGGCCCGAGCCCGGTGGAGCACACGCGGCCCGACTCGCAGACGGTCGTCGACAAGTTCCGCCGCCTTGCCGCCTGCGGATCGCCCCTACCGCTCGACGACGGCGGGGGGGCGACGATCGGGGTCGTCCACGTCTCCGACGCTGCCCGCATCCTCCACGCGGCCCCGACAGAACCGGGCATCACGGTGGCGAACGTGGCGGCAGAGTCAACGACGGTCGCCGCGGTGGCCGCCTTGGCCGAGGGACGCCAGCCGAACGGTCACCCGGCATGCCGCTTCGTCACGCCTTTCCGCTACTCCCACCGGCTCGCGGGATACCTCGGGTGAGGCCCGTTCGCCGGCCGCGGCGGGATCGATGAGGCTCCTCGTCACCGGCGCGACCGGCTTTCTGGGTTGGCGCTCGGCGACCCTGCTGGCCGAGGCCGGCCACGACGTCCTAGCCATCGCAAATCCGGGCGGCGCCCGGCGCGCGCACTCCGTTGATCTCATCGCGACCGAGCTCGATGCCGGCGCCCCCGCGGCACGGGAGCTGATCTCCGGACGCGACGCCGTTCTTCACTTCGCCGGCGTGCCCGCCCCCGCCACGGCCCGCGCCGATCCAGCCCGGGCGGTGCGCGAGAACGTCGGCACGACGTTGAACCTCCTCACCGGCTGCCTCGACCACGGTGCGAGGTTTCTGTACCCCTCCACGGTGCGGGCCGCCGCCGAGCCGCCCCCAGACGCCTACGCGCTCTCCAAGTGGCTCGGCGAGCAGCTCTGTCACCGGCATCCGGCGCCAGCGACCGTGGTTCGCATCACCTCGGCGTACGGGCCCGGTCAGGTTGCCTGGGAGGGGGCGACAGGCGCGATCGCGGCCTTCGCCGCCCGCGCGCTCGAGGGCGCCCCGATCGTGATCGAAGGCGATCCAACCCGCACCCGCGACTTCGTCTACGCCGACGACGTCGTCGTCGCGATCGAGGCCCTCCTCACGGAGAGCCGATGGAACGAGATCATCACCTTGGCGAGCGGCGTCGCCACCCCGCTTCGGGAGGCGGCCGAGCTGGTGCGCGAGGCGACCGGCTCCGACTCGGAGATCCAGACGCAGGCCGGAGAGCTGGCCGAGGGGGAAAACGCGAGCTACTTGGCCGCACCCACGCCCCCGGAGCTAGGCTTTCGCTCCCGCCCGCTCGCCGAGGGAATCGCCTCCTATGTCGCCTGGATCCATCGCCATCCCGCTGCTCAAGGCCGCGCCCGAGCCTGAGCAGATCGCCGACCGGCTGGCGGGAGGCAAACCGCAGGGGCTCGAGATCTGCCTCGCGCCCGAGCACATCGCTGACGAGGGCTCGCTGCGCCGGGCAGTCCAGGCCTGTGAGGGCCTGACCGCGCAAGGCCTCCAGCTCACCGCCGAGGCGCCGGTGAGCTGGCCGAGCGGCGCCTTCGTGCGGGTCGATCACCTCGATGAGGAGGCGAGGTCAGGGATCGAGCGCAGCGCCGAGTTCGCGCGTGCGGTCGGCTCCCGGGTCCTCACGATCCACCTCTTCGTCCCTCTTGGCCCGGCGGAGTTTCGCGCCGCCGGCCGAGTGGACGAGGGGTCGGTGGAGCGCTTCCTGCGTTTCTACGTCGAAGCCTGCACGACTCGCGGCATCGAGCCACTGATCGAAAACGTCCCACCCGTGCTTCGAATGCGCACCGGCGGCATCTACCTCTCCCAGATCGGCGGCCACTGGCGTGACCTGCACGAGTGGCGGCGGCGGGTTCCGCAGCTCGGATTCACACTCGACACTTCGCACGCCGCGCTCTTCCGCTCGTTCGCCAGCGCCTATCCGGCGCTCTTCGGGGTCGAGGGCCCGGAGGAGCTCCCGCTCGAGCGCTACCTCGCCGAGCTCGGCGCAGCAACCCGGGTGGCGCACGTATCGAACGCCCGCGGCCTGCTCGGCGAGGGCCTGCCCTACCGGGCGGGCGAGCTGGATCTCGACCCGATCGTGCGGCGCCTCGGGGAGCTGGTCCCGTACATCGTCGCCGAGATCAACGAGCCCGACTCGGCTCGGGCAGTGGAGATGAAGCATGCCTACACGGCGATCGAGGCTGCTCTGGGAGCCGACCCCGGCCCGGCGCCGCCGAGCCGGCGATCGGCGCTCCCGGCCGGCGACCGCTTCGGCTGGCAGGCCGTGCTGGGGCAACGGGACCCGGTCCCGTCGATGCTCGAGCTGGAACAGCTCCTAGGCGGGCGCCGCGTCCTGCTGACCGGGGGCGGCGGGTCGATCGGCCGGGCGCTCGCGACGTTCGTGCTCGGCTTCCGCCCCGAGCGTGTCGTGCTCGTAGACTCGCACGAGCCTTCGCTCGCGTCCGACCGCCGGGCCCGCGACGCCGCCGAGCTCGAGCGTGTCTCGCACGTGCTCGCCGACGTGCGCGACGGCGAGCGGCTCGAGGCGACGCTGGCCGCCGAGCGGCCGGACGTCCTCTTTCACCTCGCCGCGTACAAGCACGTCGACTGGGCCGAGCGCTTCCCCGCGGAGTTCGTCGACACCAACCTGAGGGGAAGCTGGAACGTGCTTCGAGCCGCCGACGCAACGGGGGTCGAGACAGTGGTCGTCGCCTCGACCGACAAGGCGGCGCTCGCGACCAGCCTCTACGCCCGTACGAAGCGCATGATGGAGCAGCTCGCCGCTCACGCCGCCGGCGGCGGCGGCGAGCGTATTGCGGTGCGCTTCGTCAACGTGCTCGGCAGCGCCGGCAGCGCCTCCGAGCTGTTCCTGCGCCAGACCCGCGGCGGGGTCCCGCTCACGATCACGGACCCGAGCATGGTGCGCTACTGGATCACGATCGGTCACGCCGCCTGCCTCGCTGCCCATGGCGCCCTTCTGGCCGCGACCGGCGAGCTGCTCGCGGCCCCCGCCGACCCGGTGACGCTGACGGTCGGCGAGCTCGCCTCGCGGATCTGGCGCGGGTGCGGGCGCGAGGGCGAGCTCGAGATCAGGGCAATCGGCATCCGGGGCGGAGAGACGATGACCGAGGTGCTGACCGGCCCCGGTGAGGAGCTGGCCGACGAGGCTCACCAGGGCATCGCAGCCATCCGGGGTGGTCCCGGCAGCTCGTGTGCCGTCTGGGTCACCGAGCGACTGACGGAGGGAAGCCACCGCGATCAGGACACGGGGGCGGTGTGGCTCGAGGCGCTCCGCCGACCCGACCTCCTTCAGGCCGGCATTCCGTCGCGCCCGGCCGGCTCGCCGTAGACCGTCATGCGCATCCTGCTCGTTACCCAGATGTGGCCGACCCCGGCACAGCCCGACGAGGGGAGCTTCCTGGTGCCTGTGGCTCGCGAGCTCGAGGCTCTCGGCCACGAGGTCGAGGTCGCTGCGATCAGCCGCCGCGGTGGCGGGCCGCGCACGGACTATGCCCGCCTGGCCCGCGACGCCGCCGCGCGAGCGCGCCGCCGACGCCCGGATGTGGTCTTCGCCCACTTCCTCTTTCCCACCGGCGCCGCCGGGGCACTCGCGGCGCTGGCCGCTCGGGCGCCGTTGGTGGTCATGGCCCATGGTCAGGACGTCGCCAATCTCGGGCGGATTCCCGGCGTCACGTCCGCCACGCGGTTGGTCCTGCACCGCTCCGCCGGTGTGATCGTCAACTCGCGCTGGCTGGCACATCGCCTGACCCGGTGCATCCCGACGGTTGCGAGGAAGGTCGAGATCGCAGACTGCGGCGTCGACCTCGACACCTTTGCACCGCGACCCGCCGCCCCGGCGCGCCGCGAGCTGGACTGGGATGGCGAGGGTCCGGCGTTCGTCTGCGTCGGCTCGCTGATCGAGCGTAAGAACGTGATCCGCCTCGCCGATGCGTTCGAGCGCCTGGGCCGTGGCCGGCTCGCCTTCGTCGGCGACGGCCCCCTGCGCTGGGCGCTCGAGGGACGCACGAACGTGCGCGTCAGCGGTCGTATCCCGCAAGCCGAGGTGCCCCGCTGGATCGCCGCCTGCGACGTCCTCTGTCAGCCGTCGCTGATCGAGCCGTTCGGTCAGGCGACGCTCGAGGCGATGGCGATGGAGCGAAGCGTGATCGCGACGACAGTCGGCGGCCCGCCCGAGTTCGTCACGCCGGCGGCAGGCCTGCTCATCGATCCGTCGGACACCGAGGCGCTGGCCGCGGCGCTCGGGCGCGCCGCCGAGTTGCCGTCGCCGAACCCCGCCGCCCGCCCGGCAGCCGCCGAGCACGACGTCCGCCGCCTGGCGGCGGTCCTGGAACGAGCGGCGGCTGGCCGGATCTGAGCGGCTCCCGCGCCGCCGTGCGACCGGAACTTGGACCGCGCGCACCGGCCTGTGGGGCCGGGGTCGTCGGATAGAAGCCGGCTCGGCTAGCGCGCCGTGGTGGGTGCGGGCGCCGGGAGCTGGTGGTAGAGCGGATACCGCTCGATCAGGGCGCGGGTCCGTTCGCCCAGCTCCTCGCGCTCCGACTCGAAGCTCTCCGACATCGCGACGCAGATCACCTCTGCGATCTCACGCATCTCCTCCTCGCCGAGGCCGCGCGTGGTCAGCGCCGGAGTTCCGATCCGAAGACCGGAGGGGTTCATCGGCGGGCGCTCGTCGAAGGGGATCGCGTTTCGGTTGACCGTGATCCCGACCTGCTCGAGTCGGCCCTCGGCCGTCTTGCCATCGAGCCCGGTTCGGGTCAGGTCGACGAGCACGAGGTGCACGTCGGTGCCGCCGGTGAGCACGTCCACCCCACCCGCGATCAGCCCCTCGGCAAACGCCTTGGCGTTTGCGATCGTCTGCCGCTGGCGCTCGCGGAACGGCTCCGAGCGCGCGATCCCGAGCGCCACGGCCTTGGCGGCGATCACGTGCATCAACGGGCCGCCCTGCTGACCCGGAAAGACGGCCCGGTCGACATCCTTGGCAAGCTCCTCCCGGCAGAGGATCATCCCGCTGCGCGGGCCGCCCAGCGTCTTGTGGATCGTGGTCGTGACGACGTCGGCGTGCTCGACCGGGTTCGGGTGCTCGCCGGCGGCGACGAGCCCGGCGAAGTGGGCCATGTCGACCATCAGCCGGGCGCCGACCGAGTCGGCGATCTCCCGGAACGCCGCGAAGTCGAGCTGCCGCGAATAGGCGGACCAGCCGGCGACGATCACCTTCGGGCTGTGCTCGTGTGCAAGGCGCTCCACCTCCTCCATGTCGACGCGGAGGTCCTCGCGGCGCACGTGGTAGGCGACGACCTCGTAGAGGCGCCCGGAGACGTTCAGCTTCATCCCGTGGGTGAGGTGGCCACCGTGGTCGAGGGCCATGCCCATGATCGTGTCACCGGGCTCGATCATCGCCATGTAGGCGGCGTTGTTCGCCTGCGCGCCGGCGTGCGGCTGGACGTTCGCGTGCTCGGCGTCGAACAGGTCGAGGGCGCGGTCGATCGCGAGCTGCTCGGCGACGTCGACCTCTTCGCAGCCGCCGTAATAGCGGCGACCCGGATAGCCCTCGGCGTACTTGTTGGTCAGCACCGACGCGGTCGCCTCGAGCACCGCCTGCGGGACGAAGTTCTCCGAGGCGATCATCTCGAGCGTCGTCTGCTGGCGCTCCAGCTCGCGGCGCAGGACCTCGGCGATCGCGGGGTCGACCTCGGCGAGCGGCGCCGTCTGAAAATCCTGTGGGAGCTCGCTCAAACCTCCTCACCCCTCTCGACCGATCCGATCTGCCCGACGCGACGCGAGTGGCGGCCGCCCTCGAACTCGGTCGCGAGGAAGCGCTCGACGATCTCGCGGGCGTCCTCCTCCTCGAGGGCCCTCCCGGCGAGGGCGAGCACGTTCGCGTCGTTGTGACGGCGGCTCATCTCGGCCTCCTCGGCATCGTGCGCGTTCACCGCGCGCACCCCGTCGACCTTGTTGGCGACGATCGAGACGCCGACGCCCGAGCCGCAGACGAGCACGGCGCGCTCCGCCTCGCCTCGCGCCACCAGCGTGGCGGCCGCGGCTGCGTAGCGCGGATAGTCGGTCGACTCCTCGGAGTCCGTGCCGACGTCGACGACCTCGTGGCCGGCGCGCTCGAGGATCGGCCGCACCCGCTCCTTGAGCCGGTACCCGGCGTGGTCCGATCCGACCGCGATCCGCATCACGCACCCGACGATAGCGAGGCAAGCAGACCGGAGATCGAGGCCTCGTCAAGCGCCCCCTGGCGCAGGATCGACCACTCGCCGGCGAGCTCGAGCCGTGTCAGGTCGACGACGGTGGACGGCGCCCCGCCCAGCTCGCCCCCGTCGATCGCGAGCTCGGCACCGCCGCGGAGGGCTGGGTCGACGTCCTCCAGGCGCGCGGGCGAGGGCTCCCCCGACCGGTTGGCCGAGGTCTGGAAGATGGCGCAGCTCGCCCCCGCGAGCGGCCCGTCGATCAGGCGCACCCCGAGCCGCTCGGGATCCTCCTGGCAGGCGAGCGGATAGAGGCGTGCCGGGTTGGGGACCACGGCGGTGACGGGGCCCGGCAGCAGGACGCCGAGAGCCGCTCGAGTTCGGGCGCCGAGCGTCGAGAGCAGCTCCCGCATCGCAAGCGGCGAGAAGAACATCACCGCGGAGGGCTTTCCCTCATCACGGCCCTTGAGGACGTGAATCCGGTCGATCGCCTCGGCGTTCGAGGGGTCGCACGCGAGGCCGTAGAGGGTGTCGGCGGGGAAGATCGCGATGCCTCCGGCGCTGATGCAGTCCTCAAGCGCAGCGCGGGCACTGAGGGGCGAGTCCCGCTCGATCGAGACGAGCTCCGCCACTATTGCCGACCGATGACAACGCGTTCGATACCTGCGAGGTCGCAACGGGTCTCGACGCGGTCGAAGCCGGCGCGGCGCACCAGTTCCGCCACCGTCACTGCCTGACCAACGCCCACCTCCAACGCAACCGCCTCAGTCTCAAGTGCCCCCGTAGCGAGCTCCGCCAAGAGCCCCTCGATCGCCTCCAGCCCACTCGGCCCCGCGACGAGCGCCTCGCGCGGCTCGTAGCGCACGATCTCCGACGCCAGCCCACCCCACTCCCCCTCGCTCACATACGGCAGGTTCGCCACCACGAGGTCGAACGCACGCCCCACCTGCCCATCGGCCGCGATCAACCGCACCCGCTCCGAAAGGCCCAACCGCACCGCGTTCCCCCTCGCCACCGCCAGAGCCTCCAGCGACGTATCGCTTGCGACCACCTCCACCCCACCCAGCTCATCCGCGATCGCCAGCGCCACCGCTCCAGACCCCGTTCCGACGTCGAGCACGCTGTCCGGCGCGAGCTCGAGCGCCACCTCGACGAGCAGCTCTGTCTCCGGCCGCGGGATCAGCACGCGGCGGTCGACCGCCAGCTCGATCCGGCGAAAGCCCTGGTGGCCGAGCAGGTACGCGATTGGCTCGCGGCGCACCCTGCGGCGGACCAGCTCGCCGAAGCGGCGCCCAGCGACCGCGTCGACCCCCGCCTCCGGCGCCGCGAGAAGAGCGGCGCGGCCCGATCCGATCGCCTCCGCCAGCAGCAGCTCGGCGTCGAGGCGTGGCGTGTCAACCCCGGCGGCACGCAACGCGTCGGTGGCGGAGACGAGCGCCTCGTCGACCGACCCGGCGACCGCGGCGCTCACCTCTCGTCCGCGGTCTGGGCTTCGAGCCTGGCACGCTTCTCCTCGCCCGCGAGTGCGTCTGTGAACTCGCGCAGCGCTCCGGCGAGCACCTCCTCGAGGTTGTGCGCGGTGAGCTTGATCCGATGATCGGTGACCCGGCCCTGCGGAAAGTTGTAGGTGCGGATCTTCTCCGAGCGCTCGCCCGTGCCGACCTGGGAGCGGCGATCGGCCGCGATCTCCGCGTTGCGCTCGGCGAGGGCGCGCTCATATAGGCGCGCTCGCATCACGCGCATCGCCTTCTCTCGGTTTTGGAGCTGGGACTTCTCGTCCTGCATCGAGACGACGATCCCCGTCGGCTTGTGCGTCAACCGCACCGCCGAATCCGTCGTGTTCACGGATTGACCGCCGGGCCCCGAGGAGCGGTAGACGTCCACCTGCAGGTCCTCGGGAGCGATCTCGACCTCTACCTCCTCGGCCTCGGGGAGCACGGCAACCGTCGCCGTCGAGGTATGGATCCGCCCCTGCGACTCGGTCTTCGGCACGCGTTGAACCCGGTGCGTGCCCCCTTCGAACTTGAACACCGAGAACGCACCCTCGCCGCGGATCTCGAAGGTGACCTCCTTGAAGCCTCCGACCTCCGCCGGCGAGGAGGAGAGCACCTCGGACTGAAAGCCCCGCTCCTCCGCGTAGCGGGTGAGCATCTTGAACAGGTCACCGGCAAACAACGCAGCCTCGTCCCCCCCCGCGCCCCCGCGGATCTCAATGATCACGTTCTTCGCGTCGTTGGGATCGCGCTCGACCATCGCGAGGCGGAGCTCCTCCTCGATCCGCGCCAGCTCCTGCGGCGCGCCCGTGACCAACTCGCGCAGCTCGGCGTCCTCGCCATCCTCGGCGAGCAGCTCCCTGGCGCCCTCGAGGTCGTCGGTGAGGCCCCGCCATCGGCGCGCAAGCTCATGCGCCTGCTCGAGCTCGCTGTACTCGCGCCCCACCTCCGCGTAGCGCTCGCGATCCCCGATCACCGCCGGATCGGACATCTGGCGCTCGAGCTCGGAAAAGCGCTCCTCGACCTGCTCGACCAGCCTCTCTATCATGCCGCTGAGGCTACTTGTGTCGCGAGTGGCCTGAAACGCGCGGCATGGCCTCGAAACAGGCCACTCGCGGCGGCCATTCGGCGCTCAGGCGACGATCTCGATCGGCTGCTCTTGGGCGAGCTGGTCTGGGCTCTCGACGGCGAGCACCGCCTCGAGCGAGGCGATCGCGACGGCGAGCTGATCGCGGTCGGGCACCCGGGTGGTCAGGTTCTGGAGCATCAGTCCCGGCCACATCAGGGCGCGCACCCAGCGCTTTCGGCGGTGCTTGCCCATCCACTTGATCGCCTCATAGGAGAGGCCCGCGATCAGCGGGATCCCGACGATACGGCTGAGCACGAGCCAGTACCACTCGGGCAGCCCGATCGGGGCGAAGACGAAGATCGCGAGCACCATCACGATCAGCAGGAAGCTGGTGCCGCAGCGCGGGTGCAGGCGCGAGTAGGTCTCGGCGCGCTCGGGGATGAGGCGGTCGCCTGCCTCGTAGCAGGAAATCGTCTTGTGCTCGGCGCCGTGGTACTCGAACACCCGCCGCAGGTCGGGCAGCCTGCTGATCGCGACGATGTAGCCGATGAAGATCGCGGTTCGCAGGATTCCCTCGACGAGCCAGAACAGCCACGCCGACCCGAGCCAGTCCTTGATCAGGCTCGTGGCGCTGACCGGGATGACGAAGAAGAGCCCGACCGCGAGCGCCATCGAGAAGGCGATCGTCAGTCCCCACATCCAGCCGCCGATCTCCTCCTTCTCGCCGTGCTCGTCCTCCTCGAGCTGGGCGTTGGCCGAGAAGGCGAGGGCGCGGAAGCCGATCTTCAACGACTCGCCGAGGGCGACCACACCGCGGATCACCGGCAGGCGCAGGATCCGGTGGCGCTTGGCCCAGGAGACGAGCGGCTCGGAGGTGACCTCGATCTCTCCCTCCGGAGTCCGCACCGCGACGGCCCAGGTCGAGACGCCGCGCATCATCACGCCCTCGAGAACAGCCTGGCCCCCGATCGGGGCGTCGCGGGCGGCGACCGCCAGCCCGTCGGGCATCCGCGCCGGATCGAGGTCTGGGCCCTGCTCGGGGCCGGGGCGTCCGTTCGCGCTCTCGGGCTCGGCCGGGCGCGGGGCGTCCACGGTCCTCCGGTCTAGCCGCGCCGGGTGGAGCGGGCCGCGCGGCGCTTGAAGCGCTCGACTCGCCCGCCGGTGTCGACCAGCTTCTGCTTTCCGGTGTAGAAGGGGTGACAGGCGGAGCAGATCTCGACGTGGAGGTCCTCCTTCGTCGAGCGGGTTTGGAACTCGTTGCCGCACGAGCAGCGCACGTGGGCAAGGCTGTACTCGGGGTGGATGCCGGTCTTCATCGTCGACCGATTCTAGCGAGGGGGGCGAAGCGCCTCGACGAGGCCGGCGAGCGTCTCCCCGGCATCGGCGCGCGCCGCGACCGGGTCGTCCGCTCGCGCGACGAGCATCGCAACCTCGTCGAGAGCCCCGAGCAGCGCGTGCGAGAGCGGCGTGACGGGTTGGCGGCGGATCTCGCCGGCCTCCATCCCGGTTCTCAGCAGAGCCTCGATCAGGCCGAGCCCGTAGCGCGCTCCGATCTCGCGCCACTCCTCCCACCCGAGCACCGCGGGCGCGTCGTGGAGCGCGATCCGCTGCACCTCGGGCTCGAGGCAGGCGTCGAGGAAGCGCTCGGCCCCGGCGGCGAGGGTCTCAAGCGATCCCGCTCCGGGCGCGACGGCCTCACCGAGGCGGGCCGCGAGCTCCGCCTCGATCTGCTCGTAGACCGCTCGCAGCACGTCGCGCTTGTCGGCGAAATGGTGGTAGAGGGCGCCGCGCGTGACGCCGGCGCGCCGGACGATTTCCTCGGTTGTGACGGAGGCATAGCCGTGCTCGGCGAACAGCGCCCGTGCCGCCGCGATCAGCGCCGCGCGAGTGGCCTCGGTGCGCTCGGCCTGCGTGCGTCTCTTGGCGTCGGTTGACATTCAGTCTGAATGTATGTTAGAAACGTACTGCCTGTATGCATCGACCGAGAGGGAGTCTGCCATGAGCCAGGAGACGATTCAACTTGCCCAGGGGCCGGTCCGCTACCGCGACGAGGGCAGCGGTGATCCGATCGTCTTCGTCCACGGATACCTCGTCGATGGGCGGCTCTGGGAAGGGGTGGCAGAGCGACTCGCGGCGGATCGGTTTCGCTGCCTCGTCCCGGACTGGCCGATGGGCTCGCACACGATTGCGATGAACCCCGACGCCGACCTCTCTCCCCCCGGTGTCGCGGGCATGATCGCCGACTTCGTCGAGCGCCTCGGCCTGGAGCGCGTGACGATCGTCGGCAACGACAGCGGCGGAGCGATCTCGCAGATCCTCACCGCTAATCACCCCGAGCGCGTCGAGCGCCTCGTGCTGACGAACTGCGACACCTTCGAGCACTTTCCGCCTGCCGCGTTCAAGCCGATGGTGCCGCTGGCGCGGATCCCGGGCGTGATGAGCGCCCTGGCGCTGCCGCTGCGAATGGGCGCTGTCCGGCGTGCCGCCTTCCGCCCCTTCGCCAAGCGCCCGATTCCCCCGAGCCTGATCGACTCATGGCTCGCCCCTTCCCAGCGCGACGGCGGCGTTAGCCACGACATGCGCAAGTTCGTCGTCGGACTCCACAAGCGCCACACGCTCGCGGCGGCCGAGCGCCTCCGGACCTTCAAGCGCCCGATCCGTTTCGCTTGGGGAGTCGACGATCGCTTCTTCAAGCTCGAGCACGCCAAGCGGCTCGCGGGGATGGTCCCTGACGCCGCCATCGTCGAGATCCCGGACTCGAAGACGTTCGCGGCGCTCGACCAGCCCGCCCTGGTCGCCGAGGCCGTTGCCGGGTTCGTGCGCGAGCACGAAGCCGCCGACGCCGCCGCCGCCTGAGTCGTGGCGGCGCGCCTTTACTCCCTGGCGCTCTCCCACCCCGGGCATGCGGCGCGCGCCATGCTCGTCCACAAGGGAATCGAGCACCGGGTGGTCAACCTGATGCCCGGGTTCCACCCCCTGCTCCTGCGCGGCCTCGGTTTTCGAGGCCCCACAGTGCCTGCCCTGCGCCTCAAGGACGGACGGCGGGTCCAGGGGTCGCTGCGGATCTCGCGCGCGCTCGAGGAGGTCCGCCTCGAACCGGCGCTGTTCCCAACGGACCCCGGGGCGCGCGAGCTGGTAATCGAGGCCGAGCGCTGGGGCGAGCAGGTGCTCCAGAAGGTGCCGCAACGGATCTTTCGCTGGGCTGCCGCGGGCCAGCAGGAGCTTCGCGCGTGGATGGGACGCGAGCTGGTGGGGATCCCGGCCCCGGAACTCGCCGGGCGCATGAATCAGCCCCTCGCCGCGCGTTTCGCCCGCGCCTCAAACGCCACGGACGAGAGCGTCCGCGCGGACCTCGAGCGCCTCCCATCGATGCTCGGCGAGGTCGACCGGCTGATCGCCGAGGGCGTGATCGGCGCCGAGCAGCCGAACGCCGCGGACTTTCAGATCGCGAGCTCGATCCGCGCCCTGCACGCCTTCGATGACGTTCGCCAGCTGCTCGCCCGCCGCCCCGGGGTCGAGCTCGCCGAACGACTCTTCCCCCGCTTCCCAGGGCCGATTCCGCTCCGTGTCCCCGCTGCCTGGGTCCCGGCGGCTAGGCAGCTCAGCTAGCTGCGAAGCTCGACCCGGACCCCGTCCGAGCCGCCGTCCAGCATAGCCCGCTTTCTCAGACCTCTTGGTAGAGGGGGCCGTCGCCCCCCTCGGGCATCGTCAGGCGACCGCCCTTGGCGTTGATCGCCCCGCACTGCACGCAGTTGGAGGCGGTGACGTGGACGTCGACCTCCGCGGCCCCGTTTGCGAGCTGCTCATCGGGGATCTCGTAGACCTGGGCCGGACAGAGGTTGACCCACGTCTTCGCCAGCTCGCGCGGCACGTGGGTCTGCACCCGGACGTGGTTCGGCGCGTCATCGCGGGTGGCGTTGCCGGAGAGGAAGACCGAGTCGAGCTTGTTGAAGGTGAGCTTGTTGTCCGGCTCGGGGTAGCTCTCCTCAGCGCCACCGTCCGCCATCTCGACCTCGGTGTCCTCCTCGTAGCGCCACTTGCCGCCGGGAAAGACGCCCTGGGTGATCGTCATCGCGCTGGCGACCGCGCCGCCGAGGAAGAACCCCTTCGAGAACGGCGCACGCATGTTGCGCGAGTTGAACAGGTCCTTCTCGATCTGGGAGGAGCGGACCTTCTCGTCGTAGGCCTCGAAGTTGAGCGAGTCACGCTTCAGCGCCTCGAAGATCGCCTCCGCCGCGTAGATGCCGGCGTGCATCGCATAGTGGATGCCCTTCAGGGTCGGGACGTTGACCATGCTCGCGGCGTCTCCGGCTATCGCCAGGCCCGGGACTGTGAGGCTTCGGGGCATCGAGTAATAGCCGCCCGAGGGGATCGTCTTCGCCCCCCACGCGGTGCGCTCGCCGCCCTCGAGCATCTTGGAGACGAATGGGTGGGTCTTCAGCTGCTGGAGCAGGTCATGGCAGGAGACGGTGGAGTCACTGTGGTCGAGGCCGATGACGAGGCCGATACAGAGCTTGTCCTCGCCCATCGGGTAGATGAACGAGCCGCCGAACTCGTTCCACTTGGCCCGCTTGCGAAGCGGCCACCCCATCGTGTGGATGACGCGGTCGAGCGGCTCGGTGACCTTCCAGACCTCCTTCACGCCGAGCTCCCAGCGCACCGGCAGCGAGCCGTGCAGGCCGAAGTAGTCGAGCGCGCCCTGGGTCAGGTGGCCGAGCGTGCCTTCGGCGAGCACGGTCGCCTTCGCGACCACGTCGTTGCCGGGCTCGAAGTTGCCCAGCTCCTGGCCCTCCTTGCCACGCCCTCGATCGCCGGAGCGGACGCCGCGGACGATCCGGTCGGAGACGAGCAGCTTGTCCGCCACCGTCTCGGTGAGGACGTAAGCGCCCTTCTCCTCCGCCTTCTCCGCGAGGAAGCGGGAGAGCTTCGCGACAGAGATCACGTAGTTGCCGTGGTTGCGGAAGTTCGGCGGCATCGGCTTCAGCGGCAGCGCCGCCTTCTTGGTCAGCAGGTAGACCGCGTCCTTGGTCACCTCCTGGTAGGCGAACGGCCAATCCTCGGGAGAGAGGTCTCCGAACAGCTCGCGCATCGCCGAGGGCTTCATGTTCGCGCCGCTCAGCGTGTGCGCCCCGCACGCCTTGCCCTTCTCGATCACCGCCACCGGCACCTCGCCGAGCTTCTCGGTCAGCCCCGGATCGTCGGCGAGCAGGTCCATGAGCCGATTCGCGCACGCCAGGCCGGCCGGTCCGCCGCCGACAACCGCGACCCCGACCTCGATCCGCTCGTCCTCGGGATCGGTCGGCTCCGCGATCAGGCTCCGCTCGTCGAACGGCGGCGGGTACTGCTTCGGCTCGACTGCCATCGCGTCGGCCCGCTCAGCCGCTCCGCTTCGCCGCGATCGCCTCGGTCAGCTTCGGCAGGATCTTGTGCAGGTCGCCGACGATTCCGAGGTCGCAGAACTCGAAGATCGGCGCGTTCTGGTCCTTGTTGATCGCGACGATGTTCTCGGAGCTCTGCATCCCGACCTTGTGCTGGATCGCGCCCGAGATCCCCACGGCGAGGTACAGCTTCGGGGCGACCGTCTTCCCGGTCTGGCCGATCTGCGCCGCATAGGGGTACCAGCCGGCGTCGACCACCGCGCGGGTCGCGGCGACCGCGCCGCCCATCGCCCCGGCGAGCTCTTCGGCGAGCTTGAAGTTGTCCTTCTCGCCCAGCCCGCGACCTCCGCCGATGAGGATCTCGGCGTCCTCGATGTTGACGTCGGCGCCGCGCTGCTCGCCTCTGGTCCGCATCCGAGCCTTCGTCGACCACTCCGAGAGTTGGGCGTCGACATCGACCACCTCGGCCTGCGCGCCGGCGCTCTCGCTCGCGTCGAAGGCGTTGAGGCGGCCGATGATGATCCCGGGCTCGCCGACATATCCGACATCGACGACGGCGGAGTCCTGGAGCACCGGGCGCTCGGCGATCAGCTTGCCCTCTTGGACCTTGACCGCGGTCACCTCCATCGTCACCCCGGCGTTCAGCCGCGCGGTCAGCCCGGCACCGATCTCGAAGCCGAGCAGCCCGCCGCCGAACAGGGCATAGGAGAAGCCCTCGTCGCCGATCACCTTTGCCATCACATCGACGACCGGCTGGGCGAGGCCCTCGGGAGCGGACCTGGCGCGGAACACGCGCTTCGCGCCATACGCACCGAGCCCGGCGCAGGCGTCGTCACCGATCTCGCCGACGACCACCGCGGCCGCCTCGGAGCCGAGCTCTCCGGCGAGCCTCGCCGCCTCGGAGATCGCGCCAAGTGAGTTCTTGTTGAAGTTGCCCTCGTCGTCGTGGAGGGCGTAGACGAGGATGCCTCCCGCCATTTAGATCAGCTTCCTTTCGTCGAGCCAGGCGATGATCTGCTCAACCGTCTCGTTGGTGTCCTCGTCCTCGATGATCTTCCCCGACTCCTTCTGCGGCGGCGGGTTGATCGCGAGCACCTGGGTCTTCGAGCCGTCGAGGCCGACCTGCCCGGCCTCGATCCCGACGTCGGCGGTCGCCTTCGTGTCGAGCGGCTTCTTCTTCGCCCCCATGATCGCCTTCAGCGACGGGTAGCGCGGCTCGTTGATCGCGTCGCCGACCGAAATCACGGCCGGCAGGTCGACCTCGACCGTGTCATAGCCGTACTCGGCCTGGCGTTCGCAGACGAGCTTGCCCTCCTCGACGTCGATCTGGATCACCTGGGTCAGCGAGGGCATCTTCAGGTGGTCCGCTACGACAGCGCCGATCGTGTAGCACTCGCCATCGTCTGACTGCTGGCCCAGCAGCACAAGGTCGGGCTGCTCTGACTCGAGCACCTTGGCGAGCGCGTAGCCGGTCGCGCAGACGTCGGAGCCCTCGAGCGCCGCGTCGGTGAGATGCACGGAGCGGTCGGCGCCGAGCGCGACGGCCTTGTGCAGCGCGCGGACGGCCGTCTCCGGGCCCATGGTGACGGCGACGATCTCATCGACCTGCGCCACGCCGCCCTCGCGGATCTGCATCGCGGCCTCGATGCCGTGGGTGTCGAACGGGTTCAGGTTCTTCTCGCCCGAGCGGTCGAGCCGCTTGGTGGCGGAATCGAGCCGCTTCTGCACCGCGGCGTCCGGGACCTCCTTGACGAGGCAGCAGATCTTCAAGTCGGGATCCTCCTTCGGGGAACCGGGAAGGCGGGCATGTTACCTACCCGTAGGCGCGTTTGACTGACCAGTCAATCGGGCGGCGCAACTCGGGCGCTCGCCCGGTGTCAGCAATGACAGCGCATGCCAGCATCGCTCCCAAGACTCGGATCGCTCGTCCTCGCCGTGGCCGGGCTGATGCTCGCCACGCCAAGCGGCGCCGGCGCCGGGACCTTCGAGGTCACGCGGACCGACGACCCCCTCCCCGATGGCTGCCTGATCGCAGACTGCTCGCTTCGCGAAGCGACCCTCGCCGCGGCCGAAGCGGAGGGCGCGGACGAGGTCGCGCTGCGCGCGGGCCCCGGCCCCTACGAGCTGACGCAGGCGAACCTGCTGGCCGAGGGCGAGGACAAGGGCCTCAGCGGAGACCTCGACGTCAACGGGGGCGGCATGAAGATCTCGCGCGCGTCCAGTCGTCACGCGACGATCGACGCGAACGGGCTCGACCGCGTGCTCGACGTCCGCGCGGACTCCGAGCTGAGGCTCGCGCGCCTGACCCTGACCGGCGGTGCCAGCCCCGCGGCGGGAGGAGCGATCCGGGCCGAGGGGAACCTCTCGCTCAAGCTGGTAACCGTGCGGGCCAGCTCCGCGGTCGGCGCGGGTGGGGCGCTCTCGCTGCGCGGCGGCACCGCCCGGGTGAAGGGCTCGACCTTGAACGACAACGCCGCCGAGCGGGGCGGCGCGATCGCGGTGGAGCCCGACGGGCGACTGATCGCGATCAACTCAACCTTCGCCGGCAACGGCAGCAGCGGCGACGGCGGTGCGGTTCACGCCGAGGGCTCGGTCCAGCTCAATGCGGTCACGGTCGCCTACAACACCGCCGACCTCGACGCAGACGGGACGGGCGCCGGTGGCGGGCTGGCCAGCGAGACGGGAGGCTTCGTGGTCGAGAACTCGCTGATCGCGTCGAACCTCGTCGGCACCGGGACGCGCTCGGACTGCACCGGCGGCTTCGACTCCGACGGCGACAACCTCCTGCGCGCCCTCGATTCGGCCGGCTGTACGGGCTTCGACTTCGCCGGTGACGTCCTCATACCCCGCACCTTGATCGGCCGGCTGCGCGACAACGGCGGCCCGACGCGGACCGTGGGCCTGAAGCGCCGCAGCCCGGCGCTCGACGAGGCCGGGGTGCAGTCAAGCCCCCGACGCGACCAGCGCGACGTAAGGCGCGACGAGTTGCCGGACATCGGCGCCTACGAGCGCGTCGCGCGGGCCCGACGCGGGGACTGACGGCTGACGCTAGGCCGCCGCGCGCTCGCCGACGGCGCTGCGGACGAACTCGATGATCTCGTCGGTCGAGGAGCCGGGGGTGAAGACCTCGGCGACGCCGAGCGCTTTCAGCTCGGGCACGTCGTCGGCGGGAATCGTGCCGCCGACCGTGATCACCACGTCCTCGACGCCCTGCTCGCGAAGCAGCTTGACGATCTTCGGCACGAGGGTCATGTGCGCGCCGGAAAGGATCGAGAGGCCGATCGCGTCGGCGTCTTCCTGGATCACGGTGGCGGCGATCTGCTCGGGGGTCTGGTGAAGGCCCGTGTAGATCACCTCCATGCCGGCGTCGCGAAGCGCGCGGGCGATGATCTTCGCGCCGCGGTCATGGCCGTCGAGGCCAGGCTTCGCGACGACGATCCGGATCTTCCGCTCGCCGCGAGGCTGGGTGGCTTCGTCGGCCATCGCCGGGCCTAGGAGCCGAAGTCGGTGAGCGCGGCGATCAGCGCGATCACGACGATCAGGACTGCGATCGCGACCAACAGGCTCCCCATGGTGAGAAACGCCGGCTTCATGCCCTGCTCGGCGTCGTCGATCCCGTGGACCTCGTCCGGCTTGACCTCGACGTCGGTGCCGCCCTCGTCGCCCACCCGCGCCTCGTCGGCGCGTATCCCGGCGGCGGCTTCGGCGCTCTCCCGCGTCGGGTGGTTCGAGAGCGCAACGTCCTCGTCCTCGCGGACGACGTCCCAGCCGTCGACCTCGTTTCGAACCACCTTCAGGCCGGCCACGCAGGGATCTTAGCCTCGCCCAGCCGGCCTAGAACCGCGGCTGCTCGGTGTAGGTCCCGAAGACCTCCTGGAGGGCGGCGATCATCTCGCCCTCCGAGGCCCGGGCGCGAGCGGCGTCGAGGATCGCCGGCATCAGGTTCGCTCTCTCCCCCGCCGCCTGCTTGAGGACGGTGAGCGCGCGTTGAACGGCGGCGGCGTCGCGCCGCGCTCGCGAGGCCGCCAGCCGGCCGGCCTGCTTTCGCTCCGCCGAAGGGTCGGGGCGGTGGATCTCGGTGTCGTCGTCATCGCTTCGGTACTCGTTCACGCCGACGACGATCCGCTGCTTCGTGTCCACCTCGCGTTGGTAGCGGTATGCGGCGTCGGCGATCTCGCGCTGCGGGAAGCCGGTTTCGATCGCCTCGACCATCCCGCCGAGCTCGTCGATGCGGACGAAGTACTCATACGCCGCCGCCTCCATCTCGTCAGTCAACCGCTCGACGAAGTAGGAGCCGCCGAGGGGGTCGACGGTGTTCGTCACCCCGGTCTCGTGAGCGATCACCTGCTGGGTTCGAAGCGCAATCCGCACCGCCTCCTCGGTCGGCAGGGCGAGGGCCTCGTCGTAGGAGTTGGTATGCAGCGACTGGGTCCCGCCGAGCACGCCGGCGAGCGCCTCGACCGTGGTTCGGACGATGTTGATAAGCGGCTGCTGCGCGGTCAGCGAGACGCCCGCCGTCTGGGTGTGGAAGCGCATCGTCATCGAGCGTTGGTCGCGGGCGCCGAAGGTCTCGCGCATCTCCCGCGCCCAGATCCGCCGCGCGGCGCGGTACTTGGCAATCTCCTCGAAGAAGTCGAGGTGGGCGTTGAAGAAGAAGGAGAGCCGCGGCGCGAAGTCGTCTACGTCGAGGCCGCGCTCGACGGCCTGCTCGACGTAGGTGAGCCCGTCCTTGAGCGTGAAGGCGAGCTCCTGCTGCGCGGTGGAGCCTGCTTCGCGGATGTGGTAGCCGGAGATCGAGATCGGATGCCAGCGCGGCATCGCGGTGGAGCACCACTCGATCATGTCGCCGACGAGCCGCATCGCGGGCTCGATCGGGAAGCACCACTCCTTCTGGGCGATGTACTCCTTGAGGATGTCGGTCTGGATCGTGCCGCCGAGCCGCTCGGGCCCGATCCCCTTCTGCTCAGCGGCAACGACGTAGAAGCCGAGCAGGATCGCGGCTGGCGCGTTGATCGTCATCGAGACGGTGACCTCGTCCAGGGAGATGCCGGCGAACAGCGTCTCCATGTCCTCGAGCGTGTCGATCGCCACGCCCTCGACGCCGACCTCGCCGAGCGAGCGCGAGTGGTCGGAGTCGAGGCCCATCAGGGTCGGCATGTCGAACGCCGTTGAGAGCCCGGTCTGACCGTGGTCGAGCAGGTAGCGGAAGCGCTCGTTGGTCTCCTCGGCGGTGCCGAAGCCGGCGAACTGGCGCATCGTCCACAGCCGCCCCCGGTACATCGAGGGGTAGATGCCCCGGGTGAACGGATACTCGCCAGGGAAGCCGAGATCGCGCTCGGCGTCCCACTCGGGGAGGTCCTCATCCGTGTAGAGAGGCCGAATCGGGTGGCCCGAGATCGTCTCGAAGAGCGCCTCGCGCTCGGGCTGGGAGGCGTATGACTCCTGGGCCCATTGGTCCGCGCGGCGGCGCGCCTGCGGCTCGATCGCCATGGGAGAAGTCTAGGCCTGGGCGCCCAGCCCGGCGCTGAGCGGCGGCTTACGCTCCGCCCACGGCCGCTCGGCCTCGATCTGAGCCGCGACGGAGAGCAGGGTGGCCTCGTCATCGGGGCGGCCGACGAGCTGAATCGACAGCGGGAGCCCGGAGGTGGTGCGTCCGAACGGCACCGAGGCCGCGGGGTTTCCGAGGTGGTTCCAGACGGCCGTGAAGGGGAGGCGGCGACTCATCCCCAGCAGGGTCCGCAGCGTTCCGGCTCCCTCCCAGCGCCCGACTTCGACCGGCGGCGTGCCGACGGTCGGGGTCACGAGGACGTCGCATTCGTCGAAGATCGCGTGGATCCGCCGCGCGTCGGCCTGCTCGGCCGCTACCGCGCGGGCGATCGCCCGCTCCCCGCCCATCGCCGCGGCAAGCCTCGCGAAGCCGCGCGTGCGCGCCTCGAGGCGCTCCGGGTGCGCCGCAGAGCGAATGTCGTCGCGGATCCCGCCGACGTAGCGTGCGGAGACGTTGTTGCCCACCAGCCCGTAGTCGGGGTCGCGACGCGAGACGCGATGCCCGACGGCGCGCAGCAGATCGGCGGCGTCGTCGACCGCGGCGACGACGGCGTCGGAGACGATCGCCGGCGCGATCAGTCGCGGCGGCCTTGTCGAAACCGCGATGCGGAGGGCGGCAGGACGCGAACGAGCAATCTCGACGAAGGCCCGAGGAGGCTTGGCGGCTGCGGTCGCGGTGACGTCCAGCCACAGCGCCGTGTCGAGGACGCTGCGCGTCAGGCAGCCGTGGGAGGTCATGCCACGCCAGTGCTCGGTGTGCGGGTGCTCGACGGAGCCGAGCGGAACCCGCCCACGCTGAGGCTTGAGCCCGAAGAGCCCGCATTGAGCGGCCGGGATCCGAATCGACCCCGCGCCGTCGGATCCCGAAGCGGCGCCGATCATCCCCGCCGCCACCGCGGCGGCGCTGCCGCCGCTCGAGCCGCCCGGATTGCGCGCCGGGTCCCACGGGTTCCGGGTGGCCCCGAAGGTCTTCGACTCGGTGAACCCGTAGATCGCGAGCTCGGGAAGGTTCGTCTTGCCGATCAGGACCGCGCCCGCGCCGCGCAGCAGGCGGACCACCTCGGCGTCCACCCGGGCGGGTCGCTCGAAGGCGTCGGTGCCGATCGTCGTCACGTCGCCCTCGAGGTCGGCGAACTCGTCCTTGAGCGCGACCGGGACGCCGAGCAGTGGCCCCTGCTCCCCGGCAGCTCGCCGGCGATCGGCCTGGCCGGCCTCCGCCAGCGCCCGCTCGGCCCAGACGCTTCGAAACGCGTTCAGGTCGGGATCGAGGCGCTCGATCCGCTCGATGTACAGATCGGCGAGCTCCGAGGAGGAAACCTCCCCGGCGCGGATCAGCTCCGCCTGGCGGAAGATGCCCGCGAACGCGAGCTCTGCGCCGTCCACGGCGCGATCCTACGGCGTCCGAGCAGGCCCGCGCCGGCCAGGGCGGCGGTAAAGGCGAGGGCTGCGATCCTGCGCCCGAGGCGCTCGAAGCGCATCACCTGCCAGCCGTGCTGGCGGGCGAGCCTTGCGAGCTCGTCGTCGGGGTTGACCGCGACCGGGGTCCCGACCGCGCGCAGCATCGGCAGGTCCGAGGCGGAGTCCGAGTACGCCCAGGAGGCCTCGAGGTCGATCGCGTGCTTGGCGGCGAAGCGCTTCATCGCCTCGACCTTGCCCGCCCCGTACATGAACGCTCCGCCGAGCTCGCCGGTGAAGAGGCCGTCCTCCCCGACCTCATACGGGGTGCCGATCCCGCCGTCCATGAGCAGGATGCGGGCGAGCAGCCGGACGAGCTCGTCGCCGGCGGCGCTGACGATGAACGTCGGGCGCCCGGCGTCCTGGTGGGAGTAGACCTCCTCGAGCATCTCGGGATAGATACGCGGCAGGACCCCGACGAGCACCTCCGGGGCGAGGCGGGCGAGGTCGCGGGCCGACGTGCCGCGCAGCATCTGCTTGATCTCCGCCACCACCTTCTCGGTCGCCTCGTCGGTCGAGCCGCGCAGGCGGAAGCGAACGCCGTCGAGGGCCCAGCCCGCCATCTGGCGGCGGCTGATCAGCCCGGCCTTGAGCGCAGCACGGGCCCACGGCAAACCGGAGCTTCCCGCCATCAAGGTCCGGTCGAGGTCGAAAAAGGCCGCAGCCCGCTGCAAACCTTCTCCTGGCTCCTGGCTCCTGGCGGGCCGCCGGCGCGGCTAGTTGCCGTTGACCTCGAGGATGATCGCGTCGCCCTGGCCGCCCCCGGAGCAGATCGCGGCGCAGCCGAGGCCGCCGCCGCGGCGGCGCAGCTCGTGCACGAGGGCTCCGACGATCCGCGCGCCGGAGGCGCCGATCGGGTGCCCGAGCGCAATCGCGCCGCCGTTCACGTTGACGCGGTCCTCCTCGACCCCCA
>Ga0136632_10000029_pt1 | contig 33468 bp, 32 predicted proteins | sample AntDrymUQ6112106_2_FD_104670 | JGI IMG/M metagenome (GOLD analysis project Ga0136632, IMG submission 104670) | Polar desert sand microbial communities from Dry Valleys, Antarctica - metaG UQ611 (21.06) | ecosystem: Environmental > Terrestrial > Soil > Desert | place: Antarctica: Dry Valley...
AGTCGTAGCCGGTCCGCTCCTGCACGCGCCGGACGTTCGTGTCGACAGGCAGCACGGCCTGCCCGAGCGCGAACCTTCGGACCGCGTCCGCGGTGTAACGGCCGACGCCCGGGAGCTCCGTCAGGTCGTCGGGCCAGCCGTCGGCCGCGACGCGCTGCGCGGCCCGTTGGAGGCTGACGGCTCGCCGGTTGTACCCAAGGCCCTGCCACTCGCGGATGACGTCGGCGGGCGTGGCCGTGGCCAGAGCCCCAACGGTCGGCCAGCGCTCGAGCCAGCGGCGGTAACGGGGCTCCACGCGCTCGACCTGCGTCTGCTGGAGCATCACCTCCGAGACGAGGATCGCGTACGGGTCGCGCGTGTGCCGCCAGGGGAGGTCGCGCGCGTTCCGGTCGAACCACGCCAGAAGTCGTGCCCTCACGCAGGCGAGCTTAGAGGAGGCGGCGGGCGGTCAGAGGCGCTTTCGCAAGCCGTGCGAACGCCCGTGCGAACGAGCGCGTGTCGCGTCGTGTCGCGTAGGGGGCGCCGTGGGCCATAGAGCAGGAGGAGCGCCCTACCTTCCTCGGGTGAGGGCGCAGGAGGAGCTGGACAGGGACGTGCGCCGGCGCGCGCTCGGCCGCGGAGTCCATAGAGGCGCGGGCAGTACCTACCTTCGAGAGATGGAGCGAAGCACGTCACGCGGGTCGCAAGCGGCTCTGCTCGAAGTCGTCGTCCAATGTGGCCGGAGCAGTACCTACCTTCCAGAAGTGAGGGGGATTACGGATTGCAACGAGGGTGCTGCCCCCTCTCCGTTGTTCGGCACGTGCTTTGAGCGAGATGCGGGGGCGCCGGTACGGAATGTCGCTAATTGCGGGAAAAAGATTCGAAATTCGCGGCAGATTGATGTCCAATATCGCTGCGACGGTCCCCACCTTCAGGAGATGGGGAGCCCATCACTTCTTGTCAGTCGTCTCGAGACCGCTGACCTTTTGGGTGTCTCTGTCCGGACGATCGACCGCCTCTGCGACGGGGGGGAGCTGCGGCGTCAGAAGGTGCGTGGCCGCGCCCTCGTAGTCCGCGCGAGCATCGCCGAGTACCTGACCCGCAGCGCCGAGCAGGCAGCTGTAGCTGAGCAGCCGCGGCAGCGCTTCCCGCTGCGCGAGCTCGAGGAGCTGAAGCTCGCGAGAGGCGCCGTGCAGCCGAGGAGGGCCGCATGAAAGCCCCTTCCGAGGCACAGCTGCGCCGTGCCGAGAAGGAGCTGCGCAAGCTCGGCAAGGGCGCGCAGCGGGCGATCGGCGGCGAGGTCTACCTGCGTCTCGACGGCGAGGGCAGGCGCCGCTTCCACTACCGCGGCGCCGGCGGCCTACCCGGCGGCACGGTCGATAGCTGGCAGGAGGCGGCCGAGCGACGGGCCGAGGCGAAGGAGCAGGCGCGCATCGGCGGCGGCGACCCCGCGACCCTCACCGTGCTCGGCCTTCGCGGCTGGACGCTTGAGCGCTACGCAGTCGAGGCCTACTGGCCGGAGGCCGAGCTGACCCTGGACGTGATCACGCGGCGCGACTACCGGCGGGTGATGGAAGTCGATCTGTTGCCGGTCGCAGGCCAGCTGACGCTGGCGGAGCTCGAGGAGCAGCCGCTCGCGATAGACCGCATCAAGCGGGAGATCGTCAAGCACAAGACCTATCCAGCCGGCCATCGCCGCGCCGGCGAGTTCCCGGCGCCGGCAGGCGATGCGGTCTTGAAGATCGGTAGCGCGATCCTCGAGCACGCTCGCGTACGAGGCATCGTCCGGCGCAATCCGTTCCACGGGATCATTCGCTTCAGGCGCGAGCGCTCGCGCGGCGACTACGCAGGCAGCCATCGCCGCGTCCGCCCGACCGAAGTAATGCACCCGCGCACGCTCGCGGAAGTCGGCGTCGGCATACGTGCCGACTCGGCGCAGAAGCTGATCGAATGGCGCGTCATCCCATTCCTGATCGGTACGGGCCTCCGGCCCCAGGACATCTGTGCGGCGCGCTGGTCGTGGTTTCGGGACGCGAAGGGATGGCTGCGCTACATCACCGCCGATGAGGCCGTCAAAGACCTGGGTGGCTACCTGCTGCTCGGCCAGCCGAAGACTGGCCCGCGCGTTCTCTACCTGTTCGATGCGATCGCCGAGCTGCTCGAGCTGATCTGGCGCGCGCAGGGCGAGCCAGGCCTGGACGCCCTCGTCTTCCCGAACTGCGACGGGGGGCTGCTCGACTGGGGCAACTGGCGTCATCGAGTCTGGTATCCGGCCCTGGAGCGGGCCGGCTTCGCCGCCACACGCGCGACCTCGGCGCCGGGCGCCTTCGATCCGTATCTGCTGCGCCACATCGGTGCGACGACGATGCTGCACGCCCGCCGCCACGATCGCCCCGGCAACTACTCCTCGCCGGAGGTGGCGCGCCAGTTCGGGCATAGCGCGCAGACCCTGCACTCGGTCTACGCCGATATCCCCGAGGACATGCACGGCATCGCGGGGCTGACGATCGATGAGATCATCCGCCGCGCCTGGCGCGAGGTCTGGGGCCCGATGCCAGGTGCCCCCGACTACGAGGACAAGCTGCTGACGACGGCACGAGCGATGGAGTTGACCGGCCTGGCCGTCAACTCACTCGGCGGGCGGATCGTGCGCGGCACGTTGCCGGCTCAGCGCCGCGGCTCGCGCTACCTGGTCAGCGAGTTCGACCTCGTCTGGCATGGGTGCTCGGGCCGCGGGAGCGGGTGCGGCGGCTGGCTGCGAGTGGGGCTACGGGCAGGAGGGCGGTGCTAACGCCCGCCCAGGCGATTGGCGGACGGTCGGTAGCACGACATGGCTGGGAGCCCGCCGATCTGGCCTCGTGAGCGACGCTCAACTCAGAACGTTCCGAACGACGCTAGCGTCCTGGTCTGCATCGATGGGGCACCTCATGTCGCGCCCTTAGCTGGCTCGGGCTGCACCGGAACCACCATTGTCTCTGCCGGCCCACCACTCCCGCACCTCACCTAAACACTTCTGCCATTCATTGCCGAAGTAGGCTTGTGCCGCGGCGACCAACTGCTGTTCAGTTTTTTTGAGCGTCGCCAGAGATCCGTTCTGAGCATCTCGCCACTCCTGCTCGGCAGTCTCCCAGGTGATTTTCCGAGCCAGTGAAGCCGCCGCCTGCGCGGGATCCTGCTCGTAGACGTTCGCCCATAGCTCGATCAGACGCTGCCCGCGCGGATGTCCCTGGCGTTCGGCGAGATCTGCCAGCGGCTTCGTAGCGACACGGGCCCACTCGAGCGCGGCAGAGCCTGGCGTAACCCGCGGGTCGCCAAAAATTAGTCTCCGCGTCTTCGCCGTCACGCAACAATCTTGCCCCCCACGAAAACCCGCACCGGCGTTTTTCGTCAGGCGCTAGACGTGAAAGCGGTCTCCGGCAGCGCAAAGTCGTCGTCGCCATCGAGGCCGATGATCTCTTTCTCGACCGCTTCGACGATCGCATCCGTACGGTCGAAGCCGGCGAGATCGTCGACTATCAAGTCGATGGATCGTGCCGGGCCAGCTCCCTTGTAACCCCAGTTCACTTCATCCTTCGGCGCCAGCCCCGCGGTCAACTCGTAACGTCGTTCGCCGTCGTGGACGTAGATGCGGCGTCGGTGGCGGACTGGATCCGATGCTGCCGCTAGCTTGCTCGCCTCCTTCGCGGAGTATCCCTCCTCCAGGAAGTCGGCCTCCGTGTACGGCACGATCCGTCCCTCATACGTCCTCATTCATGGATGATGCCTCTGGTAAGCCTCCTGATGCAAGCGTCGTTAGAGAGGTCGTTGCCGAAGCTGGGACTCCTTCGCCAAACGCCTCGATGCTGCGTCGACGTCATTGCTCAGCTCTCCCGGCGCAGGCGGTCATAGACGCGGTCACGGAGGGCGCCGTCGGCGAGGACGCGCTCGACCACGAAACCCGCTCGCGCCTCGGCGAAGTAGTCAGCCGGCAGCCCGAGCGCTTCGGCGATTCTGATGGCGATCGCTGCCGTCGGGCGGCGCGCGCCGCTGCCGCCCTCACGAAGAATCCGCGAGAGGTAGGACTGGTTGACGCCAACATCGGCGGCGAGGCTGCGCAGAGACTTGCCGCGCTGCTTGAGCAGCGCCGGCAACTCCTCGCGCAAGGGCAGTGTGGTGCGCTTTTCCACGTGCTGTGAAATTCGCTGCGGGGTGCGGCTCTCTTTCCGCCCCAGCGGCGAAGCGGGCGGTCGCATTCCCGGCCTGATCGAAACAGGTGTGAGCAGCAAGTCGGCCGGCCCTGGCCTACACGGACTGGTTGTCCTCTATCCAGCTGTAGAAGTGGCAGGCGTCCTCCGTGGGACTCACCTTCCGGCTGACCATACGCTCACACCTGGAAGTCCTTCACCTCGGCGAAGATGTCGGTGGTGCGCTACATCGTGATCGAGAGATACATCGGCGGCCCTGCGGCGGTCTACGCCCGTGCCCGTGCCCAGGGCCGGATGCTCCCGAAGGGGCTCGTCTATCTCGATAGCTGGGTGGACGCGGAGCGGCTTGACCGTTGTTTTCAGCTGATGGAGACCGATGATCCGAGGCTGTTCGACGAGTGGATCTCACACTGGAGCGACATCGTCGGTTTCGAGGTTGTGCCGGTGATCGACTCAGCGGATGCCGCAGCGCTTCTGCAATGACGCTCGCGAGCCCCTGACGCTGGCGGGGCTAGGCGCCCTTTCGGACTCGTGCTCGCTGCCGATGCCAAGCGACATGGCTTACGACGCTTCGAAGCGGCCGGGGAATGGGTGCACGCGCAGGCGCGCCGACATAAACGCCGCGCTGAGGTACTGGTCGCCCTCGGCGCCGTTCTGATGCTCTTGCCAGTCGCGGCCGCCTGGGGCTGCGCAGCAGCGGCTTGGCGGCGCGCGCTGGCCGTGATGTACGTCGTGTCTCGTCTTGCGAACCGTAAGGCGGGTCGCCGCTCGCTCGGTTCGTGGCGCCCGCTCCGAGCAGGCGGTCGGCGAGCGGCCGAACGAGCTGCGTGGCGAAGGTTTCGCCGTCCTGCACGACATTGAGCAGCGCCGGCGAGGGGAACATCGAACAGCTGGTCAGCGGCCCGACCGGTGCTACCTGATCGAGACGAAGCACCGTCCCTATCCGCCCGAGCCCTCACTGCCTTATAAACGGCAGCAGCAACATCGGCGGCTCCGGCGTCCCCTGTGCCGGTGGCGGCGGCGACGCTGCTGTCACGTAGCCGAGGTTCGTCGTCAAGGCGAGTGTCGCCCGCGAGCGCGGATGGATCAAGAGCGCCGTGGTACCGCCGGCGACCGAGCCGGTGTGGCCGACGAAGCGCCCGAGGGGGCTGGCGCGCACCTCGAAGCCGAGCCCGTACTCCGTCGAGCGGCTTCCGCGCGTCCGCTGAGGCGTGAAGAGCAGCGCTTGTCCCTTCGCCCCGACGAGGCGACCGCCGGCCAGAGCCGCGCCGAAGCGAGCCAGATCAGCGGCCGTCGAAAGGTAGCCGCCCGCGGGCAAACGGTCGCTGAGGTCGATCGGCGGCGCCGGGCGAGCCTGGCCGGCGTCCGTGATCTCGTAGAAGCTCGCGCTTCCCGACGCCGGTTTCGTGGCCGGCTGCGTCGCGGCCATCCCTGCCGGCTCGAGCACGTACTTCGAGATAATCGATTCGTAGCTGGTCGACGTCGCAGTCTCGAGGGCCGCGCCAATCAGCACGTAGCCGTAGCTCGAGTACGAGAAGCGCTCCCTCGGGGCCGCGAGGACGGGCGTCGACACGAGCTGAGCGGCGACGATGCGCTGGAGCTGGCCGAGCTGCTGAAGACGGCAGCCGTTGGTTTGGCGGCGGTGCCCCCGCTCGAAGTCGATACCGACGAGGAGTAGGGCCTGGCGCAGGGAGACGGCGTGACGTCGACGTCCGCCGGTCGGTTCACCTCAACCGCCGTCCCGGCGGCGTCTGCCTCCCGCTAGCACGCCGATCCTTGCGCGCGAGGAAGGGCGCCGCGTGTGTCGGAGGGAGCACGCGTTGTTGTCAAACGTTCGATATGATTGACAACATGCAGCGCCTGACAAACCGCCCGCTCTACGCGACCGCTCTCGACAGCAGCCTCTTCGTGGAGGCTGGCGGCCTCTCCGCCCGCATCCTCGAGGCGACGCGCCAGAACTTCAACGTCGCCGTTTTCGGGGCTCCCGGATCCGGTAAGACCTCGCTTCTCCATCAGGTCGAATACTCTGCCCGCGAGGATCGGCGGATCGTCTTCGTCGATGCCTCCGTAGCCACAGACGCCGCAACCTTCCTACAGCTGGTCCGATTTCGGCTTGGGCTCGCACCGAGTCCGGCGGAGACGATGAGGACATCCTTTTCCTCGATGTTCCAGTCGCAGCCTCCGCGGACCGAGCTTTCGAATGTCATGTGGGTGCTCGAAGATCTGCGGAGCGATGCGAGATCCTCGCAGGAAGGCAAACCGGTGACGCTCGTCGTTGACGATCTCGATCCGAAGATCGCACACACGGTCTTCGGGCGTCTCCGCAACGAGATCTGGGGTCTTTCGTATCACTGGCTCGTTAGCGGCAACGAGGCATCGAGGATGCGGTTTCTGACTCCGCCGGCCGACAGCTTCTTCGACGTAGTGGTAACGATCGAGCCGATGCCGATCCCACTCCTCGCATCGCTTCTGGTCGAGCGCGCAGAGGAAAAACTGTCCTTTGAGGTTGCCGAAGAGTTGGCTGAGCTCGCCGACGGAAATCCGCGCCGTGCTCTCTCGCTTGCTCGCGACGCTGTCCTCAGCGGGAATGGCGCGGAAGAACTCGTCGCCGCCCATTCCGACGTTGCCGCTCGCCTCCAGCGCTTGCCAGCGGCTGCGCGGATGCTGTATGGCGAACTAGAGACGCAGGGTCAGGCCACCGCGGCCGACGCAGCTCTCCTTGATCGGCTCGGGTGGTCACGTCAGCGAGCACGCCGCGTCTTCGGGGAACTGGAGGAGGCGGGGCTCGTCGTCTCTCGAGACGAGAAACGCGAGATGCCCGGCCGGCCCCGGCGAATCTACGAGCTCGCTCGCGCGCTCGGCCAGCCGGTGTAGATGAGCCACGCTGTCCTCGACGATCTCGACCGGCAAGGCGCCTTCGCGCCGAACCGCCGCTTCCAGGACCTGCCGCTCTATCACGTCGACTTCGACGAGCTCGTCGGCACCGACCGCACGGAAGCCGTCCTGGCTCGTGCCGTTGAGAGCCGCGAGGGGGCTGCCGTCGTAGGGCCAGCCGGTTCGGGAAAGTCAAGTGTCATCGCTTCGATCCTCCAGCGCTTCAATACCCACGCCGACCGTGGCTTGACGCCGGTGCGGGTCATCCTCGCCGGCGATGACGAGGTCGCGCTGGACGCGAAGCGATTTGCTCAGCAGCTGATCGCGACGATCGTCGACGCGGCTCCCCTTTCGGACGATGAGCGCGAGACTTTCCTTCTTCGCGCCGCCGACCGCGAGCAGCGCCAAGGCAAGGCGGTGACCTGGCACGGCTCGCTCGGTGCTCCCAAATGGCTGCTGAATGCTAATGCTGCCCGTGACGTGCAGAGCTTCGGCGCCTCGCTCGACCGAGATCGCTCGGCGGGAGAGCTGGTCGCATCGGTCCAGGAACTGTTCGCGACCCTCCGTGCGGAAGAGCTCGAGCCGATCCTGATCTTTGACGACACGGACACGTGGCTCAATGTGCCCGGTCACGAGAAAGGCGATGTCGCCGACTCGTTCTTCGCGGATGTCTTCCGTCCCGTCGTCCGAGAACTTGCTTGTGCCGTGTTGGCTGCAGTTCATCCGAACTACCGGGCCATGACTGGTTATCAGACATCTCGCGATGTTCTCGTCAATGAAGCTGTCATTCCCTCGATCGACGAACCCGGTCGAGCGTCAGCGGCGCTCGCACGAATCGTGCAGCACATCCTCGAGGTGCACGATGCCGCCGCCGCTAGCAATCAGTTGTTCGCTACGGAGGCACTCGACGCGCTTGGCCGCCACTTCGTCGAGCGGCGGGCGATCCGCGACGCGCTGCTCGTCGTGCAGCGGGCGGTGAAGGAAACAATCTCGAGTCGTGGCGACATGATCAGCGAAGGCGCAATCGACGAAGCCGTCCGCTACTGGGCGGATGCGCGTCCATAACCACGCCGGTACGGAGCAAACGACCGCGCTAAAGCAAGCCTTTCAGAACGCCCGCGGCGCGTGCAGCATCGTTGAGCTCCTGCAACAAGCTCTTTCCGAAGGAGGTGAAGGATGGCTAAGCGTGGAGGGAAGACGACCAGCGCGAAGGTGGCCCGCGTCGCCGCGCGCCTCCTGCGTCGCAAAGGGACGCCGAAGGCTACAAAGCGGGTGGCCGCGTCGGCACTGGCGCAGAAGGTTCGTCGACGCCGCGGACGCTAGCTCCGGCACTCGCCTGCGACACCGATGGCGTCATGGAGCGCCTCGGCGAGGCGTTGAGAGCACATCCACCCAACCGAAGTCCTCGAACGCATCCCGCGCCGATAGCGACGCGTGCGTACCCGTTGTCGCTCAGCCCGCCGCGGACACCGATGAGTACCGCGCGCATCCCGCTTCCTGATGCCGCGCTCGCGCCGGGCGTGCGCGACTTCATCCGCAACACGGCCGAGTTCGTCCTGCGCGAGATGGTCGGCGGCTGGGGTCTCGTTGCCCCAGCCGAGGGTGCGGGTGTTACGCGCAAATACCTGAAGGCGTACCGGCTGTGCGACGCAGCGTCGCTTATCACCGACGAGATCTGGGCTCCGCTGGTCGCTAATCCGCCACTAGAAGGGCCTGAGGAGCGCAAGACGCATCCCGGAGAAGAGCCGAGCACGGACTGGCGCGAGAAGGTCAGCCGGCACGCCGACCGCGTGCACGAGAGCGGCAAGACGCGCGGCATCGCCGGCGCCGATCTCGCCGCGGTCTCCGCGACGCTCGCGACGAAGCGTCTCGACGAGTTGCCAGCGTTCCTGACACAGCAGGCACCGTCGTTCTTCGAGGCGTTTCCTGAAGGGTCGCTCTGGTACGTCGCCGTTGACGCGACGCTGATGCACCGGCTCACGGTGATGCGCGCGTTAAACGCGCTCGAGCTAACGCCGGACATCGTCAGACCGGCCGACTTCCCCGGCCTTCGCGCGCTCGAGGAACATTCGATCACCGGCGGTCTTCGCAGCGCGCCCCTTTACGACGTCTTGCTGACGACGTTCGTCCCCGGCGCGCTCGGCTTCGTCTTTGAGCTGATGCCGCACGCTCTGGTGCTTCTCTACGGCCTTAATGGGGGTGTGATTGCACATTCCCACTGAAGAGCGATTGCACATAGATCGGCCTAGTTGAGCCACTTCTGTGCCCTGACCCCCGCCGTCGCCGAACCTATTTACCCCTTCAAGCCCGGAATCAGGGCTGAAATCCGTGAAATCGGGCTCGACAGGCCGCGGTTAGCGATTCATGCCGTAACGACGGCAGGGGCTTACGCCCCAGCCGTTCGATATCGAGTTGCGGAGCGGCCCTAGGCCGCTAATGCGAGTGTCGGCGGGTCAGCCGCCAGGGTCTCGCGGAGGCGCCGGCGCTGCTCGAGCGCGAGCGCGTGCATCACGGAGAAGGTCATCGCCGTGTCGATCTCGGCTTGAGCCATCCAGCGGAACCAGCGCTTGTTGCGAATCAGCGCGAAACGCGTCGAGAGGGTGCCGTGCAGGCCCTCGTTATGGCCGAAACGTGCGCAGCCGTACATCTCGGAGGTCGGGTCGCTGAACGTGAGCGGATTGCCGAACGACCAGTCGCGGTCGCTCGGCGCGTCCTGCGGGTGGCAACGAACAAAGCGGTTGTCCTGCGTATAGCGCCAGTTGCCGGACGTGATCGTGATCGGGCCGCAGGTCTCGCACGAGCCCTCGACGCGGGCGACGATCTTCCCCTTGTCGTTCACGTCGATTCGCTTCGAGGTCGTCCCGGCGCCGCAGGCACAGCGCAGCTCGCGGTGACCGTTCGCCTTCCAGTTCGGGTAGCCCTCGATCGAGTAGCGGGCTCCTCTGTGGCCCTGCGCACGCTCCAGGCTTTCCTTCCGCTTCGCGTGGCTGACCGTGTGGTTGTTCTCGAGGATCCCGTGCTGGCGCAGCTCCGCCCGCAGCTCGTTCAGGTGAAAGGCGCCGTCGGCGCTCAGAATCTTCAGCTTCCCGTGCAGGTACGGCGCGACCTCGCGCGCGTACTCCTCGCGCACCAGATCGAGCGCCGTGTACCGCTCGGAAGCCTGCAAGGGCACCAGCTTCCAGGCGAGCGGAACGCCGGACGCGCTCGAGATCATGACCAGGTTCCAGCCGCGTGCCCAGACTTGCCGGGGTCGTTGTGACCACCGACGTAGCCGCCGTCAGGGCAGGTGATGCTGCCCTCGTTGAACGCCGTCTTGTGATGCTTGTCCTTCATCGGCGCCTGGTAGTGAGTCAGCAGCGGCGTGCCGTCCAGGTTCATCACGCGCGCTTCCTCCTGGAGCTCTTCGGTCTGCAGGTGCTCGGTGCGGAGCCGCCGCTCGATCTCCATCCAGAGATCGCGACGCCGCGCGTCGCTAACACGCTTCTTGTGACGTGAGACGGTTGACTCGGACGGCACGCCATCGCGGCGCTGCATCGTCCTCGCGTGCGGCCCGCGCGTGTTCCGGGCCCGGTCGAAGCCGAGCAGGCGGCGCTCTCGAAGCGCCATGTCGCCGGCGAGGCTCGCGCGGATCTCCTTGATCGACTTCAGTCCCTGCGACCTGCCGTAGACGAGGAAGAGCTCGAGCTCCTCGCTCGTGTAGAGGAACTTGAGCCCGCGGCCGCTGCGCTCCGCGTCGATCTGCTGGCAGAGCGGAACCATCACCTGCTGCCAGGCGTCCGTCGCCTGCAAGAGCAGGACGTGATCGGCGGGCGTCATCTGCTTCAGCTCATCGCGGCGGTTCGCGTACGGCACCGAGCCGACGGGAACCGGTAGACGGTCAGGCAGCCGCAGCCGGCGAGCAGGCGCCGGCTTGGCAGAGCCCGCGCTCACCCCCGCCGTGCTGAACGGCTTGCAGCTCTCGGTGGGTGGCTTTCGCTTCATTCTTTTCATAGAGGGCGAAGCGCGATCGTCATGGCCGGGCTCGCTTAGTCGCAGGCACGTGGCTTCTGCGGCTGCGTCCGGTTTCGTCGTGAAGATGGGCAGCCGTGGCCCTTCATGGCCTGCTAACTGAAAAACGGGGCCCGCTGCTTTCTCACGGGGAGCAGGCGCGACTAAGCGAGCTCGAGCGCATCGTCGAGCGCGGGCTGCAGACGTTCATCGAGGTGGCAGCAGCCTTGCTCGAGATCCGCGACGCCCGCTTGTATCGCGCCTCGCACGCGACGTTCGAGGCGTACGCACGCGAGCGTTTCCAGCTTGCTCGCACGACCGCGTACGGTTACTGCGACGCGGCCCGCGTCCTCGGGAATGTCTCGCCGGCGAGACACGAGCTCTCGCTCTCTCAGCTGCGGATGCTTGCTCCGCTCGAGGCCGGAGAGCAACGCGAGCTGGCAGGTGTGATCTCGCCGCTAACGGTCGCTGAGGCGCGCCGGGTGATCCGCGCCTGGCGCGAGCAGCGCCGGCATCTGGTTGCCGTCACGGATCCGCCGCCGCTACCCGTCGGGACCTTCCGGACGCTGGTAGCTGATCCGCCCTGGCGCTACGAGCACGACTACGGCGACGGCCTCGCGGCTGATCAGTACGCGACGATGCCAACCGAGGAGATCGCGGCGATGCCGGTCTCAGAGCTGGCGGCGCCGGACAGCCATCTCTACCTGTGCACGCCCGCCTCGAAGCTCCCGGAGGGCCTCAGCGTCCTCGCGGCCTGGGGCTTCGAGTTCCAGACTGCCCTGACCTGGGTGAAGCCGGGCCTCGGGTTGGGCACCTGGTTCCGCCACAGCACCGAGCACGTCTTGTTCGGGCGGCGTGGGAGCCTGCGCACCTCCCCAAACGTGCGTAACTGGTTCGACGGCCCGCGCCGACGGCACAGCGCGAAGCCCGAGGAGTTCTACGAGCTCGTCGAGAAGGCGAGCCCCGGCCCGTACCTCGAGCTGTTCGCCAGGCGCGAGCGGGAGGGATGGACGGGCTGGGGTGGGGAGATGGGTAACGGCTCATAGCCGACGCTCTTCGTTTCGTGTCGCTCGGCAGCTTTCCCGCGGTTCCGCGGGCCGGCCGCGCCTCTCTACCTCGGGTGTGCTCGCGGTAGCTGACGCCGTGTCCGCAGCGTGCGCTAGTCAGGATCAGCGGATGGCGAAGCGGCTACAGGCTCTCGACCTACAACTGGTGACGGGGCGAGCAACGATCTACCCGGTTGTCGCTTCTCTGCTCAGCGCGCCTCTGAACCGGATGCAGCAGGGATCTCCCGTGAATGCTGACAAGGCGCCGACGCTTCTCCGCTTCCTCGAGTCTCGAAGCTCCTGGTCAGCCGAGGTGCTGGGCCGTGTTGAGCAAACGCTGCCGCGGCTTCGTGCGCTCGGCGTTGCCGACCTGAGCTCGGTGGAGCGCCGTCTCGGCGGAGACCGTGTCGCGTTCAACGGCGCGTTCAGCGAAATGGTCATCGCCGAGACGCTGCTCGAGTGGGGTTTCGACGTCCTCGAGTTCGAGCCACGCGGCGCCGGCAGCCGTCGAGTTGACCTCTTGATCGGCCTCGGTGACGAGCGCCTCTACATCGAGGTGACTTGCCTCCGCCATCCGCAGCACGACTGGACGGTTCACGCAAAAGACCGCCTCGTCCAGGGTCTCGTTCGTGTCCCGTCAGGACTTGTCGTCGACGTCCGCTCGTATCAGCCCGGCCATCTACAGCAGACCCTCAACGAGATCGACGCCGTCGTGCGCGACTTCGAGAAAGCGGTCGCCGCCCTCGATCCCGGAGCCCCGCTGCCGAGTGTGCTCGTGCCGTCGACGCCGCAGCAGCCGATCGAGATCAAAACGCGCGGGCGCGACCCCGAACTGACGAAGTCGACGGAGGTGCACTGGAGTAGCAGTCGGAACGACGACACCGACGCCGACACCCCGCGCCTCGTCGACGCGATCCGGGATGAGCGGCGCCACCTGCCGAGCGATCACGCGAGCGCGATCATCGTCGATCTTTCTTCCTGGCCGAGCTTCCAGCCGCACCACTTGGCGATAGCGCAGCAGATGCTCGCTGCACACACGATGCCCGCGTTCGTGGGCGCCTGCCGCGCTCGACCGCTGCCAGTGGCTCCTCTCGACCGAGTTGTTCTCGCCGCTGATGCGGCCTGGATCAGCAGTCCGCTCGGTTCGGCTCTCACCAGCCGCTGGTGATCAGCCGCCCGAAAGCTGACGTGACGGCCGGTCAGACTGCTACGACCACCTCGTGAACGACTGGACTAGCCGGATGCCGGAAGGCGTGGAGGTTGAGGAGACCGAGGAGGGTTTTTCCGGCTCGGTCGAGCTCTACGTGGACGAGGAGGGGTTCTTCGGCCGGGAGTGCGGGGCTTGCGAGCGCTTCTTCAAGCTGAACGTGATTGACCTTGAAGGCCGACCCGACGAGCAGATCTTCACTTGCCCCTACTGCGGCGCGAAGGGTGACCGCGATGACTTCCTGACCGTCGATCAGAGGAGGCGCGCGGAGGCGGCTCTTGTGGAGATGGCACAGCAGTACGTGCTGGAGGAGACGCGCAAGATCTTCTCGGACTTGAAGAAGAGCAGCCGCGGCAGCGGAGTCGAGATCGAACTGCCGAGCAAGCCCTTTCCGATGTCGAGTCCGCTCCCGACCTACATCGAGGAGCCTTCGAGACGATCGCTGGCCTGCGGAGACTGCGGCATCCTCTACGCCGTTTACGGAGCGACGGCCTTCTGCCCGATTTGCGGGCCGCGTTTGTCGGCAACGACAATCCTCGAGTCGATCGCTGCTGCCCGGCGCCAACTGGAGCTTGAGGACTTGCTCCCGGAACAGCAACGGGAGGACAGTCGAGCGCACGGCATCTTCGACCAGCTCGCCGAGAATGCGCTCGAGGATGTCGTCACTCTCTTCGAGGTCTACGTCAAGGGCCAGTTCATCAGCCGAGTCCCGACGGCGCCGTTGATCCTGAAGCAGAAGGGGAACACCGGCAACGTCTTCCAGCGGCTAGAAGACGCTGACCGTCTCTTTCACGACAACGTCGGCTTCGAGCTTTCCTCGCTCGTCTCTCCCGAAGAGTGGCAGCGGCTGAGACTGACGGTTTCGCAGCGGCACCTCCTCACGCACAAGAGAGGGTTCGTTGACGAGCAGTTCCTCTCGAAGGCTCCGACGTCACGTCTGCAAGTCGGCCAGAAGCTGGTGATCTCCCGCGGCGATGCCGAGAAGGCTCTCGACGCGCTCGAGCGTCTGGTGACAGCCCTCAGCGGTCGTTGACGGCTACGAGGACCGAGAGTCAGATTCGTCTTGGTCGCGTTCCTGGCGCTCGTCTACTCGTTGAGCAGCCACGCGACCAGGGATGCCGGAACCGCCCAGACATCGCCGTCCAGGTCGAGGACAGATCGTGTCGCAAGCACGCCACCGCCGAACTGAGACCTGACGGTCTGGGCTTCGGACTTCCATCCGTCGTCGACGTACTTGCCCTCGAAGCCCAGCCTGCCCATCTCTGGCCCAACGAAGTCGACTTCCTTCGAGCTGGTCTTCAGATACATCACGCTTGCGAACTCGGCGTAGCTCCCAGGCCGCTCCTTTTCGAGTTGCCGCAGTAGTGCGAGCCCGAGCTGCTGTTCCGTCAGATGCGATGCCTCCGGCGCGGGCGATTGAGGGAGGTTCGCTTTCGGGATCCACGCGAAGAGAGGGTCGGTGAAATAGAACTTGGACTGAGCCCGCAGCTTCGGCAAGTTGTGGTTGCCCTGCTGATGCACGGGCCAGGCGATGTAGTTGTTGATCAGGGCCTGCACTCGGGCTGCAGCGGTTTCGTGGCTGCCAACGCCGATCTCTTCGGCGACCGTCGTCATGTTCAAAGGATTCGTGAGGTTCTTCGTCAGTCGCACCAACAGCGCGTTCGCCGCAGCGGACTGAAGTTGCGCAGCGCGCAGGGCGTCACCGCTGACAACGTGCCAGAGGGCAGCGACGAAGTCCGCTTGCACCGAGCCGTGTTCCAGGTGATCAGCGACCGCTCGCGGGAAGGCGCCGACGCGCAGATAGATCTCCCACATGTTCTCCAGGGCGCTCAGCCACGGCACGAGCTCGTGGATCGCTTCCTCGGTTGCGGGGTCGAGAAATCTCTTCGGGGAGATGGGCGGTGGCTGCGGTAGGTCAGTCATCCCGAGCGCACACGTGAACGACCGGAAGCTCATCGGCAAGAGCAAGCGATCAGAGTCCTTCACGGGCCCCCTCCGGCCCGCCAGCTCCTTCCGAGCGTCATCCAGATCGCTGGAGGACGAACCCGTCAGGACCACGCAGTCCTCACCGAACGCAGTGTTGTCTCGGAGGGTCTTGATCGCGGCCGGCCAACCCTTGACGCTCGTGACCTCGTCGAGGAACCAGTAGCGAGGCTCCTCGCCGCGGGTCAGTACCTCTCGGCCCACCCGCACCAGCGTCGTCAGGTCGCCACGGGCGAGCTCGTCGCAGGCGAAGTGGATGATGCGCCGAGGATCGACGCCGCGATGGATCAGATCGAAGATCTCACGCTTGACCTCGAGACTCTTGCCGACTCGCCGAGGGCCGCGGAGAACATAGATGCCACCCTCGACCACGTCCTCGAGCGGCTTCGGCTCGTAGCCGAACGGCGCGCGAGCGAGTCGGCGCAAGTCGCGGTCGTCGAGTTCCCAGTCGCGCGGTTGCCTCCACCAGGTGTTCGTCTCGGTCAGGATGCGCGTGATCTGGCCCTCATTCATGGGGCCAGCCTATCCATTTTGTCGCAAAAAGGCATACCTTTTCGCGGAAGGCGTCGCAAAAAGGCATACCTTTTCGCGGAAGGCGTCGCGAAACGCTATGAAGACAAGGCCCTGGGCGAGATCGACGACGACGGCGGCGAGAGGGACGGGCGCGGATCCCCGTCCCCATCACGCAGCTCTCCATCGCGCCGAGCGGGCCGTCAGCCCGTTAGTAGCTCCAGTTCTCGTGTGCCAGCGGTGCGCGGTTTAGTTCGGCGCGGTGGAGGCGCCACGGCGGGAGGAACTCATCCATCAGCGCCCGGAAGTGGTCGTTGTGATGACGCTCGAGCAGGTGGACGAGCTCATGGACGACGATGTACTCGAGACACTGCGGCGGCTTCTTGGCCAGCTCGAGGTTCAGCCAGATGCGCCGGGCCTCGGTGTTGCAGGTGCCCCAGCGAGTCTTCATCTTCTTGATCCCCCAGTGATCGACTTCGACGCCGATCACTGGTTGCCACTTCTCGATCAGCACAGCGATCTCGGGGCGCAGAACGCGGCGATACCAGCGCTCGAGGGTCGCCTTCCGCTCGCCTGCCGATGCGCCAGGGCGCGCGGCGAGCTCAAGCGTCCGGTTGCCGCGTAAGCGCACCGGCGGGCCGCCGTTGCGTTCGACAACGTCCAGCAGATAGCGGCGGCCCTGGAAGTAGTGGCTCTCGCCGCTGACCATCTCTCGCTCGCTCTGGCGCTCCTGCTGTTGAAACTCCGCCTGCTGCCGTCGGATCCATCCGAGGCGCGATACGACCGCGAGCCGCGCGGCCTCATCGTCGACGTGAAGCGGAACCGCGACTCGTACGCGGCCGGCCGGCGGGTAGACGGCCAGGTGGAGGTTCTTGATGTCCTTGCGGACGATCTCGATCGGGATGCCGCTGACCTCGATACGGGAGGTAGAGGCGCTAGTAGTCAGGCTGGCTCTTCGCGATCTCGAGGATGGCGTCGACGGGGCAGTCGTCTCCGATCACCTGCTTGATGGCGACGCGCACCTCTTTCTCCTTGACCTTGTTGCCTCGCCAGTCGGCCTTCTTGACGTGGCGGATCCGACGGTCGACCTCGATCGCCAGAGCCTCATCCTGGCCGAGGTTGTCGTAGAACGCGCGCAGCGGCCCGGTGGTCAGCCCCGGCGGGTACGTGCTGCCCGAGCTTGGCTGCGTGACTTTCTTGGCCAGCCCGACCATCTTCTCGAGGTAGACCTTGTAATCGAGCGCCCTCTTCTTCCTAGCCAGGATGAGCGCCTCGAGCAGCTCGGACATCTTCTCGTAGTACTTCGGGTTGACGGGCGTCTCGTCGACGATGACTTGGCGGACGTTGTTCTCGATCGCCTCGCCCATCGCGTCCTCGCTCTTCTTGATCCCGTCTGGCAGTTCGCTGACGGCGGAGGGGCCGTTCTCAGCGAGCAGTTCGACGAGGGTCTTGTCGTCGAAAGTCGTGACGGTGACGCTCTCCTCGGCGCGGACGTAGGCGTCGAGGATGAAGCGCATCGACGGCTCGTACAGCTTCAGGTCGATGTAGTCGCCGCTGCCCAACTTGACTTCATCGCGCACCTTCTCGAAGTGGCTGACCTCGTCGCGGATCCTCTCGGCCTCGGGCTCGGTAAAGCCGGCGTCGACCATCTCATTCGCAATGTCAGCGTAGGCACGCAGGAGCGCGTTCGCGTGCGCGTAGAGAGCGAGCCGCTTCGGCTCGTTGTTTGAGAGCGCGTCCTTGTCCTCTGGGGGACCGCAGAAGTACGCGAAGTACGCCTGAGTGTCCCCCGGCGGCGCTACAGGCTCGCAGAGCGCCTTCACCTGATCGAGACGCTCGTCAAGCTTCTCCTTCCCGAGCGCGAGCCGATCCTTCAGGAGGCCGGCGACGTCTTCGTCGTCGTACCCCGCGAGCGCCTCGCCGGTGTAGTCGAGCAGAGACCGCCTCAGCGACTTGAACAGATCCTTGTAGTCGATGACGTAGCCGTACTCCTTGTCGTCGCCATCGAGGCGGTTGACGCGGCAGATCGCCTGGAACAGGCCGTGATCGCGCATCGTCTTGTCGATGTAGAGGTAGGTCGCCGAGGGAGCGTCGAAGCCAGTCAACAGCTTGTCGACGACGATCAACAGCTTCATCTGGCCGGGCTGCTTGATGAAGCGCTCCTTGACCTCCTTCTCGAACTGCTCGACCTTCGTCACCGCGGTCTCTTCGGGCTCGCCGAAGTGCTGTGCGAGCATCTTCCGGTAGGTCTCGTAGCGCTCGATTAGCTCGGTCTGGCCTTCGCCTGACTCTTCGCCCTTGATGTCGCTCGTCGAAGGCTTGTACGACGTGACGATCGCGCACTTGCCGGCCAGACCGCCCTGCTGGAACATCTCGTAGAGGCGGCAAGCCTGGTAGATGCTGCCGGCGACAAGGATCGCGTTGCCGTAGCCGCTCTTCAGCCGCGGGCGCAGCTCCATATCGAGCAGGATGTCGGCGACGATCTTGCTCAGCCTGTCCTTCGAGCTGAGTACCTCCTGCATCGTTCCCCAGCGGCTCTTCAGCTGAGCTCGAGCGTTGTCGGACAGGCCGTCGGTCTTACTCTCGAACCACTGGTCGACCTTGTCCTGGGCGGTGACGTTCTGGTCGATGTCGCGCGCCTCGTAGCGCAGGTCGAGCACGACGTTGTCAGTGACCGCCTCGCTGTACTTGTACTCGTGGATGTAGGGGCCGAAGATCGCCGTGCTGCGCTGTGCCTTGTCCTTCTTCAGCAGCGGCGTCCCCGTGAAGCCGATGAAGGTGGCGTTCGGGAGGATAGCCTGCGACATCGCCGTGTGGAGCTTCCCTGACTGTGTGCGATGGCACTCGTCGACGAAGACGAAGATCGTTCCCTTCGGCTTGAAGCCGTCTGGGAGGCTGCTGCGGATGTCCTCGACGAACTTGTCGATGTCGCCCTCTTCCGAGCTGCCGAACTTGTGGACGAGTGAGGCGATCAGCCACTTGTCAGGCTTGGCGAGGACGTCGACGAGGTCGGCGCCGCTCGAGGTGCGATGGATTTTCTCGCCGACTCCTTTGAACACTCGCTCGATCTGCTCGTCGAGCTCGGCTCGGTCAGTGATCAGCAGAACGCGGGCGTCCTCCACGTTCTCTCTGATCCACTTGGCCAGCCAGACCATCGTCAGGCTCTTGCCGCTGCCCTGGGTGTGCCAGATGATCCCGCCCTCTCGGCGCTCGATGAACGGCTCGGCTCGCTTGACACCGAAGTACTGGTTGTGGCGGCAGATCTTCTTCGTGCCAGCGTCGAAGGCGATGAAGTTGTGGATCAGATCGAGTAGGCGCTCCTTCGAGCAGAGCTGCGCGACGGCGCGGTCAAGCGGACTCGGCTCGGCGCTCGGCTCCTTCCACGTTAGCGTGTACTTCTCGGGTGTCTCGATGACGCTGTAGCGCAGCCCCTCGGTGTCGTTGCCGGCCAGAACGAGCTGTACGGTCGTGAAGAACGGCCGGATGAACTCGGGCTTCTGGCTGTCCAGGTTCTGCCGGATTCCCTCGGCGACGGACACGATCGAGCGCTTCAGCTCGAGGATGGCGAGCGCGATCCCGTTGACGTAGACGACGATGTCCGGCCGCTTGTCGTTGACGCCGAGGACGGTGACCTCCTCAGCGATAGCGAAGTCGTTGTTCTCCGAGTCATTCCAGTCGATCAGCCAGACGGTCACGGTTCCTTCGCCGACGTCCTTCTTGACCTTGACGCCGTAGCGCAGGAGCTCGTAGACCTCCGCGTTCGCGTCGTAGAGCGTCTTGCCGCCGCCGAGGCCGGCGGCTGTCAGCAGTGCGTGCAGCGCGCGCTTGATCAGCTGCTCGCTGTAACCCTGTCGGCGAAGCCAGTCGCGGAGGTGCTCCTCCTCGATGTTGCTCCCGCCCCGGTCTTTCCAGTGCCCGAGGTACCCGTACTTGAGCTTGTCCGTGAAGAGCCGCACGAGGCGGAACTGGGTCAGGCGCTCCTTCTGGCCGACCTTGCTCACGCGGCCACAGCCTCGGAGATGGGCAGGCGGACACGGCCGGAGAGGAGCGCCTGCATCATTCCCTGCTTGAGGGCTTCGTTCTTCGTCCGGCGCTCCTCGAGCACACGGATCTCTGTGGCGGCATCGGCGAGCACCGAAACGATCGCCTCTTGCTCATCTTCATTCGGAACAGGGATCTGTATCGCTTCGAGCTTCTCCTTTACGAGGTGGGCAATGCTTGTTTGTGTGACGTACTGATCGAGCCTTCCACTCCGTGCCCAGAACTCGAAGAGGTACATGAGAAAACGTGCGTTGTAGGTTCCCCTGGGGCGAAGTCTGTGCAGAGCCTTTTGGTAGTAGCACTCCTCGAGTGGAGCATCCCAGAGTGCGGCCCGTCCGATCTCTCCTCCTTCGCAAATGAGCAAGTCGCCCCGTTTCAGCTCAAAGCGCTCCATATCTCGGGCCGAAAGGCGGACGTAGCCCACGGCGCTCGCGTCGATCCGGTTCCACTGGACTGCACGATTTCCAATGTAGGGCTTGAGCTCCCCGAGGTTTCGGGCCGCATCGAGCATCTTTCCGAGCTGAATATCGAACTGAGCGCCGACTGTTGAGAGACGCCAGTCACCGTCACGCGCGAAGGCAGGAAGACGGATTGCGCGTGTCAAGAGTTGCTGCAACACACCGCGCCGCATCGCCTGCTTCTTGTCAATAAGACGGCTCAGAGCAGCGATCGCATTTTCGGCGTCCGAAAGAACGCCGGCGATGGCGAGCTGCTCATCGTAGGGAGGAACGGAGATGACGAGCGATCGAACGTCGTCGCTTGAGATAGCTGGGTAGTTGGAGCCGGTCAAGAGCCTGTCAATCTGCCTTCGGATCTCGGCTCCGAAAAGATGTGCGTACACGAACCCAGGCACCGCGATTCCTTCGCGGCACCTGGTGACGGCGAAGCCTGTTGAGCAGACCCAGTCGGAGTCCGGCCAGGCTACGAGTAGGTGCGACAGCAGGTTCGGACGCACTGTCGCTAAGAGGACGTCGCCCATCTGAAGGCGCCGTCGAGCGCGGGACGGCGCATCTCTGAACCGGAGTTCGCGGTACGCGGTCAGCTGACCATGATCTACGTCATCGAGCGAGATGTACTTGAACACGTAGTCGGGGCTGGTGGATGCAGACAAATTGTCTGGATCGACGTCCGCGATTTCATCAAGCCGAAGTTCTGTCCAGCCCGCTGGACAGAACTTCGCCGGCGCTTGCGCAATGTCGGGAGTAGTGCTCACGTCCGCGCGAACCCCATCACCGCGAGGTGCTCGTTGACCTTTGCCCTCAGTAGCACAGCGTCGTGCTCGAGTTGGGGCAGAGTTCTCGCGTACCGGCGTTCTAGAACTTCGACCCGCCGTACTAGCGTTTGAAGAAGCTTCTGCGCCTCGCCTTCAACAGCCTCCCACAGGGTAGCGAACCACTTGTCGTCCACGACAAGGGCCTTGACCTCGTCCTCAGTCAGCGTCTCGTACCGTGCGAGCGTCTGCGCGTCGAGTGCTCCCCGCGCGTCCTTCGCCGTCTTGCGGGCGGCAGCCTCGGCGTCGAAGAGCGCGACGCAGCGCGTGAGGATCCGTCGGTCGTCGTCGGTGCTCTCGTCTTCCGGGAGGTCCTTCAGGAGGTCGGCGATGCCCTTCTTCGGGATCGTCCCCTTGTCGTTGCGGGCACCTTCGAGCGCGCCCTCTTCGCCGCTGTTCTCCTCGATGAACTCCTCGAGCTGAGCTGTGACGAGGGCAGCGGTGACCTCGAGTTCCTCGAGCTCGGCGCGCTCCTTCTGGAAGAACCGGTCGACGATCAATCTTGGCGGAACGAGATCGAGCTTGTACTTCTTCTTGCCAATCGTCAGATCAGGCGTCTCCTTGATCTTCCGATCCGTGTTGTCGATGACGGCTCGCGGCTGCGCTGCCCCTAGCCAGCCGTCGGCGGTGATCAGGTAGAGGTCGTCCTGCATCACGTCGTCCCAGTAGTCGAGGAGACGCTGGTAGACGTCGTACTCGTCGACAAGCGGAAGGGGGCGGAACCTCTCAAGCAGATCCTCGCTGAGGGCAGCGATCACGGCAGTAGGCGCGCCCTCGGTGAACGACCTCAGCATCGGCCGATGAGCTTCAGTCCAGTCGGTGAATGTGGCGGACACGCCGGCGGAAAAGGAGGTGAACTCGTCTGAGTCCAGGATGGTCTTCTTGACCAGTGACGGCTCAATCACCGCTTCGCTGTAGCCAGCGCGGTCGCCGTCTCGGAACAGCTGCCCGCGCAGCGACGGGAACACCTCCCAGTAGGCCGCCAGAGCCTCGATGTCGCGGTTCGGGATCCCGCCGCGGAGGTGCGCATCCAGATCCTGCAAGTCCTCGGGCTCCGACGCGTCGACGTAGCGCGGGATGTTCAGGTTGTAGCCGTTCGACTCAATCTCGTCGTTGCTAACGCTGCGCGAGTAGCGCGGCAACTCGAGTCGCTTTGTGAAGACGTCGACGACCTTGTGGATGTCTTGAGCGCGGAGACGGTTCTTGTTCCCGTCCTTGATGAAGCCCTTGCTCGCATCGACAACGAAGACGCTCTCGCGTTCGCCGGCGCCGGCTTTGTCGATGACGACGATGCAGGCCGGGATTGAGGTTCCGTAGAAGAGGTTGGGCGGCAGGCCGATGATCCCCTCGATCAGCCCCCGCTTGACCAGGTTGCGCCGGATGTCCGCCTCCTTGTTCCCGCGGAAGAGGACGCCGTGCGGGAGGATGATCGCGCCTCGGCCCTTGCTGCCGAGCGACTTGACGAGATGGAGCAGAAAGGCGTAGTCGCCGTTCTTGACGGGCGGGATGCCGAAGCCGACGAAGCGGCCGTACTGGTCGTGGTCGGGATCGACGCCCGTTGACCACGCCTTCAGCGAGAACGGCGGATTTGCGACCGCGAAGTCGAAACGGCGGAGGCCCCCGTCCTGCTCCTTGAAGTGAGGCGCGGCGAGGGTGTTGCCCTTCCAGATCTCAGCCGTCGGGTGCCCGTGCAGGATCATGTTCATCCGCGCGAGAGCCCAGGTCGCCAGGTCATTCTCCTGGCCGTAAATCGAGATGCCTCGTGGCGCCTGATCGGCGGCCTTCAGCAGCAACGAGCCTGAGCCGCAGGTCGGGTCGTAGATCGTGTTCGACGGGACGGTGTCCGGACCGATCCCGATGACGTGCGCCATCACCCGCGACACCTCGCCAGGCGTGTAGAACTGGCCCTTGCTCTTCCCTGACTGCGTCGCAAAGTGACGCATCAGGTACTCGTAGGCGTCACCGAGAAGGTCGTCGCCACCCGCACGGTTCGCGCTGAAATCAAGTTCGTCGAAGATCGCAACGAGCCGTGACAGACGATCGACCATCTCCGGACCAGTCCCGAGTTTCTCCGGATCGTTGAAGTCGGCGATGTCGATGACGCCTTTCAGGTCGTTGGCGTCGGCGAGATGACGGATGATCGTGTTGATCTTGTCGCCGATCTCCTTGTCGCCCTTGAGCTTGACGAGATCCTTGAAGCTCCCACCCTCGGGAACCTCGATCAACGCATCCGACTTTCCGGCGTACTTGTCGGAGACGTACTTGACGAAGAGGAGAGTCAGGACGTAGTCCTTGTACTGCGAGGCGTCCATCGAGCCCCGCAGCTCGTCCGCGCTGCTCCAGAGAGAGCTGTAGAGCTGAGATTTCTTCAGGGCCATCGTTAGATCACGCCATTCTCTCGCCGCACCGTGGGGCGACGATAGGCGACAGGGGCGTCTCCGGCTGCGGATTTCGCCACACGGAACGCCGAGGGCAGACGAGTACTGATCCCGCGCGCACCCCTTATTCTAGGCAGCGCTCAGGCGGGTCTTCGCGGCCAGACATCGAAGGGTGGCGCTGTGGCGCTAGGCAGAACCACGACGTCATCGGGGCGGGGCCCCGTTCGCTCGGCGTCTGGCTCGTCACCCGCTCTCGTCCGCGACCTTGACCATTCATCGCACGATCGAGCTCCGGAGCGTCGCCCTCCACCGTCGCGTCGCTGCCCGTCTCGCGGAGCACCCCGAGCTTCTCGAGCGTGCGCGGGATCGCGCGCGCGAGTGGCTCGCAGAGGGCGACCCTGTCCCGGCTGACGTTGCCGCAGCGTGGTTGGAGCTGCTCGACGGGGCACTTGCCGGCGTTGATCGAGGCGCTGGCCGAGGGCAGCGAGCGGATGCGGCTTCTCCGGCAGAGCTCGCCGTTCGCTGGTGCCTTCTCCGAAGACGAGCGGCTCGCCGCTCTCGCCGAAGTGCCACTGGAGAGCGCCTAAGCGATACGGCAGCTGCGAGAGACATCGCCCAAGAAACCGTCGCGCGGGTGGCCGTGAAGAACGGGCGCGAGTAGCGTGTGAGGTTCGGCTGGAGCTGCGCCAAACGAGAGCCGCGGGAGCCAATGCGCGGGCCCTGGAAGAACTGAGAGCGGGGCGCGTCTACCTCGCGGTGAGAAGTCTCTCCCAGAGGCTCCGCAACGTCCGACGATCGTCGGTGGAGAGTTCATCCCGCGCGACCCGCTCCATCAACGCCATCTCAGCCGCGGCGTAGAACGCGTTGATGTAGTTGTCACTCGATCCGGTCGTGCCGAAGCGGTCGTTGATCGCCCCCTGGATACGCGCAAAGTCGCTGCGGTGGCTCTTCAGAACGTGCTCCCGCAGCGCTGTCAGATGCTCGGGAACCCTTACCCAGCCCAGGCCGCGGGCGTACCGCGCTGACGCTTCCGACATCCGCTGAGCTTCAGTCACGAGATCGTTGTTCACGGCGCCGACGATACGGGGCGCACCCGACGGCTCCGCTTTGGCCCGTTGCGGCGCGGACGCCGTGTCGCCGCTACAGCTCGTCGCGCCTGTCCGCTTCCGACCGTCGTCGTTGGCAGGGTGAGGGGGATGGATGAGCTCGCGCCTATCAGTTCGCTCTGGCGGGCCACGAGTACGACGAGGACAAGCGCCTGGACGTCCCGGACGGCTCAACCGTCCTCGTGATCTCCGCATGTGCCCCGCAGATCGGATGGACGCTCTACGCGGCGGACGCCGACGGCGACTCGACGGTGATCGACGGGCCGCACACGCGCAAGACGTCCATCGGGTCACGGGTGCAGGTATTCCTGCCGCCCGAGGTTCGATGGGTGGATGTGTGGGGAGCCTGGGGCGCTGAGGCTGAATAGGCTCACGGATCCGCAGCGGTTCGTCGTCACCTTCTACAGCCCGTCTCTCCCCGCACTGCTCCCACCACCTGTCCCCTCTCGGCCGTCGCCGCTTGCCGACGCCTAGACGAGGCCGCCGGCTCCCGGCCCTGCCTGTAATCCGGGAGACGGCGACCTGCATCTGTCCTTCGCGGTAGGCGATCAACTCGACAGCGAGCTGTAGCCCCTTCGGCGCCCGAATCAGCGGCACTGCTTCGGGGCCGCGTTTGTCGTAGATGGTCTCGAGCTTCGTCGGGCCGCGCCAGCGCTCGACCCGGACTGTCACGTCAGCGATGTCGGGGACCGCGTACTCGACCGCGAGCTCAACAACCTCCTTCGCCGGGGCGCCGTTCGGCTTCACAGGCCATTCGCCGAGCCGCTTGAAGGTGTCTCGTCCGCGCGGGTGCGCGAAACGAACGGTCGAGCCGGTGTTCATCCCCGTCAGCCACAGGCGCGACTCGTGCCGCCAGCGAGGGCTCTGGCGTCCACGATCAAGACGTCAAGCTCTGCGTCGGCGTAGGCGGCGAGGAACGTCTCAAGCTTCTTCGTGCTGACCCAGAAGAAGACGCGGCGGTTGAGCTCGCGGCACCACTCGGCGACGGTCATCCCTTCCAAGGCGCCCGCCAGCCGGCCCTCGTGCAGGGGATGCTGGTCACGGATCGCGACGGGCGGCAGGTTCGGCGCGGTCAGCGTCTTGCTGGTCTTGCGTAGAGCGCTCTCGAGCTCCAAGGCGGGGCGGAGGTGAACCGCGCGCTTGCCGAGCAAGTCCGTGGGTAGCCTCAACGACTCGGCACCAACTCGACCTGCCAGCGGCGCAGCACGGCGGCGAGCTCGCGGCGCCCTCGAGCCTCGAAAAGCTCCGCCAACGATCGCGCGGCGGTGGGGTCGGGGTGCGACGTGGTTTTCCATCTTTTCCACAGCACCGTTGTTCAGCACGAGCGGCGGCGATCGCGTACGGTTCCCTGGGATGGGCTTTCTCTGGCGCCTACTCGCGCCGAAGCCGCTCAAGCAGGCCCGGCGGGCGATGCACCCGGTCAGCCTGCTGACGCCGAAGCCGATCCGCAATGTCCAGCGGGCGGCCGCGAAGACCGTCAATCCGCTGGGAGCGCTCGGCGATGCCGTCGAGAACCAGGCTCTGCGCGCGGCGCGTGGGGGCAAGCGCAAGCGCGGAGGTGGAGGGAAGAAAACTGCAAGCGGACGCGCGACGATCGGAGCGAGCAGCGCGGGCACGAGTTTCGCCGCAGGAGCTGAGGAGCTTTCGATGACGGAAGAGCGCTCGCGTCAGTACCTTGGCGCCGGGTCCTTGATCCTGAAGAAGGCTCGGCAGGGCGAGCCGCTCGAGTTGATGACGGACGGCGGCGCCCGTGTTCGTGTGACGATCTCCGACGTCCTCGACCCGGTCACGCCACGCGCAGACTACGACGAGCCCGGCCGTGGCCAGCACCTGGTCGCCGTCCGCTTCGTCATCGAAAACCTCGGACCGAGCGTCTTCGCGTACGACCCGAGCTACGCGTCGAAGCTGATCGGCGCGCATGGTGGCGAGTACACCCAGTTCTCCGCCGACTTGCCAGTTCCGTCGTTCAGTGACGTCGTACACATCGCCGCTGGTGACTCTCGATCGGCCTTCGTGGCGTACGCGGTCGCCGATGGCGAGCGGCCGGCAGGCGTTGAAGTCGTCTTCGGACTAGATCTGAAAGGGGCGGAGATCGGGCAGTGGAAAATTGACATTACCGAGCCCTACGGGGATCGGGGCTCCGGTGCGGCTCCTCGGACGGAGCGTGATTCCGCAGCAACACCCGTGCGGCCGCTCGAGCTCTGGACGGCAATGCTTGGCGACGTCAACGTCAAGAAGCGCCAGGTTGCGGCGTCCGGGACTGGCGAACCTCGCGGATCCGCAGAGCGCGCCTGCGCTCCTGATCGCGGTCAAGGACCCCGATTTTGAGGTGCGCACGCACGCCCTGAAGGCGCTGATCAAGATCGGCGGGGACGGCCTCATCCCGGCGCTGCGCGCGGTGCTCCAGGATTCGGATCCGTACCTACGCGAGAAGGCGATCAAGGCGCTCGCCGTCGTGGGCGGGACTGATGCCGTGGACGCAATCGGCGCGATGCTCAGCGACGTCGATCCTTCAGTGCGAAGAACCGCTGAACGCGAGCTGGCGGCACTCGAGACGAACTAGCAGCCGGACGTGCGGCGGTCTTGTGCGGCTTCGAGGTGGGACACCCATTCCTGGCCGGTGGCGAAGGCGACCCGGTAGCCGCGGGAGTCGAGCTAACCGCGCCGGAGCGTGTGACGCTTCCCAGGAACCGGCCTTGGGTCGAACCTCGCGCGCTCCCGGCGCGGCCCGAGCAGCGTAGGGAAGTTCGCTTTCCCTGACTAGATGGCCGTTCGGGCCGTGTCCAAGCCGCCTAGGTCCATGTGACCCATGAAGCCGCGAGCGTCCTACTGTCGCTCGGAATGGCCGCAACTTCTGCGTCCGACGTTCTTCTTGCCGCGTTCAAGACTCTCGCCCCAGGTGAGCAGGAGGAGGCGTTCGCGCGGATCAGCGATGCGCGCCTGACTCGGCTCGCTGGCGACGACGGTGAGACCGCGCGAATGATCCGCTCGCTGCGCCGGGCGTCACGGTCGCCGCCTTCCTGACTGCAGCGCAGACCTTCGTTCAGCAGCAGCACTCAGAGAGCCTGAACGAGATCTTCGCCTGGCTGCTCGGCGGCCTTGAGACGTCCGGCTGGCGCGAGGTCGCCCTGATCGCCCCGTACGTCGCCGCCAGCGTTGCAGTGCTGTTCGTACATCGGCGCGTGCTCGATGTGCTCGGAGTCGGCGAGAGTGAGGCAGCGTCGCTGGGCCTGAACGTACAGCGGACGCGGCTGCTCATCATCGCCGCCGCGACGCTCGGCACAGCCGCCGCGGTGGCGGTGAGCGGGCTGATCGGCTTCGTCGGGATCGTCGTGCCGCATCTGATCCGCCGGCTTGTCGCCTCGAGCTACCGCGTGATCGTGCCGCTGGCCTTTGCGATCGGGGCGGCCTTTCTGACCTTCGCCGACGTGCTGGCGCGGACGCTGCTGGCGCCGGCCGAGCTGCCGATCGGCGTCGTGACGGCCTTCGTTGGAGCGCCGTTCTTCGCCGTTGTGCTGAGGACGAGCCAGCGGGGCCAGTCGTGACGCATCTAGCTGCCGAGCAGATCACTGTGCAGGCGGGCGCGCAGCGACTCGTCGATCGGGTCTCCTTCTCGGTCGAGCGCGGCGAGTGGGTAACGGTTCTCGGGCCGAACGGAGCCGGCAAGACGACCCTGCTGCGAGCGATCGCCGGACTCGTCCGCTGCGACGGCGAGATCACGCTCGATAGGCGCGCCGCTCGGCCGCTCTCGCAGCGTGAGCGGGCGCGGCTGATCGCGCTGGTACCACAACAGCCGTTGATCCCCGCTGAGATGACGGTCGGCGAGTACGCGCTACTCGGCCGGACGCCGCATCTCGCCTACCTGGCCCAGGAAGGCAGAGCCGACGCGCGGATCGCCGCCGAAGCATTGAAGCGACTTGCGCTCTTGCCGTTCCGCGAGCGCTGCCTCGGGACGCTGAGTGGCGGTGAGCTGCAGCGGGCGCTGATCGCGCGGGCTCTCACTCAGCGGGCGCCGATTCTCTTGCTCGACGAGCCGACGAGCTCACTCGACATCGGCCACCAGCAGGAAGTGCTGGAGCTCGTCGACGAGCTGCGGCGTGAGGCCTCGCTGACGGTGCTGGCGACGATGCACGACCTGACGCTGGCCGCCCAGTACGGCGAGCGGCTGCTGCTGATGGAAGCGGGCCGGGTCGTCGCATCCGGTACGCCGGCGCAAGTGCTTGATTTTGAGCCGTGCATAGAGTTAGATCTGCTCGCATGGGAGTTGTCGCCACACTTTTCCACGGCACCGTCGAGGAAACCCTGAAGAAGCTCCTGCAGCCTGCGGGCCTCCTGCCAGCGGCCCTTCTCGTTCTTCTGAATCTGGGCTTCATTTACCCGACTGCCAAGGATGAACAATGGCGCATCGCCACCGCGTTCGGAGGCGTCGACGACACCTGGAAGGCTGTTGTGGTGGGCGCGCTTGTCCTCTCGCTCGGCTATCTGCTGCTCCACGCCAGCACTCTTATCCTCGACGCCCTGGCTGGGCGAACCTGGCGCGAGTCGTTCGCGCACCAGCTGCTCAAGCATGAGCAGTCGAGAAAGTGGGATCGAGCGGAGAGCGCCGCTTCTGAGTCGCTCGCCGCCACTGTACGATTTCATACCCTCTATCCCCCGAAAGACGATGTTCAGGCGACAGGGATTGGAAATTCGCTCAGCGCTACACAAGCGGTGGTGGCCGCTCGATATGGTGCTGAACTGGCCGCTGTCTGGCCGCAAATGCAGTCTGCAGTAAAATCGGATTCCCAGGCCTTGTCCGCCGCCAACAACGAAAAAGTCGCTCTCGATCTTCTCGGCAACCTAACGTTCGTGCTGCTCCTTTTCGCCGTCGAAGCAGTGGCAGTCTTTTCGCTTGTCGACGACTGGAACAGCGTCCTTCTCTCTCTCCTCCCCTTCGCCCTCGCGCTCCTTGCCTACCGTGTCATGGCCGAAAAGGCGCAATCCTGGGGTACCGCGATCCAGGTGCTTTTCGACCTTCATCGGTCGGACCTGGAAACGGCCATGGGCCTACGCACCACTACGGGGGCTGATGACGAAAACCGCCTACTGGCCAGCCTTTCTCACTTTTTCTTCAAGGGACGAGAAGCAGGTGACAGATCCGAGATCTTCGACGCTCCTAAGGTGCCCGGCCCCTCGCTGCAGTCGTCGTCGAACGTGACGGCGAGGTTCTTCACGGACGCGATCGCCGATGGGCCGTTGGAGCTGGACACACCTGCGCCTGTGGGCTTGCGCTCCATTCACCACGTGATCTCAGTAACTCGAACAGAGGCTGACGGGGGTTCGGCCGATGCTGACGTCTATGTCGTTGAGCCGCGTGCACGCGCGGTGGGTGCGCAGCTGCCAGAGTTCGCCGAGCCGGGGGGCGCTAGCGCGGCGGCAACGGTGGACCCTGGGGTTCCAGCTGAGATCCTTTGGGAGATCGTTTCATTACCTCCCGCCGGCTCTATCACGCTCGATTACGACCTGCCGTTGTGGACCTTGCAAGTCACACCTGCATCGACGAGTGCTGCGGTGGCGTATCTGCCCGGCGTCGGACACGAGGTGAGGATAGCTGCGGCGGCAGGGGCTGCCGAAGTGATCATCGAGGTGCGGCGGTTCTCCGCGATCAATGAGTCTCCGACGTTGCATGGGGGAGGAGTCACGCCCCTTGCGAGCAGCTCGAACGTGTACCGGTGGAGCGTCACATCCACCGCCTGGCCTCAGACGGTCATCGTCGAACTGCCGAAGGAGGTCGCAGACTAGCCATGCTTGGCAGGATTATGAGCAGGGTCGCCCGCATGCGCGAATCCGCGATAACGTTCGAGCCGGCAAGGCGCGCGCGAGCCAAAAGCCAGCGCGTCAAGGCGGATTCTTTTGAGCCGGGTACGCCGCCCGCTTTGTCGCCGTTTCCGCCGCCGAAGCTACGAGGAATGAGGGCCGCAAACGACGCCCTGACGCTCCCCTTGCTCCAGGCAGGAAGATACGGAGCAGTCATACGAGCCCTCCAGGGCGCGAGCCCAACCACGAACGAGCTGAACAACCTCGGTTGTGCCTGGGCAGCACTGGCAAGCACCCAACCTAGACCCGACTATTGGGAGCGAGCGATCGCTGCGCTCGAACAGAGTCGCGACCAAGCGCAAACAAAGTCCGATCGACAACGCGCAGCAGAGAATGTCGATCTGATCATGAGGGTTCGATGAAGAGAGGCCTGGAGCTTGCCGCAGCGAGCATCGGCGTGGCCCTCCTTCTGCTGCTGCCCCATCACGGTGAGCAGTGGATCTGGCTGCGCGTTGCTACCGGGATGATCGTGCTGGCGGTTGTCCTGCGTCGTCGAGGCGCCTGGTTCGACGCGCTTGTGGGCGGCTTCCTCATCATTCTTGGCACGGCAGTCGTGCATGTCGCCGTCGGCGATCCAGGGGCCTCAACGCCCACATTTGAGCCAAGGGCCCGATTCGTGTTGCCGGATAGTGTCGCGAGTCCCGTGCGGAACTACGATGCAAGGGAGGATGTGGTGTTACTGATCGTCGAAGCCAAGCGCGGTCCGTACGGCCGCGTAAACGGCTACAAGACGCACCGTTTCGACGCGCGGCTGCGCACAGCGCTCGACCCAAGCGTCACCCCCTCGGAGGTCGAGGTGTCGATTGAACGAGGTGCGAAAGACGGAAACCTAATCGATTTCACGCAAGCAGTCGCCGGGGCGCAGACGATCTATGTGAAAGAGGTGCCCCCGAAATAGTGAGCCGCATGGGTCATCGGGATACGCTCGGCAGGGCCGTCGCCGATCATGTTCACTCCAACGGTGTTTCAGGGAGAGCGCGGCTCGCGCCGCCCGCGTCCACCCCAACGGCCGCGTACTGCTCTACCTATTAAGGAGTCCGAGGAGCGGATTTTAGAGGGTCGCGAGCCCACGAACCGAGGGTTGCCCGTGGCTATCCGGGTATGACCGCTAGCTGGGGGCTAGCTGGACTACGCCGGGTGACGCGACCGCGGCAATCGGATTCGTCGCGGCCGCGTCAGCTGCAGCGAGCGCCTGTGCGCTCGGCGCCATCGCAGCGACAGCGTTGAGCGATCTGCGTCGTTGGCCGACGGCTCCGGACTATCCGTGAGGCGCCGAGGGTCGAATGGCCTTGACTTCGGCCGTCTCAAGATCGAAGCTGTCTTGGCTTCGCAAGGTTGGTCGAGCGGCGGTTTGGCAACCGGTCGGCCTCACCTGCAATCTGATGAAGGAGGCCCTCGTTGTCCTCTGACGAAACAGCGGCGCAGGGGTCACGCGATTTGCGTGCAGGGCGTACAGCCGCTGCCGCACCGTCGGCAGGAGACGTCAAACGCGGCTATCTCTTCTGGGGTCTTGTGACCGGCGCGATTCTGCTTGTCGAGCTGGCTGGCGCGGTCGCCGACTGGCTGGACAAACACTTCAGTATCACTATCCCTTGGACGACGATTTCGGGAATGGTCGGGCATCTCGAGGAGCTATGGCCGACGACTGCCGTGTTCGTTGTCGGCATCATTGCGCCCGCAGCTGTCTACGCGCTCGCGCCGCCGCCGAGCCACCGACGCACTCCCCGTGGGCGATGGCTGCTACGTTCCGGCGATGTCCGGCGGGCTCGGTGGTACGGGGCACCCACGGCATTGGCGCTTTCGGCTGTTGTCGGGCTGATCGCCGTCCTCGTCTTCGACGACGACTACCACCGGGCCGAGGTCATCTATGGCGCCCTGTTCTTCTTCGGCATCGTCGTTCCGAGCCTGCTTCCGTTGGTACGTCTCGAACCAGGCTTCACCGCTCTCTTTGCCACGATCCAGAATCTGCGCCGACAACGCAACGTGGTTGCTTGGCTGGCCACCGTCGCGCTCAGTGGCGGCATGGCCATTCTCATCGTCCATCTCGCCTTCTACCCCTGGCCCGACATCACGAAGGAGCCGGTCAGCTATGCCGGCCGCACCGCAAAGGAGGCGCGGAAAAGGGCGGTCGCGAGGGTAAGGCAGGTTCGACCTGAAGGTGGTCTCGTCTACTCGACGCAAGCACGGCAGGTAGTCAACGGTAAGGAAGCGTGGGTTGTCTTCTTCCTTGGCGCCGATGAATCTGACGCGGGGTGCACCGTCATCCTCAAGGAGGATTCGGTGGCCGTCACCCCTGAGTGCTCCCAGTGATCACGTCGGGCTTCAGCAGCAAACGGTCGCACGTCGCCAATGAATGCGGGCGTACCGGCCCTTGACAGAGCGGCGCCGGGATCGTAGGCCCCCGGCGCACCCTGCTGAAGGCGTTCGTGATCCGCGAGCCAGACGCCCTCGCGCCGCCCACGCGCCTGCCTCGAGGCCGCTCGGCCGGGCTCCAGCCTGCCCCGAGCCGTGCGTTGTGTGCGCGCTGCCCGGTTGCGGGGAACCCTTCTACCTAACGATCGGGCGGATCGACCGCGACGGCTCGAACCTGGAGATTCTCGACTGGTACTTCGGCGATCTCCTGGCCGTCAGCGGCAACCGCGCCTTGATCTGGGGCGGAGACACCCGCGACTGCGAGAACAACCGGCTCGAAGTCGGCTTCGCCTCGCTCGAGGGCTCGGCCCGCTTCGAGCCGCTCAAGCCTCAGCCGAAGGTGCACGCCGGCGTCGGCCAGCGTGCAGTCGTCGCGGTGATCGACAGCCTGTAGAGGAAGCGCTGGTCAGCGAGGGCCCGGCCGGCACATGCCCGCCGGGCGCCTCGCTCAGCTCTCGCAGCCGCGGCCGTCGTGGTTGCCGTCGAAGCGGTGCGGATCCGGCGCCAGCACGCGGAAGTTCTTGTACGGCACGTCCTTGCAGTCGAGGTCGGGCGGCGGCGGCGGGATGCAGACGTCCGGATAGGAGAGATCGCAGTTGCCGGCCGACCTCGACTGCAAGGACGTGCCGTACAAG
>Ga0136632_10000030_pt1 | contig 33223 bp, 36 predicted proteins | sample AntDrymUQ6112106_2_FD_104670 | JGI IMG/M metagenome (GOLD analysis project Ga0136632, IMG submission 104670) | Polar desert sand microbial communities from Dry Valleys, Antarctica - metaG UQ611 (21.06) | ecosystem: Environmental > Terrestrial > Soil > Desert | place: Antarctica: Dry Valley...
GACACGAGGTGCTCCGGGCGAGCCCCGGCCGCTGCTAGCGCCGTGACGACGTTGGCCGACGCTTCGTCGAACTGCTCCGCGACGGAGTCACCGACGATGCGCCCGTCGGCGCCGTGGGCTGTTTGCCCTCCGAGATACACGATCCGGCCTGGCGCCGCGATGACTGCATGTGAGAAGCCAATCGGCGGCGCGAGCGTCTCCGGGTTGAGGATGTCGTGCGGCGAGGTCACCGGCCGGTCCATTTCGGCTCCCGGCCCTCATTGAAAGCGGCGTAGAACTCGGCATGATCCGAAGTCGTCATGAGGAGCGCCTGGGTCATCGCTTCCAGCTCGAGGGCCCCGCCTAGATCCATGTCCAACTCGCGCGTCAGCAACTTCTTCGTGCTGGCGTAGGCAAGGGCCGGCCCCTGCGCCAGCTGCATAGCGAGCTTCGCTGTCGCACCGCTCAACTCATCGTCCTCCACCACTTTGTAGGCGAGGCGCAGGTCGGCGGCCGCCGCGGCGTCGAGCGATTCGCCGAGGATCAAGAGCTCCGTCGCCTTCGAGAAGCCGACGAGCCGAGGTAGCAGGTAGGCGGAACCCATGTCCGCTCCGGCCAGTCCCACCTTGGTGAAAAGAAAGGCCAGCGAAGATGATGTCGCCATGATCCTGAAGTCCGCCGCCAGCGCGATGACCGCGCCGGCCCCCGCGGCGACGCCGTTCATCGACGCGATGATCGGTAGGGGACACTCCCTCATCCGTTGAACAACGCTCCCGGTCATGCGCGTGAAATCCAGTAGCTCACGAGCGTCCTTCTTCAGCAGCTCGCCGATGATCTCGTGCACGTCCCCGCCAGAGCAGAAGCCACGGCCTTCACCCGTGATCACCAGGGCCCGCACGTCATCACGGTGGGGGATCTCGGCCAAGAGATCGCGAAGGTCCGCGTAGACGTCGAAGGTGAGGGCGTTCAATCTCTCGGGTCGCTCGAAGGTGACTGTTGCGACGCAATCCTCCACGGCAAAGCGGAAGTGCTTCCAGTCATCGGTGAAGCCGGCTGTGGCCCGGAAGGGTGTCATTACGTATAGGCGCGCAGACCCGTGATGGTCTCGCCCAGGATCAGCGTGTGGATCTCGCTCGTCCCCTCATACGTGAGTACCGACTCCAGATTGTTCATGTGACGGATGACGGGGTATTCCAGCGTGATCCCGTTCGCGCCGAGGATCGTCCGAGCTTCGCGCGCGATCTTGAGTGCCTCCCGCACGTTATTCAGTTTGCCCAGACTCACTTGTTGAGGGGAGAGCTTGCCCTCGTCCTTCAGCCGGCCGAGGTGCAGGGCGAGCAACATCCCCTTGCTCAATTCAACGAGCATGTTCACGAGCTTCTGCTGCGTTAGTTGGAAGCTCCCGATGGGGACATCGAACTGTTTGCGCGTTTTCGAGTACTCGAGCGCGGATTCGTAGCAGGCTCGTGCCGCCCCCATCGTGCCCCAGATGATCCCGAAACGTGCTTCGTTCAAGCAAGACAGCGGTCCCTTCATCCCGGTGACTTCCGGAAGGACAGAGTCGGCGGGTAGCCGGCAATCGTCGAGGATCAACTCCGACGTGACCGAGGCGCGCAGGGACAGTTTCCGATGGATGTCACGAGTGTCGAAGCCGGGGGTTCCACGCGGAACGAGGAACCCGCGCACGCCGTCGTCGGCACGCGCCCACACGATCGCGACATCGGCGATCCCGCCGTTCGTGATCCACATCTTGTTGCCATTGAGGATCCAGTCGTCGCCGTCGCGCTTGGCCGAGGTGCGCATGTTTGCTGGGTCGCTGCCGTGATCTGGCTCGGTTAGTCCGAAGCAACCGATGGCCTCGCCGGCAGCCATCTGCGGCAGCCATTGCTGTTTCTGCTCCTCGGACCCGTATTTCCAGATGGGGAACATCGCAAGGCTTCCCTGCACCGAGACGAAGCTGCGGAAGCCGCTGTCTCCAGCCTCGAGCTCGGTGCTCGCTACCCCGTAGCTCACCGCATTGGTCCCGGCGCAGCCGTAGCCTTCCAGATGCATCCCGAGCAGACCCATGGATCCGAGCTCGGTCGCGACTTCCCGCGGGAACTCCCCTTGTTCGAACCACTTTTCGATCCCGGTCAGAACTCGCTCATCGACGAAGCGACGGACGGCGTCGCGGATCATTCGCTCTTCGTCCGAGAGCTGGGCTTCTATCCCCAGGAAGTCGAGCGGATCGGGGGCCATGGGCTAACGCTAACTGACCGTCAAAAGCTCGGGGGACTGGGGCCCGGCGCCCATAAGACGGTCTCGATGGGTCTCCAGCCACTCGGTTGGTTGCCCGTCCTGCGTGAGCAAGGTTGCGACGACCTCTGCCGTCACGCACACCTCGTCGTCCCGGCGAATCTCAAAGTGGTACGTGATCGATGTGCGGCCGATGTGAGCCACGACGATGTGACAGTCGAGGAGGTCGCGAAACATCAACAATCGTTGGAAGTCCGCCGTGATGTGAACCCGGGGGAGACGCCCGTAGATCTCATCGAGGAGGCCGATCCTCTCGAGCAGCGCCGTCTCGGCGACCTCTATGAGACGGAAGGCGGCCGTGTTGTGCCAGTGGCCCGAAGCGTCGGTGTCGGGCCACTCGATCCGACGTTGGACCAGGATGCTCGCCGGCGATCGTTCACTTCCCTCGTCCACCGCGTCACCCTAAGCGGGCACAGGGATCCGATGCACTAATTTAGGCACCCGTCCGAAGACTTGAAGAAGAAGCTTGAAGACAACGGGTCGACGATCGATAGGAGGCGAGCGTGAACGTGGGCGTCGGCTTGCCGACCTCGATCCCTCATATCGGTGCCAACCGCCTCATGGAGTGGGCTCAACGTGCCGAGGCTGGATCCTTCTCCAGTCTCGGCGTGGTCGATCGCCTGAGGTACGAGTGCTACGAACCCATGACCTCGCTGGCAGCGGTGGCTGCAGCCACCGAGCGCATCGGACTCGTGACGATGGTTGTGATCGGCCCCCTCCGCAACGATGGGGTGCTCGCGAAGGCCGCGACCACTCTCGATGCGATGTCGAACGGCCGGTTCACCTTGGGGCTGGCGGTCGGTGCGCGCGGCGACGACTACGACGCAAGCGGGATACCGGCCGCGGGGCGAGGCAACCGGCTCACGGAGCAACTCGTAGAGATCCGGATGCACTGGGAGCGCGCCGAGACACAGAGGATGCTGGCGAGGCCCCACGGACCGAAGCTGCTCGTCGGGGGGATGAGCGACATGGCCTTCCTACGTATGGCGCGTTACGCGCAGGGCTACGTCCATGGCGGCGGCCCTCCGAAGACCTTTGCGCGCGCGGCGGACAGAGCGCGAACGGCGTGGTCGGAGCTCGGACGGACGGGTCAGCCAGCGCTCTGGGCGCAGGGGTATTTCGCCCTGGGGGATGACGCCACGATCGATCGCGGACTCGACTACATGCGCGACTACTACGCGTTCACCGGGCCCTTCGCAGAGCGCATCGCCGAGGGGTTACTGAGAACCCCTCAGGCCGTGGCCCAGTTCGTTCGTGGCTACAAGGAAGCCGGGTGCGATGAGGTTGTGCTCCTCCCTGCGATCGGCGACCTTGACCAGCTCGATCGCCTGCAGGACGCGTTGTCGGGGGCATGAGGTGAAGGTAGCCGTCGTGGGCGGAGGACCGGCAGGGCTCTATCTTTCGTTGCTGCTCAAGAAGGCGGACCCCGATCACGAGGTCGTCGTGTTCGAGCGCAACCCTCCGGGCGCAACCTATGGGTGGGGCGTCGTGTTCTCGGACCGGACGCTGACCTCGTTCCGAGAAGCCGACCCCAAGACGTACACCCAGATCACAGATGACTTCATCATCTGGGACGCGATCGACGTGCGGTATCGAGACGAGGTCATCCGTTGTGGGGGCCAGGTCTTCTCCGGCATCTCACGCAAGGCGTTGTTGAGCATCCTGACCGAGCGGTGTGAGGAGCTCGGCGTGGGGCTGGAGTTCGAACATGAGATAGTCGGGCTGACGGCGCTCAGCGACTTCGACCTCGTCGTGGGAGCGGACGGGATCCGGAGCAGTGTTCGCGCTGCACACGAGGACGCGTTCCGGCCCCGCTTCGATGACGGCAGTTCGCGTTACATCTGGCTGGGTACCCGTCATCCTTTCGACTCGTTCACCTTCGTGTTTCGCTCGAACGAGGATGGCTTCTTCCAAGCGCACGCTTATCCGTTCGATGGATCGTTCAGTACCTTCATAGTCGAATGTGACGAAGCCAGCTGGCGGCGCGCGGGCCTGCATGAGGCGGACGAGGCGACGAGCATCGCCTACTGCCAGGAGCTGTTCTCTTCGGACCTCGGAGGCCACCGGCTTGAGTCCAACAACTCGAAGTGGATCAACTTCATCACTCTCAAGAATCGCAAATGGCACCACGAGAACGTGGTCCTTCTGGGGGACGCTGCTCACACCGCGCATTTCTCGATCGGGTCGGGCACGAAGCTGGCGATGGAAGACTCGATCGCTCTTGTCGATTCACTCGAGACTCACCGGGATATCGGCGCGGCTCTGGACGACTACCAGCTGGAGCGAAAGCCGCGCGTCGAACGCTTCCAGGAGGCTGCCCGCCAGAGCCAGACCTACTTCGAGAACACCTCTCGTTACGTCCATATGGAGCCGATGCAGTTCGCCTTCCACCTGTTGTCCAGGAGCGGCCGGATCGACTATGACGATCTGCGGATGCGCGATCCGCATTTCGTAGGCTCCGTAGATCGGTGGTTCCTGCGGCAGGCGTCCGACGAGCGTCTCACTCCGGCATTCGCCGCCCCGCCCGCGTTCGCGCCCATCCATATCCGGGCTTTGCCGGTGTCAAATCGGGTCGCCGTGAACGTGGACCCCTCCTACTCGGCCGTCGAAGGTGTGCCCGTGCAGGGCGAGCTCGAAGTCGCCGCACGCACGGGGGCCGGACTCGTCTTCACAGACGTCATCGCCGTGTCCGAGCGCGCACGGATCACGCCCGGATGTCCCGGCCTCTACAACGACGAACAGCGCGAAGTGTGGCGGGGCGCCCTGGGGCGAGCTCGAGCGGTCTCGACCGCCTCGTTCATCGCCACCTTGAGTCACTCCGGCCCCCGCGGCGCCACTCGGCCGCGAACTCTAGGGGCCGATCTTCCGCTCCGGCACGGGCAGTGGGGGCTCGTGGCCGCATCCCCCCTTCCCTATACGCGGCGTAGCGCGGTGCCCGAGGAGATGGGTCGTGCGCACATGACCGAGGTGCTGGAGGACTTCGACGCCGCTGCGAGGCGAGCGAGCGCCGCGGGTTTCGACGGACTGGAGCTGAACCTGGCCCACGGATACCTTCTGAGTACGTTCCTGTCGCCGTTGACGAATCACCGTTCCGACGACTACGGGGGCGGGCTCGAGAGCCGGCTCCGGTTCCCGATCGAGGTGTTCGAGGCGGTCCGGGCCGCGGCGGGGCGGATGCCGGTAGGTATCCGCCTGGGTGCCAGCGATTGGGCGCGGGGCGGGATCGATCTTGAGGACGCGGTCGACGTGGCCCGTCGGTTCGAGGAACGAGGGTGCGCCTTCGTCCGGGCAGCTGCGGGCCAAACGGTGCCCGGCTTCACCCCCAGGTACGACCCTTACTTCTTGACCCATTACGCGGACCGCTTGCGCAACGAGGTGGGGCTCCCAACGATCGCCACGGGCGACATCGCAACGATCGACCACGTCAACACGATCGTCGCCGGGGGCCGGGCGGATCTCTGCCTGTTGAGGGTGTGACTCGACAACCCTGCACCAAGACGCTGCAGTGCTCCTGCTGACCTAGCGCGCGGTACCCGTGACGACGTACCGGCACAACAGACCCGCCTCGACGGCGTCGATCATGGCCGCGCGGTCGGCCTGACGGTCCTCCCAGTTCTGAGCGCCCAGGACTCGTTTGAGCTCGCTCTCATGGCGACTGAATTCGGTGGACCACGCTCGTGCGGTTCGAAGGAAGTCATCCGTCACGTCCGTCAGGCGCACATCTGTGAAGCGTGCCGCGCTCATCAATCGGCCGGCGGGCCTGGTGGAAACGACCGCGCGCGGCCCGCGCAGCGCGGCTCTTCGATGTTGAGACTTCGAAAGGCCGGAGGCGATCTCGATAGTGGAGAACGCCATTCGGCCACCCGGCTTCAACACCCTGCTGCAGGCTCTCAGCACGGAGAGCTTCGGGCGGATTCAACACAAGACGTCGGTATGGATCACCGCGTCGAAAGAGCGCGATGCGAAAGGCAGATCCTTGGCCGAGGCAACCACGGCCCCGGTAAGTTCGAGCCGTTCGCGCGCCGCCCGATCAATGGCAAGGCGAAGCCCCTCGACGGGGAGATCGCTAAGGGTCGCCCGGCATCCCATTCTTCGTGCCAGGTACAACCCGGGCCAACCCCGACCCGTGCCGATGTCCAGGAGGTGTGCGTTCTCGTCCAAGCCAGCCTGCTCGCCCAGCGCGTTGGCCTCGGCTACGGTCGTGAACCCGTTGGCCCCCCACGCGTCCCCCAGGACGGCCCGTTCGACGGCGTCCAGGACGTCGTCGGGTTCGGGCGAGTACCGCTCGGCGAAGTGCTGCCTTGCCTCGCGTTCGTCCTTGCTCGCTCCCATCGCCGTGTCCCCCGTTCGCTAGCCCGGTCTCATTTGCATCCTCCCAGGCCCGCCCACGACGAAGCGGGCACGGGGGCTTGGGGCTCGTATAGCTTAGGACGGATCATCAGGGAGGGAAGTTGGACTTCGACTTCACGAGGGAAGGCGGGAGCATGGACTTCGACATCAACTTCCTGGCCGTGCTCCTGGCGGCGGTGGCGCACCAGGTTCTGGGATTCCTCTGGTACGGCGTCCTCTTCAAGGGGGAGCTGGTTGCAAGCGATGGGGAAGAGCGGAGAAGAGGCGGAGATGAACCAGGGCCCGGATGCCGCGATGGCGATCGGTGCGCTGTGGTCGCTTGTCAGCGCGCTGGGCGTCGCTCTGTTACTCACGCTTGCAGCCGAACCCTCGGTCGGCGACGGCATCGCCGTTGGAAAGGTGTGCGGGATCGCGTTCACGAACGGCATCTACGAGCAGAGGAAACCGGTTCTCAGCGTATTATTCAGCGCGTACCAGACGGTCGGGTTCGCCATCATGGGCGCCATCATCGGGGCGATGCAGTCGCAAACGTTGGCTAATGCAGCGACCTCACTGCGATGCATGCGGGGGATGGCTAGTGTGCGCTGAGCTCTTTGTGCATGCGCCGGGCGGCAAGTCTTAGCTCGAGCTCGTCCACGACGATCTTCGATAGTTCTTGGAGGATCGATAGCTCGTCTTCGGACAGCTCACGTGGCTGCTGGTCGATGATGTTCAGCATCCCGAGCTTGTACCCGTCGCCGGTTACGAGCGGAACGCCGGCGTAGAAGCGCAGTCCGAGGTCACCAAGTACCAGAGGGTTCTCCAGTGTTCTCGGGTCCATCTTCGCATCCTCGACGACCCATGGCTCGTCGACCAGGATCGCCGACGCACAAAGTCCAGGATCCCGATCGATCTGCTCCGCCTCGAGCCCCTGGGCCGACTTGAACCAGATCCGATCGCTGTCGACGATCGTCACGGTGGAGATGGGAACGTTGAAGATCTTCGACGCAAGGAACGTGATCCGATCGAAGGCCCCATCACGCGGGGTGTCCAGGATCTCGTAACGCTTGACGGCCTCGAGGCGCAAGGATTCGTTGTCCGGGATGAGGCTCGGGTCGATGGATGTGGAGACGGTCACGGGATCGGCGTTCTCGGCGACCGCTACCCCTGTCTTAAGGAGCGGTGAAGCGCACACCGGGCAAGACTCGTTGCCACCGGCGTACACGGTGCGCAGGCAGGTTGCGCAGAAGGACTCACTAACCATTTATTCACGCCTTTCGGGCTCCGAACGAGGGCGTAGCCTAGCTGGAGATTGCACAAGAACACCCATAGGGTCCAACCCCTTCAAGTTGCCCGTTATTCCCCGCACCAGAGCCAGGTTCCTTGCGTCTAGGGTTCTGAGGTGGCTCGGGCAGTGACTCTGACTCAGGCGGCGACCGACGAGCTGACCGCGATCCTCGGGGCTCGATTCGTCACCTCGGGCGCGGGCGTTGCCCAACATGGGCGCGACGAGTCGCCGCTCGATGACGCAGCGCCGGAGGGGGTCGCCTACCCGGATTCCACCCAGGAAGTGGCCGCGACCGTAAGGGCGTGCGCGCGGCACCGTGTCCCGGTCATCCCATTCGGGGCAGGCACGTCGCTCGAGGGGCACGTCCTCGCAACGTCCGGAGGAGTGAGCCTGGATACAACGCGCATGGACTCGACCCTGGCGATCCGTGCAAGCGATATGGATGCAACCGTGCAGGCTGGGGTGACACGCGATGTGCTGAACGATCGGCTAGCGCGAGAAGGTCTCTTCTTCCCCGTGGACCCAGGCGCTGACGCGACGATCGGGGGTATGGCTGCCACCGGAGCATCGGGAACGACCACCGTCAAGTACGGCGCGATGCGTGAGAACGTCCTCAACCTACGTGTCGTCTTAGCAGACGGGTTGGTTGTGGATACGGCGCAACGGGCGCGCAAGTCTTCGGCAGGCTACGACCTGACGAGGTTGTTCATCGGGTCCGAGGGGACGCTCGGGGTGATCACGGAGGTGACCGTGCGCCTCTACGGCATTCCGGAAGCGATATCGAGTGCGACGTGCCGCTTCCCGGACGTGGAGCGGGCCGTCGATGCTGCTACCGCCGTCATGCAGGTGGGCATTGACATCGCACGCATCGAGTTCCTCGACGAGCTCTCGATCGAAGCGATCAATGCGTTCTCAGGGTCGGCCCACCAAGTGGCTCCAACGCTCTTCCTCGAGTTTCATGGTTCCCCGGACGGAGTGCTCGAACGATCGAAGGCCGTGGAGAACGTGATTCTAGGCTTCGGCGCGATCGACTATCGAGCTGCGAGCCGGCAAGAAGGGGCCGACCTGTGGCGGGCACGACATGATCACTTCTATGCCACGCGCGCTCTGCGCCCCGGCGCACGCGCGGTCACGACCGACGTGTGCGTTCCCATCTCACGACTGGCGGAATGCATCGTTGCCGCCCGCGCCGAGATCCTCGCGTCATCGCTCACTGCAACCATCGCCGGACACGTCGGCGATGGGAACTTCCATGTCGTGATCCTTGTGGATCCAGACGACGAGAACGAGATGACGAGGGTCGAGGATCTGAACCATCGCCTAGTGGATCGCGCCCTGGAGGCGGAGGGCACCTGCACCGGTGAGCACGGGATCGGATTGCGGAAGACGAGTTTCTTGGAGCGGGAGTTGCCGGAGGGTGTCGAGGTCATGCGTTCGATCAAGCGGGCGCTCGACCCGCAGAACCTCATGAACCCCGGCAAGGTCCTGAGGACCTCGTAGACGGTCTGCCAAGCCTGGCCACCCTCCCAGTAGAGCGAGCCGATCCGTGTGTGAAGTCTCGCGCGTGAGAAGGTTACGCGCTGCCAATAATTGAGAGGGGAACGATGAAAGCTCGGTTTGCCATTGTCACCTTGCTCTGCTGCGCGTTGCTGCTCGCAGCTTGTGGCGGTAACGATGAGTCGGATGGAGGTGGCGCAGGATCGACGGCGGACGAAAACGTCGTCGAGGTCGGCCTCATGGAGTATTCGTTCGATATGCCGGAGGAGCTCGAGGGCGGAACCGTTACTTTCGCAGCCACGAACGAGGGCGAGCTGCCTCACGAGATCGCATTCGGTCAGATCGAAGGCGAGCGGACGATGGACGACGTGATGAAGGCCCTCGAGGGAGGGCGCCCGCCGAGCTGGTTCAAGGACATCGCCGGGATCCCGGTGCTCAGCCCCGGAGTCAGGGCATCGATGACTCGGGACCTCGATGAAGGCCAGTACATCTTCCTCTGCTTTCTTCCAACGCCCGAGGGCACGCCCCACGTCGAGGAGGGGATGGTCAGGCTATTCAGCCTCACCGGCACGTCCGACGCCGAGCCACCCAGCGCGGATCTGACCATCACGGCCACCGAGGACGGTTTCGACGTGCCCGAGATCTCGGCAGGGACCCACACCATCGAATTGGTGAACGATGGGACCAAGCCGCACGAGTTCGCGTTCGTTTCGTACGAGGAAGGTATGACCGAGAAGGACCTCGGCAAGTGGTTCGGGAGCGGGTTCAAGACCGAAGCACCGGCCCAGTTCCCGGGCGGCATGCAGACCATCAAGCCCGGAACCTCGGTGGTGGTCGAGATGACCTTCGAGTCGGGCCGGACCTACAACCTCGAAGATTTCGAGGCGAAGCTCACCAGCGAGATAGAGGTCGAGTAGCAGCAGCGAAGCTATCGCACCTGGTGTGAGGCCAATCAAGGTCTCGCACGAGGTGCCGCTCCGTTCGTCGGCGGACCCATCTGGGAGAATCGTTTGTGTGCCAGATGAACATTCGCGCCGTATCGGATGAACCTCGCGTATGGCCTACGCAATTTGCGCAGACCGGCGCAGGGCACCCTCCGGAGTCCTTAGCCTGGGGAGTAATCAGTAAGCGGGTCAAAGGGACGAGTTTCGAGGGAGGCACGGATGCTTAATCGTCTGGCGCGATGGAGCTACAGACGTCGATGGATCATGTTGGGGCTTTGGATCGTGGCACTCGTCGGGTTCGGATTCCTGAGCTCGACCATTGGGGGCGAGTACTCGCAGAACTTCTCGCTGCCCGGGTCTGATTCCCAGGAGGCCTACGACCTCTTGAAGGAACGTTTTCCGCAGCAAGCGGGAGAGACGGCCGACATCGTCTTCCAGGCAGAAGGCGGCGTTACGGAGCCCGCGGTGAGATCGTCTATGGAAGGCCTCTTCGCCCAGCTCTCCGAGGTGCAGCACGTCATCGGCATCGACTCGCCGTATGCCAAGAGAGCGCAACAGATATCGTCCGACGGCTCGATCGCATTCGCAACCGTGCACTTCGAGAACCTGGATGGCGAGCCCGTTCCGGTGCCGATCGCCGAGGAGATCAAGGAGATCACTGCCGACGCCGAGACCGAGGGTCTGACGATCGAGGCCGGCGGATCGGTGATCGCGTTCTCTGAGTTCGAAGAGCCGGGGGGCGCCGAGGGTATCGGTTTGCTGGCCGCGATGATCATCCTGCTCATCACCTTCGGTTCGGTGCTGGCGATGGGTCTTCCGATCCTCATGGCTTTGTTCGGCATCAGCATCGGGCTCTCCCTGGTCTTCCTATTCGCTAACTTCCTGGACGTTCCCGACTTCGCGCCGCAGCTCACCATGATGATCGGTATCGGAGTCGGGATCGACTACGCACTGTTCATCGTCACGCGCTATCGGCAACAGCTCGAGCATGGTCTCGATCCCGAATCAGCGACGGTCGTCGCGGTGGCGACGGCAGGTAAGGCCGTCCTGTTCGCCGGCACCACGGTGGTTATCTCGCTGCTTGGGATGCTGCTGATGGGCTTCGCTTTCGTCGAGGGCGTCGCCGTCGGCGGAGCTGCAGCGGTTGCGGTCACGATGCTCGCATCCGTGACGTTGCTGCCCGCGACCCTCGGCTTCGTACGCCACCGCATCGACAAGTGGCGCCTTCCCTGGTTCAAGGGCGAGAAGAAGGCTTTCGAGAGCACCATGTCCTATCGCTGGAGTAGAACGATCCAGCGACGTCCAGTTCTGATGACGAGTGTTGGGTTGGCGATCCTGATCGCCCTTGCGATCCCCGTCTTCCAGATAGACCTTGGCTTCGCCGACGCGGGCACAGGATCGACCGAGAGGAGCAGCCGTCGCGCCTACGACCTTTTGGCTGAGGGCTTCGGACCCGGCTTCAATGGTCCGTTGCTTCTCGCGGCTGAGCTCGAGAGTTCGGAAGGCCTCGCCGCCATGGAGGAGGTCGGACAGGCGCTTAGCTCGACCGATGGCATCGCTGCGGTAACTCCGCCCATCCCAAATGAGGCGGGCGACGCAGCCGTGATGACAGCGTTCCCGACCACCTCGCCACAGAACGACGAAACGACTGCTCTCGTGAATGAACTCCGCACGGAGGTCATACCCGGGGCGCTCGAGGGCTCAGAAGTAGATGTGAACGTTGGCGGGCTTACCGCTTCGATCGTCGATTTCTCCGACGCGAACAGCGAGCGTCTACCGGTGCTGATCGCGGTTGTCCTCGCCCTCTCGTTCCTGCTGCTGGTGGCGGTATTCCGTTCACTGGTGGTTCCGGTCAAGGCAGTGGTGATGAACCTGTTGTCGATCGCAGCAGCCTATGGGGTCGTAGTCGCGATCTTCCAGTGGGGCTGGGGCCGAAGCCTTATCGGTGTCGAGAGCACCGCGCCCATCGAAGCGTGGGTCCCAATGATGCTGTTCACCATCCTCTTCGGGCTTTCGATGGACTACGAGATCTTCCTGTTGTCGCGGATCCGTGAGGAGTATCTGAAGTCTGGGGACAACGCCACGGCCGTCGCGAATGGCCTGGCGCACACGGCGCGCGTCATCACGGCCGCAGCAGCGATCATGGTGACGTTGTTCCTTTCCTTCGTTTTCGCTTTCGACGAACGAGCGATAAAGCTGTTCGGGATGGGTCTGGCCGTCGCCATCTTCGTCGATGCCACTCTGGTGCGGATGGTCTTGGTGCCGGCGACCATGGAACTCCTCGGCGACGCCAACTGGTGGCTTCCGAAGTGGTTACAGAGGATCCTGCCGAACATCCACATCGAGGGCGAGGAAGAGGTCGTCGACGAGGTGGTCCTGGACGATAGTCCCGTGGAGCGCAAGGCGCCGAGCCTCACCTAGACCTTCGCATACGCCGCCAGGGCTCGGATACGACGCGATAAAGATCGGATACGACGCAATAAAGAAAGGAGCGGCTCGATCGAGCCGCTCCTTTGTTATCTGTAGTTAGATCGCCGTGGGCTAGTTGCCCTTGAACGCGTCCTTCACCTTCTCGCCGGCCTGCTTCAGGTTGCCCTTGGACTGATCGGCCTGGCCCTCAGCCTCGAGGTCCTTGTCGCCGCTGGCCCGTCCGGCACCCTCTTTCACGTTGCCCTTGAACTCCTCGCCCTTGTTCTTGAGCTTGTCGACCTCACTCATCGCGACCTCCTCGCGTAAAGGTGGTTGTCACTCCCGTTTCCTACCCTCAAGAATCCCTCGGGAAACGGGCGATCGACGTCCCCGTCCCGGATTAGACAGCTCAGCTCGGGGGAGAACGAAGACAAGCCATCCGGAGGAAGAGGAGATCTGATGCCGAACGCGATCGAGCTGCTGAAGGAAGACCATCGCAAAGTGAAGAAGTTGCTGGAACAAGGCGACGACACAACCGAGAACGCGGTCAAGACGCGTACCGAGGTGCTCGAGAAGATCAAGAGCGAGATGCAGATCCACGAGACGATCGAGGAAGAGATCTTCTATCCAGCGCTCCAGCAGCACGAGAAGGCCAAGGAGGTCGTGCTCGAGGGTTACGAGGAGCACCATGTAGTCAACCAGATCCTCGGCGAGCTGAACGACGTGTCGGTCGAGGACGAGAGGTGGGCCGCGAAGTTCTCGGTCATGAAGGAGAACATCGAGCACCACATCGGAGAAGAGGAAGACGACATGTTCAAGAAGGCTAAGCAGATCTTCTCGGACGACGAACTGGACGAGCTAGGCGACCGGATGGAGGCGAAGAAGCAACAGTCCAGGGGTAGCGGGAAGCGTGGATCCTAGACGGCCAGCTTGTTACGGGCCTTCCTTCTATTGACCAGCCGCAATGCAAGGATCGACCCTTCGTACATCAGGTAGAGGGGGACGGCCAGCGCCAAGAGCGTGAACGGGTCCTGGCTCGGCGTGACCACGGCCGAGAGAGCCACGATCGCAATGAGTGCGACCTTGCGGTTTCGGCGGAGCTGTTCGACAGACAGGACGCCTACGAGACCGAGGAAGAACAAGAAGATAGGTAGCTCGAACATCACTCCAAAGCCGAGCATCATCAGGCCAACGAACGAGAGATACCGGTCTGCTTCCAGAAAGGCAACCAGGCCTTCGCCACCGATGGTCATCAGCAGGCGCAAGCCGGTGGGGAGCGTCAGATAGGCAACGACGCCGCCCACGATGAACAGGATCACTGCTGAGAGAAGGAACGGCAGTGCGTACTTCTTCTCCTTGGACTTGAGGCCCGGGGTGATGAAGGCCCAGATCTGATACAGCCAGACCGGCGATGACAGGAAGATCCCCGCGAGGCTGGTGACCTTCAGGCGGAAGGCGAAGGCTCCCGACACGCGCGTGAATACCAGCTGGCACCCCTGGGGGCCGAGGAAGCGCTCGTCAAGAGAACAGAGCGGCCCCCTGAGGAGCTCGAGGATCGGCTCGTACAAGAAGAACGCGCCGATCGACACTACGAGGAACGCAACGGCGGCATAGGTGATCCGTTTTCTGAGCTCGCGCAGGTGCTCGATCACGCTCATGGATGGAGCTACCGAAGAGCTTCGGCCCCACGGGCGCCAGCGCGCCCTGCGCACATCCGCGGCGGTGCTCATGGCCTGCCTGCCGGTACGGAATGCTGCTCGACCGTCTCGACCGCGTCGGGGTTGACCACGGCAGTGTCGCCCACTTCTATGGTGGTCAGGGTGCTATCGGGCGCAACTGAGATGTCCGCGCCCGTAACCGTCGTGGTACCGGATGCCACTGGTTCCGAGTCCGAGTTGGGCTTTTCGTCGTCCGTGGTGGCGTCGTCGAATTGAGACTTGGCGTCGGCCGCCATACGTTTGAACTGGTGAAAAGTCTTGCCGACCGTTCGCGCCATCTCCGGAAGCTTGTCGGGGCCGAATACGAGCAGCGCCAGGACACCCACGACGAGGATCTCCATCGGACCTATCTGTGGCATGGGATCTGACCTTCTAAGACTTGATCTCGGAAGCTGCGAGTGCGCGCGCCTGGACGACTTCATCGGCGCTCTTGGCGCAACCGGGACAGAACTGCGACTCGACCGGGATCTCGGTCTTGCAGAAAGGACAGGGACCCTCTATTGCGGCTTGAACTTCGCCCTCTTTGAGACCGGACTTGAACTCCTTGCCGGCGCGGCCCATCGATCGGGCGAGCTCCGGGACCTTCTTCGCTCCGAACAGGAGCATCACGACTGCTAACACGAGCAACAGCTCGGTACCACCTGGAAAACTCATCTTGCCTCCTAATATCGTCGAGCGCATGGCTCGGATGGAAGACCGGACCGGGAGAAAACGGCAGCCGCTCCCGGTCCGGTCAGGTCCTAACGCGTTACTGCTGCTCCACCACTCATCGAGCTGGAGCCGGCGAGGAAGGGTTGAATCGCGCCGAGGACTTGGTTCATGTCCTGAGGCGTTTCGGTCGCTCCCATGTACACGCCATCCTCGGGAGAAAGACCGAGGATGCTTCCTACGACTGCGGCGTGACGTGCTTCCACCCCGAAGATCCCTGCGGCAGCTTGAAGGATGTCCTTGTTCTTGATGAATCCTGCTGCTCCGAGATACGCACCAACGCCCGTGTTCTCGAACACGTGCGCGGTCTTCAGGTAGCTCTCCCTGCTGGCGAACGACTTGCCGAAGTCGACTGCGGGAGCTTTGACCGGCGTGCCGCCGATCTTCATGATGGTGTCGGTGAGGGCCGCTACGTGCGCGTCCTCATCGGCTCCGATGGTCTGAACGTACTCGGCCTCTTTGCCAGAGAGCAGGCCGGCGTCATTTCCCTGACGGTAGAACTCTGACTCGAGGAACTCGAGCGTCAGGGCGTAGTTCAGCACATCCTCATCGCTCCCGAAATCGGAGCTTTGCGCCCAAGCGAAACGCGTCGTCAGCATCTGCAGACCGACGGTCGCCGGGACCACAGTGGCGGTGCCTTTCAAGAAACTTCGTCTATCCATGAATATCGCCTCCCTTAGGCCTTGATGAAGGGTTTGGCTGCCGCGAGGACCTGCTTCATGCTTGCAGTCTTCTCGACGGGCGCCGGGAATGGGTTGCCGCCTGTGAGGTCGGCCAGTACAGCTGCGTGACGCGACTCGACTCCTGCGATGGCGGCTGCTGCTGCGAGGATGTCGACGCTCTTGATGAGGGTGACCTGCCCGTGATAGGCGGTCACTCCCAACTCCTCGAACGTAGACGCTGTCTTGAGGAACGTGGCCTTGTCGTTGAAGGTACCGTTCGGGTACTTGGTCTTCGGCGCCTTCACTGGTTTTCCGCCGAGCTCCTGGATGGTCGCGGTGAGCGCTTCGACGTGGGCGTTCTCGTGATCGCGGATCGGCTGGATCAATGCCAGCTCTCTGCCGGACACGACTCCACTGTCGACGCCCTGGGTGTAGAAGTCCGCCTCCAGGTACTCCAGTGTTAGTGCGTAGTTCAGGATCTCGAGATCGCTGTCCTCGGCCTGAGCCGATGCGAAGACGCTGCTGAAACCTCCGACTGCCAGCGTGCTTCCGACACCCACGAGTCCTGCCCACTTGAGGAAGTTGCGACGGTCCTGATCTCGATCGAACGAGAGGACCGGTTCCCCATTAAAGATCTCTTCACTGCTCATTGTGTTGCACACCTCCTAGTAGAGAAATAGGTTGCCTTACTTCAACTGCTGGAATTGTTCTCGCCGCCTCCCCTCTCTCGTCCTTCCGAGTTGGTGTTGGATGGAGTGGCTTTGGCTTGTACGACGATCCGGTGCGTGCGTGAACCCTTCGGCGTGCACGCGAACAGCGTGATCGTCCGAGCGCCCTTCCTTTGGGGCTGCCTCAAGACGAATCGCACATACCTCTCCTCGGGCACCACCGTCGTCTTGAAGACGCGATATACGGTGGGGCGCGTGTTGGGCATGTCTGTTCTGACCCGGTCCCCGCGCGCTAGAAGGTCCAGATCCTCGAAGGGGTGTGTGAAGGTCGTTCGATGCCCGGCGAAGACGGCATTCCCGGGCTGCCCCGGCCCGGGTGTCCCGGGCCAATGGCCTGGTCCCTTCTCGACGGCTTCATCGGTGACGCCGTCGAAGAATCTCGTGCGCAGATCGATCGCGGGGATCTCGATCGTCCCGAGCGCTGCGCGGCTGCCGCGTTTGAAGACGATGGAGACTCGTTTGCCCGCCGCCTCGGCGCCCGCTGCTGGCGAATCGCCCTGGTCCGAGGTCGAGCCTTCATCACTCGCCCGGTCGGAGCTCAGGATCTGAGAGACCCGTGGGGTTTGGGGTTCAGGGCGGCTCAGGTATACGGCGATGAGCGCTGGTATGAAGATGACGGCTGCGGCTGCGGCGATCCGCCAAGGGGACCGCTCTCTTGTTTCTTCCATGCAACTGGTTCGGGATGCGCATTCCGAACGTATTGCGTTGTTTGCGGTTTATTACTCAGAGAGATGGGAAAGGGCACACATCTGTATGCTGAGTCGATGACTGTCGCCGGCGAGGTGATTGGCGGCGCACCGTCCAAGCGATGCCTATCCTGCGGGGTCGCACGCGTTTCCGGCCGGGTCCATTGCGCCTCGTGTGGCGAGCCTTACGAAACCGAGCGGACCGGCCGAACCGAGAACGAGGTCGACGAAGCCTCTATGGAGTCATTTCCCGCAAGCGATCCCCCCGGCTGGTAGCACCGTGGCACGGAGCTCAGAGCGTGCAGTCGCCCTTCTCGAAAAGCAGGTTCATCGAGGCGGCTCGGAGCTCGACCTGATCACCGGTGGGTGACCGCCACTGCAGCTCGAAAACATGATCGTCCAGGCCCTCGAAGGTGCCTGTGTTTCCGACGAAGTTGTAGGCGAAGCTCGATGTGGTTCCATTCGGATCGAACCGAGCCCTGCCCGGCTCGAGCGTGGGGCCTGAGTCCTGGAGGATCCTGAACTGGACGGGTGCGCCCTTGACGTCCAGCGAGACCGCGACACTTACCTCGTGGATGCTGCAGACTAGCCGGCGCATCCCGCGGACCGTTCGCCAGTCCTGGTTGGACGTCGCGACGGCGCCGGAGCGAGCGACTGCCCTTTGACGCTCGAGCCGAGACCTGAACTGCGTGGTTGCCGCGATAACCCCCAGCGGCACTGCGATCACCAGACATATGACGATCGTCGTTACGAGCCATTTGCGCATGTGGGCCTCCTTCGGACGCTTTGGATCCACTCAATCACGCGCACGGTCGGCCCGCTAGGGGATCCTGGTTGGTTGACCCTCGTCGGGCGCGCCACGGGTGGGGAGGAGCAGGCAGCTGTCGCCGAACTCGTGCCACAGGTAGCCGGTGCGGAGCGCCGCGGCGTAAGCCCGGTCGACCAGGTCTCCGCCAGCCACGGCCTCGAGGAGAAGCTGGTGGGATGCATCCGACGTGTGCCACCCGGTGATCAGTCCGTCCACTGCCCTCGCCCGACGAGCGGGCGAGAGCACTAGATCGGTCCACCCCTCACCCGGCCTGACCGATCCGTCTTCATCCGTCACCGTTTCGAGGGCCCTTGTCACCGTCGTGCCAACAGCTATCACCGAACCTCCGGCCCTGCGCGTTTCGTTGACGAGCCTGGCTGTCTCCGCCGCCACGCGGTAGCGCTCGGGAAGGGGGCTCTCACCGCGTTCTAACGAAGACACTCCCGCGTGCAGCAGGATGGGAGCGAAGACGATGCCCTGAGTCACCATCCGCGTGACGAGGTCGGTGGTGAAAGGCCGTCCCGCGCTGGGCATCTCTGCGCTTCCGGGGTCGCGCGCGAAAACCGTCTGGTACATCGAAAGCGGGTGCCGCCCCTTCGAGTACGTATACGCGATGGGGCGTCCGAACGCTTCGAGATACTCCTCGACGCAGTCCGTGGTCGTTGTGACGCGGACTAGACGACTTCTTCCTTCGGGACCGGAATGAGCAGACAGGATCTCGAGCTGGGCGCCGCCCTCGAGCCGTATTCGTTCCCCTGAGGTCCCGTCGAGAAGGGGTCCGGATGCATCCGGGGACCGCAGCTCGACCGTCCAGGTGCCATCGTCGAGCAGGTTGGAGAAATGGACTGCTACGCGACGTCCCGCTCGACGCTCCCCCTCGATCGCAGCGGGCAGCGTCGCCGAGGTGTTCACGACGACGAGGTCGCCGCGTCGCAGGTAGCGTGAGATTTCCTTGAAGGTGGTGTGGCTCGTTCCGGACGGACCGGCCACGAGGAGACGAACCCCATCGCGTTCCAGCCCTCGCATCTCGGGCGGCTCGGCAGCGGCGCGGTCGTCGGGGATCTCGAACGACGCTCGGACGAGCGAGGAATGGTGGGTCATGACGCGGCCTTGGTTGCGGTGATGAGCAGATCGCTCGCCCGGTAGCGACCGCTCGGCGGGGCTTCCTCCAAGAGGCGCAGGAGCGCAGGCACCACCGTTTCGGGTTCGGGGCGGTCGGAGATGTCTTCGCCCGGGAATGCGGCCTGGTGCATCGCCGTCCGCATGTCGCCGGGATCGAACGCGTAGACACGGATGGAACCCTGCTCGACGCCGAGGATCGCCGAAAGTTGGTCGAGCGCGGCCTTCGATGACCCGTAGCCGCCCCATCCTTCGTAGGGTTCGACCGCTGCATCGGAGGTGATGTTGACGATCGTCCCGGAGGCGGCGCGGACCGCCTCCAGTAGAAGCTGCGTCAGCGCAAGCGGCGCAACGGTGTTGATTCGATGGACCCGCTCCAGCTCCTCGATGGGGTAGCGGTCGAGACCGGGGAGTGGACTGGGCCCGAGGACGCTGGCGTTGTTGACGAGCAAGTCGAGGGGACCCAGGCGACCCACCGCCCGCGCGAGCTCCTCGCGATGCTCGGGATCTGCGACGTCGCCTGGTATCGCCGTGACGGCGGACCCCAGTGAAGAGGCGGACGCCTGGAGTTCTGCGTCCCCCCGGGCGTCGATGATCAGCTGCCAGTCCCGTCGGGCCAGCTCCTGGGCGAGGGCGCGGCCGAAACCCCGCGAAGCGCCCGTGATGAGTGCAGATGACATTCCAGACCTCCTTGTTGGTGTGGCTTCAGACTAAGAGTTGAAGTAAGCTTTAAGTCAAGTGGAGGAGATGACGATGGAGAACGAGATGCTGTTGGTCGGGGAGGTCGCCCGGCGGAGCGGCTACGCACCATCGGCCTTGAGGTATTACGAGCGTGAGGGGCTCATCAGCGCGGGCCGCAGCGAGGGGGGCCAGCGCCGCTTCGAACGCAGCGTTCTACGAAGGCTTGCGTTCATCAGCGCCGCCCGACACGTTGGCCTGAGCCTCGAAGAGGTCAGGCAAGCCTTGGCGCAACTCCCTCGTTCCAGGAATCCGACGGCTGCCGATTGGAAGAACATCTCCAAGCATTGGCGATCGCGGCTCAACGACGAGATCGATGCCCTCGTCGCGCTCCGCGACGGGCTGGACTCCTGCATCGGTTGTGGGTGTCTCTCGCTCAAGAGGTGCGCCATCTCGAACCCCCGCGATGTCGTTGCAAGCAGAGGCCCGGGAGCCCAGTATCTGCCGAGACAGCTTCGCCAGCCTCCCCCGGCCGAGGCCGTCTCTCGAGGCTGATCTACCCCCTTGCCTGATCGTGGTCGGGTGCGGTTGTACGAGCGTCGACCAGTTCGAATTCGAGGCGCGATGCTTCAGCTTCCGCCTCTTTCACACGCACCCGCACCCGGGTACCGAGGTCCAGGTTCGTACACTTGCAGTGGCCCACCACTGCCAGGTCTACGAGTTGTACCGAACCACTCTTCTCTCCGGCCTCTACGACGACGCCTTCGAATTCGCGTCCGACTTGGGGCTCGAGGATGGCGGCTTCGACGAGGTCGACGACGCGTCGCTCGAGCTCGCCGTTCCTTCGGTGCGAGTCCTTCATGATCTCGGGCATCTCCGGGAGTGCCTCGTTTACCCACGAAGGGGGGGCATCGCCCCGACAGAGCGACAGCGCGACCTCGTTCGCGAAGCGGTCGGCCAGCCGTCGAAGCGGCGCGGTCACATGCGCGTACGGAGCTGCGATCCCCGAATGCGTCGTCTCTTTCGGGGGATGTCCATCGAGCACGACGTACCCCGCTCCTCGAAACAGTCGCATCGCGATGTTCATGACTGCAGCGTGACGCGAGTCGGATGGATCGAGGCGATGAAGGAACTCCCCATGGGTGATCGCGTCCGGCCACTCGAGTCTCAAGGTTGTTGCCGCCCGGCGAAGAGCGACAAGGCTGTCCTCTTCGGGCGGGGGCATGGTGCGTAGTAGACCTGCGCCCCCGTCGAGCATCAGACGCGCCGCAGCCATTCCCGTCAGCAGTGAGATCTGCGCGTTCCATTCCTCGACCGGTAGAGGCCCCCTGAACGAGAGGGCGTAGTTGCCGGCCGGACCGCTTACCTCTTGTTCGGGGAGCTCGATGTGGATGCCGCCTCGCTCGAGCTCTCGTTCTTGCCGCAAGCGTCCGATGACCGACAAGAGTTCGAGCGAGGTCCGCGGGGAGGCGGAATCGATCTCCCGCTGGGCATCCTCGTAAGTCATCTGCTCGCGGCTGGTGACAAGAGTCCGGCTCACGTTGGTCGTCCGCAGCTCCCCTCCGTCGTCCAGGGTCATTTCCCACAACATCGCGGGGCGCACCCGACCCTCGAGGAGGCTGGCCACTCCCTCGCTTAGAACCGGAGGGTAGAGGCGGATCCGAGCGTCGGGCGCGTAGAGCGTCTGCCCCCGCCGCCGAGAATCCAGATCGATCGGATCCCCCGGTGAGATGAACCAGCCCGGGTCGGCGATCGCGTAATGAATCAGAAAGCCTTGACCGTCCCGTTCGGCGTGGAAAGCCTGGTCGAGATCCTTGCTTCCAGGCGGATCGATGGTGACGAACTCGATCTCGGGTCGAGGCTCGTGTTCATCACGGTCTTGGGGGTCCCGTGTGGCCGCCTCCTCGGCGGCGTCCACAACCTCTTGAGGGAATCCGGCCGGCAACTCCATCGCCGCACGAATGCGTTCGAAACCGCGAACGAGATCTTCGGCGGTGGGCGCGAGCTTGAGCCTGGATGCGGGCATGAAACACCTTCCTACCCCATGGTGCGACGGGTGCGCTTAGCTAGGAGATCAGGCGTCTCCTCATGAGTCGGATCGCCAGAGCGCTCGCAAGGACGAACATCACGACGAGGTAGACGACATGCCAGAGCGTCGCCCATCCAACCGCACCGGTGGTCAGGGCTCGCAGTAGCGACGCCGAGTGGTACAGCGGAGTTGCTTGAACGATCGGTCGGAGGTAGCCGGGATAGAGCGACACCGGGAAGAAGGTCCCCGAGAACAGGAACAACGGGAACACCACCAACGTCATGACCTTCTCGAGAGAGGAGATCTGTTTCGTGATACCCGTGAGGATCATGGCCCCGGCCGAGAGAGCACCACTAGAGAGCATCACCGCCGGCAACGCCAGCAACGCCCAGGGTGAATGGATCAGCCCGAAAACCAGCATGACGATCAGGAAGCCTGCTCCGTAGATCGTGCCCCGGATCAGGGCCCAGGCGACTTCGCCGACTGCTATATCCGAGATGTTCACCGGCGTCGTGATGATCCCGTCGTAGGTCCTCATCCAGTTGAGCTTGAAGAACGGACTGAAGAATCCGTCGAAGAGAGCCCCATTGAGCGTTGATGCGGCGAGCATCCCGGGGGCGAGGAACGAGGCGTAGTCGAGCTGGCCACCACCGAAAGGGAGCCCCCCGACGAACTGTCCGACCCCGAAGCCCACCGCAACCAGATAGAAGACGGGTTCGAAGAAACCGCTGATGAACGCGATCCAATAGTGCTTGTAGGCGAGGGCGTTCCGGTACACGAGTTGACTCGCGCGGTGGAGTGACGGTCGGGGGTATGCCTTGGTCCGCTCGGCAATGGCCATCAGGGCAGCAGCCTTCTCTCGAAGTTCCGGATCCCGACGACCACCCCGACGCCGAGCAATGCCACGAGATACCCGAGATGCCAGATGGCCGATGGGTCCAGATCGTAGATCGTCAACTGTCGCACGAGCTCGACCCCGTGGAAGAGCGGGGTGAGGTGAGCGACCACCCGACCCCATGCCGGCAGCTGGTCGATAGGAAAGAAGGTGCCCGACAGCAGGAACAGGGGAGTGACGACGAACCTGAACAGCCACGTGTAAGCCTCGTCGGTGTGGAGGGTCGCCGTGTACGCCATGATGACGGCCGCGCAGCTAGTTCCCACAAGGACGGCTACAGGGATGGCAAGGATCGCCAGCGGCGAGTCAAAGATCCCCGCAAAGGCCATGATCATGAAAAAGGGCGTTGCGAGTTGCGTCAACATCACGGCGGACCACGACACCTCCCCAAGGAAGATGTCACGCACGTTGAGGGGCGAGGCGAGCACCGCGTCATAGTTCTTCTGCCAGACGATCTTGTTCATGACTGGATAGGTTCCGCTGAACGCGCCCGCTTGCATGCAGCTGGCCGCGAGCATGCCGGTAGCGAAGAAGGCGAGGTAATCGACGCCGCCAAACGCTTGTTCCTCTTCGACCAGGGACCCGAGCCCGAGGCCCATAGCCGAGAGGAACATGACGGGGGACAACACGGATAGGAAGAACGAGCTTCGCCAGGCCCGCCAGTGAACCAAGGAGTTACGTCTGACGATCTTCGTCGCGTTCACTCGATCAAGGACCGCCCGGTGATCGTGAGGAAAACGTCCTCTAGCGTTGCCCTGCGCACGAGCGCGCTGTAAGTCTGGATCCCCGATTCGTGGATAGCCGCCAGGGTCGCGTCGCCGGTCTCCGTATAGAGCAAGACGCGGTCGGGTAGCCACTCGACGCGGTCGGCCAGATCGTCTGCGGACGTGGCAAGCTTCTCGCGTGCGTCGTCTGAAAGGCGTAGCTCGAGGACCTCGCGCGTGCTGTACCGGGCGATCAGGTCCGGTGGCGAGCCCTCGGTCACGATCTTCGCTTTGTCCATGACGACTAGGCGGTCGCACAGCTGTTCCGCCTCGTCCATGTAGTGCGTTGTGATGACGAGCGTGACTCCCCGTTGCTTGAGGCGATAGAGACGGTCCCAGACGAGATGTCGCGCCTGCGGATCCAGTCCCGTTGTGGGCTCGTCGAGCAACAACAGATCTGGATCGTTGATGAGGGCCCTAGCGATGGTCAGCCGGCGCTTCATCCCTCCCGACAGCGGCTCGACCTTGCTATCGACCTTCTCCTGGAGCTGGACGAAATCGATCAACTCGTCGATGCGGGGGTTCGCGACATCCCGAGGGATGTCGAAATAGCGGGCGTACATCTCGAGGTTCTCGCGAACGGTTAGCTCGATATCGAGGTTGTCCATCTGCGGCACGACGCCGATCCGGGCCTTGATCTCGGATGCTTGAGAGACCGGATCCATGCCGATGACGCGGAGCGTCCCCCCGGATGGCGGTGAGGTGCAGCCGATCATCCGCATCGTCGAGGTCTTCCCGGCCCCGTTGGGACCGAGGAACCCGAAGGCCTCACCCTTGCGAACTTCGAAATCGACCGCGTCGACGGCAACCAGCTCACCGAAGAGCTTGTTAAGGCCCTCGGCCTGGATCAGCGCCTCAGGTTCGGAGGAAGCGGACGTAGCCATCGGCGCATCCTAATGACGCCGGGTTCCCTTCGGGTCGCGTAGCGTGCTCGTCGCCGATCCCCTCTAAGGACGAACCCGGCTCGCCACGCATAGAGCTTTCACCGAGTTTGTTCACGGTGGGCTCCACGCGGGGGCCGAGTCGTCCGCTTCGATGCGGGTCAATCGTCTCTGACCGGTACCGTCGGCGTTCATCACGAACAGATCTCGTTGGCCCTCGTCGGCCGAGCAACCGGCTTCCGTGTCATCCCCCGGCACGCGGCGATCGCTACCGAAGACGATCTTGTTCCCGCTGGGGGACCAGCTCGAGTGACGATCGTCGTCGGAGTGAGCGGTCAGGTTCTCGGTCCCCATCCCCTCGGGGGTAATGGTCCAGATGTCGAAGTCCTCACCCTGTCGCAGTGACTCGAAGGAGATAAGGCTCCCGTCCGGGGACCATTGCGGATCGAATTCGTCCGAGGGGGCTCCTCCGAACAGATCGCCCGTCACGTTTCGGCGGCCCGTGCCGTCGGCGTTCATCACGAAGATGTCGGAGTCGTCGTCGATGTCGCTGGCGTATGCGATCGACCGGCCATCGGGAGACCAGTCAGGCGCCACGTTGTGAACCCCGTCGTCGGTTATCTGAACCGCTTCCTTTCCGGCGGCATCGTCGAGCACCCAGATCTCGGAGTCACCCTCGAGGATGCTCGAGAAAGCGATCCGGCGCCCATCAGGCGACCAGTCGGGACCCCGCTCGATGCCGGGGTGATTCAGGAGTTCATCCTCCTTGTTGTTGGCCACATCGAACGTAAAGATCGCCGAGTCTCCATCTCGATCGCTGACGTAGGCGAGCTGACTGCCGTCCGGAGACCAATCGGGCCGCAGGTTCGCGGCACCCGAGTCCGTCAACTGTGCCTCGCCCGACCCGTCGGGCTCGATGACGTGGATCTCGCAGCTTCCCGAGGTATCGCTCACGAACGCGATCACTCCTTCCTCGGCGATCACGGCACCTCCGGCAGCAGCGGGCCTGCCCTCCTCGTCATCTCCGGAACGAAGGGTGAAGGCCACCACGCCGATCACCGCAGCCACCAGGACAATCGCGATCAAGGCCATCGGGACGCGGCGTAGGCCGGCGGGCGAGCGCTGCTTTCCCGTCGTCGCACCTGAGGTCCCCTGGGTGATTCCTTCCCGAGACGCGCCGTCTCCGGGGGATCGGCCCAACGATTCCTCGATGGCTTTGGTCAAGCGCCCCACGTCGTATTGCCAGCGCACATCGCTCAACTCGATGGCGTGTCGTCTCGTCAGTGCTGTCAGGTCCGCCGGAAGCTCATCCGGGCCCGGCATCGTCGCTCCCTGGACCAGAACCGGTATGACGCGGATACCGGTCTCCAGCGAGCGGGCCACCTCCATCCGGACGAAGTCCTGCGGATTTTCGAGCCGCTTCCTCCCTGCGCCGTCGGTCGCGGTTGTCCACCGTCGTCCGATGAGCGCGATCACCACCTTCGAGGAGGCGAGAGCCCGATCGATGACCTCTGTGAAATCGTGACCCGGATCGATCGTGTCGATGTCCATGAAGATCTGGTCCGCGCCGAAGCCTTCACTCAACTTGTCGTAGAGACGACCCGCGTGTCCTGCGCTGTCGTCCCGGCGGTAGCTGATGAAGATCCCGGATGTAGTCATCCGATGAGTGCCCTTCTCCGCGGCCCGGCGCCATGAGCCTTCGAGGTATCAGGCATCGTCTTCCGCAGCTACTTCCTCCTGAGTGGACACCCACTTCGCATGTTCCTGCGAAACCATCCCCTCGATGCGTTCGGCGAGGATGGATCGGCGTTTCGCGCCGTTCTTGTAGGGGCCGGCGTGTGCGAGGAACAGGTACTTCTCGTGGCGCAGAGCTTCACACGTCGAGCGGTAGTTCACCCAACTTTGTTGGTACTGGTTCAGTTGTTGCAGGCCCTCCAGCGAAACGATGACGACCCCGAGCGAACCGGTGAGTGGAGTTGGGGCTCCGAAGCCGGCGAATAGCGGAACCAGCGCGCCAGAAACGATCTGGACCGTCTTGATGGTCTTGAACACCCGCTGGTTGTAGATGCTCTTTCTGTCGTACCAGTCGATCTGCTCTTCGAGACGCTGCTGCGTTGGGTCCGATGTTGTGTCGTTCAATCTCCTCCTCCACCGGTCGCGAACATATGAGCATCATCGTGCGAACCACACGGCGCTTCAAGAGCGATCGACAACCAAGGATTTCCATCTGTCGGAATCACCGTGCAACCAAAAAATGGGTGCCGCAGAATCTCAGGCGGGAACTCCCTTGGCCGAGCTTCCGCTCGGGTCTATGTTGTTAGCGATGTCTATCTTTCATCGCTTGTGGACGACCTCGGCGAGAGCGCTCGATCGCAGATTCGGGTGGGATCGGTTGCCTCGTCCGTTGAGCATCTACACCCTTGCAGGCGTGCGAAGCCTGTACCGGGAACGCAACCTTTACGACACTAGGACGACCGAGACAACCAAGGAAACGGTCGCGAAGGAGGGACGCCCCGAGAATCTGCAGGCGCGCACGCTTGAGGGCAGCTACAACGACCTTGACGACCCCGCCATGGGAAGCATCGGCAGCCGTTTCGGACGCAACGTTCCGATCGCGAAGACATATCCGGAGAAGGAACCGAACATCCTCGAACCGAATCCGCGCACAATCAGTCGCGAACTGCTTACGCGCGATGAGTTCATACCCGCGACGACTTTAAATGTCCTGGCGGCTGCGTGGCTGCAGTTCGAGGTGCACGATTGGTTCAGCCACGGAAAGAACTCTGAAGAGAACCCTTGGATCGTCGAGCTCGAGGACGATGATTCCTGGCCGGACAACCCGATGAAGATCCAGCGCACTCGTCGTGATCCGACCTCGGAATTGGGGCCGGACCTTCCTCCCACGTACACCACCGATGACAGCCACTGGTGGGACGGCTCACAGATCTATGGAGGCAGCCAGGAGCTCGCTGCGAAGCTCCGGGCCAAAGAGGGGGGCAAGCTCCGGATCGATCCGGACGGTCTCCTTCCGGTGGACCTCGAGGAGACTCTGGATCTAACCGGCGTGGCGGGCAACTTCTGGGTTGGGCTGGGGCTCCTGCACACGCTGTTCTCGCTGGAGCACAACGCCATCTGCGATCGCCTTGCCCAGGAGTATCCGGATTGGTCCGACCAGAAGCTTTACGATCACGGGCGCCTCATCAATGCGGCTTTGATGGCGAAGATCCACACCGTCGAGTGGACTCCAGCTGTTATCGCCCATCCAACGACGAAGCTGGCCATGAATGCCAATTGGTGGGGGCTGGTAGGCGAGCGGCTCACGAAGCGTTTCGGTCGCCTCAGCTCGAGCGAGATGCTCAGCGGGATCCCTGGATCGCCGGCGGACCACCATCACGTGCCGTACTCGCTGACTGAAGAATTCGTTGCGGTGTATCGGATGCACCCTCTCCTTCCGGACGACTTCACGTTTCGCTCGGTGGATGACGACGGGGTTCTCGACGAGCGAACCTTCCGGGAACTTGGCGCTCTGCAAACGCGCTCGACATTGCAAGAGTTTGGCATGCCGAACTCGTTCTATTCGTTCGGGGTTGCGCACCCGGGAGCGATCACGTTGCACAATTACCCAAGATTCCTGCAGACGCTCGAGCGCCCGGACGGAACGACCATGGATCTCGCTGCGATCGACATCATGCGTGTAAGAGAGCGCGGGGTGCCTCGCTACAATGAGTTTCGGAGACTGTGGCATCTTGAGCCTGCAAAATCGTTCGAGGATCTAACAGGGGACAAGGTAAAAGCCCAGCAGCTGAGTCGCGTTTACGACGGCGACATCGAGCGTGTGGACCTCATGGTCGGGCTCTACTCGGAGCCACTTCCCACCGGATTCGGGTTCAGCGACACGGCATTCCGCGTGTTCATCCTTATGGCATCGCGTAGGTTGAAAAGCGATCGCTTCTTCACCGATGACTACAGGCCGGAGGTGTACACGAAGACGGGCATCGACTGGGTCAGCAACACGACCATGTCGGACGTTCTGCTGAGGCACTACCCCGAACTCGCCCCCGCGCTGAGGGGGACAACGAACGCGTTCGCGCCATGGAATCGGGTTGTGGGAGCAGGCTAGGACGTCATGCGCTCTCCGAGAGCGATCATGTTGCCCTCCGAATCCCTGAACCACGCGGCCCGTTCGTCGTCGAGTTCGGCGATGCCATCGACGGTCTTCAACCCCGGCAAGTCGTACTCTTCGAACACCACTCCGTTATCACGGAGCGCCTTTACCGCCGCTCCGAGGTCGTCCACGTTCAGAGCCAACTGCGTGTGATCGCCTGAAGGGGCTCCGAAGGAGGGGAACACCGAGAACGTCGAGTCACCCACGGCATAGACGGCTTCCTGTTCGCTCTCGTCCGTGGGTTTCAGCCCGAGCTTATCGGCGTAGAACGCCTTGGCCCGATCGAAATCCTGCGCCGGCAGTGTCGCCACGGCCGCAGTCGGTTTGAACATGGCACCTCCCTATAGGTGGCCGCCCCCACGAGCATGCAGCAGGGGCGGGGTCCCCGCAAGGGGGTGTGAGGTAAGTGGTCAATTGTCCGGATGCGCCCCTTTGGTTAGGTCATCGAGCGAGATGAAGGACGATGGACCGATGGCTCCCAGAACCGTGGTGATCACCGGCGCTTCCACCGGCATCGGACGAGCTTGCGCCCTGCATCTTGATGACCGGGGCTGGGACGTCGTGGCCGGGGTTCGCAAGCAGGAGGACGCGAGCGCACTCGAGGGTGACGCATCCGACCGTCTGAAGACGGTGATGCTTGATGTCGCCGACCAGGAGTCGGTGGATGAGGCCGCCCGGACGGTCGGTGAGGCTCTCGGGGGCCGACCGCTGTCGGGCCTGGTCAACAACGCCGGGATCACGATCCAGGGTCCGCTCGAGTTCCTGCCGGTCGACGAGCTCCGCCGTCAGCTCGAAGTAAATGTAGTCGGCCAACTTGCCGTAACCCAGGCGTTCATGCCGGCGATCCATCGCGGCCGGGGTCGCATCGTGTTCATGGGTTCCGTCGGCGGGCGAACGCCATCGCTTCCATTCCTGGGACCGTATGTCGCGTCGAAGTACGCGATCGAGGCCATCGCCGAGTCCCTCAGGCTCGAGCTCTTGTCCTCCGGCGTGAAGGTCTCGATCGTCGAGCCGGGAACGATCAAGACCCCTCTGTGGGATAAGGGTTACGAGCACTTCGACGAGATCATGGGATGGGTTCCCCCGGAGGCGCGCGATCGCTACGAGGGACCGATGAAGAGGTCCATGGAGTTCGCACGCAAGACCGAGGAGCGCGGCATCGAGCCGCAGAAGGTGGCGGAGCGGGTCGAGCACGCGCTCACGGCCAAGCGGCCACGGATCCATTACCTGGTGGGGGCCGATGCACGCCTGCGGACGGCGCTAGAACCGTATCTACCGAAGCCCCTTCGGGACCGTCTGCTGAATCGTCTGCTCCTTCGCCCCTAACGATCTCGCCATCAGCTCTGAGATTTCAGGTCGATGTGAAGAGTCTTCTCCATGGGGACTTCTACCTTGGCGCTGACCGGCGCAAAACCCTCGGCGACGCACGCCACGGTGTAGGCGCCTTCCGCGGGAACGGATAAAGAAAAGCGGCCTTGCGAGTCGCTGAGTATTGCGATGTCGGAGAACGGAACCGGACCGTCGGCGATGAAGATGCGAGCATCCGGGACGGCGCCTCCCGCGGCCGACCTGACCTCACCCGATATGACCTTCGGGCCGGATTGAGTCACCGGGTCACTTTCGGGACAGAGTCATCTAACCGCCGACGCGAACCAGATCAACAACTCGTTCTCCCGAAGGTGAGTCATCGAGCCGTTGGTACGGTACGTGCGAGGACGCGCAGCGCTTAGACCTTCCAGGCAACCATGTTGTTGGCCACCGCCGAGATGACTCTCGTGCCCGAGTTCGTGGTCGCCCCTCCGTATGCGTGAACCGCCACTCCGTATCTCTGCCCGCCTGCGATCCTGTAGACGGAGCTCCCACTCTGTCCGCCCACGGTGTCGATGTCGTAATACACCTTTCGAGTATTGACTGAAGCTGTTCTGTTCCAGTGGTACCAGAGGGTGCCGGGCGGTTTGTCTCCTGGGTAGCCGACGACGTTGAGGGTGCTGGCGAGCAGGTCGGCGTCGGTTAGGACAGAGAATCCGAACCATCCGGTCGAGGCACCGAGGTCGGACGGAAGAATGATCGCGCCGTAGTCGTAATTCTGATCACCCCACGAAGTCCAACCGGTGACCGACCGAAAGTTTGAGCTTGCGACGGATCCATACGGAAGCGATGCGGCGTTGCGTCCGGGCATCACATCGATGCGCCGAACCCAGCCGTCACGGCCCGGCACCCCGCTGTTCTTGATGTAGACGCAATGCCCTGCTGTGATCGCGGTGTGGGGGCCGATGAACCAACCCGTGCCGATCCATCGCGACCCGTCGGCGGCGGTGATCAACAGAGACGAATGTACGCGCCAGGGGTAAACGTTGGTCGTCGTGATCTGGATGCGATCGTCTGGACCGTGCACGGCTTCGGCCATCGGGGGAGGAGGGCCGAACGAAGCTTCGCCGATGTCCGGGAGCTGAACGCTCGGAGGCGTGATCAGGTCCTCGTCGGCTGCGACGGCGGCCTCTATCCGTTCGTACCCTTGGACTTCCTCGGTCCCCTCGTCCGTGACGCCGGTGGAGTTGGGGTCGATTCCCTCGTCCGGCGGCTCCGTGAACTCGACCCCAACGGGTATCTCCTCGCTCGGTTGATTCGATACCGGTACGTGACCCAGTACCGGGTTGTCTCCCGAGACGGCGCCGTCCGTCATGGAGGTCCCCTTTCCTGAGTGATGCACGGAGTGCCGGTCGGGACATCCGCCGACAAGACGTCACCGAATTATCGAACGCGCGCAACGAAAGAGCCAGGGAAAAGCTGTCAGCGGGCCGCTCCATCAGGAGGATCCATTAGAACGTGAAGTCAGGTCACGCGCCTGAGGACGACGGTTTGAGTGAGATGAGTGAATTGCACGAGTCTCAACCGGGGGTGGCGGGTGCTCCGTTGGTATCCCCGCCGTCGGCCGCAATCTCGTAATGGCTCACGGTAGTCTCGCGATCGATCAGGAAGCGGTCGTCCTCCGGGTAGAAAACCGCCTCATGTACGTCCTCGCCTGCGAAGGCCTTGATCGACTCGAGATCGTCCCAGTACGACAAGGTCACGAACTCGGTGCGATCTCCGTCGGCGCGCCGAAGGATGAGGGCGGACCGGTTGCCCGGCGTCGCACGATAGCTCTTGATACCGGTTTCTTGGAGGTAGTCGACGTAAGCATCCGCGTCCGTCGAACTCGTCCAACCGCGCCACATCCTCGCGATCATTCGTCGTGGTCCTGTTCTATCGGGCGCGGGCAGCTCGTAACAGCTCCCCGCGGGGGCGGCCTTCGGCATAGAGTCCGATCAGTTGGCGGCGAGAACTATTGCCCCAGCGACCCCCACACGGTGCGCGGATCGGAGACGGCTTCGTTCCGGTCGGTCTTGAGATTCGTTCCCGCGGCCTGCACGCGCGGACGGATCGCGTACTCGCCCTGCCGCAACAACTGATGTCCGCGCCGCTCCAGCTCGGCCTGGTCTGCTGGGGATACCCGGACGTCCTCGATCTCCATCGGGAGGCCCCGCACGGCATCCATCCGTTCCGCATCGACGGCATGAGCGATGTCCATCTTGAAGTCGATCGTGTTGAGGACGGCGTGAACCACGCCCATGATGATCCGCACCCCCCCGGCCGCTCCCGTGACGAGTATCGGCTTCTTCTGGTGCACGACGATCGTCGGGCTCATCGATGAGCGCGGCCGTTTGCCGGGTTCCGCCTCGTTGGCGGTTCCCGGGGGATCGAAGTCGGTCATCTCGTTGTTCAGTAAGAAGCCGGTTCCTGGGGCAACCACCGCGCTTCCGAACTCCTGCTCGATCGTGCATGTCAGGGCGACTGCGTTCCCTTGCCGATCTATCACTGAGATGTGCGTCGTCGATCCCTTGTGGTCGGCTTCGCTGCGCGCAGACACGCTCGGAGACCCTGTGTTGAACTGGCCGGGAGCATACGTCTTGGCCCTGAAGCGCTCGATCTCCTGACGTCGTTCGTCGGCGTAGGCCTTGCTGATCAGCTGCTGTGTGGGAACGTTCTCGTAGTCGGGGTCGGCCACGTATCGCCCGCGATCGGCGAAGGCGATCTTCTGCGCCTCCGCGACGTGATGGAAGTGATCGGCGCTCGAATGGCCCCACGAACGAACGTCGTAGCCCTCCAGGATGTTCAACATCTCTATCAATGCGATGCCACCCGATGTCGGCGGGGGCATAGCGACGATGCGTCGACCCCGATACTTGCCGGACAGCGGTGTGCGCCACTTCGCCTCGTAGCCGGCGAGGTCCTCCTGGACCATCAGGCCCTCGTCGCCGGGAGCGACCGGGTTGCGCCGGCTCTCTTCCATGTCGTCCGCGATGAGCTCTGCGATCTCGCCCTCGTAGAAGGCCTTGGGTCCCTGTTCCAGGATGAGCCTGAGCGAATCGGCCTGGTCCTCCTGGACGAGCACGGACCCCGGCGGGTACGGGCTTTCGCCCCCCACCAGATAGATCTCCCGGGTTGCAGGGAACAACCTGATGCGGTTTCGGTTCTGGGTCATCGAGGCAGACAACGCCTCGTCGACGATGATGCCGTTGCGCGCCAGCGACTCCGCCGACTCGATCGCGCGCTCCCACGAGATCGTTCCGAAGCGATTCAGCGCTTCGAACATCCCGGCGA
>Ga0136632_10000031_pt1 | contig 32696 bp, 20 predicted proteins | sample AntDrymUQ6112106_2_FD_104670 | JGI IMG/M metagenome (GOLD analysis project Ga0136632, IMG submission 104670) | Polar desert sand microbial communities from Dry Valleys, Antarctica - metaG UQ611 (21.06) | ecosystem: Environmental > Terrestrial > Soil > Desert | place: Antarctica: Dry Valley...
CCGGCGCCTTGACGAGGCCGGCGCCGCGCGCAAGCCGGTCGTACGCCAGCCACGCTCGGACGCCTAGCGCGCCTCGGCGGGCGGCAGCTCGATCGTCTGGCCGAGCCGGCGGTAGCCCTCGACCGAGGGGTGGCTGCCGTCGATCGTCAACTCCGGGCGCATTCGGTCGCGCCCGTCCTCGGCTTCGAGCGCGCGAAACCACGGCAACACCGGGACGCTTTCCTCGCGCCCGATCGCGGCGATGCGCCGGTTGAGGGCGCGGACCGGCCCCGCGGCGTCGGGGTAGCCCGCGTTCCACGGCAGCACTTCGACGAGCGCGACGCGCAGGCGCTTGCGCTTGCCGCGCCGCACCATGGCGCGCAGGTTCGCGGCCGCCTCCTCGACCGGACGGCCCTGGGCGATGTCGTTGATCCCGCCCTGGACGATCAGCGCCTGCGCACCGCGGGTACACCTGTCCAGGCGTGCGGCGATCTCGTCGGTGCGCTGGCGGTTGACCCCGCAGTTGCGAAAGCGGACGCGGCGCGAGCCACCACCGAGCTTGCGCTCGGCCCAGTACTCGTACTGGCTCTCGCGGTCGAGCGCGGGGCCGATCAGGTCGCGCATGGCCGGGTCGGGGTCCCACAGCGGGGTCCCTGCCGTGATCGAGTCGCCGAGCGCGGCGACGAGGGTCGTCGGGGCGGCGTTCGCCCGCGGGCTCGAGCCGGGCTCGCCCTGGTCATCGCCGCAGCCGGCCGTGAACGCCAGGCAGAGGAGGGTGGCGAGCGCGAAGCCAGGTCTCACGGCGGACCTATGATGCCGGGCCGTGCGCATCTTCAGCGGCATTCAGCCCTCGGGCGCCAAGCACCTCGGCAACTACATCGGGGCGATCCGGCAGTACGTCGAGGGCCAGGACCGCGGCGAGGCGATCTACTGCATCGTCGATCTGCACGCGATCACGGTCGCCTACGAGCCCGCCGACCTGCGCCGCAACGTGCTCGACACCGCGGCGATGCTGCTCGCCGCTGGGCTGGAGCCGGAGCGCTGCATCCTTTTCCGTCAGGCGGACGTTCGCGAGCACGCCGAGCTCTGCTGGCTGCTGGGCGCGGTGACGGCCCATGGCGATCTCAACCGCATGCATCAGTTCAAGGACAAGTCGGCCAAGCAGCGCGAGCTCGTCTCGGCGGGGCTCTTCCTCTACCCGGTGCTGCAAGCCGCGGACATCCTCGCCTACCGCACCGACGAGGTCCCGGTCGGTGAGGATCAGCGCCAGCACGTCGAGCTCACGCGCGACATCGCCGAGCGCTTCAACGAGCGCTTCGGCGAGACGTTCGTCGTGCCCCGGCATCGCATCCCCGAGGTCGGGGCGCGCGTGATGGACCTGCAGTCGCCGGAACAGAAGATGTCGACGACGTCCGCGAGCGAGCAGGGCACGATCTACGTGCTCGACGACGAGGCGGCGATCGTGAAGAAGGTCAAGGCCGCCGTTACCGACTCGGGCTCGGAGGTCGTACGGGGGGCGGACAAGCCGGGGATATCGAGCCTGATCGAGGTGCTCGCGGTCGTGCGCGGGACGTCGCCCGACGAGGTCGAGCGCGACTTCGAGGGTAAGCGCTACGGCGACTTCAAGCAGGCCGTGGGCGCGGAGACGGCTGCCCATCTGGCGCCCGTGCGCGAGCGCTACGGCGAGCTGCGGCCCGACGAGAGGGCGCTCGAGCGCACGCTCGCCGACGGGGCCGAGCGCGCCCGCGCGATCGCCTCCCAAACGCTCGCCGAGGTGCGCGAGCGAATGGGCGTCGGCGCGCCCGAGTAGCCTCCGGCGGGCTATGACCCTTGCCGAGCTGGACCTCGACCTGGAGGTCTTCCAGGGTCCGTTCGACCTGCTGCTGACGCTCGTCCTGCGCGAGGAGCTCGACCTGCTCGAAGTCGAGCTCGCCGATGTCGTGGTCGCCTACCTCGACCATCTCGAGCAGGCCGGCGAGCTCGACCTCGAGGTCGCGACCGAGTTCCTGGTCCTGATCGCCGCGCTGCTGGAGCTGAAGTCGCGGCTGATGCTCGTCCAGCAGGGCGATGACGAGCCTCAGCTCGAGCCCGCCGAGGCCGCCGAGGAGCTGCTCGCGCGGATGCTCGAGTACCGCCGCTACCGCTCGGCCGCGGACTTCCTGCACGCTCGCCTGGCCGAGGAGTCGGGCTTCCGCTACCGCTCGGCGCCCCTGCCGCCGGCGTTGCGGCGGGTCTCGGTCGAGCTCGCCGAGCCGGTCTATGACCCGGCGGCGCTGGGTGCGGCGATCGGCGACCTCCTGCGCGCGCCGCCGGCACTGCGCCTGGATCACATGGCGCGCCCGACGGTCTCGCTCGAGCAGCGCTTGCGCCACCTGCGCAAGCTGCTCTCGGGCGCTGGCCGCTTCAGCTTCGACACGGCGGTGGCCGGCGCCGACCGTCTCACGGAAGCGCTCACGCTGTTCGCGCTGCTGGAGCTCTACAAGACCGGCGAAGCCGACTGGGAGCAGGGCGAGCCGTTCGGCCCGATCACCGTCACGACGGCGGCGGGTGTCGGGTGAACGAGCTCGCGCGCGTCGTCGAGGCGCTGCTGTTCCTCTCGCCCGAGCCGCTCAGCTCGACCGAGTTGGCCGAGGCCTGCGAGGTCTCGGAGGGCGAGGTCGTCGAGGCGCTCGCGCGCCTGCGCGAGCACTACGCCGAGGGCTTTCGGGGCGTCGTGCTGCGCGAGGTAGCCGGTGGCTTCACCCTGGCCACCGACCCGGTCGCCGAGCGCGCGGCGCGCCGTCTGCTCGCCCGCCCGCGTACGCCGCCGCTGACCCAGGCCCAGGCCGAGTGCCTGGCGATCGTCGCCTATCTGCAGCCGGTCTCGCGTCCCGAGCTCGCGCGCATCCGCGGCGTCTCGTCGGAGTCCGCGGTCGGGACGCTGCTCGAACGCGGCCTGATCGAGGAGTCCGGCCGCTCGCAGTTCGGCGCGATCCTCTACCGCACGACCGAGCTCTTCGAGCGCCTGTTCGGGCTCGCCGGCCTCGACGCGCTCCCGGAAGTCAGCGCCTTCGACCCGACGCCCGAGCAGGAGGGCGAACTCCGCGAGCGGCTGCTGAAAGCCGGCGAACAGCGCGCCTGAGCCTCTGTCAGGCGGCGAGCGAGCCTTCGAGCTCGAGCAGGAAGCGCTTGCGGTCGAGGCCGCCGCCGTAGCCTCCGAGCGCGCCGCCCGTACGCACGACCCGGTGGCAGGGCACGACGATCGGGGTCGGGTTCGATCCGACCGCATTGCCGGCGGCGCGGACCGCGCGCTCGTTGCCCGCGCTGGTGGCGACCGCGCGATACGTCGTCAGCTCGCCGAACGGCACGCGCTCGAGCGAGCGCAGGGCACGCCGATAGAAGCCGTGGCTCAGGGTGAAGTCGACCGCCAGGTCGAACTCCTTGCGCGCGCCACCGAAATACTCGTCGAGCTGGCGGCGGACGCCGTCGAGCCGCACCGGCGACTCGAGCACGCGCGGCGAGATCTTGCCGGCCAGCTGTCCGAGCAGCGAGTCGAGCTCGAGTCCCGGCTCGATCCAGCTCAGGCGCACGAGACCGCGTTCGGTCGTGGCGAGCAGGAGATCGCCGATCGGCGACTCGACGGTCGTGTAGGCGACGTCCACCAGGCCCTCCGCCTGCGCCCGCTCGGCGAACGCGTCCTGCGCTCGCGTCGCTGCTCCGGCATCCAGCGCCGGCCCGTCGTTCAACGCTCGTTCGAGCTCGTTCATCCCTGCCACGCTCCTCTCAACTGCTTCAGTCCGTCGTGGACGTTGCGTCGTGCGGCGTCCTCCGAGATCCCCATCGCCGCCCCGATCTGGGCGTAGCTGAGGTCGCCGGCGAAGCGGCACAGCACGGCGGCTCGCCGCTTCTCCGACAGCGCGCGCACGGCGCGCCAGAGCGACGGCTCGCCGTCACGCGCGGCGGGGTCCGCGGCTTGCGGCGCCACTCGAGCCGGGATCTCCTCGGCCGGGACGGGCCGCCGCCGGCGCGCGCGGTGCGAATCGAGCGCCTTGCGGTGGGCGATCGTCAGCATCCAGGCGCGCAGGTTCGAGGCGTCGCGCAGACGCGGGTACGCGCGCAGAGCGGCCAACAGGGTCTCCTGCAGGCAGTCCTCTGCCTCCTGGCGACCGACCGAAGCGACCAGGAAGCGGAACACGTCGTCGCGGTGCTGGTCCAGGAGAGCCTGAAACGGCGGCAACTCGCTCATCGACATAGAACGCCGCGCGGGCCTCAAACGTGAGCTCTCATGAGGAGCACTACAGTAGATCCGTGGACGCTCGAGCAACCGACGCCGGCCGGATCGAAGCGATCTTCCTCGCGCAGCCCGAGGTCGGCGAGCGCGTAGCGGTCGAGCAGGCTCGGGCGCACGCCGGCGTGGGCCTCGAGGGCGACGCATTCGCCGTCGGCGGCGCGCGCGGCAAGGATCGGGCGAAGGTCGCGCGCGACCTGACGCTGATCGAGGCCGAGGCGGTCGAGGCGCTCGCCGAGGAGACCGGCATCGAGCTCGAGTTGCACGAGCCCCGCCGAAACGTCGTCACGCGCGGAATAGCGCTCAACGACCTCGTCGGCGCCCGGATCGCAGTCGGGGACGCCGAATGCCTCGTCACGGAGTTGAACGAACCCTGCACGCACCTCGAAAGCCTTACGCAGCCCGGCGTGCTCAAGGGCCTCGTGCACCGCGGCGGCTTGCGCGCGGAGATCGTGGCCGACGGCCTGCTGCGCGTGGGCGACGAGGTCCGCGTGCTCGACGGTCAGGCCTGAGCCGCGAGCTGGCCGCAGGCCGCGTCGATGTCGCGGCCGCGGGTCAAGCGCACGGTCGCGCGCACGCCCTGACGCTCGAGCGCGTCCTTGAAGGCGGCGATCGCCTCGCGGCTCGAGCCCTCGAAGGCCGAGCCGGTCGGGTTGTACGGGATCAGGTTGACCTTGAACGCGCGTCGCGGCTGGAGCACCCGCGCCAGCTCCAGCGCCTGCTCGTAGCGGTCGTTTACGCCAGCGAGCATCACGTACTCGACGAAGACGTCGCGGCGCCGACGCCCGTGCCAGTCGCGGCAAGCGTCGAGCACTTCCGCGAGCGGGTAGCGCTCGTTGACCGGCATCAGCTCGGAGCGCAGCGCGTCGTCGGGCGCGTGCAGGGAGAGCGCGAGCCGGACGTTCGGCCCTTCGCGCGCAAGCCGCTCGATGCCGGGGATCCAGCCGACGGTCGAGATCGCCGTGTTCGAGCTCGCAATGCCGATGTCTGGCATCCGCTCGCAGGCGAACAGCACCGCGTCGAGGTTTATCAGCGGCTCGCCCATGCCCATGAAGATCGCGTTCGTCAGTGTCTCCGAGCGGCGGAAGTGCAGCGCCTGATCGAGGATCTCCGACCCACTCAGGTTGCGGCCGAACACCATCTGGCCGGTCGCGCAGAAGGTGCAGGTGAGCGGGCAGCCGGACTGGCTCGAGATGCAGAGCGAGCGGCGCCCGTCGCGATAGCTCATAAGGACGGCTTCGACCGGCTTCGAGTCGTAGGTGTCGAACAGCGCCTTGCGCGTGCTGTCGGCGGCCGTCAGCTCACGGCGTAGCGACAGGCTCGAGAGCGGGACCTCGTCGGCGAGCGCCTCGCGCAGCGCGAGCGGGAGGTTCGTCATCTGCTCGTAGGCGCTCGTCCCGCGCGCGGCCCACTCCCACACCTGGTGGGCACGAAACGGCGGCTCGCCGCGGTCGGCGAGCTTGCGCTCGAGCAACTCGAGGTCCACCGCCAGAGTGTTACAGCGCGAAGCTCTTAACCTGGATCGATGCGCCTCGCCAAGTACCTCGCCCATGCCGGCGTCGCCTCACGGCGCGCAGCCGAGCGCCTGATCGCGGACGGGCGCGTGAGCGTCGGCGGCGCGGTCGTGACCGACCCGGCGCGCGACGTCGACGAGGCGAGCAGCGTCGCGGTCGACGGGGCCGCCGTCGCGCCCGAGCGCAGGGAGGTCTGGATGCTCAACAAGCCGGCCGGCGTGGTCTCGACGGCCAGCGACCCGCAGGGACGCACAACGGTCACGGAGCTGGTCGATTCGGACCGCCGCCTCTATCCGGTCGGGCGGCTCGACGCCGACTCGACCGGGCTGATCCTGCTGACGAACGACGGCGAGCTCGCCAACCGCCTCACCCATCCGCGTTACGGGGTCGAGAAGACCTATCGCGCTCGCGTGGAGCCCAAGCGCATCTCGGAGCGCTCCATGCAGGCGCTGCGCGAAGGGGTCGAGCTCGACGACGGCCGCAGCGCGCCGGCAGAGGTGCGCCAGCCGAAGCCGGGGCTGTTGCTGATCACGCTGCGCGAGGGCCGCAACCGTCAGGTGCGCAGGATGCTCGAGGCGGTCGGACACCGCGTCTCGGAGCTAGAGCGGATCGGCTTCGGCCCACTCGAGCTGCTGCGCCTAAAGCCCGGCGACCGCCGCCGTCTCAGCTCGACCGAGCTCGAGCGCCTGAAACAATCGGGCCCATGAAGCTGTGTGCGCTCAGGGGCGCGACGACCGTCGAGGAGAACAGCGCCGAGGCGATCCTCGCGGGGACCGAGGAACTCGTGGCTGCCGTTCTCGAGAGCAACTCGCTCGAGCCCGACCGGCTCGTAAGCTGCATCTTCACGGTCACCGACGACCTCGACGCCGAGTTTCCCGCGGTCGCGGCGCGCGGGCTCGGGCTGGAGCACGTGCCATTGCTGTGCGCGCGCGAGATACCGGTCCCCGGCGCGCTGGCGCGGGTGATTCGGGTCCTCGTCCACTGCTACCTGCCTGCGGAGGCCGAACCACGCCACGTCTACCTGCGCGAGGCGCAGCGGCTGCGCGCCGATCTCGAGCACGCGCAATGAGGCCCTACCGGGCCAACATCAACTGCGGCATGGCCCTAGCGGAGGCGGCTCGATGACGCCCGGGATTGAGTTCAACGCGCGCGTGCGCGAGATCCCCGTCTACCCGGCGGCTTCGACCTACGCCTACGACGGCGACCTGGTCAAGCTCGCCTCGAACGAGACTCCGTGGCCGCCGCCAGCGCCGGTGGCGGAGGCGATCCAGCGGGGGATCTGCAACCTCAACCGCTACCCCGATCCGCAGGCCACGGCGCTGCGCGCGGCACTGGCGGCGCGCCACGACGTCGCGCCCGAGCGGATCGCGGTCGGCAACGGCTCGTGCGCGATCCTGCTCGCCGTCGCCGAGGCGATGCTCGAGCCGGGGGCCGAGGTCGTCTACGCGTGGCCGTCGTTCTCGATGTACCCGCACCTCGACCGGATGACCGGTGCGCGCGCGCTGGCCGTGCCGCTCGACGCCGACGGTCGCCACGACCTCGAGGCGATGGCGCGCGAGGTCAACGCAGCCACGCGCCTGGTCATCGTCTGCAACCCGAACAACCCGACCGCGACCGCGCTGACGCCGGCCGAGATCAACGCCTTCGTCACCGGACTGCCGCGCCGCGTCTGCGTGATCGTCGACGAGGCCTACGTCGAGTTCTCGCTGCTCCAGGACCCCGACGAGTCGCTCGACCTGCTCAAGCGCCACCCCAATCTGGTCCTGCTGCGGACGTTCTCGAAGCTCTACGGCCTCTGCGGGCTGCGCGTCGGCTACGCGCTCGGCTCGAGCGAGTTCAAGCAGGCCGTCGACCGCGTTCGCCAGCCGTTCTCGGTCAACGCGCTCGCACAGGCCGCCGCGACGGCGGCGCTCGCGGACGGCGACGAGATCGAGTCACGGATCGAGCGCACGGTCGCGGAGCGCCTGTTCGTCGAGGAGGGGCTCGCCGGCCTCGGGCTCGACACGAGCGCCAGCCAGGCGAACTTCTCGTGGGTCGCGCTCGGCGAGCGTGACGAGGCCGAGCTGCTGCGCGGCCTCGGCGAGCGCGGCGTGATCGTTCGCGGGGGCGCCGACCTCGGCGAAGCCGGGCACATTCGCGTCACGTACGGCACCCACGAGCAGAACGAGCGTTTCCTGCAGGCCCTTCAGGAAGTGTCCTAGACCTGCTAAAAAGGATGGCTATGCAGCACCCGAGCACGCCCTCCAGCATCTACGACGCCCCCTCGGGCGCCTACGGGCGTGCCTATCTCCGGACCTGGCGATTTAGCTAGGCGTCCCGCGCTTTCCCCCGGACGCCGCTAGATCGCACCTGGCCGCCCTGCGCGGCCGCTACGTACCCAACTTGAAAGGGTCTGGAAGATCATGAATATCTCGAAGCACCTCGACCACGTTCGCGACCAGCGCATCGAGCGCGCGGAGCCACTGCTCACTCCGGCGCGGATCTTCGACGAGCTGCCGCCGACGGACGCGCAGGCCGAGGTCGTGTTGCGCGGGCGCGCGGAGATCGCCGCGATCCTCGACCAGACCGACGACCGCCTGCTCGTCGTGGTCGGCCCGTGCAGCGTCCACGACGTCGACGCCGGGCTCGACTACGCGCAGCGTTTGAGCGCGAAGGCGGCGGAGCTAGGCGAGGACCTCTGCATCGCGATGCGCGTGTACTTCGAGAAGCCGCGCACGACGACCGGCTGGAAGGGGTTGATCAACGACCCTCACCTCGATGGCTCGGGCGACGTGAACACGGGGCTGCATCGTGCCCGCGAGCTGCTCTTGGAGGTGCTGGCGCTCGACCTCCCGATCGGCTGCGAGTTCCTCGACCCGATCACGCCGCAGTACATCTCGGACACCGTCGCCTGGGGCGCGATCGGCGCACGCACGACCGAGAGCCAGATCCATCGCCAGCTCGGGTCCGGGCTGTCGATGCCCGTCGGCTTCAAGAACCGCACCGACGGCAACGTCCAGGTCGCGGTCGACGCGGTGCGCGCCGCCGCGACCTCGCACGCCTTCGCAGGCATCGACGTCAGCGGCGCCCCGGCGATCCTGCACACGCGCGGGAACCCCGACTGCCATGTGATCCTGCGCGGCGGCCGCGGCGCTCCGAACTACACGCAGGCCGGCGTCGCCGACGCGCTCGGCAAGCTGGGCGCCGCCGGCCTCCCGCAGCGGCTCGTGATCGACGCCTCGCACGACAACAGCGGCAAGGACCCGGCGCGCCAACCGGAGGCCGCGGCCGCGATCGGCGCCCAGGTGGCCGGCGGCTCGGCCGCGATCGTCGGAGTGATGCTCGAGTCGTTCCTCGTCGCCGGGCGGCAAGACCTGCTCTCGGGCGACGAGCCGCTCACCTATGGCCAGTCGATCACCGACGCCTGCATGGCATGGGAGGACACGGTCGAGGTGCTCGATCGGCTCGCCGCGGACGTTCGCGCGCGGCGCGCGGCATCTCGATGAGGCCCTACCGGGCCAACATCAGCTGCGACCTGGCCCTAGCGCAGGCGACTCGATGAAAATCGCGGTCGTCGGCGTCGGGCTGATCGGTGGGTCGATCGGGATGGCGGCGCGCGGGGAGGTCGAGCACGCCGAGGTGATCGGCGCCGGGCGCGATCGCACCCGCCTCGAGCGCGCGCTGGCGCGCGGCGCGATCGACAGCGCCGCCGACTCGATCGAGAGCGCGGTCGCGGACGCCCAGGCGTGCTTCGTCTGCGGCCCTGTCGGCGCGCTCGGTGACCTCGTCGCGCAAGCGCTCGCAGCGGCGCCGGCCGACTGTGTCGTCACCGACGTCGGATCGACCAAGCGCGAGCTGTGCGCCGCGATCGACGACGAGCGCTTCGTCGGCGGCCATCCGATAGCCGGCGCCGAGACGGCCGGGGTCGAGCACGCCCGCGCGGACCTCTTCCAGGGAGCGACCTGGTACCTGACCCCGGCGGAGCGATCCTCGGGCCTGCTCTACGAGCGCCTGCACGGTCTGCTGGTCGCCTTCGGCGCGCGCCCGGTCGCGATCGATCCCGGCGCCCACGATCGCCTGCTCGCGGCGGTCAGCCATCTGCCGCACGTGCTCGCCAACGTCCTCGTCGCCCAAGCCGCGCGCACGCGCGCCGAGCAGGGCGAGTCGCTTCCGCGCGTCGGCCCCAGCTTTCGCGACGCGACACGTGTCGCGGGCGCCAACTCGGCGATCTGGACCGACATCTACCTGGCCAACCGCGAGGCGATCGCCACCGAGATCGACGAGACCGTCCGCCGCCTCGAGGAGGTGGCGCGCTCGTTGCGCGCGGCCGACGGACCTGCGCTCACGGGCTGGAACGAGCAGGCGGGAGGGGATCGGCGCCGGCTGCTCGAGGCCGATCTGCAGGGCGGCCCGGTCCACGAGCTGCGCCTGTCGGTTCCCAACCGCCCCGGTATCGTCGCGCAGGTGGCGCTCGAGCTCGGCAGAGGTGACGTCAACATCGTCGACCTGGCCCTCGCGCCCGCGGCCGACATGCGCTCGGGCGCGATGACGCTCTGGATCGCGGGCGACGCCGCCGCTGCGCGCGCCCGCGAGCTGATCGAAGCGCTCGGCTTCAGCGTGTCGGAAGCGAGCTAGACGCAGTGGCCTCGACGCGCTTCGAACCGGCAGGTCCGCTGCGCGGAGCGGTCACTCCGCCCGCCGACAAGTCGCTCTCGCACCGCACGGCGCTGTTCGGCGCGATGTGCGACGAGCCGCTGACGATCCACAACTACCTCGAGGCCGAGGACACGCAGTCGACGCTCGGCGCGCTGCGCGCCCTGGGTGCGGGCGTCGACGAGCGCGAGGGCGAGCTCGTCATCCGTGGCGTTGGGCTGCGGGGGGCGCTCGACGTGACCGGCGGGCGCCTCGACGTCGGCAACTCGGGCACGCTGATGCGCCTGCTCCCGGGCTGGCTCGCGGGCCAGGGGAGCGGCACCTGGACGCTCGACGGAGACGACTCGATTCGCCGCCGCCCGGTCGACCGCGTGGCCGAGCCGCTGCGCGTCCTCGGGGCGGAGGTCGAGGTCCAACCCGGCGGCCTGCCGCCGCTGACGATCCACGGATCGGAGCTCCAGGGCGCCGAATACGTGCTGCCTGTACCGAGCGCGCAGGTGAAGTCGTGCTGCCTGATCGCGGGCCTGCTGGCGCGCGGCGAGACGACGATCCGCGAGCCCTACATGAGCCGCGACCACACCGAGCGCCTGCTGCGCCGCGCTCGCGCGCCGTTCGAGCGTGACGGCCTGACGCTGAAGGTGCGCCAGATGGACGAGCTCGAGCTCGAGCAGTTCACGATTCCGGGCGACCCGTCGGCGGCGGCGTTCGTCGTCGCGGCGGCGCTGCTGGTGCCGAAATCGCGCGTCACCGTCGAGGGCGCCTGCCTCAACTGGACGCGGACCGGCTTCTACCGCATCATCGAGCGCATGGGCGCGGTCGTGGTGGGAGACCTCGAGCCGGTCGGGACGGTCGCCGATCACGAGCCGGTCGGGGACCTCGACGTCGCGCACGCCCCGCTCGAGGGGACGACCGTCGAGGCCGAGGAGATCCCGCTGGCGGTCGACGAGATCCCGCTGGTGGCGCTGCTCGGGGCGTTCGCGGAGGGGGAGACCGTCGTCAAGGGCGCCGAGGAGCTGCGCGTCAAGGAGTCGAACCGGATCGAGGGCGTCGTCGACGGCCTGCGTGGGATCGGCGCCCAGATCGAGGCGACCGAGGACGGCTTCGTCGTGACCGGGACCGGTGGCCTGCGCGGCGGCACCCTCGACGCCCGCGGCGATCACCGCCTCGCAATGCTCGGCGCGGTCGCGGGGCTGGCCTCGGATGAGGGCGTGGAGGTCGCCGGCATGAACGTCGCCGCCGTCTCCTACCCGCGCTTCGAGGACGACGTGCGCGAGTTGCTCGCCGCGTAGCCTTCGCCGACGATGATCGTGGCGATCGACGGGCCCGCGGGCGCGGGCAAGAGCACGGTTGCGCGCGCGACGGCGCGGGCGCTCGGCTTCACCTACCTCGACTCGGGGGCGATGTACCGAGCCACGGCGCTGATGGTCGCCGAGCGGGGCGGACCGGCGGCGGACCGGGCGCGCGAGCTCGAGATCGAGCTGGGGGAGCGAGTCGTCGTTGGCGGGCGCGACGTCTCCGAGGCGATCCGCACGCCGGAGGTTTCCGAGCGGGCGTCCGAGGTGGCCGCCGACCCGGCTGTGCGTGAGGCGCTGGTAGAGAGGCAGCGCGCGCTCCTGCGCGCCGGCGACTGGGTCGCGGAGGGGCGCGACATCGGAACCGTCGTCGCGCCCGCGGCGGAGGTCAAGGTCTTCCTGGTCGCCTCGCCCGAGGAGCGCGCGCGCCGGCGGGCGGCGGAGCTGGGAGCCGACGAGGCGACCGTGCTCGCCGACCAGACGCTGCGCGACCAGCAGGACTCGACGCGCGAGCACTCGCCGCTGCGGGCGGCCGACGACGCCGTCGAGCTCGACACCACCGGGCTCAGCGTCGAAGCGGTGGTCGAGCGGATCGCCGAGCTCGCCCATGCCGGCCGCGAAGGCGGCTAGCCCGTGCCGCTGCCGAAGGTCGCCGTCGTCGGCTACCCGAACGTCGGCAAGTCGACGCTCGTCAACCGCCTCAGCTCGACGCGCGAGGCGGTGGTGCACTCCGACTCCGGCGTCACGCGTGACCGCAAGGAGGTGGAGGCCGACTGGAACGGGCGCTCGTTCCTGCTCGTCGACACGGGTGGCGTCGACCTCGCCGAACGCGACGAGCTCGCCCGCTCGGTCCAGTCGCAGGCGCAGGCCGCCCTGGCTGAGGCGGCCGCGATCGTGCTCGTCGTCGACGCGCGCGCGGGGCGGCGCCCGGGCGACGACGAGCTCGCCGACACGCTGCGTCGCGCCGAGGTGCCGGTGATCGTGGCGGCGAACAAGATTGACTCGGCGGCCGCGATCGCCGACGCTGCCGACTTCCACGGCCTCGGCCTGGGCGATCCGGTCGCCGTCTCGGCGGCGCAGGGGCTCGGCGCCGGAGACCTGCTCGACGGCATCGCGGCGGCGCTCGCGCGCGACGGCCAGGGGGCTTCGCCCGAGCAAGAGCAGGCCGTGCGGATCGCGGTCATCGGCCGCCCGAACGTGGGCAAGTCCTCGCTCGTGAACGCGCTCCTGGGCGAGCAGCGCGTGATCGTCTCCGACGTGGCCGGGACGACGCGCGACGCGATCGACACGCGGCTCGAGTTCACACCGCCGGGCGGGGACGAGGGTGCCCGCGAGATCCTGCTCGTCGACACGGCCGGCCTGCGCCAGCGGGGCAAGCTCGGGGGCTCGGTCGAGTACTACTCGCAGCTGCGCTCGCAGCGCGCGGCCGAGCGCGCCGACGTGGCCCTCGTCGTCTGCGACGCCTCCGAGGGTCTGACGAGTGCCGACCTGAGCGTCGCCGAGCTGGCGATGAAGAAGGGTTGCGCGACGATCGTTGTGATGAACAAGTGGGATGTCACGCGCACCGACATCGACGACGCGCGCGCGCGAGCGGCCACCAAGCTGCGCCTGCGCCCCGCCCTGATGACCGCCTCGGCGAAGACGGGGCGCGGAATCGGACGCTTGCTGCCGGCGGCGCTCGAGCTCGCCGGCAAGCGCGCCGCGCGTCTGCCCACGCCGGCGCTGAACCGCTTCCTCGCCGACGTGCAGCAGGAGCGCCAGCCGCCGGCCAAGCACGGGCGCCGGCTGCGCATGTACTACCTCGCGCAGTTCGAGGTCAACCCGCCGCGCTTTGCGCTCCAGGTCTCGAGCCGCTCGCTCGTGACGCGCGACTGGGCCTTCTTTCTCGAGAACCGCCTGCGCGCGCGCTTCGGCCTCGAGGGCGTGCCGCTCGTGATCGAGATCAAGGGCCGCGCCCCGCGGACGACGGCGTGAGCGAGGGCGCTCGGCTACCCTTGCTCGTCCTTTGACCCGGCTTACGGAGATTCGCTTCCAGCGCCCATGACATTCCAGCTTTCAGACAACGAGTTCCTGTTTACCTCGGAATCCGTCACCGAGGGCCATCCCGACAAGGTCGCCGACCGCGTCTCCGACGGTGTCGTCGACGCCGTCATGGCCTCGGACGGCGCCGAGGGCCGCTCGGCCTGCGAGACGCTGGTCAACACCAACCTCGTCGTGATCGCCGGTGAGATCCGCACCAACGCCGAGATCGACTTCGAGGGTATCGCCCGCGAGGCGATCCGCGAGATCGGCTACACGGGCTTCGACGACAACTTCGACTGCGACAAGCTCGAGGTCCTCGAGCGCATGGACTCGCAGTCCGCCGACATCGCGCAGGGCGTCGATGACGCTCAGGAGCACCGCGAGGAGGGATCGGGCGAAGAGGCCGATCATGCCGGCGCGGGCGACCAGGGGATGATGTTCGGCTACGCCTCGAACGAGACCGACGCGTTGATGCCGCTGCCGATCCAGACGGCCCACCGGCTCGCCGAGCGCCTGACCGCGGTACGCAAGGACGGGACGCTGCCCTACCTGCGCCCGGACGGCAAGACGCAGGTCACGGTCCGCTACGAGGACGACCGTCCGGTCGAGATCGAGCGCATCCTGATCTCCACCCAGCACGCCGAGGACGCCGACCGCGACTCCCAGATCAAGCCCGACCTGCTCGAGCACGTCGTCTTCCCGACGCTGCCCGACGAGCTCTATGACGCCGACAAGATCGCGGAGTCGATCCTCGTCAACCCGACCGGTCGCTTCGTCATCGGCGGTCCGGTGGGCGACTCGGGGCTCACCGGCCGCAAGATCATCGTCGACACCTACGGCGGTAAGGCCCGCCACGGCGGCGGCGCCTTCTCGGGCAAGGATCCCTCGAAGGTCGACCGTTCGGCCGCCTACGCGGCGCGACACGTCGCCAAGAACGTGGTCGCCGCCGGGCTCGCGGACCGCTGCGAGGTGCAGGTCGCCTACGCGATCGGCGTCGCGCACCCGGTCTCGGTGATGGTCGAGACCTTCGGCACGGAGAAGCTGCCGAAGGCGCGTATCGCGGAGCTCGTCGACGAGCACTTCGACCTGCGCCCCGGCGTCTTCCGCGAGGCGCTCGACCTGCACAGGCCGATCTACGCCGCGACGGCCGCTTACGGGCACTTCGGTCGCGGGGACTTCAGCTGGGAACAGACGAACGTGGCCGACGCCCTGCGCGACGCGGCGGGGGTGTCAGCGCCGGCCTAACGCCTCGCTGAAGCATTTGTTTCAGGCTGGGTGAAGCGCTACAGCCCGTCGGTCTGACGCGGCGGTGGAGGAGGCTGCGTCGCGCCGGGCTGCTGCGCCGCGGGTTGGACGTGGGCGCCCTGGACGGCGTGGACGGCCTCGTCGACCTTGGCGACGATCTCGTCCGGGTTCGAGACGCCGCGGAACTGGAACATGTCCTCGCGGTGGTCGCCGCCGGCGGTGTCGAAGTCGACGTTGCCGATCCGCAGGATGCGCTCGAGTACGGACTCGTTGGTCGAGACGTCCTGGACGCGCTCGATACGCGTCTGGTCGATGTGGCGGGCGATGATCCCGCGGCGGACGTACAGCCGCTGGGTGGTGATCGTGTAGCGCGTGGTCATCCGGCGCAGCCAGCCGACCGCGAGCATCAGGGCGAGCAGAACGATCCCGACCAGGACGCCGGTGCCGGTGTCGGTCGCGAGCTTGGTGACGAAGGCGATGATCGCCACGGCCACCACGCCGAGGATGTAGAAGCCGAGCGTCGCGCGCCACGAAGGGTGGCCGTTGTAGATCTCCTGCTCGCCGTCTCTGAGGTCCATACAGGCGCCAGCCTACAACCAGCGCGCGCGGTTGGCCAGCCGCGCCCGGCGGCGTCCGTTTACGCCCCTACGCTCGGAGGGTGATCGCCAAGGTCGAGCCGCTGACGACCGCGCGCGCGCTGCGCGGCCCGTTCGACTATCGCCTGCCCGCGGACATGGCCGACGTCGAGGTCGGCGCGATGCTCGTCGTCCCGTTCGGCCGCAGGCGCGTGCTCGGGGTCGTGACGGAGGTGGCAGAACGCTCCGAGCTCGCTCCTGAGCGGCTCGTGGAGCCGATCTCCGCGCTCGAAGAGGGCGTCTCGGCCGAGCTCGTGCGCCTCGGGCTGTGGGTCGCGAGCGAGTACTGCTCGACGCCGGCGCGCGGCCTCGCGCTCGTCCTACCGCCCGGGACCGGTCTCGGCCAGGGCCCGCGCACGCGGCCGCGCTCGACGCTGCGCGCGACGCTGACTGAGGCGGGGCGGGCGGCGCTCGCCGGCGCGGGGCGGCTCGGCTCGCGCCAGCGCGCCGCGCTTGAGCGCCTGCAGAACGGACCATCGCCCGCCGCCGAGCTGGGGCGCGCCGCCGGCTGCGACCACTCGACGCTGCGGCGGCTGCAAGCGCGCGGGTTGATCGAGCTCGAGCTCGAGCGCGTCGAGCGCCGTCCCCGCATCGGCCGCGTCGGGGCCGGCGCCGAGCGGGCCGCCCCGGCACTCGTGGGTGCCCAGGCCGCCGCGCTCGAGACGATCGTGACGCGCCTCGGCGCGGGAGCGCGCCAGCGCAGCGTGCTCCTGCACGGCGTTACCGGCAGCGGCAAGACCGAGGTCTACCTGCAGGCCGCCGCGGCGGCCTGCAGGTAGACCTCGGTCTTGCCGCTGCCGGTAACGCCGTGCAGGAGCACGCTGCGCTGGCGCGCTCCCGCGCCGAGGCGCGTCACGATCGTCTCGAGCGCGGCGGCCTGGGCACCCACGAGTGCCGGGGCGGCCCGCTCGGCGCCGGCCCCGACGCGGCCGATGCGGGGACGGCGCTCGACGCGCTCGAGCTCGAGCTCGATCAACCCGCGCGCTTGCAGCCGCCGCAGCGTCGAGTGGTCGCAGCCGGCGGCGCGCCCCAGCTCGGCGGCGGGCGATGGTCCGTTCTGCAGGCGCTCAAGCGCGGCGCGCTGGCGCGAGCCGAGCCGCCCCGCGCCGGCGAGCGCCGCCCGCCCCGCCTCAGTCAGCGTCGCGCGCAGCGTCGAGCGCGGCCGCGTGCGCGGGCCCTGGCCGAGACCGGTCCCGGGCGGTAGGACGAGCGCGAGGCCGCGCGCCGGCGTCGAGCAGTACTCGCTCGCGACCCACAGCCCGAGGCGCACGAGCTCGGCCGAGACGCCCTCTTCGAGCGCGGAGATCGGCTCCACGAGCCGCTCAGGAGCGAGCTCGGAGCGTTCTGCCACCTCCGTCACGACCCCGAGCACGCGCCTGCGGCCGAACGGGACGACGAGCATCGCGCCGACCTCGACGTCGGCCATGTCCGCGGGCAGGCGATAGTCGAACGGGCCGCGCAGCGCGCGCGCGGTCGTCAGCGGCTCGACCTTGGCGATCACCCTCCGAGCGTAGGGGCGTAAACGGACGCCGCCGGGCGCGGCTGGCCAACCGCGCGCGCTGGTTGTAGGCTGGCGCCTGTATGGACCTCAGAGACGGCGAGCAGGAGATCTACAACGGCCACCCTTCGTGGCGCGCGACGCTCGGCTTCTACATCCTCGGCGTGGTGGCCGTGGCGATCATCGCCTTCGTCACCAAGCTCGCGACCGACACCGGCACCGGCGTCCTGGTCGGGATCGTTCTGCTCGCCCTGATGCTCGCGGTCGGCTGGCTGCGCCGGATGACCACGCGCTACACGATCACCACCCAGCGGCTGTACGTCCGCCGCGGGATCATCGCCCGCCACATCGACCAGACGCGTATCGAGCGCGTCCAGGACGTCTCGACCAACGAGTCCGTACTCGAGCGCATCCTGCGGATCGGCAACGTCGACTTCGACACCGCCGGCGGCGACCACCGCGAGGACATGTTCCAGTTCCGCGGCGTCTCGAACCCGGACGAGATCGTCGCCAAGGTCGACGAGGCCGTCCACGCCGTCCAGGGCGCCCACGTCCAACCCGCGGCGCAGCAGCCCGGCGCGACGCAGCCTCCTCCACCGCCGCGTCAGACCGACGGGCTGTAGCGCTTCACCCAGCCTGAAACAAATGCTTCAGCGAGGCGTTAGGCCGGCGCTGACACCCCCGCCGCGTCGCGCAGGGCGTCGGCCACGTTCGTCTGTTCCCAGCTGAAGTCCCCGCGACCGAAGTGCCCGTAAGCGGCCGTCGCGGCGTAGATCGGCCTGTGCAGGTCGAGCGCCTCGCGGAAGACGCCGGGGCGCAGGTCGAAGTGCTCGTCGACGAGCTCCGCGATACGCGCCTTCGGCAGCTTCTCCGTGCCGAAGGTCTCGACCATCACCGAGACCGGGTGCGCGACGCCGATCGCGTAGGCGACCTGCACCTCGCAGCGGTCCGCGAGCCCGGCGGCGACCACGTTCTTGGCGACGTGTCGCGCCGCGTAGGCGGCCGAACGGTCGACCTTCGAGGGATCCTTGCCCGAGAAGGCGCCGCCGCCGTGGCGGGCCTTACCGCCGTAGGTGTCGACGATGATCTTGCGGCCGGTGAGCCCCGAGTCGCCCACCGGACCGCCGATGACGAAGCGACCGGTCGGGTTGACGAGGATCGACTCCGCGATCTTGTCGGCGTCATAGAGCTCGTCGGGCAGCGTCGGGAAGACGACGTGCTCGAGCAGGTCGGGCTTGATCTGGGAGTCGCGGTCGGCGTCCTCGGCGTGCTGGGTGGAGATCAGGATGCGCTCGATCTCGACCGGACGGTCGTCCTCGTAGCGGACCGTGACCTGCGTCTTGCCGTCCGGGCGCAGGTAGGGCAGCGTCCCGTCCTTGCGTACCGCGGTCAGGCGCTCGGCGAGCCGGTGGGCCGTCTGGATCGGCAGCGGCATCAACGCGTCGGTCTCGTTCGAGGCGTAGCCGAACATCATCCCCTGGTCGCCCGCGCCGGCATGATCGGCCTCTTCGCCCGATCCCTCCTCGCGGTGCTCCTGAGCGTCATCGACGCCCTGCGCGATGTCGGCGGACTGCGAGTCCATGCGCTCGAGGACCTCGAGCTTGTCGCAGTCGAAGTTGTCGTCGAAGCCCGTGTAGCCGATCTCGCGGATCGCCTCGCGGGCGATACCCTCGAAGTCGATCTCGGCGTTGGTGCGGATCTCACCGGCGATCACGACGAGGTTGGTGTTGACCAGCGTCTCGCAGGCCGAGCGGCCCTCGGCGCCGTCCGAGGCCATGACGGCGTCGACGACACCGTCGGAGACGCGGTCGGCGACCTTGTCGGGATGGCCCTCGGTGACGGATTCCGAGGTAAACAGGAACTCGTTGTCTGAAAGCTGGAATGTCATGGGCGCTGGAAGCGAATCTCCGTAAGCCGGGTCAAAGGACGAGCAAGGGTAGCCGAGCGCCCTCGCTCACGCCGTCGTCCGCGGGGCGCGGCCCTTGATCTCGATCACGAGCGGCACGCCCTCGAGGCCGAAGCGCGCGCGCAGGCGGTTCTCGAGAAAGAAGGCCCAGTCGCGCGTCACGAGCGAGCGGCTCGAGACCTGGAGCGCAAAGCGCGGCGGGTTGACCTCGAACTGCGCGAGGTAGTACATGCGCAGCCGGCGCCCGTGCTTGGCCGGCGGCTGGCGCTCCTGCTGCACGTCGGCGAGGAAGCGGTTCAGCGCCGGCGTGGGCAGACGCGCGGCGCGCTTGCCGGCGAGCTCGAGCGCCGCCGGCAGCAAGCGTCCGATTCCGCGCCCCGTCTTCGCCGAGGCGGTCATCAGGGCGGGGCGCAGGCGCAGCTTGGTGGCCGCTCGCGCGCGCGCGTCGTCGATGTCGGTGCGCGTGACATCCCACTTGTTCATCACAACGATCGTCGCGCAACCCTTCTTCATCGCCAGCTCGGCGACGCTCAGGTCGGCACTCGTCAGACCCTCGGAGGCGTCGCAGACGACGAGGGCCACGTCGGCGCGCTCGGCCGCGCGCTGCGAGCGCAGCTGCGAGTAGTACTCGACCGAGCCCCCGAGCTTGCCCCGCTGGCGCAGGCCGGCCGTGTCGACGAGCAGGATCTCGCGGGCACCCTCGTCCCCGCCCGGCGGTGTGAACTCGAGCCGCGTGTCGATCGCGTCGCGCGTCGTCCCGGCCACGTCGGAGACGATCACGCGCTGCTCGCCCAGGAGCGCGTTCACGAGCGAGGACTTGCCCACGTTCGGGCGGCCGATGACCGCGATCCGCACGGCCTGCTCTTGCTCGGGCGAAGCCCCCTGGCCGTCGCGCGCGAGCGCCGCCGCGATGCCGTCGAGCAGGTCTCCGGCGCCGAGCCCCTGCGCCGCCGAGACGGCGACCGGATCGCCCAGGCCGAGGCCGTGGAAGTCGGCAGCGTCGGCGATCGCGGCCGCCGAGTCAATCTTGTTCGCCGCCACGATCACCGGCACCTCGGCGCGACGCAGCGTGTCGGCGAGCTCGTCGTCGCCCGGGCGCCGCCCCGCGCGCGCGTCGACGACGAGCACGATCGCGGCCGCCTCAGCCAGGGCGGCCTGCGCCTGCGACTGGACCGAGCGGGCGAGCTCGTCGCGTTCGGCGAGGTCGACGCCACCCGTGTCGACGAGCAGGAACGAGCGCCCGTTCCAGTCGGCCTCCACCTCCTTGCGGTCACGCGTGACGCCGGAGTCGGAGTGCACCACCGCCTCGCGCGTCGAGCTGAGGCGGTTGACGAGCGTCGACTTGCCGACGTTCGGGTAGCCGACGACGGCGACCTTCGGCAGCGGCACGGGCTAGCCGCCTTCGCGGCCGGCATGGGCGAGCTCGGCGATCCGCTCGACCACCGCTTCGACGCTGAGCCCGGTGGTGTCGAGCTCGACGGCGTCGTCGGCCGCCCGCAGCGGCGAGTGCTCGCGCGTCGAGTCCTGCTGGTCGCGCAGCGTCTGGTCGGCGAGCACGGTCGCCTCGTCGGCTCCCAGCTCCGCCGCCCGCCGGCGCGCGCGCTCCTCGGGCGAGGCGACCAGGAAGACCTTGACCTCCGCCGCGGGCGCGACGACGGTTCCGATGTCGCGCCCCTCCGCGACCCAGTCGCCGGCGCGCAGGAGCGCGCGCTGCCTCTCTACCAGCGCCTCACGCACAGCCGGGTCGGCGGCCACCTCGGACGCCCGCTCGGAAACCTCCGGCGTGCGGATCGCCTCGGAGACGTCGCGCCCGCCAACGACGACTCGCTCCCCCAGCTCGATCTCGAGCTCGCGCGCCCGGTCCGCCGCCGGTCCGCCCCGCTCGGCGACCATCAGCGCCGTGGCTCGGTACATCGCCCCCGAGTCGAGGTAGGTGAAGCCGAGCGCCCGCGCCGTCGCGCGCGCAACCGTGCTCTTGCCCGCGCCCGCGGGCCCGTCGATCGCCACGATCATCGTCGGCGAAGGCTACGCGGCGAGCAACTCGCGCACGTCGTCCTCGAAGCGCGGGTAGGAGACGGCGGCGACGTTCATGCCGGCGACCTCCACGCCCTCATCCGAGGCCAGCCCCGCGACCGCGCCGAGCATTGCGAGGCGGTGATCGCCGCGGGCGTCGAGGGTGCCGCCGCGCAGGCCACCGGTCCCGGTCACGACGAAGCCGTCCTCGGTCGCCTCGATCTGGGCGCCGATCCCACGCAGGCCGTCGACGACGCCCTCGATCCGGTTCGACTCCTTGACGCGCAGCTCCTCGGCGCCCTTGACGACGGTCTCCCCCTCCGCGAACGCCCCGAGCAGCGCCACCAGCGGGATCTCGTCGACCGCCAGCGGGATCTCCTCGGCCTCGACGGTCGTCCCCTCGAGCGGGGCGTGCGCGACGTCGAGGTCCCCGACCGGCTCGTGATCGGCGACCGTCCCGACCGGCTCGAGGTCTCCCACCACGACCGCGCCCATGCGCTCGATGATGCGGTAGAAGCCGGTCCGCGTCCAGTTGAGGCAGGCGCCCTCGACGGTGACGCGCGATTTCGGCACCAGCAGCGCCGCCGCGACGACGAACGCCGCCGCCGACGGGTCGCCCGGAATCGTGAACTGCTCGAGCTCGAGCTCGTCCATCTGGCGCACCTTCAGCGTCAGGCCGTCACGCTCGAACGGCGCGCGAGCGCGGCGCAGCAGGCGCTCGGTGTGGTCGCGGCTCATGTAGGGCTCGCGGATCGTCGTCTCGCCGCGCGCCAGCAGGCCCGCGATCAGGCAGCACGACTTCACCTGCGCGCTCGGTACAGGCAGCACGTATTCGGCGCCCTGGAGCTCCGATCCGTGGATCGTCAGCGGCGGCAGGCCGCCGGGTTGGACCTCGACCTCCGCCCCGAGGACGCGCAGCGGCTCGGCCACGCGGTCGACCGGGCGGCGGCGAATCGAGTCGTCTCCGTCGAGCGTCCAGGTGCCGCTCCCCTGGCCCGCGAGCCAGCCCGGGAGCAGGCGCATCAGCGTGCCCGAGTTGCCGACGTCGAGGCGCCCGCCGGTCACGTCGAGCGCCCCCCGCAGCCCAACGCCACGGATGACGAGCTCGCCCTCGCGCTCGTCGACGCCCGCACCCAGGGCGCGCAGCGCGCCGAGCGTCGACTGCGTGTCCTCGGCCTCGAGGTAGTTGTGGATCGTCAGCGGCTCGTCGCACATCGCGCCGAACAGCGCCGTGCGGTGCGAGAGCGACTTGTCGGCGGGCGGAGTGACCGCTCCGCGCAGCGGACCTGCCGGTTCGAAGCGCGTCGAGGCCACTGCGTCTAGCTCGCTTCCGACACGCTGAAGCCGAGCGCTTCGATCAGCTCGCGGGCGCGCGCAGCGGCGGCGTCGCCCGCGATCCAGAGCGTCATCGCGCCCGAGCGCATGTCGGCCGCGGGCGCGAGGGCCAGGTCGACGATGTTGACGTCACCTCTGCCGAGCTCGAGCGCCACCTGCGCGACGATACCGGGGCGGTTGGGAACCGACAGGCGCAGCTCGTGGACCGGGCCGCCCTGCAGATCGGCCTCGAGCAGCCGGCGCCGATCCCCTCCCGCCTGCTCGTTCCAGCCCGTGAGCGCAGGTCCGTCGGCCGCGCGCAACGAGCGCGCCACCTCCTCGAGGCGGCGGACGGTCTCGTCGATCTCGGTGGCGATCGCCTCGCGGTTGGCCAGGTAGATGTCGGTCCAGATCGCCGAGTTGGCGCCCGCGACACGTGTCGCGTCGCGAAAGCTGGGGCCGACGCGCGGAAGCGACTCGCCCTGCTCGGCGCGCGTGCGCGCGGCTTGGGCGACGAGGACGTTGGCGAGCACGTGCGGCAGATGGCTGACCGCCGCGAGCAGGCGATCGTGGGCGCCGGGATCGATCGCGACCGGGCGCGCGCCGAAGGCGACCAGCAGACCGTGCAGGCGCTCGTAGAGCAGGCCCGAGGATCGCTCCGCCGGGGTCAGGTACCAGGTCGCTCCCTGGAAGAGGTCCGCGCGGGCGTGCTCGACCCCGGCCGTCTCGGCGCCGGCTATCGGATGGCCGCCGACGAAGCGCTCGTCGTCGATCGCGGCGCACAGCTCGCGCTTGGTCGATCCGACGTCGGTGACGACACAGTCGGCCGGCGCCGCTGCGAGCGCTTGCGCGACGAGGTCACCGAGCGCGCCGACAGGGCCGCAGACGAAGCACGCCTGGGCGTCCGCGACCGCGCTCTCGATCGAGTCGGCGGCGCTGTCGATCGCGCCGCGCGCCAGCGCGCGCTCGAGGCGGGTGCGATCGCGCCCGGCGCCGATCACCTCGGCGTGCTCGACCTCCCCGCGCGCCGCCATCCCGATCGACCCACCGATCAGCCCGACGCCGACGACCGCGATTTTCATCGAGTCGCCTGCGCTAGGGCCAGGTCGCAGCTGATGTTGGCCCGGTAGGGCCTCATCGAGATGCCGCGCGCCGCGCGCGAACGTCCGCGGCGAGCCGATCGAGCACCTCGACCGTGTCCTCCCATGCCATGCAGGCGTCGGTGATCGACTGGCCATAGGTGAGCGGCTCGTCGCCCGAGAGCAGGTCTTGCCGCCCGGCGACGAGGAACGACTCGAGCATCACTCCGACGATCGCGGCCGAGCCGCCGGCCACCTGGGCGCCGATCGCGGCCGCGGCCTCCGGTTGGCGCGCCGGGTCCTTGCCGCTGTTGTCGTGCGAGGCGTCGATCACGAGCCGCTGCGGGAGGCCGGCGGCGCCCAGCTTGCCGAGCGCGTCGGCGACGCCGGCCTGCGTGTAGTTCGGAGCGCCGCGGCCGCCGCGCAGGATCACATGGCAGTCGGGGTTCCCGCGCGTGTGCAGGATCGCCGGGGCGCCGCTGACGTCGATGCCTGCGAAGGCGTGCGAGGTCGCGGCGGCGCGCACCGCGTCGACCGCGACCTGGACGTTGCCGTCGGTGCGGTTCTTGAAGCCGACGGGCATCGACAGCCCGGACCCGAGCTGGCGATGGATCTGGCTCTCGGTCGTGCGTGCGCCGATCGCGCCCCAGGCGACGGTGTCCGAGATGTACTGCGGCGTGATCGGGTCGAGGAACTCGCAGCCGATCGGGAGGTCGAGCGCCAGCACCTCCAAGAGCAGCTCGCGGGCACGATGCAGCCCCGTGTTCACGTCGCCCGAGCCATCGAGGTGAGGGTCGTTGATCAACCCCTTCCAGCCGGTCGTCGTGCGCGGCTTCTCGAAGTACACGCGCATCGCGATGCAGAGGTCCTCGCCTAGCTCCGCCGCCTTCGCGCTCAAACGCTGCGCGTAGTCGAGCCCGGCGTCGACGTCGTGGACGCTGCACGGGCCGACCACGACGAGCAGGCGGTCGTCGGTCTGGTCGAGGATCGCGGCGATCTCCGCGCGCCCGCGCAACACGACCTCGGCCTGCGCGTCCGTCGGCGGCAGCTCGTCGAAGATCCGCGCCGGAGTGAGCAGTGGCTCCGCGCGCTCGATGCGCTGGTCGCGAACGTGGTCGAGGTGCTTCGAGATATTCATGATCTTCCAGACCCTTTCAAGTTGGGTACGTAGCGGCCGCGCAGGGCGGCCAGGTGCGATCTAGCGGCGTCCGGGGGAAAGCGCGGGACGCCTAGCTAAATCGCCAGGTCCGGAGATAGGCACGCCCGTAGGCGCCCGAGGGGGCGTCGTAGATGCTGGAGGGCGTGCTCGGGTGCTGCATAGCCATCCTTTTTAGCAGGTCTAGGACACTTCCTGAAGGGCCTGCAGGAAACGCTCGTTCTGCTCGTGGGTGCCGTACGTGACGCGAATGTGCCCGGCTTCGCCGAGGTCGGCGCCCCCGCGAACGATCACGCCGCGCTCGCCGAGGCCGCGCAGCAGCTCGGCCTCGTCACGCTCGCCGAGCGCGACCCACGAGAAGTTCGCCTGGCTGGCGCTCGTGTCGAGCCCGAGGCCGGCGAGCCCCTCCTCGACGAACAGGCGCTCCGCGACCGTGCGCTCGATCCGTGACTCGATCTCGTCGCCGTCCGCGAGCGCCGCCGTCGCGGCGGCCTGTGCGAGCGCGTTGACCGAGAACGGCTGGCGAACGCGGTCGACGGCCTGCTTGAACTCGCTCGAGCCGAGCGCGTAGCCGACGCGCAGCCCGCAGAGGCCGTAGAGCTTCGAGAACGTCCGCAGCAGGACCAGATTGGGGTGGCGCTTGAGCAGGTCGAGCGACTCGTCGGGGTCCTGGAGCAGCGAGAACTCGACGTAGGCCTCGTCGACGATCACGCAGACGCGGCGCGGCAGTCCGGTGACGAAGGCGTTGATCTCGGCCGGCGTCAGCGCGGTCGCGGTCGGGTTGTTCGGGTTGCAGACGATGACCAGGCGCGTGGCTGCGTTGACCTCGCGCGCCATCGCCTCGAGGTCGTGGCGACCGTCGGCGTCGAGCGGCACGGCCAGCGCGCGCGCACCGGTCATCCGGTCGAGGTGCGGGTACATCGAGAACGACGGCCACGCGTAGACGACCTCGGCCCCCGGCTCGAGCATCGCCTCGGCGACGGCGAGCAGGATCGCGCACGAGCCGTTGCCGACCGCGATCCGCTCGGGCGCGACGTCGTGGCGCGCCGCCAGTGCCGCGCGCAGCGCCGTGGCCTGCGGATCGGGGTAGCGGTTGAGGTTGCAGATCCCCCGCTGGATCGCCTCCGCCACCGGCGCTGGCGGCGGCCACGGAGTCTCGTTCGAGGCGAGCTTGACCAGGTCGCCGTCGTAGGCGTAGGTCGAAGCCGCCGGGTAGACGGGGATCTCGCGCACGCGCGCGTTGAACTCAATCCCGGGCGTCATCGAGCCGCCTCCGCTAGGGCCATGCCGCAGTTGATGTTGGCCCGGTAGGGCCTCATTGCGCGTGCTCGAGATCGGCGCGCAGCCGCTGCGCCTCGCGCAGGTAGACGTGGCGTGGTTCGGCCTCCGCAGGCAGGTAGCAGTGGACGAGGACCCGAATCACCCGCGCCAGCGCGCCGGGGACCGGTATCTCGCGCGCGCACAGCAATGGCACGTGCTCCAGCCCGAGCCCGCGCGCCGCGACCGCGGGAAACTCGGCGTCGAGGTCGTCGGTGACCGTGAAGATGCAGCTTACGAGCCGGTCGGGCTCGAGCGAGTTGCTCTCGAGAACGGCAGCCACGAGTTCCTCGGTCCCCGCGAGGATCGCCTCGGCGCTGTTCTCCTCGACGGTCGTCGCGCCCCTGAGCGCACACAGCTTCATGGGCCCGATTGTTTCAGGCGCTCGAGCTCGGTCGAGCTGAGACGGCGGCGGTCGCCGGGCTTTAGGCGCAGCAGCTCGAGTGGGCCGAAGCCGATCCGCTCTAGCTCCGAGACGCGGTGTCCGACCGCCTCGAGCATCCTGCGCACCTGACGGTTGCGGCCCTCGCGCAGCGTGATCAGCAACAGCCCCGGCTTCGGCTGGCGCACCTCTGCCGGCGCGCTGCGGCCGTCGTCGAGCTCGACCCCTTCGCGCAGCGCCTGCATGGAGCGCTCCGAGATGCGCTTGGGCTCCACGCGAGCGCGATAGGTCTTCTCGACCCCGTAACGCGGATGGGTGAGGCGGTTGGCGAGCTCGCCGTCGTTCGTCAGCAGGATCAGCCCGGTCGAGTCGGCGTCGAGCCGCCCGACCGGATAGAGGCGGCGGTCCGAATCGACCAGCTCCGTGACCGTTGTGCGTCCCTGCGGGTCGCTGGCCGTCGAGACCACGCCGGCCGGCTTGTTGAGCATCCAGACCTCCCTGCGCTCGGGCGCGACGGCGGCCCCGTCGACCGCGACGCTGCTCGCCTCGTCGACGTCGCGCGCCGGGTCGGTCACGACCGCGCCGCCGACGCTCACGCGCCCGTCCGCGATCAGGCGCTCGGCTGCGCGCCGTGAGGCGACGCCGGCATGGGCGAGGTACTTGGCGAGGCGCATCGATCCAGGTTAAGAGCTTCGCGCTGTAACACTCTGGCGGTGGACCTCGAGTTGCTCGAGCGCAAGCTCGCCGACCGCGGCGAGCCGCCGTTTCGTGCCCACCAGGTGTGGGAGTGGGCCGCGCGCGGGACGAGCGCCTACGAGCAGATGACGAACCTCCCGCTCGCGCTGCGCGAGGCGCTCGCCGACGAGGTCCCGCTCTCGAGCCTGTCGCTACGCCGTGAGCTGACGGCCGCCGACAGCACGCGCAAGGCGCTGTTCGACACCTACGACTCGAAGCCGGTCGAAGCCGTCCTTATGAGCTATCGCGACGGGCGCCGCTCGCTCTGCATCTCGAGCCAGTCCGGCTGCCCGCTCACCTGCACCTTCTGCGCGACCGGCCAGATGGTGTTCGGCCGCAACCTGAGTGGGTCGGAGATCCTCGATCAGGCGCTGCACTTCCGCCGCTCGGAGACACTGACGAACGCGATCTTCATGGGCATGGGCGAGCCGCTGATAAACCTCGACGCGGTGCTGTTCGCCTGCGAGCGGATGCCAGACATCGGCATTGCGAGCTCGAACACGGCGATCTCGACCGTCGGCTGGATCCCCGGCATCGAGCGGCTTGCGCGCGAAGGGCCGAACGTCCGGCTCGCGCTCTCCCTGCACGCGCCCGACGACGCGCTGCGCTCCGAGCTGATGCCGGTCAACGAGCGCTACCCGCTCGCGGAAGTGCTCGACGCTTGCCGCGACTGGCACGGGCGTCGGCGCCGCGACGTCTTCGTCGAGTACGTGATGCTCGCTGGCGTAAACGACCGCTACGAGCAGGCGCTGGAGCTGGCGCGGGTGCTCCAGCCGCGACGCGCGTTCAAGGTCAACCTGATCCCGTACAACCCGACCGGCTCGGCCTTCGAGGGCTCGAGCCGCGAGGCGATCGCCGCCTTCAAGGACGCGCTCGAGCGTCAGGGCGTGCGCGCGACCGTGCGCTTGACCCGCGGCCGCGACATCGACGCGGCCTGCGGCCAGCTCGCGGCTCAGGCCTGACCGTCGAGCACGCGGACCTCGTCGCCCACGCGCAGCAGGCCGTCGGCCACGATCTCCGCGCGCAAGCCGCCGCGGTGCACGAGGCCCTTGAGCACGCCGGGCTGCGTAAGGCTTTCGAGGTGCGTGCAGGGTTCGTTCAACTCCGTGACGAGGCATTCGGCGTCCCCGACTGCGATCCGGGCGCCGACGAGGTCGTTGAGCGCTATTCCGCGCGTGACGACGTTTCGGCGGGGCTCGTGCAACTCGAGCTCGATGCCGGTCTCCTCGGCGAGCGCCTCGACCGCCTCGGCCTCGATCAGCGTCAGGTCGCGCGCGACCTTCGCCCGATCCTTGCCGCGCGCGCCGCCGACGGCGAATGCGTCGCCCTCGAGGCCCACGCCGGCGTGCGCCCGAGCCTGCTCGACCGCTACGCGCTCGCCGACCTCGGGCTGCGCGAGGAAGATCGCTTCGATCCGGCCGGCGTCGGTTGCTCGAGCGTCCACGGATCTACTGTAGTGCTCCTCATGAGAGCTCACGTTTGAGGCCCGCGCGGCGTTCTATGTCGATGAGCGAGTTGCCGCCGTTTCAGGCTCTCCTGGACCAGCACCGCGACGACGTGTTCCGCTTCCTGGTCGCTTCGGTCGGTCGCCAGGAGGCAGAGGACTGCCTGCAGGAGACCCTGTTGGCCGCTCTGCGCGCGTACCCGCGTCTGCGCGACGCCTCGAACCTGCGCGCCTGGATGCTGACGATCGCCCACCGCAAGGCGCTCGATTCGCACCGCGCGCGCCGGCGGCGGCCCGTCCCGGCCGAGGAGATCCCGGCTCGAGTGGCGCCGCAAGCCGCGGACCCCGCCGCGCGTGACGGCGAGCCGTCGCTCTGGCGCGCCGTGCGCGCGCTGTCGGAGAAGCGGCGAGCCGCCGTGCTGTGCCGCTTCGCCGGCGACCTCAGCTACGCCCAGATCGGGGCGGCGATGGGGATCTCGGAGGACGCCGCACGACGCAACGTCCACGACGGACTGAAGCAGTTGAGAGGAGCGTGGCAGGGATGAACGAGCTCGAACGAGCGTTGAACGACGGGCCGGCGCTGGATGCCGGAGCAGCGACGCGAGCGCAGGACGCGTTCGCCGAGCGGGCGCAGGCGGAGGGCCTGGTGGACGTCGCCTACACGACCGTCGAGTCGCCGATCGGCGATCTCCTGCTCGCCACGACCGAACGCGGTCTCGTGCGCCTGAGCTGGATCGAGCCGGGACTCGAGCTCGACTCGCTGCTCGGACAGCTGGCCGGCAAGATCTCGCCGCGCGTGCTCGAGTCGCCGGTGCGGCTCGACGGCGTCCGCCGCCAGCTCGACGAGTATTTCGGTGGCGCGCGCAAGGAGTTCGACCTGGCGGTCGACTTCACCCTGAGCCACGGCTTCTATCGGCGTGCCCTGCGCTCGCTCGAGCGCGTGCCGTTCGGCGAGCTGACGACGTATCGCGCGGTCGCCACCAGCGCGGGCAACGAGCGCGCGGTCCGCGCCGCCGGCAATGCGGTCGGATCGAACCCGACCCCGATCGTCGTGCCCTGCCACCGGGTCGTGCGTACGGGCGGCGCGCTCGGAGGCTACGGCGGCGGCCTCGACCGCAAGCGCTTCCTGCTCGAGCTCGAAGGCTCGCTCGCCGCCTGACAGAGGCTCAGGCGCGCTGTTCGCCGGCTTTCAGCAGCCGCTCGCGGAGTTCGCCCTCCTGCTCGGGCGTCGGGTCGAAGGCGCTGACTTCCGGGAGCGCGTCGAGGCCGGCGAGCCCGAACAGGCGCTCGAAGAGCTCGGTCGTGCGGTAGAGGATCGCGCCGAACTGCGAGCGGCCGGACTCCTCGATCAGGCCGCGTTCGAGCAGCGTCCCGACCGCGGACTCCGACGAGACGCCGCGGATGCGCGCGAGCTCGGGACGCGAGACCGGCTGCAGATAGGCGACGATCGCCAGGCACTCGGCCTGGGCCTGGGTCAGCGGCGGCGTACGCGGGCGGGCGAGCAGACGGCGCGCCGCGCGCTCGGCGACCGGGTCGGTGGCCAGGGTGAAGCCACCGGCTACCTCGCGCAGCACGACGCCCCGAAAGCCCTCGGCGTAGTGCTCGCGCAGGCGCGCGAGCGCCTCGACGACCTCGCCCTCCGAGACCTCGCAGGCCTCGGCCAACTCGGTCGAGCTGAGCGGCTCGGGCGAGAGGAACAGCAGCGCCTCGACGACGCGCGCGAGCTCGTTCACCCGACACCCGCCGCCGTCGTGACGGTGATCGGGCCGAACGGCTCGCCCTGCTCCCAGTCGGCTTCGCCGGTCTTGTAGAGCTCCAGCAGCGCGAACAGCGTGAGCGCTTCCGTGAGACGGTCGGCGCCGGCCACCGCCGTGTCGAAGCTGAAGCGGCCAGCGCCCGAGAGCAGCTTGCGCAGGTGGCGCAAGCGCTGCTCGAGCGAGACCGTCGGGCGCGCCATGTGATCCAGGCGCAGTGCCGGCGGCGCGCGCAGGAGGTCGCCGATCGCCGCACCCAGCGCCGCCGGGTCATAGACCGGCTCGGCGAGCTCGACCGAGACCCGCCGCAACGCCGGCGGCAGGGGCGCCGAGCGGTAGCGGAAGCCCGACTCCTCGGCCAGGCGAGCGTGCAGGAAGTCCGCGGCCGAGCGGTAGCGGCGGTACTCGAGCATCCGCGCGAGCAGCTCCTCGGCGGCCTCGGCGGGCTCGAGCTGAGGCTCGTCATCGCCCTGCTGGACGAGCATCAGCCGCGACTTCAGCTCCAGCAGCGCGGCGATCAGGACCAGGAACTCGGTCGCGACCTCGAGGTCGAGCTCGCCGGCCTGCTCGAGATGGTCGAGGTAGGCGACCACGACATCGGCGAGCTCGACTTCGAGCAGGTCGAGCTCCTCGCGCAGGACGAGCGTCAGCAGCAGGTCGAACGGACCCTGGAAGACCTCCAGGTCGAGGTCCAGCTCGGCAAGGGTCATAGCCCGCCGGAGGCTACTCGGGCGCGCCGACGCCCATTCGCTCGCGCACCTCGGCGAGCGTTTGGGAGGCGATCGCGCGGGCGCGCTCGGCCCCGTCGGCGAGCGTGCGCTCGAGCGCCCTCTCGTCGGGCCGCAGCTCGCCGTAGCGCTCGCGCACGGGCGCCAGATGGGCAGCCGTCTCCGCGCCCACGGCCTGCTTGAAGTCGCCGTAGCGCTTACCCTCGAAGTCGCGCTCGACCTCGTCGGGCGACGTCCCGCGCACGACCGCGAGCACCTCGATCAGGCTCGATATCCCCGGCTTGTCCGCCCCCCGTACGACCTCCGAGCCCGAGTCGGTAACGGCGGCCTTGACCTTCTTCACGATCGCCGCCTCGTCGTCGAGCACGTAGATCGTGCCCTGCTCGCTCGCGGACGTCGTCGACATCTTCTGTTCCGGCGACTGCAGGTCCATCACGCGCGCCCCGACCTCGGGGATGCGATGCCGGGGCACGACGAACGTCTCGCCGAAGCGCTCGTTGAAGCGCTCGGCGATGTCGCGCGTGAGCTCGACGTGCTGGCGCTGATCCTCACCGACCGGGACCTCGTCGGTGCGGTAGGCGAGGATGTCCGCGGCTTGCAGCACCGGGTAGAGGAAGAGCCCCGCCGAGACGAGCTCGCGCTGCTTGGCCGACTTGTCCTTGAACTGATGCATGCGGTTGAGATCGCCATGGGCCGTCACCGCGCCCAGCAGCCAGCAGAGCTCGGCGTGCTCGCGAACGTCCGCCTGACGGAAAAGGATGCAGCGCTCCGGCTCCAGCCCAGCGGCGAGCAGCATCGCCGCGGTGTCGAGCACGTTGCGGCGCAGGTCGGCGGGCTCGTAGGCGACCGTGATCGCGTGCAGATCGACGATGCAGTAGATCGCCTCGCCGCGGTCCTGGCCCTCGACGTACTGCCGGATCGCCCCGATGTAGTTGCCGAGGTGCTTGGCGCCCGAGGGCTGAATGCCGCTGAAGATGCGCACGGCCCGGCATCATAGGTCCGCCGTGAGACCTGGCTTCGCGCTCGCCACCCTCCTCTGCCTGGCGTTCACGGCCGGCTGCGGCGATGACCAGGGCGAGCCCGGCTCGAGCCCGCGGGCGAACGCCGCCCCGACGACCCTCGTCGCCGCGCTCGGCGACTCGATCACGGCAGGGACCCCGCTGTGGGACCCCGACCCGGCCATGCGCGACCTGATCGGCCCCGCGCTCGACCGCGAGAGCCAGTACGAGTACTGGGCCGAGCGCAAGCTCGGTGGTGGCTCGCGCCGCGTCCGCTTTCGCAACTGCGGGGTCAACCGCCAGCGCACCGACGAGATCGCCGCACGCCTGGACAGGTGTACCCGCGGTGCGCAGGCGCTGATCGTCCAGGGCGGGATCAACGACATCGCCCAGGGCCGTCCGGTCGAGGAGGCGGCCGCGAACCTGCGCGCCATGGTGCGGCGCGGCAAGCGCAAGCGCCTGCGCGTCGCGCTCGTCGAAGTGCTGCCGTGGAACGCGGGCTACCCCGACGCCGCGGGGCCGGTCCGCGCCCTCAACCGGCGCATCGCCGCGATCGGGCGCGAGGAAAGCGTCCCGGTGTTGCCGTGGTTTCGCGCGCTCGAAGCCGAGGACGGGCGCGACCGAATGCGCCCGGAGTTGACGATCGACGGCAGCCACCCCTCGGTCGAGGGCTACCGCCGGCTCGGCCAGACGATCGAGCTGCCGCCCGCCGAGGCGCGCTAGGCGTCCGAGCGTGGCTGGCGTACGACCGGCTTGCGCGCGGCGCCGGCCTCGTCAAGGCGCCGG
>Ga0136632_10000032_pt1 | contig 31002 bp, 28 predicted proteins | sample AntDrymUQ6112106_2_FD_104670 | JGI IMG/M metagenome (GOLD analysis project Ga0136632, IMG submission 104670) | Polar desert sand microbial communities from Dry Valleys, Antarctica - metaG UQ611 (21.06) | ecosystem: Environmental > Terrestrial > Soil > Desert | place: Antarctica: Dry Valley...
GGAATGCCTCGCGTGGTGAGAGCTCCATCGGGCCCCAGGGCGGCGGCTCTGCGAAGGGCTCCTCGGGCTCGTCGGGGTCCTCGCCGAGGCGTTCGATCGCATGGCGCAGCGCGGCGACGAGCCGGGCGCCGGTCCGAGAGGCCCGCTCGCCGATTCCGAACACGGCGACCACAACGTGCTCGGAGAAGAGCTCGAGGTTGACGTCGTCGGACTCACGCATCAGGCGGGCGATCCGATGGCCGGTCGCCCCGGTGCCACGGACGTCGACGACGAGCCGCAGCGGGTCGTAGGCGTAGACGCTGGGGGCCCCAACGAGGCGCTCGTCGAGCACGTCGAGGCCAGGGATCTCGCGGATCTCGTCGCGAAGCTCGGCGAGCGAGGCGACGGTCTCGCCGAGCAGCTCCTCGCCACGCGTCGCGGCGTGGCGGCGGGCTGCGTCCAGCGACGCGGTGAGCAGCGCGTTCGGGCTCGTCGACTCGACCAGGGTTACCGAGCGGTCGAGCGCCACCTCGTCGACCAGCGCCTCCTCGGCGAGATGGAGGATCGCCGACTGGGTGATCGAGCCGACGATCTTGTGGGTGGAGGAGAGGACGACGTCGGCGCCGCACTCGAGTGCCGATGCGGGAAGCGCCGAGGAGAAGCGAAGGTGAGAACCCCAGGCTTCATCGACAACCAACGGCACCCGATGACGGTGCGCGACCTCGGCCAGCCCGGCGACATCGGCGACCGCTCCGAAGTAGGTCGGCGAGACGATCAGTGCCGCCACGGCATCGGGCTCGGCGGAGAGCGCGGTGTCGAGCCCGTCCGGCGTCAGGCAGTGGGCGATTCCGAGCTCGGGGTCGAGCGCCGGCGCGACGAAGCTCGGCCGCAGTCCCGACAGGACCAGCCCGTCGACCATCGAGGAGTGGGCGTTTCGCTGCACGACAACGCGCTCCCCCTCGTGGGCGAGCGCGAGGCAGATCGCCTGGTTGCCGCATGACCCGCCGTTGACGAGGAACCAGCTTCGCCGCGCGCCCCAGGCGTCGGCCGCGAGACGCTGGGCCAGTTGAAAGGGGGTGTCGGCGGGATCGGGAGCGATGTCGATGCCCTCGATCCCGGCCGGGATGTCGAGCCGCAGCACCGCCTCGCCGAACGCCTCGCGAAGCCCGGGATCCGCGCCACCGCCGCCCTTGTGGCCGGGGAGGTGGAAGCGGCCGGGCTCGCGGTTGGCGTAGGCGACCAACGCGTCGAGGTACGGAGTGGAGGCCTGGTCCATCGCGAGATCAAGTTACTGCGCCGCGCGAGCGCTTCAGTGCCCGTGAGCCCGCCGCCCCCGTCTCGCCGACCACGGCTGCTACGGTTTCGCCGTCCTCGTGGACGACGACCTCCCTCGAAGTACCGCGACCCTCGCGAGGGTGCGGGGTAGCCGGCCCGGAGATCCCTGTTGACAGGGCTCTTCCTCGCCCTGCTGATCCTGTTGATCGTGCTCAACGGGCTCTTCGTCGCGGCCGAGTTCGCCCTCGTGCGGACCCGCCGCAGCCGGCTCGAGGCGCTCGCCAAGGAGGGCGAGGCGGGGATCGACGAGGTGTTCGAGCAGCTCGAGCGGATCGACGAGTACCTCGCCGCCGCCCAGGTCGGGATCACGATGGCCTCGATCGGGATCGGGTTTCTCGGCGAGCCGGCGCTCGCTGATCTGATCGAGCCGCTTATCGACGGCCCGCTTGGCCACGGCGTCGCCACCGGTCTCGCCTTCGCGATCGCGTTCACGCTGGCGACCTCGCTCCACATCACGATCGGCGAGCAGGTCCCGAAGATGCTCGCGATCAGCCGCCCGGAGCCGGCGGCGCGCTGGCTCGCCCGGCCGCTGAACTGGTTTCGCGTCGCGAGCGCCCCGTTCACCTATGTCCTCAACAAGGTCTCGAACGCGATCGTCCGCCTGTTCGGCGTCGACTCCGGGGCGCTCGAGCTCAAGCACACCACCGAGGACGTCAAGGGAATCATCCAGCAGTCGGCCTCCGGCGGCACGCTCGACCCGGGCGAGGCGGTGATGCTCGGCGGCGTCTTTCACCTCCACGAGCAGCAGGCGCGCGAGGTGATGACCCCGATCCCGGCGGTGGTCACCGTGAACGCCGACGAGTCCGTCGAGACCGGCCTTCGCCGCTGCGTTTCCTCGGGGCACACGCGGCTCGTCGTGATCGAGAACGACAACCCCGACAAGCTGCGCGGGATCGCCCACAACAACTCGCTCGCCCGCCTCTACATGAACGCCGGGCCCGACGCCTCGCTAGAGCCTGCGATCCGCGCGGTGCCCGTGTTCCCCGAAACCAAGCCGCTCGACGACCTGCTCGCCGAGCTACAGCGCCAGCGCTCGTCGCTCGGCATCGTCTCCGACGAGTATGGGCGCACGGTCGGAATCGTCACGGTCGAGGACATCCTCGAGGAGGTCGTCGGCGAGATCGAGGACGAGACCGACCCGCGCGCGACCTCGCTCCGCAGGCTCACCGACGGTGACTGGTACGTGCGCGGGCACGTTCCCCTGGGTGACCTCAAGGATGCCGGGATCGAGCTGCCGGTCGACTCCGACGCGTTCAACTCGATTGGCGGTTACGTCTTCAGCGAGCTCGGCCGCCTGCCCAAGCGCGGCGACAAGGTGCGGGCCGACTCCTACGAGCTGCGGGTCGAGTCGGTGCGTGAGAATCGGATCGTCGCCGTCCGCATCCACGCGGTCACCGCGGAGCACCGACTTCCCTCCCCGCCGGCTGAGCAGTAGCTCGATCGCAGCGTCCTTTTCTCCTTGGCGAGTACGTCCGCACAGGGCCTTAGCTTGCCCGGAACGACCGCGACGGAGGGCAGTGAGATGTGGATGGTGCGGCTCACCGACAAGCAGCTCGAGGTCCTGAGGGCGATGCTGCGCTCCGAGGACCATCTCGGGCCCGCGCTGCGGGGCGCGCTCGAGGCGATGGACCTGGCGCGCTGGGACGAGCTTCCCGATGCTCAGCTCCCGTGGGGCGAGGTCTCCGAGGAGGCCCGCCGCCAGGGCGTCGACGAGGCGGAGGTCGTCTGGGATCGCTGCGGGCGACACCACGAGCCGCCCGCTCCGAAGCGGGAGAGCCGCGCGCTTCAGTCCTAGTCGCGGCGCTCTCCGAAGGGATCGCCGCACTACTCGTAGACGAAGAACCCCGCGCCGCTCTTTCGGCCGAGCTTGCCCTCGCCGATCAGCGTCCCGATTCGGCCGGGAACGGCGTGGGCAGGATCGCCGGTGTCGGCGTGCAGCGACTCGCCGATCGACGCGGCGACGTCGAGGCCGACGAAGTCGAGCAGCTTGAGCGGGCCCATCGGATGCCCGGCCCCGAGCCGCATGCAGGCATCGACGTCTTCGGCGCTCATCCCGGTGCGTTCGAGCACCCGCACGGCGTCGAACAGGTAAGGGAAGAGCAGCCGGTTGACCACGAACCCCGCCTGGTCGGGAACCTCGATCGCGGTCTTGCCGAGTGCCCGGCACCAAACGCGCGCGCGCTCTGCGACGCCATCGCGAAGCGCCTCTGGCAGGCACAGCTCGACGAGCTCCATGCGCGAGACGGGGTTGAACACGTGCAGGCCGAAGAACCGCTCGCCTGCCCCGCTTCGGGCGCCGAGCTGAGAGAGAGAGAGCGAGGATGTCGTGCTCGCGAGGTCGGCCTCGGGGCAGTTCTCGGCAAGCGTCGCGAGCAGGTCGGTCTTGGCGTCGGGGAGCTCGGCGATCGCCTCGACGACGAGGTCGCAGTCGCCGAGGTCGGCAAGTTCGGTGGTCACGCGCACCCGGGCGGGCCTGCCGCCGTCCAGCTTCTTCGCCTCGGCGCCGGCCCGTTCCTCGGCGCGCCACGCGGAGGCGTCGGAGCGCGCGAGCAGACGAACCTCGCCTAGCTGCGTCGCGACCCCGGCGAGCCCGCACGCGATCGCGCCGCTGCCGGCGATCGCGGGCCGCGCGTAGCCGGCCGGGCTCATCCGGCCGTGATCACGGGACATGCCATCGGGCCGCGGTTACTATCACGCGCCGTGGGATCCGCGGGGCTGGGGGTCGTCGCGGTCGGCGATTGACTGGTCAGTCAACCGATCGGGTATCGTCCTTTCGAGGCTTCAGACGGCGCTGATCTCAGTCGCGCCGGTGACCCGGACGGAGGTATCGATGGCTGGCAATGGCAAGTTCGGAGGCCGCGAGGTCGTGATCGTCGAGGCGGTGCGGACCCCGGTCGGCCGCGGTCACGAGGAGAAGGGTTACTACAAGGACGTCCATCCCTCGAACCTGCTCGCGAAGACCTTCACCGAGGTGATCGAGCGTGCCGGGATCGAGCCCTCCGAGGTCGAAGACGTGGTCACGGGCTGCGTGCAGCAGTTCGGCGAGCAGGCCTTCAACATCGGCCGCAACGCCTGGCTCGAGGCCGGCCTGCCGATCGAGACCCCGGCGACGACGCTCGACCGTCAGTGCGGCTCGGGCCAGCAGGCGGTCAACTTCGCCGCCGCGCTGGTCGCCTCCGGCGTCCACGACGTCGCGATCGGCGGCGGGGTCGAACACATGGGGCACATCTCCTTCGCCGACGGGATCTCCGTCCAGCAGGAGCACGGGATGGCTTTCACCCCCGCCCTCATGGAGCGCTACAACCTCGTCCCGCAGGGGATCTCGGCGGAGCTGATCGCCGATAAGTGGGAGGTCCCACGCTCGGAGCTCGACGAGATCGGGTTGCGCTCCCACCAGCTCGCCGCGAAGGCGACCGAGGAGGGTCGCTTCGAGCGCGAGATCGTGCCGATGCAGGTCAACGGCGATACCCACGTCACCGATCAGGGGATCCGCCCCGACACGACGCTCGAGAAGCTCTCCCAGCTGAAGCCGGCATTTAAGGAGGACGGCACGGTCACGGCCGGCAACTCATCCCAGATCTCCGACGGCGCCGCTGCGGTGCTGGTGATGGCGCGCGAGAAGGCCGAGGCGCTCGGCCTCACGCCGCGAGCGCGGATCGTCGACCAGACGACCGTCGGCGTCGACCCGGTGATGATGCTCACCGGCCCGATCCCCGCGACGGAGAAGATCCTCGCCCGCAACGGGATGACGATCGGCGACATCGACCTGTTCGAGATCAACGAGGCGTTCGCCTCGGTGGTCGCCGCGTGGCGGCGCGAGCTCGAACCCGACATGGATCGGGTGAACGTCAACGGCGGGGCGATCGCTCTGGGTCATCCGCTCGGCTCGACCGGGGCTCGCCTGCTGACCACGCTCCTCCACGAGCTGGAGCGCTCCGACAAGCAGACCGGCCTGGTGACGATGTGCTGCGGCGGCGGCCTCGGCACCGGGACGTTGATCGAGCGCGTCTGAGGCGCGCTGCGGCGCGGTTCGCGACCCTCACCTTGCTCGTGGTCTTCGCGGTCGGCTGTGGGGATGAGGAAGTGGCGACGACACCGACGACCGCGACGGGCGAGCCGCCGACGAAGCGGGAGTTCATCTCCGAGGCGGACAGGATCTGCTTCTCGGCGGACTCACAGATCGAGGCCGCAGCCGACGACCTCGCGCTCGCCGAGCGTGAGCCGCCGCCCGCCGAGGTCCGGCGGATCGTGCTCGGCGTCGTCGTCCCGGCGCTCGAGACCGAGGTCCGGGCGATCGGCTCGCTCGGAGCCCCGCGCGGCGATGAGGCAGCGGTCGAGGAGATCCTCGCCGCGACCGAGCGCGGGATCGCGCAGATCGAGGCGGAGCCGGAAGCGGTGCTCGAGGGCCCGCCGCCAGCCCTGCGACAGGCGGGCCGGCTCGCGCGCGCCTACGGCTCGCAGGAGTGCGGCATCCGTCCAGCGGGCTAGGGTCGCCGCGCAAAACGATCCGATCGAAGGGAAGACCTTGAAGCAGGCGCTCGACGAAATCGAAGCCGACCCGTCGCTGCTGGCCGCCTCCGAAGGAGGCGCGGAGGACCCGTTCGCCGAGGTCAATCGACTCGCCAACGGCTACGGGCTCACGGCCTGCGCCGGCTGAGCCGCCGAAGATGAAGCCAGGCGCCCTCGGGCGGGTCCAGATCGCGGGGCTTGGGGATTCCCTGGAGGAGCTCGGCGAGCAGGCCCGCGAGGCGGAGGCGGCGGGAATTGACTGCGTCTGGGCGGTCGAGCTGTTTCGCAGCTCGGTGACCCAGGCGATGTGGCTCGCCTCGCAGACCGAGACGGTCGGCGTCGCAACCGGCATCGCCTGGGCGTTCACCCGCAGCCCGATGATCCTCGCGCTCTCGGCGCTCGACGTCGACGAGGCATCCGGCGGGCGCTTCCGGCTCGGGCTCGGCGCCGGGGTCAAGCGCCTCAACGAGACCTGGCACGGGGCCGAGTACGGGCGCCCCGCTCCGCATCTGCGTGAGACGGTCGAGGCGGTGCGGCTGATCGTCGAGCAGGCCGGAAGCGGCGAGCCGATTCGCTACCAAGGCACCTACCACGACATCGACATCAAGGGCTGGATCCGCCCGCATGCGAAGGCGCGCGAGACGATCCCGATCTACACCGCTGCCGTGCAGCAGGGCATGGCCCGCGTCGCCGGGGACGTCGCCGACGGGTTGATCGGCCACCCGATGTGCTCGATGCGCTGGCTCGACGAGGTGCTCGTCGAGAACTTCGAGCTCGGCCTGCGGCGCTCGGCGCGCGAGCGAGCGAGCTTCGACTTCCTCCCCACGGTCTGCTGCGCGATCGACGACGACGAGGCGGCTGCGATCGACGCCGCCCGGCGCACCGTCTGCTTCTACGCGACCGTGCGCACCTACATGCCGCTGTGGGAGATGCACGGGTTCGGCGAGGCTGCCGCCGCGGTTGGCGATGCCTTTCGCCGCGGCGACTTCGCCGCGATGCCGGGCCACGTCCCCGACGAGATGGTCGAGACCTACACCGCGGCGGGGCCGCTCGACAAGGTTCGCGAGCGAGTCGAGGCGGTCGCCGAGCGCGGCGACGGTATCTGGTTCACGCCGCCGACCTACTTCCTCTCGCCCGAGCAGATCGCCACCTACCAGCGCCGGATCGTCGAGGCCTTCGCACCGCGGGCTTGACGCGCCTCAGCTCGCCAGCCGTCCGCCGACGAACTGGACCATTCCGGCGACGCGCTGCTGGATGGCCGTGAACCCTCGTTCCTCCAGGGCGCCGGTGACCTCGGCGGCCTCGAAGATCCTCATCCCGCTTGCCCGCTCGAGCAGTGGCTTCACCCGGGGGAGCGTGAGCTGGCGGCGGATCGAGGTCATCAACGCGATCCGTCCGCCGGGCGCGAGCACTCGAGTGATCTCGTCGAGCGCCGCGAACGGGTCGGAGAACAGGTGCAGCGCCGCGAAGCAGCAGGCACCGTTGAATACACCGTCGCGAAACGGCAGCGCGGTGGCGTCGCCACGGATCAGCGCCACGTTGTCCGTCCCGCTGCGATCGAGCTCCTGGGCGCCACGGTCGAGCATCGTCCGCGAAGCGTCGATCCCCACCACGACCCCGTCCGTTCCCACGGCGCTGGCGAACTCGCGGGAGAAGTTGCCCGGCCCGCAGGCGACGTCGAGCACCTTCTCGCCATCGCCGAGGTCGAGCAGCCGCAGGGCGATGCGGAGCTCCTGCGCCATCCCCGGGCCGGCCGCGCCCTTCGCGACGCGTGCGAGCGCCGGGCGCCAGTAGCGCTCGTAGATCGCAGGCACCAGGCGGGTCAGCATCAGGTTCTGCGTGAGGCCGGTCGAGGTGAGCTCGCCGCCGAGCAAATCGAGGTAGCCCGCATCCCCGGCACCTCGCTTCCGCGCGGCTGCCGCGTTCCGAGCGCGCATCAGCTCGGTAGCGCGTTCCAGCGCCACCGGGAACCCGTCCGTCGCCACGGCCCCTGGCGGCGGGGCGCTCACGGAGTCGAGATCGAGCCGGCGCCGCGCGGCTCGCCGGAGTGCGCGGCGAGCTCCGTCAGCCGGGTGATCTGACGATCGCCCTCGAGCTTTGCCGGATGCCCGGCGGGGAGGGCGCCGGTCAGGCGGCTGATCCGATTTCGGATCTGAAGCGCGAAGTGAGGGGTGGCGGGGCCGGCGAGCGCGCGGATGTCCTCGACGGTGATCTCCCGGCCGCTGAGCCGGTCTGGCCGCTCGCTTTCGCTCATCTGGACTCGTCCTTGTTGCCGTCGCGCCCGGTGTCGGCCTGCCGTTCCTCGACCTCGGGCGCCCCGGCTCCGGAAGTTACCGGCGCCACTTCCGCCAGCTCGTCGACCTGCGCACCGAACCCGACCGAGAGCGTCTCGGTGTCCCCGATCAACCAGACGTGGTTGTAGACCGCTCGCGTCGGGTCGTCGAGATAGCCGGGCTTCAGATCGAGCAGGAAGCCGCGCAGGGGAGAGGGCAGCGAGCCGGCGTCGTCGGTGATCAGCAGCGGCCCCCACGTGCCGCTCGCCGAAAGCGGTGCCGCTGCCGCCGCGTCGAGGGGTCGCTCGGCGTTCGCGATCACGAGCCCGTGACCCGGGTCGTTGATGTTCCAGCCGAAGCTCCCATCGGCGTAGCGGGCGAAGGCGATCGCGTTCTCGACCGGGGCCTCCGCCCCGATCCGCTCGACGCTGGGGGAAAGCTTGCGGATCTCGTCGAGCACCTGGTCGGAGATCACCGACTCCGGGCCGAGAACGTAAACGGGGGTACGCGCATGGCGCTCGAGTGCCGCGCGCGTCGCGGCTGGCAGTGAGTTTCGCTGGGCGAAGAGGACCGGGTCGCCCGAGCGCGCGGCCCAGCCAGCGGCCGGCATCGCGAAGGCGGGCTCGTCGGAGCTCGCGATCAGCACGTGCTCCGGCGGGCCCGCGAGCTCGCCGCGAAGCTTGTCCGCTTCGGCGGCGATCTCGGCGGCGTTCGTACCCTCGACTCGGCGCAGGCCGAGCTCGCCGCCGGGCTTGCCCGCCTCTCCGAACACGAACAGGCCGTCGCCGCCGGTGTCCGCGGAGCCGCTGGGATCAAGTGCGCGAAGCGCGCCCGCGCTCAGGTCGGGAAGTTCCCCGCCCTCGCTGAGCAGGACGGGCGCACGCACGGGCTCGGCGACCAGCGAGGCTGCGGCGAGCCCGGCGTGCCAGTCCTCCGAGTCGACGACGCTGACCGCGCTCGGCCCATCCACGCCGCCGGTCGAGGGAAAGACGGCAAGCGCGACGGCGGCGGCGTTCGCGGTCGAGCTCGACCCCGCGACCCGGGTCGTGTTCTTCGTCGCGAAGGCGGGGAAGCCCAGGTCCTCGGTCTCGAGCTCCTCCGGTTCCTCCTCGCGCGCAGGCTGCTCGATGATCACGGCCGGCGGGGCGGGTGCGTCGGCTCGGGGTTCGTCCTCGCCGGATCCGGCGAGGACGAGGATCGCGGCGGTCGCCGCCCCGCCGAGCACGAGGACGATGGCCGCCGCGGCGATCAGCTTGTGGCGGCTGATCCAGTAGGCGAGATCGGCGACGAGGTAGCGGACGCGCTGCAGCATCGGGCGGGAAGGCTAGATGAGTGAGGAAGCGGATCCGTACCGACGGGCTCACGGCCGCCGCGGACGCGAGGTCGTCCGGCGCCGACGCCCGGACGGGTCGATATCCTCCGGAGGCGATTGACTGACCAGTCAATCGGGACGATTCTTCGATCGGAGCGCCCCCGCGCGTGCCGTGCGGGGCGGGGAGGTCCAGACCGGATGGATTTCGCACTCAACGACGAGCAGCTCGAGTTCAAGGCGCACTGCCGCCGATTCGCAAGCGAGGTGATCCGGCCGGTCGCCGCCAAGCACGATTCCGAGGAGTCGACCCCCTGGGAGGTGATCCGAGCCGCGCGCGCGCAAGGACTGCACGGGCTCGAGCACCTGCAGCGGATGGGCTCGGATCCCGACGGCATGCTCGGCGTCATCTACTCCGAGGAGATGCACTGGGGCTGTGCCGGGATCGCGCTCGCGATCTCTGGGTCCTCGCTCGCGGCTGCGGGGCTCGCCGCGTCCGGCACCCCCGAGCAGATCGCGCGCTGGGTCCCCGAGTGCTTCGGGCTCGGCGACGAGGTCCATCTCGGCGCCTACGCGGTGACCGAGGCTCATGCGGGCTCGGACGTGAAGAGCATGCGCACGACCGCAAGCCGCGACGGGGACGAGTGGGTCCTCAACGGCGCCAAGGTGTTCATCACCAACGGTGGGATCGCCGACGTCCACGTCGTCGTCGCAACGGTCGACCCGGAGCTCGGTCACCGCGGCCAGGCCTCCTTCGTGATCGGCAAGGACACCCCAGGCCTGCGTCAGGGAAAGAAGGAGACCAAGATCGGGATCCGCGCCTCGCACACCGCTGAGATCGTGCTCGAGGACTGCCGGATTCCGCTCGAGAACCTGCTCGGCGGGATGGACAAGCTGGAGCGAAAGCTCGAGCGAGCGCGCTCCGGGCAGTCGACGGGCCGCGCCTCGAACGCGCTTGCGACCTTCGAGCTCACCCGCCCGCTGGTCGGCGCCTCGGCGCTCGGGATCGCTCAGGCTGCCTACGAGTGGACTCTGGCCTACCTGGCCAATGGCGCGCTCGAGGCCGACCCGCTCGAGTCCGCCCTCGACGAAAGCTCGACCGCCGGCAAGCCGCCGCTCGAGCGCCAGGCCAACCAGCAGATCCTCGCCCAGGTCGCGACCGAGATCGAGGCCGCGCGGCTGCTCGTCCAGCGCGCCGCCTGGATGGGCCGCAACGGGATCCCGCTGACGGCCGGGCAGGGCTCGATGTCGAAGCTTAAGGCCGGCCAGGTCGCTGTCTGGGTCACCCGCACGCTGATGGACCTCGTCGGGCCCTATGCCGCGAGTCGCGACTGCCCGCTCGAGAAGTTCTTCCGCGACGCGAAGATCTACGAGCTCTTCGAGGGCACGGCCGAGATCCAGCGGCTGGTGATCTCGCGCATGCAGGTCGCCGAGTACCGCGGCCGCCTGCTCGAGGCCGCCGCGATCGCCGCCGAGGCAATCGAGCCCGCTGTAGGCGGCTCGGTGGCGGCGACCCAGTAGGCACGCCCCGACGCGCGAGAGCGACTGCAGAACCGGTTGCAGGGTGCGCCAGAGCGGCTTTCGCCCGCCCAGGCGCCGCTAGCCTCGCTGCTACCCTGCTGGCGTAGATCGCCGAGTTTGCCCGGCTCCGGCCGGGCGAAGCGGGGGAACCAACTTCCCGGGGCGAATGGCCTGCAAAACGCAGGCCTAGCGCGAAAAGCGCGAGCCCGTCAGCTAACTCCGTAGGCATCGCGATGAGAGTCGAACCGAGAGCCCGAACCCGATCCCGTTTTGCGGCGCTTTGCGCGCTCGCTCTCGCGAGCGCGCTCGCGCTCGCCTCCGGTGCCCTCGGCCAGGACCTCCAGTCGGAGCTCGATTCCAAGCGCTCGGAGCTCGACCAGAAGAAGGAGACGGCGGGCGTTCTCTCGACTGAGCTCTCCCGCTACAACGACCAGCTCGACCAGCTCGCGGGCGAGGTCGCCGTGCTCCGCAACCGCGAGGCGATCGTGCAGGCCGAGCTCGCCGAGGTGCAGGCGCGGCTTCGCGACGAGCAGGCCCGCCTCGAGAGCCTCCACAGCGAGCTCCGCCACTCGCTCGGCATCCTGCGCCAGCGGCTGGTCGCGATCTACATGTCCGACGAGCCGGATGTGCTCACGGTGATCCTCGACTCGCACGGCTTCGATGACCTGATCGAGCGCTACGAGTACCTGCGATCGATCGAGGAGCAGGACACGGCCCTGGTCGACCGCGTCCGCGGACTGCGAAACGAGAGCCGCGACACGGTTGCGCGGATCGAAGCGGCGCGCGACGAGATCGCCGCCAAGCAGGCCGAGCTCGAGCGCACGCGGATGCAGCTCGAGGTGCGCGAGGCCGAGCTCGACGCGGTGCGCGACCGCAAGGCCGCGGCGCTCGACTCCCTGCGCACCGACATCGACCATCTCGAGGGCGACATCGGCGACATCGAAGGCCGAATCCAGGCCCAACTTCAGGCGGCTCAGTCGAGCACGACACCGGAGGTGGCGCCGCTTCCCGCCGGGCCGGTCCAGGGCGAGAGCGCTTCGGGTTGGATCTGGCCGGTCAACGGCCCCGTCACCTCGCCGTACGGGCCGCGCTGGGGCCGCATGCATGAGGGGATCGACATCGCGGTGCCCAGCGGAACGCCGATCCGTGCCGGGCAGGCGGGGTCGGTGGTGATCGCCGCGCCGACGGGCGGCTACGGCAACTACACCTGCGTCGACCACGGCGGGGGACTCTCCTCCTGCTACGCGCACCAGTCGAGCTACGCGGTGGGGGTCGGCGACAGCGTCGGGCAGGGCGACGTGATCGGCTACGTCGGCTGCACCGGGAGCTGCTTCGGCGACCACCTGCACTTCGAGATCCGCGTCAACGGCGGTGCCGTCGACCCGCTCGGCTACCTCTAGCGCTCGAAGAGAATTAGGTGTCGCTCAAGATTGCGGCTAAGCTTGCCGCCATAAGGGCAGCTGCCCGATCCTAGGGAAAGATCCCATGCGCCCTCACGGACGATGAGCACGATCGCCGAACGACATCCGAGCGCAACCCGGGCTGTCGACAAGCGCGCGTTCGTGGCCGGCGGCACCGCGACGGCGGCGCTGATCGCCGCCGCGGCGCTGGTTTTCGTATCGCTTGCGGCCTACGTCGCCTTCAACGGCATCCCGGGGGGCGGCGGTGATGACGGGGCCGACTCGGTGGCGGTGACCTCGGGCTCCGGTCTCGACGGCGCACCGGAGGCGGCGGCCAGGGTGCTCGCCTCGGCGCCCGCCGCGGTCGCGGCGATTCCGGCCTCCTCGACGCCGGTGGCCTCCAGGCCCGCCGGCGGCGGCGAAGGAGCGCTCGGTGCGGGCACCGCGATCGGAGCGGACAGCCAGGGGTCGCCCGCGGTCAGGGGAGTCGGCGCGCTCCCGGGCGACTTGGGAGGGCAGACCCCGGTCACCGCTCCCGACCGGCAATCCGGCGCCCTCGGTGGCGCCGTGGACCAGATCGAGCGAGGCACCGACCCGGTGATCGACACCCCCTTGGGTGATGCCACCGACGCCGTCACCGGGCCTCTCGGCCCCACGATCGACGAAGCCCTAGGCGCCGTCGGCGAGGCGCTCGGCACGCCACGGCGCGGCGATTAGACGCGGAGCCGGTGGACGGTTTGCTCGGCGCCGCGCAGCGTTAGTCCCCACCTCAAGCCCCTTCGCCGCGGCGAAGCGCGCGCTCGAGCCAGCGGAGCGCCAGGCCATGGAGCTCAGCGTCGTGCTGGGCGGAGCGATGGTGCCCACCCGCCAGCAGGATCAGCTTCTTCGGCTCACCCGCGCGCGCGTGAAGCTCCTCGGAGAACGCGCTCGGGATCCGCTCGTCGCCCTCGGCGTGGATCAGCAACAGCGGCTTGCCCTCGAGCAGCTCCACCGCCTCTCGAAGGTCGTGCTCGGAGAGCCATGCCTCGAGCGCGGGGCGCCCCCCAGGTTCGATCCTCATCTCGAGGGTCCCGTCGCGAAGCCTTCGGCGAAGGTGCTCCTCGCCGGCTGGGCAGATCGCGATCACGCCGGCGAGCGAGGGCGAGACGGCAGCCGCGTGGATCGCGAGGAACCCGCCCATGCTCGAACCGCGAACGCAGATCCGGCTTGCGTCGACCCCCTCGAGCGAGCCGAGCCGACGCGCCATCCGCGCGACGTCCTCGACGGCCTGAGGGGACATCGCATCGGCGGCCTCGCCATGGCCACGCCCGTCGTAGGCGATCGCCGCCCAGCCGGCCGCCGCGCAGGCACGGGCGAAGTCGCCGTGGTTCTCCTTGCGGGAGCCCGCCCCATGGACGATCACCATCCCGGGCCAGGGCCCCTCGCGCTCCGGCAGCCACAGCAGGTACGGGCGGTCTTCGTGCATGCCGCGCTCCGTCGGCATCCGCGGTGAGCGAAGGCTGCGGCGCATCGTCGGGATAATGACCGGCCCGATGATGACCGTGAACGCACAGACGAGGGGCGCCGAGCGCCTCGCGGCCTCCGGCGTGCTGCCGATCGCCAGCCGCGTCAACGAGGCCGGGCGGCTCGAGGTCGCGGGATGCGACGTGGTCGAGCTGGCGCGCGAGTTCGGCACACCCGCCTACGTCTACGCCGAGGACGACATGCGCGCCCGCGCCCGCGCCTATCTCAAGGCGTTTCGCTCGCGGACCGGCGACTTCGAGGTCGTCTACGCGAGCAAGGCGGCTCCCTTCACGGCTGCCAATCGGGTGTTCGCGGAGGAGGGCCTCTCTGTCGATGTCGCCTCCGGCGGCGAGCTCCACATCGCGCTTCGGGCCGGCTTCGAGCCCGGTCGGGTCCACATGCACGGCAACAACAAGAGCGAGGCGGAGCTCCGGCTCGCGGTCGAGGCCGGCGTCGGGCAGATCATCTGCGACTCCTTCGCGGAGATAGAGCGACTCGACACGATCGCAAGTGACGGGCAGGACGTGCTGATCAGGGTCACGCCCGGGATCAAGGCGCACACGCACACCTACATCCAGACAGGCCAGCTCGACTCGAAGTTCGGCTTCGGCCTCGAGGACGGGCTCGCGGCGCGGGCGATCGAGGCGGTGCGCGGTTCGCACAACCTGCGCCTGGTCGGCCTGCACGCTCACATCGGCTCCCAGATCTTCGAGCTCGAGCCCTATGCGAAGGCGATCGAGGCGCTTGCGACCCTCGTCGAGGATGGCCAGCTCGCGATGCTCAACGTGGGCGGGGGGCTCGGAATCGCCTACACCGCCGAGGATTCACCCCCCTCGATCGACGAGTACGCCGCCGTCAAGGTCGCAGGAGTCGAGCGCGTCTTCGACCCGATGCCCCGGATCCTCGTCGAGCCGGGCCGCTCGCTGGTCGGCAATGCGGGGGTCACGCTCTACTCGGTCGGCACGGTGAAGGAGATCCCGGGCGTGCGCACCTACGTTGCCGTCGACGGGGGGATGTCGGACAACCTGCGCCCGATGCTCTACGGCTCCCGCTACGAGGCGATCCTTGCCGACCGCGCCGCCGAGCCGCAATCGGTGACCGCGACGATCGCGGGCAAGCACTGTGAGTCGGGCGACGTGATCGTCCGCGACGCCCGCCTCGCCGAACCACGCGCCGGGGACGTGCTCGTCACCCCCGCGACAGGCGCCTACGGCTATGCGATGTCGAACAACTACAACGGCGTCCCCCGGCCGCCGGTGATCTTCTGCCGCGACGGCGACGCCCGGGTCGTGGTCCGCCGCGAGACCTACGAGGACCTGACGGCGCGCGATGGGTGAGGTCGCGCGCATCGGTCTGTTGGGTCGAGGGACGGTCGGCGGCGCGTTCGCCGAGCTGCTCGCCGAGCGCGCCGACGACGTCGCGGCCGCTGCCGGGCGCCGGCCCGAGATCGGAGGGGTCCTGAGCCGGTCCGAGGGCGACTTCGAGGAGATCCTCGAGAGCTCGGACGTGATCGTCGAGCTGATCGGCGGGACCGAGCCCGCACGCGAGTACGTGCTGCGCGCGCTCGAGTCGGGGCGGCACGTGATCACAGCGAACAAGCAACTCGTCGCCAGTCACGGTGACGAGCTCTTCGAGGCGGCGCGCAGGGCAGGCGTCCAGCTTCGCTTCGAGGCCGCCGTCGCCGGCGTCGTGCCGGTGATCCGCGTGATCCAGGAGAGCCTCGCGGCAACGGAGATCACGAAGGTCTTCGGGATCGTCAACGGGACGACCAACTTCATCCTCACCGAGATGGCCGCCACCGGGGCCGCGTATGCAGACGTCCTGCGTCGCGCGCAGGAGCTCGGCTACGCGGAGGCTGATCCGAGCGCCGACGTCGGCGGTGCCGACGCCGCGGCGAAGATGGCGATCCTCGCGCGGCTCGCCTTCCACGCTCCGGTGGCGCTCGACGACGTCACCTACGAGGGGATCACCGAGATTCAGCCCGACGACCTCGCCTATGCGAAGGAGCTCGGCCTCTCGCTCAAGCTGCTCGGCGTCGCGGAGCTTCGCGACGGCGGGGTCAGCGTCCGCGTCTTTCCCTGCTTCCTCTACCGCGGGCATCCGCTGGCGCCGGTCGAGGGGCCGTTCAACGCGGTCATGGTCGAGGCGCCGGCGATCACGGAGATCACCATGTCCGGCCCAGGTGCGGGCGGCCGCGAGACCGCCACCGCGGTGCTCGGCGACCTCGTCTCGATCCTCGCGGGGCGCGCGCCGGTGCACGAGACGCGACGGCGCCTCGAGGTCGTCCGCGACGTCTCCTCCTCCTTCTACCTCCACCTCGAGGTCGCCGACCGCCCGGGCGTGCTCGCGCGCGTCGCGGACGTCCTCGGTCGCAACGGGATCTCGGTGCGAAGCGTGGTCCAGCGCGGGCTCGGCGACGACGCGCGGCTCGTGATGGTCATGCACGAGACACCCGAGGCGAGCTTCTACGCCGCGCTCGCCGAGCTCGCGGAGCTCGACTTCATGCGCGCCGCGCCGCGGGCGATCCGGGTGATCGAGGAGGAGTTCGTCTAGAACAACGCCCGTCGGCTTCCCCACCGCGTCCGGGGCCGACGGGGTTCCCCGATGTCCGTTCCACTGATTGAAAGATTCCGCGATTCCTTGCCGCTCGAGGCGGAGGACCCCGTGATCAGCATCGGGGAAGGGTCCACGCCGCTGATCGAGGCGCCGGTGATCTCCGACGCGGTGGGAACCCGCGTGCTGCTCAAGCTCGAGGGCGCGAACCCGACCGGGAGCTTCAAGGACCGCGGGATGACGGTGGCTGTCTCGCGCGCCAAGGGCGCCGGGGCGGAGGCCGTGATCTGCGCCTCGACCGGCAACACAGCGGCGAGCGCCGCCGCCTACGCCGGGCGGGGCGGGCTGCGCGGGGTGGTGATCGTCCCCGAGGGCAAGATCGCGGTCGGGAAGCTCGCGCAGGCGTTGATGCACGGCGCGCGGGTGATCGCGCTGCGCGGCAACTTCGATCAGGCGTTCGAGATCGTCCGCCGCCTCGCCGAGGCGCACCCCGTCGAGCTCGTCAACTCAGTCAACCCCTACCGGATCGAGGGCCAGAAGACCGCGGCCTTCGAGGTCGTGGACGAGCTTGGCGAGGCGCCGGACGTGCTCGCGATCCCGGTCGGCAACGCCGGCAACGTGACCGCTTGGTGGCAGGGCTTCACCGAGCGCGCCTGCGCGCCGGTGCTGCTCGGCTTTCAGGCGGAGGGCGCCGCTCCGCTCGTTCGTGGCGAGCGAGTCAGCAACCCGGAGACCGTCGCCTCGGCGATCCGGATCGGCAACCCGGCGCGCTGGGAGGAGGCGATGGCGTCCTTCACCTCCTCGCGGGGGCGAGTCGCGGCGGTCTCCGACGAGGAGATCCTCGACGCCTACAAGCTGCTCGCCTCGCGCGAAGGCGTGTTCTGCGAGCCGGCCTCGGCGGCGTCGGTGGCCGGCCTGCTCGCGCACGGTCTGCCCGATGGCGCGGAGGGGGCCGAGACGGTCGTCTGCGTGCTCACCGGGCACGGGCTCAAAGACCCCGACGCCGCTCTCGGCAAGGCTCCCGCGGTGGTCGCGTGCGAGCCGGATCTGGGCGCGGTGGAGCGCGCGGCGTTCGCCTAGCTCGCCGGCTCTCTCACGCAAGCGAACCGTCGCGCAGGACGGTGTAAACGTGCAAGCATGGCCGGCATGGCCCCGGACCTCGCACTCGCGGGGGGAATCGTGCTCGCGTGTGCGCTCGCCGCCTTCGGACTCGCACGAGCGCGTGCGGAGCAGCGAGAGAAGCGGCTCCTCTTTGAGCATCTCCCCCAGACGACGGTCGCGGTTTTCGACCGTGACCTGCGGGTGGGCTTCGCGACCGGCAGGGCGTTCGGCCGCGACACGGCGAACCCGCGAAAGATCCGCGGCAAGTCGATCGCCGAGCTGCTTCCGCCCGCTCAGGCCGACGCCTTCGCCACGCACTGTCGCGCCGCGCTTCGCGGGGAGAAGCGCTCGTTCCAGCTCAATTCGCTCGAGTCCGGGCGCGATTACTGGGTTCGCCTGGTGCCCCTGCCCGACTCGCGCGGCGAGGTCGGGGGCGCGATGGCCGTTTCGCTCGACATCTCGAACCGCTGGCAGATCGACCGCGACCTGGGAAACCGGGCGGGTGACGTCGACGTCATCGCCGACGTCACCCGAGCCCTGGCCCGAAGCGTCGACCCGGATGATGCGCGCAGCGCGGTCTGCGAGGGCGCGCGCAGGGTCGCCGACGCACCGGTCGCTGCGCTGTTCGAGCCCGGGACGGCGGGGACCGGTCTGGTCGCCCGCGCGGCGGCGGGGGCGGAGCTCGAAGGCATGCTCTTGCGACTCGAGGAGGATTCGGGCGCGGGGCGCGCCTTTGCGCGTGCCGATGAGGTGTTCGTCGCGCAGTCCGGGCACGAGTCCGAGGCGGACCGGGAGTTCTTCGAGCGGGCCGACGCGCGCGCCGTGCTCTGGCATCCGGTGGTCCGCGACCGCGCCGCGATCGGCGTCCTCGCGGTCGCCTGGCGCGACGGGATCGCCGGGGTGTCGCTGCGTCTCTCCTCGCTGATCGACGTGCTCGGCGCGGAGGCGGCTGTGGCGATCGGGCGAGCGGACATGCTGGGACGCCTCGAGCACCAGGCGCACACCGACGATCTCACGGGGCTGCCAAACCGTCGCCACTGGGAGCAGCAGCTCCCGAGCGAGCTCTCGCGTTCCTGGCGCGAGGAGCAGCCCGTTTGCGTGGCGATGCTCGATCTCGACCACTTCAAGGCCTACAACGACCGCCGTGGGCATCAGGCGGGCGATCGTCTGCTGCGTGAGGCGACGGCGGCCTGGCGCGACGCCCTGCGTCCCTACGACATCATCGCCCGCTACGGCGGCGAGGAGTTCTCGCTGATCCTGCCGGGATGCTCGCTCTCCGACGCCCTGACGCTGGTCGAGCGCCTGCGCGCCGCCACGCCCGAGCAGGAGTCCTGCTCGGCGGGGATCGCGGAGTGGAACGGCGGGGAGCATCCCGAGGAGCTCGTGGGCCGGGCCGACGCGGCGCTCTACCGGGCAAAGCGAGGCGGCCGCAACCGGACCGTGATCGCACCGCTGTAACAACGCCCTGCGAGCGCCGAGAGGGGTCTCGAGGTCGCTATCCGACTTCGAACGCACGCTCGCCGCGCCACGGTGGAGGCGGACGTGGCTCGGCGCGTCTCGTGTGCGGGAGTTGGTGCGGAGCGCGCGACATGCGTATCGGGGGAGTGGCCATCGTGAGGGGTGTGGAGCCCATCCCCGCAATTCGCTTTGCGGCGACCCTGCTAGCCCCGCCCCGCTGCGCGATCTGCTCGCAGCCGTGTGCGGCCGACGCCGCAACCTGCCTGAGCTGCGAAGCCGCCCTCGGACGCGCCTCGCCCGCAAGCGTGGCGCTTGCCGGGGTCGGAGTGGTCCACGCGGCCGCAACGCACGACGGGGTCGCGCGCCGGCTGGTCAGCTCGCTGAAGTTCGCCGGGCGAACGGCGCTTGCCGAGGTCGCGGCGGCCGCGATCGCGCGGGCGCTGCCCGCCGACCTCGAGGCCCGCTGCATCGTTGCGACGCCTCCGGCGCGGCTTCGGCTGCGGGTTCGCGGCTTCGATCCGGCCGCGCTAATCGCCGCCTCCCTGGCTGCAAGGCTGGCGCTGCCGCTGGTTCCCGGTCTCGTGCGGCTCGACCATCGCCGGCAGGTCGGCCGCCGGCGGGCCGAGCGCCTCTCCGACCCACCGCGTGTCTGTGCCAGCGCCGCGGCGCCCCAGGCACTGCTGGTCGATGATGTGCTCACCACCGGGGCCACCCTGCGGGCATGCGCGGCGGCCCTGCGAGCGGCCGGCGGCGAGCCGGTCGGCGCCGCTGTCTTCGCCCACGCTCTTGGCCCCGAGCGCGTGGCGGCGTAGCATTGACGGGAGATCGACGGGAGAGGAGGCTCGCGTGCGCATCGAGGTGAGGGGAAGGAACACCGAGGTCACCGAGGAGCTCCGAGACGCCGTGGCGAAGCGCTTCGCGCGAGTCGGGCGCCAGGTCTCCGCGCTGGCGACGCTGGAGGTCGAGCTGAGCGAGGAGCGAAACCCGGCGATCGCGGAGCGCCACGTGGCCGAGGCCACCCTGCGACTCAAGGGCGCCACGCTACGCGCCAGCGAGGCCTCGCCCGAGATGCTGCACTCGATCCACGAGCTTGCCGAGGACATCCGCCGCCAGGTGAAGCGCGACCGCGAGAAGCGCCGCGGGCGCAGCAAGACCCGGCGCGCCATCGGCCGCCTGCGCCGTCGCGAGGCGTAGGTCACCTAGCCGCTGCGCGCCTGGGACCCCCCGGACGCCCTCTGTACCCTGAAACCCGATGGCACGGGGATTGATCGACCGCGCCCTGCGGGTGGGCGAGGGCCGAAAGCTGAAGGACTTCGAGCGGCTGGTCGAGGCGATCAACCGCTACGAGCCCGAGCTCGAGCTGCTCGAGGACGCCGAGGTTCGCGAGCGGGCCGACGAGCTGCGGGCTCGCGCCCGCGACGGGGAGACCGTCGACGAGCTGCTCCCGGAGGCGTTCGCGCTCTGCCGCGAGGCCGGCAAGCGAACCCTCGGACAGCGCCACTACGACGTGCAGCTGATCGGCGGCATGGTCCTTCACGACGGCTCGATCGCCGAGATGCGCACCGGCGAGGGAAAGACGCTCACCGCGACCCTGGCCGTCTTCCTCAACTCGCTCATCGGCCCGGTCCACGTGATCACCGTCAACGACTACCTCTCCCATCGCGACGCGACCTGGATGCAGCCGATCTACGAGCTGCTCGGCGTCTCGGTCGGGGTGATCCAATCGGAGATGCGCTCTGACGCGCGACGCGATGCCTACTCCCGCGACGTCGTCTACGGGACGAACTCCGAGTTCGGCTTCGACTATCTGCGCGACAACATGGCGCCCTCGCTCGAGGCCTGCGTGCAGCGCGGGCACGCCTTCGCGATCGTCGACGAGGTCGACAACATCCTCATCGATGAGGCCCGCACCCCGCTGATCATCTCCGGCCAGCCCGAGCAGGCGGCCGACCTCTACTACACGTTCGCCCGCCTCGCGAAGCAGCTTCAGGGTCAGGAGATGAAGCCGAAGCTGAAGTCGCTCGGCGAGTCGCGCGACACCTCGGAGGCCGAGTACGACTACGAGTTCGACGAGAAGCACAAGACCGTGGCGCCGACCGAGCGTGGAGTCGGGCGGGCCGAGAAGTTCCTCGGGGTCGAGAACCTCTACGTCTCAGAGCACGGGACGCTCGTCAACCACCTGATTCAGTCACTGAAGGCCGAGTCGCTGTTCAAGCGCGACACCGACTACGCCGTGATCGACGGCGAGGTGAAGATCATCGACGAGTTCACCGGCCGCATCCTCGAGGGGCGGCGCTGGTCGGAGGGCCTGCACCAGGCGATCGAGGCGAAGGAGGGCGTGCGGATCCGCGAGGAGAACCAGACGCTCGCGACGATCACCCTGCAGAACTACTTTCGCCTCTACGACAAGCTCGCCGGGATGACCGGTACCGCGCTCACCGAGGCGCAGGAGTTCATGAAGATCTACGAGATGCCGGTGGTCGAGATTCCGACCAACGTGCCGATGGTCCGCGCCGACCACAACGACCTCATCTACAAGACGAAGGGCGGCAAGTGGAAGGCGGTCGTCAGCGAGATCGCCGAGCGCCACGAGCGCGGCCAACCGATCCTGGTCGGCACGATCTCCGTCGAGGTCTCCGAGATGCTCTCCGAGCAGCTTCGCCGCAAGGGCGTCCAGCACGTCGTCCTCAACGCAAAGCCCGAGCACGCCCAGCGCGAGGGCGAGACGGTCGCCCAGGCCGGCCGCCTCAAGGCGGTCACGATCGCGACCAACATGGCCGGGCGCGGCGTCGACATCAAGCTCGGCGGCGATCCTGAGCAGATGGCTGTCGGCGAGCTGCGAAAGCTCGGCGTCAAGCCTGGGGACGAGAGCTGGGATTCCGAGCTCGCCGAGACCAAGGAGCGCCTCGCCGAGAGCACCGCGGCCGAGGGTGAGCGGGTGGTCGAGCTCGGCGGCCTGTTCATCTGCGGCACCGAGCGCCACGAGTCGCGGCGGATCGATAATCAGCTCCGCGGGCGATCCGGACGCCAGGGCGATCCGGGCGAGTCGCGCTTCTTCCTCTCCGCCGAGGACGATCTGATCCGGCTCTTCGCCGGCGAGCGGATCTACAAGATCCTCGACCGGCTCGGACCCGTTGACGAGGAGGGCGAGGAGTACCCGCTCGAGGCGAAGATGCTGACGCGGACGATCGAGAACGCCCAGAAGAAGGTCGAGCAGCAGAACTTCCTGATCAGAAAGCGGGTGCTCGAGTACGACGACGTGATGAACGAGCAGCGCCGGGTGATCTACCGCTACCGCCGGGAGATCCTCGAGGGCCGCGACATGTCGGAGGTCGCGACCGAGGAGCTCGGGTCCGTGGTCGAGCGGATCGTCGAGGAGTACACGCCCGGCGAGGTGTTCGAGGACTGGGACCTCGGTGGGCTCGAGACCCAGGCCCGCACGCTGTGGCCGCTGGAAGCCTCGCTCGCGGACCTCGACCCGCAGACCTCGAGCCGCGAGGAGATCACGGAGATCCTCACGGCCGATGCGCTCGAAGCGTACGAGCGGCGTGAGCAGGAGTTCGGCGAGGAGCTGATGCGCTATCTGGAGCGCCAGATTCTGCTCCAGATCATCGACAACCGCTGGCGCGAGCACCTCTACGAGATGGACTACCTGCGCGAGGGGATCCATCTCAGGGGCTTCGCGCAGATCGATCCGCTCGTCGCCTACAAGAACGAGGGCTTCACGATGTTCCGCGAGCTGATGGACTCGATCTGGCAGGAGTTCGCGCGGATCATCTTCCACGTCGAGGTCAACATCGAGCCCGCGCAGGCCGAGCAGATCTTCGGGGGGGAGCGCGAGCGCGAGCGCGAGGTCGAGTACGCCGGCGGCGGGCCCGAGCAGCCCTCAGCGATGCAGCAGGCTGCGGGCGGCGCGGGCCCGGCGCCGGTGGGAGCGGTCGCGGCCGCCGCGGCAACCGGCTCCGCGGGCAACGGCGCCGCCGGCGCCACGAACCCGGCGACGGTGGTCAAGGGCGAGCAGGAGAAGCTCGGCCGAAACGACCCCTGCTGGTGCGGCTCGGGCAAGAAGTACAAGAAGTGCCACGGCGCCTAGCGCCCCACCGCCGGTGAGCGACATTTTGCGCTCGGTCCGGGCGTTCGTCGACGCGTTCAACGGCGAGGACCTCGAGGCGTTCACGGAGAACCTCGCGCCGAGCGTCGAGATCCAGGGCCGTCGGGGGCTCGCGATCGGACGCGATGAGGCTCGCGAGTGGGCGCGGCGCAGGCCATCCGGGGAGCTGCATCAGAGCCTCGTGCTCGAGGAGGTTCGCGAGGACGGCCACCCACCGGTGGCGCTGCTCCGCCGCCAGTGGCGCTGGGGGGATTCCGGCGAGATCGCCGACGAGCAGGAGATCGCCGCGCTCGTGGTGCTCGACGACGATGGGCTGATCGCGCGCTGGCAGCCCTTCGATGACCGCGCTGCGGCGCTGGCGGCAGCGGGTATAGGTGCCTAGACTTCCTGCCGATGAGGTGGGGGATGCGGGAATGGCAGCGGATCGCAGCGCTGCTCGGTGCATGCGGGCTGCTCACGGCGTGTTTCGGAGCGGCGACCGCAGGCGCGGTCGATCCGCGGATCGTCGGAGGCTCGACGACGACGATCGAGGAATGGCCGTGGCAGGTGGCGGTTGCCGAGCCGCCCGCGAGCGGTGGCAACGGCTACCAGCGCCAATTCTGCGGCGGCTCTCTCATCGATGCGCGGGTGGTCCTGACCGCCGCCCACTGCGCCTTCAGCGGCTCGAGCTTCCGCGCGCCTTCCAACTTCTCCGTGATCACCGGCCGGACCAAGCTCTCCTCCTCGCAGGGGGCGGAGATCCCGGTGATCGATGTTCTCTACCCCATCGACGGAGGGGGCGGCACGCCCGTTCCCGAGTCGCAGATCCCGCCGGGAAGCGGTAATGAGCTCTACAACCCGAACACCCACGAGTGGGACGTCGTCGTGCTCGAGCTCGCCTCGGCCGCGCCCTTGCCCGCGGAGACGATCGAGATCGCGGGCGCCGGCGAGGAGGCGCTCTGGGATGCCGGGTCGGAAGCCTGGATCACCGGATGGGGCAGTACCGCTACCGCTGCAGGACCCTATCCGGACGACCTGCGAGAGGCCCAGGTGGAGATGCTTTCCGACGGATACTGCGGCGGTCCCCGCGTATACGGGTCCGACTTCAAGCCCGAGACGATGGTCTGCGCGGGATACGACACCGGCGGCACAGACACCTGTCAGGGGGACAGCGGCGGCCCGTTGGTGACCCCCGACGGGAGCGCAGGCTTCAGGCTGGTCGGCGCGACGAGTTGGGGCGAGGGATGCGCGCTTCCCGCTAGGCCGGGGGTCTATGCGCGGGTGGCGGACGATCCACTGAGGAGCGCGATCGCGGATCTCGTAACGGTCGCGCTGGCAACCGCGCCGACCGGCAGCCCGCCGTCGGACCCAGCCGACCCGCCGTCGGAGAATGAACCGGTTTCGAACCCGCCTCTCGACGCCTCGGACGAGCAGGCTCCTCGCACCGAGATCACGAAGCACCCGCGAAGCGGGACGGCCAGGCGCATGGCGCGGTTCCGGTTCAAGGCCAACGAGGCTGGATCGAGCTTCGAGTGCAAGCTCAATCGTCGGCGGTTCAAGCCGTGCGAGTCGCCCTACGAGCGCCGGGTGAAGCGCAAGCGGCACACCTTCCGTGTCCGTGCGATCGACGCCGCCGGCAACGTGGATTCGACGCCCGCGAAGTACAGATGGCGCGTCAAGCACAAGCGCGCGCTAGCCTCAGCCACCTGAGGGTAGGACGGGGAACTTGAGGTCGCTTCGGGTGGGGATTGTCGCGGTGCTGCTGTGCGCGGTCGCGTCGGCGACGGCGCTTGCGCAGGAGCGCGAGCCGCGGGTGGTCGGCGGCGATACGACGACGATCGAGCGCTGGCCGTGGCAGGTGGCGATCGCCCAGCCGCCGTCCTCTGGCGGTGACGGGTTCGATCGCCAGTTCTGCGGCGGGTCGCTGGTGGCGCGGACGATCGTGATCACGGCGGCACACTGCGTCTATGACTTCGGCGACCCGACGGGGCTGACGTGCGTCGAACCGATAGCCGGATACAACGATCTCACCTCCGACGCCTCCAACTTCTCGGTGATCACTGGCCGCACGAGGCTCTCCTCGTCGCAGGGCGCCGAGATCCCGGTCGCCGAGGTCTACTACTTCGTCCGCGGGCCCGGCGGGGCTCCGCAGACCGAGGCCCAGAGCTCTCCAGGACAGGGCGAGGAGCTCTTCGACTGCAACACGTTCGAGTGGGACGTGGTCTTCCTCGAGCTCGCCTCAGCCGCGCCCGCCCCGGCAAACCCGATCCTGATCGCAGGGGCGGGCGAGCGCGACACCTGGGCGGCGGGTCGTCCGGCCGTGGTCACCGGCTGGGGCGCGACCTCGGAGGGTGGGTCGGGGAGCGACACCCTGCGATTCGCCGACCTCGCGATCATCAGCGACGCGAGCTGCGGCTCGGAGAGCGCCTATGGAAGCGACTTCTTCGCCGAGACGATGGTCTGCGCGGGGATCTTTCCCAAGGGCGGCAGCGACACCTGTCAGGGAGACAGCGGCGGCCCGCTCGTCGTCCCGATCTCAAGCGGCGCGTACCGGCTCGTTGGGGACACCTCCTTCGGCGACGGCTGCGCGCGGCCGAACAAACCGGGCGTCTACGGGCGCCTGGCCGACAACCCGATCCGCTCCGCGTTGCGCGCTGGGATCCTCGGGGTGGCCGGGGTCGACGTCGCCGGCTCCAACGCAGCTGCGCCCGCGGCCCGAGCGCCCAAGACCCGGATCACAAAGGCGCCGAAGCGCAGGACGAAGAAGCCCAGGGCGAGGTTCGCGTTTACGGCCGATGAGCCCGCGGCCTTCGAGTGCCGATTCGACCGCAAGCCGTTCAAGAGTTGTGAGTCGCCTCTCAAGCGGCGGATGAGGCCCGGGAGGCACCGCTTCCGGGTCCGCGCGATCGACTCGGAGGGCAACGTCGACAAGACGCCGGCCAAGCACCGCTGGAAGGTGAAGCGCAGGCGGACTCCCTGAGGGGCGGCTCGCCGCAGGACGCGACCGCGCCTGTAGGCTGAACCGATGACCGAGCCGGCGCCGAAGGAGGCCGTGAGCGCGCGGATCGCGGCAGCCCGCGAGGGCCTGACGCAGCTCGCGGACTACCTTTGACCCGGTTGAGCTCGAAGCCGACGTAAGCCGTCTCGAAACCGAGATGCAGCGGCCGGGGTTCTGGGACGACTCCGAGCAGGCCTCGCGTCTCGCCTCGGACCACAAGCGCGCCCGCGGCCGTCTCGAGACCTACCGGGCGCTGACCCGCGACGTCGACGACCTCGGCGAGCTGGCGGTGCTCGCGGAGGCCGACGAGACGATCGCGGTTGAGCTCGACGAGCAGCTCACGGCGCTCGAGTCGCGGCTCGCGGCGCTCGAGGAAGCGCGGCTGTTCAGCGGTCCGTACGACGCCGGTGATGCGGTGGTCACGGTTCGCTCCGGGGCGGGTGGCACGGACTCCCAGGACTGGGCCGAGATGCTGCTGCGGATGTACCTGCGCTGGGCCGAGCGGCGCGCCTTCCAGGTCGAGATCAAGGAGGCCTCGGAGGGCGAGGAGGCGGGGATCAAGACGGCGACTTTGATCGCCAGGGGCGAGAACGCATATGGGCTCTTCGCCTCCGAGCGCGGTGTCCATCGGTTGGTGCGGATATCCCCCTTCGACGCGCAGAGCCGGCGCCACACCGCGTTCGCCCAGGTCGACGTCGCCCCGCTCACCGATGAGGAGGTCGAGGTCGAGATCGACGAGGAGGATCTGCGCATCGACACCTACAGGGCGTCCGGTGCCGGCGGTCAGCACGTCAACAAGACCGACTCCGCGGTCCGCATCACCCACCTGCCGAGCGGGATCGTCGTCCAGTGCCAAAACGAGCGCTCCCAGACCCAGAACAAGGCGACGGCGATGCGTTTCCTGCGCGCCAGGCTGCTCGAGGCCAAGGAGCGCCGCCGGGCCGAGGAGCTCGCCGTCGAGCGGGGCGAGCAGAAGGCGGTCGAGTGGGGCTCGCAGATCCGCTCCTACACCCTGCACCCCTCCCAGCGGGTCAAGGATCACCGCACCGGGCACGAGGTCGGCGACGCCGAGGGGGTCCTCGACGGCGACATCGATGGCTTCGTCCGCGAGTACCTACATAGGCAGGTGAGCGCCGGCCCCCGCACGACCGGATGACGCGCCTGCCACATCACATGCCTGCGTCCTCGGGCACTCGCGTGGCGACGCCACGCCTCGCACCCTGCGTCCTTGGCCTGCTCGGCCAGGTCGCGTCCCCGGCCGCGTGCGGACCGGCCCTCAACTGCCTCAGCTCGGCGGGCGATCGGTCATAGTCGAGCCAATGGGCAGCTCGAGGCGACTGGCGCTCGGTGTCTCTGTGCTCGCAGCAGCCGTGCTGGGGGCGGCGCCCGCACGCGCGCAGCTCGGTGGCACCGATCTCGTCCCCTGGCCTGAGGCACTGCCCCCTGAGGATGTGCCGAACGAGGTCCAGCCGCGCCGCGTCAAACACTGCCGACACGGGTCCGTGCGCTGTGTCGCCGGGCTCGAGCGGCGCCTCCAGCGCCAGTGGCGCCGCTTCGATGCGAGCTGCGATCACCGCGCGGTGATCGCTTACTCCTATTGGCAGATCACCCGCGGGCTGCTCGCCGACATGCGTGGTCCGCGCGCTCGGGCGCTCGTCCGCAAGCGCCGTTACATGTCGCTGCTGATCACCAACTTCTCGAACCGCTACTTTCGCGCCTTTCGCCGCTACGCTCGCGGGCGCCCCGTCACGAAGGCATGGCGGATCACCTTCGAGACGGCCGCCGAATCGGACGCTCAGGCGGGCCAGGACGTGATGCTGTTCTCGAACGCCCACGTCCAGCACGACTTGCCCTTCGCTTACGCGAAGATGGGGATCGAAACCCCCTCGGGGCGCTCGCGCAAGGCCGATCACGACGCGGTGAACGAGGTGAACGCGCGTGTCTTCGATCGGATCGAGAAGTACATCGCGGCCAATTACGACCCGAGCTTCAGCCTGATCGACGTCCCCTTCGTCCCGATCGAGGAGGTCGGCACGCTCGAGGTCGTCAAGTCGTGGCGCGAGCAGGCGTGGCGCAGCGCCGAGCGGCTGCTGGCGGCCGAAACACGCGCGGAGCGGCGCGAGGTTGCGGGGACGATCCGCGAGAACTCCACCCGCTGGGCCGAGATGATCTCCTCGGGCGGCATCCCGGGCTATCGCGAGACCCGCGACGAGTACTGCCGCACGCACTGACGCCGCTACGGTTCAGGCGATGGCGGTCAAGGTGGCGGTCGGCACCTCGCAGGATCACGACCCGGTGGCCGCGTTCGCCGCGGCGTCCGATCGGGCGCGCGAATCCCTCGGCGCGGTCTGCGACCTCGCGGTGCTCTTCGCCGCCGCCCCTCACCTCGGCCACGCCAAGGGGATCCTCTCCGTGGTCCACGAGCGCCTCGGGCCGCATCACCTGATCGGCTGTGGAGCCGGGGGCGTGCTGGGCGCGGGCCGCGAGCTCGAGACCGGGCCGGGTGCCGTGGTCTGGGCCCTTGCCGCTCCCGAGGCCGAGATCGCAACCCACCACGTGGTCACCGAGCATGGCCCGGACGGGGAGCTCGTCGTCTCCGGTCTTCCCGACTCGGACGGGTCTGCCTCGGAGGCGATCGTGGCGCTTTGCGATCCGTACTCCTTCAGCGCCGAAGCGCTGCTAGAGCAGCTCAACGCCGCGCGCCCCGGAGTGCCTGTCCTCGGGGGCCTCGCGAGCGCCGCCGCGGCGGGCTCGGCCTCTCTCTTTCGGGACGGCCAGGTGCTCGACTCGGGCGCGGTCGCCTGTTCGATCGGTGGGCTGACGATCCTGCCCTGCGTCTCGCAGGGCGCGACTGCGGTCGGGCCCGAGATGACGATCACCGCCGCGAGCGGGAACGTGATCGAGACGCTCGCATCCGTACCGGCGGTAGAGCGCCTGCGCGAGGCGATCGGCGAGCTCAGCGAGCGCGAGCAGCAGCTCGCGGCTCGCGGCCTGCTGCTCGGGATCGTGATCGATCCCAATCGGCCCGAGTACCGGCGCGGGGACTTCCTCGTCCGCCCGATCATCGGCGCCGACGAGCAGCGCGGCACGCTGGCGATCGGCGAGCGGGTCTCCGTCGGCCAGACGGTCCGCATGCACGTGCGCGACGCGGCGGCGGCCGACGAGGACCTGCGCGACGCGCTGCGCGCACAGGTGCTGGCGCTAGGGCGGGAGGGAGTTGCCGGCGCCCTGCTGTTCACCTGCAACGGACGCGGCTCCCACATGTTCGAGGTTCCCGATCATGACGCGAGCACGGTCGAGGACGCGCTCGGCGCCCCCGCCGGCGGTTTCTTCTGCGCGGGCGAGATCGGTCCAGTCGGTGGGCGGAACTTCCTGCACGGCTTCACGGCGACGCTTGCGGTGTTCGGCCGGTGAACAGCGCGCTCGCCGAGCTCGTCGCCCGTGCGCTCGCCGAGGATCTCGGCTCCGGCGATGTCACCTCCGAGGCGGTGGTGCCGACCGACGCGCCGGCCCGGGCGCGGATCGTGCAGAAGCAGCCCGGCCTCGTCTTCGGCCTCGACGCGGCAGGCGAGGTCTTCGCCCAGGCCGGGGCCGAGCACTTCGACAAGCTGATCGTCGAGGGCCAATGGCGCGAGGGCGTCCCAGCTGAGGTGGCGCTGGTCACCGGGGCCGCGCGTGCCCTGCTCGCCGCCGAGCGCACGGCGCTCAACTTCCTCGGCCATCTCTCGGGGGTGGCGACCCTCGCGGCGCGCTACGTCGAAGCCGTCCGCGGCAGCGGCGCGACGATCCTCGATACCCGCAAGACCACCCCGGGACTGCGCTCGCTCGAGAAGGCGGCCGTCGCCGCGGGAGGTGCGTCCAACCACCGCCAGGGTCTCCACGACGCGATCCTGATCAAGGAGAACCACGCCGCGATAGCCGGGAGCGTCGGTGAAGCGGTCCGCCGCGCGCTCGCCGCCCAGCCCGAGATGACGGTCGAGGTCGAATGCCGGGACGGGAACGAGGTACGCGAGGCGCTCGCCGCGGGCGCCCAGCGCCTGCTGCTCGACAACATGGCACCGGACGAGCTTCGTGCAGCGGTCGCCGAGCGCGAGCGATCGGGAGCGAGCGCCACGCTCGAGGTGTCGGGTGGGGTGACGCTCGACAACATCGCCGAGGTCGCCGCGACGGGGGTCGAGTTGATCTCGGTCGGCGCGCTCACGCATTCAGCCCCGGCCCTCGACATGAGCATGCTGCTCGAGCGGGCCTAGATCCGCTCGCGGTTACTTCAGCAGCCGGCTGAGGCGGCGGTCCTTGAGCACCCTGCCACCCGTCTGGCACTCCGGGCAGTAGTTGGTCTGGTGCTCGACGAAGTAGACGGCTTCGATCGTCGTCGCGCAGCGCGGGCACGGCTCACCCTCGCGCCGGTGGACCCGCAGCGGCATCGGCAGCTTGTCGGGGACGGTGTCACCGACCACCTCCTCGTAGTGGTCGAGCGCCGCGCCGAGCACGGTGAGGCCGTCGTAGATCCGCTCGACCTCCTCGGCGTCGAGCTCGTTGCCCTTCTTGAACGGCGAGAGGCGCGCCTCCCAGAGGACCTCGTCGACCCAGCTCCGCCCGATCCCCGCGATCCGGCGCTGGTCGCGCAGCAGCGGGTGGAGGTGGCGTGGCTCGTCGACCGCCTTCGCGAGCTCGTCGAGCGGCGGCGCCGGCCAGGCCTCGGGACCGAGGGTGGCGACCATCTCCTCCTCCGGGAGATCGACCGTACGCACGAGCTTCGCCCACGCCCGCTGGCGGGTGCCGAACTCCCGCAGCCGCAGCTCGCGGCCGTCCGGGAGCCTGACGAGGACGCGCGAGCGGCGGTCCTTGAGCGAGGCGCGCTTGTCGAAGAGCTGGAGCCGCCCGGCTGACATCAGGTGCACGAGCAGAGAGAGGCGCTGCGACGGCCGTGCCTCCCCTCCGGTGACGAAGTTGACGTAGGGCATCTTCCCCAC